>Ga0222717_10000109_pt1 | contig 65762 bp, 96 predicted proteins | sample C33_18DmetaG_FD_165053 | JGI IMG/M metagenome (GOLD analysis project Ga0222717, IMG submission 165053) | Estuarine water microbial communities from San Francisco Bay, California, United States - C33_18D | ecosystem: Environmental > Aquatic > Marine > Unclassified | place: USA: California... | reverse complement strand
AAAACATGGTCAAATGTTTACTTGATAGAAATGGGCAATTCTTTAGCAAATTCAGATTTTATGAGTTTTGCGTTTTACATGAATGAATACGAAACTGCTTTAAACGAAGAGCATAAACGAAGAATTAAAATTGAACCAAATGCAGATAAAACACGATATGGAGATACAACTCATTATTTTTATATGAACATGACAATTCGTGCAGTTGCACTTGAGTTTCATTCTGCATATTTTAACTTTGTAAACTATTTGAAACTTATGCAAAATAGATTTTTGTATAATATGGATTATAAACCCATTCCTGACTACGCTAAATAATAAACTTGATTAGTCATATGTTATGTTATATTATATTATCTTAATTTAACAAGGAGCAAAATATGACAAATTATTACGGAAAATTCAAACCAACAAAGGGTGCTTTTGGTAACAAAAGTAAGTATCAAAAAAGATTAGAGCAACAAAAAGTTGTTCGTGCACAAGTAGAACATCTTCAGAATAAAAAAGAAGGTTCAACCGAACCGATGACAAGTCAAGGTGGAGTAGAAATTTCAAACGAACTTCCTGCGGAAATTATAGAAAATTTACCACCTGAAGTAATGAATGATCTTGCTAACGCAAACGAAGAAGCAAGTGAGACTGAAAGTACAAATGATGTAGAAGTTGTAGAAGCAGAAGCAGTTGAGGTTGTTGACGAACCAACCGAGCAAACAGAGTCTAAGAAAGAGAATGCCAACTCTGCAACTAAGTAAAGATCAAAATTCTGCTTTTAATGACATTGCCGATTGGTATGTTTACCATCAAAATTCAGTACCATTTCTAACGATGGGTGGTTATGCCGGAACGGGCAAAACCACGTTGATGTCATTACTTCAAGATAAATTAAATAATAGCACTATTGCATATTGTGCTTATACAGGTAAAGCAGCCAGCGTTCTTCGCAAAAAGTTAAACGAACATAATCAAGACATTGAAAATAACTGTTCGGTGTCTACTATTCATTCGTTGATATACAAACCGAAACTTGACGAACATGGTCAAGTAAAAGGTTGGGACAAAAAACCAAATATTGACGCAGACCTTGTTGTAGTTGATGAAGCAAGTATGATAGGTCAGGGTGTTCACGAAGATTTGCTTAGTTACGGGGTGCCTTTGTTGTATGTTGGAGACCACGGACAACTTCCTCCAATCAACGAAAGTTTTAATTTGATGCAAGACCCCATGCTTCGTTTAGAAACACCCCATAGGTTCTCAGAGAACTCTCCGTTGATCAAGTTAAGTATGCTTGCTCGTCTTGAAGGTAAAATTCCATTCGGAGAATTTTCAGATAAAGTCAAAAAACTTCCCAAATCAGAAATCTCAAAAAACAACGGTGACATTTCTAACTTTGTGAAAAGCAAAAGTTTGTTGAATGGTTCTGCGGTAATTGTATGTGGTTTCAATAAAACAAGAATTGGATTAAATGCTAAGATTCGTGATCACAACGAGTTTACGGAGCATACTCCAATGATCGGTGATCGTGTTATTTGTTTGAAAAATAACAAACGAAGCAATGTTCCGTTGTATAACGGAGCACACGGAACGATTCGTCACATCATAAAAAATCCTCATCTTGATTATGCACGAAGTGTAATAGAAATGGACGGAGTAAACGAAGATATGTTTCGTGGAAAGATGTTGTATGGTGCATTTGCCAAAGAAAAATTCAATTCATACGAAACTGGTCCTGGTAAAGAAGTATTTGATTATGGATATGCTATCACCGCACATAAAAGTCAAGGTAGTGAATTTGAAAAAGTGATGGTCATTGAAGAAGGCAAATACGTTTGGCGAGAAAATTGGAACAAGTGGTTATATACGGCAGTTACACGAAGTTCTGATCAGTTGCTAATCGTTGGTTGACATTTGTTAACAATTTCTTTATATTAATACAATGTCTACAACTTTAAATTATGATGCATTGAGTTCATTCGTGGATGTAGATGATGTTGATGCAGAATTTCATTCAATTATTGAAAACGAGTTTGACGGGGATTATGAAAATCAAGAAACTATTGATGCGATTTTTAAATATTATCGCAAACACGGATTTCCGTATTACAAATTTACCGAACAAGAAAAAATAAATGAAATGCGTAGATTACGCAAAGTGCAATGCGAACAATATATTTTAGATGATATAGTTCGTCAGACAATGCACGGACTTGGATTAGCATGGAGTTATTTTCCTCATAGTTGGAATGTTCGTTGCAACGATAAAAAAAGTCCAATGGATGCTTTTAAAGATGATGAATCGTTTAAAAAAGTAATTCGTAAGTGTTTAATGTTTCGTACCAAGTATGATGGAAAACTTATTAGTGATATGTATTTGCGAAAAATATTGAAAATAGCAACTGGTGTTCAAGGTGTTAGCAATTTTCGTCCAACAGCCGCATCTGCTATTTACGAAAATTATTGTAAAGGTGGAGTTACTTGGGATATGAGTTGTGGTTGGGGTGGTCGTTTGCTTGGAGCATTAATGAGCAAAAGTGTTAATACTTACATTGGAACTGATCCAAGCACTTTAACTTATCGTGGTTTGTGTAAGATGCGTGATGATTTTAGTTATCTTGGTAAGCAAATTGAATTACATTGCCTTGGAAGTGAAGCATATTTACCACAACCAAACTCAATTGATTTGTGTTTTACAAGTCCACCTTATTTTAATACAGAAAGATATAGTGACGAAGAAACACAAAGTTATTTAAAATTTCCTACATACGAAGATTGGTCAACTGGATTTCTTCAACAAACTTTACGAAATGTAAATCGTGGTCTGAAAAAGGGTGGACATTTACTTTTGAATATCGCAAACGCAGGTAAATTTCCAATTGAAGAAGATTCAGTTCGTTTAGGTAAAAAAGTTGGACTTAAATTTAAAGGTGAAATTAAGTTAGCATTAAGTGCTTTAAATGCCGGTGGATTTAAATATGAACCAATTTTTATATTTATTAAAGAAGGATAATATTTATAGTTATGGAAAACACTAATGAAGAAAAAAGTCCGTTTGTAGAAAAAAAATCTACAATTAAAAAAGTTCAAATAATAAAACCAGGTGAAATTCTTGATGACGGAGAAAAAAAACCAATCTCTGTTAGAACTGAACGTTTTTTAGATAGACACAATCACAAAATGGAATTTTTAAGAACTTTGTTTGGTTTAGTTACAATATCATTGCAATTAGTAATTCTTGCCAAGATATTTGGATTTATGTAAAATGATAAATAAAAAGGTTACGAAAACAAAAAGAGTCCGAAAAAAACTAAATCAATACGAAAGATTTGAAAAAGATGCTCCGAAGATACCAGGACACACGTGTCCTTACATTGATGAAGTATTGGGGCATTTGATTGAATCCAATTCGATTTTAGAAGATTTACGCAATATGAATTCAGAATTACGAGATAGTGCAGAATATTGGAAAAATAGTTGCGAAGAGATGCAAGAAACCATCGATGAGTTGTTAGAACTCAAAGAAATTATTAGAAATCTAGTAAAGTAGTATTATTTTTATCTGAATACACACTATAAAATGTAACGAATATATATTTATGTTAGAAACCTATGGGAAATAGAAAGACTTTTAACGACTTTAATCAAAAGCCACCAAACAAGGATGACTTTTTGATCGGCTATGATAAGCCTGAACCAGGTGGAGAAAAAAAGTTTAAATTGTCTGATTTAAGAAACTATGTCAAAACTAATGATATTGTAAAAATTCTTAAAAGTGGAAAACTTCCAATTCTTGATCCAGAGGATCCTGCGGTTATTGGTGGAGAACTTATTGACGAAGATTTAAAACCCGATGTTCCATTTTTAAGTGGTAAGGTATTTCACGTCACCACACAAACTCATGCGTTAATTGAATTGCCAAAGTTGGATAAAGAACAAAGTGTTACGTGTATTGTTACTAATATGACTGACCACAAACGAGTTGAACTAAAAACTGAGAATGGTGAATCTGCGTTGAATGCACGTGGTGTACAACAATACTCATCTGGATTATCAGACGCAACAACCGTTACATATTTGAAAAAGAAATTTGATACTGCTATCTTTTACCATGAAGATGGTAAATGGTACGGATACGGAGATTTAGATGGTCCATCTTCGTTGCATATTAAGAATCAAACAACTGATTATGAGTTTTCACTTGCAGATGAAGATAGAATTATTCACTTTAAGCATGAAGCAGAAGGGGTTAAAATTTATTTACCTGAACCAAAAAAGAATGGACTTAAATCAGGAACTCAATTTTTTGTTCATAATATTTCCACAAATTGGATTGAATTTAAGGTTGATGCGGAAGTTAACTTCCATGCGAGAGCAAAATTTCTTCGTAGAAAATACGATGACGCAGTTGTGTATACTGATGGTGTAGACTGGTTTGCGACAGGTGACTTGTCGTAAATAAAACTAATTTCAAAAAAGTTTGTCAAAACGCTTGACGAATCCTTATATTTTAATTATATTATATTACATGATTAAAAAAGGCATACACCGCAAACCAAACTTAATACATGAAGTAAAAAGAAATGGTTCGTCAACTAACATAGACATTCGTCCGTGCCTTGTTGATTTTAATCATAAATGGTTATGACAAGTTGACGATCCGCAAATATTAGAAAGGTGCATACAGCAATCAAAAAAAATAATGAACTATACAATGAAGCACCTTGACCCTTTTATTAAAAATTAAATATTAAAAATTAAAACACTTAACAATTAAAAATTACATTATGGAAAATATCATTTTACCTGAAAGTTACGAACGCAACAATGACGATAATACCAATTTGGTAAACGAACTTGAGAAATCAACGAATGTTGCTCGTACTGCAAATGGTGCTATTTCAAATCGCACTTCTCTTGATGCAGTATTAGACTTTTTTGCATCTGCTGGTGCAATGCGGTATAGTGACGATAGTAAAATCTTTGATTTGTTTCACAAAGCATTTATTCAAGATAATCTTCTTGCATTAAAATGTCTTTTTTACTTTCGTGATATTCGTGGTGGACAAGGTGAACGAAAAGCATTTCGTGTAATTTTTAAACAACTCGGAAATCTACATCCTGAGAAAGTTAATCGCAATCTTGAAAACGTTGTTAAGTATGGTCGTTGGGACGATTTGTTTTGTCTTGAAAATACCAAAGCATGGTTTCATGCATCCAAGTTCATTCAAAAACAATTTGAAACGGATGTCGTAAATGAAAACACAGGATTATATTCTGTATCATTGCTTGCAAAATGGTTGCCAAGTGTTAATGCTTCTTCCCAACTCACTAAGAATCGTGGAAAGTATTTCGCAAAGTTTTTTGGAATGCAACAATCCGAATATCGTAAAACTCTTGCAAAACTCAGAACTGCAATTGGTGTTCTTGAAAAGAAGATGACCACCAAGCAATGGTCTGAAATTGATTACCAAAAAGTTCCAAGTGTTGCTGGACTTAAATATCGTGGAGCATTTTCTCGGAATGACGAAAAAAGATACGGAAAGTATCTTGAAGATGTAGCAAACGGCAAAAAGAAAATTAATGCTTCTACTTTGTATCCTTATGATATTGTATCAAAGTTTATTAGTGGATGTGGTATGAAACGAGTTGGTGAACAAGAAGTTCAGGCTCTTGATGCAATGTGGAATAATCTTCCCAACTACCTTGCGGATCAACCTCATCGTGGTTTGGTTGTGTGTGATACAAGTGGAAGTATGTATGGTGGATACGGAAGTGTATCACCTATTGATGTATCTGTTTCTTTGGCAATTTATCTTGCTGAACGAAATGATGATCCAACTTTCGGAAATGCGTTTCTTACATTTTCTTCTCATCCACAACTTCAAAGAATTGCTAAAGGCAATATTCTTGAAAAGATTTCTGCTATTTCACGTGCAGATTGGGGATACAACACAGACCTTCAAGCAGTTTTTGATGTTATTCTTGAAACTGCTAAAAATAAGAATCTCGGAAACGACAATCTTCCTGAGAAAGTTTATATCGTTAGTGATATGGAATTTGATAGTGCGTGTGAAAATGATGAAAACTCAAATTACACCACGATCAAAAAGAAGTTTGAAGCAGAAGGTTTCAAATGTCCAGAACTTATCTTTTGGAATGTCAACGCAGATGGTCATCAGTTACCTGTAACTAAAGACGATCACGGAACTTGTATGGTAAGTGGTTGTTCACCTGCAATTCTTACTGCTATTCTTAGTGGTGAGGAAATTGATCCAATTCAAGTTATGCTTGATGCGATTGATATTGACCGATACTCTTCGGTTGTTGTTTAATTCTACTGCAAATAAAAGCACTTGGTGCTTGACTTTTTATAAGTTTTTTGGTAGTATATAGGTATGATGATGAGAATAGCACTTGGTTTTTTATTGTTCGTTTCTTCTTTGAATGCAGATTTTGTATCTGATTGGAGCAGATATTATCAAACCTCTTTAGATTCTTCCAAAGAAAATCGTGCAAGATTGGTAATTTCTAATGGATACAATGTTCCTACATCTGCACAAAACGCAATTGAAATTGCAGCCGACATCTTTGAAGGTGATGAAGGTAAAACTCGTAAGCAGTTGATAACGTATCTTTCTCATACAGGTGCAGTAGAAAGTTTATATCAAACTAAAGTTCAATATGGTAATGGTCCTGCTCGTAGTTATTGGCAAGTTGAACCTAAAACTGCAATGGATGTAGTTAAAAATTCTAGTGCTTATTTTGGTAAGAAGTTTCATGCTAAGTATGGCAAGAATGCTTTAAGAAAGTTGCAGTCATTGAATGAAGCACAATGGGCAGATGTTCTTGAGAAGTACGATGAAATTGGTGCTATTATGGCAACTGCAAAATGGTTAGCAACATCTTGGTAATGGAATGGTCAAAATACTTTTATGATATGGCAAATCTTGTTGCCAAAAAAAGTAAAGATCAATCTACACAAATAGGAGCAGTTATAGTTGGACCTGATAATGAAATTCGTTCAACTGGATACAATAGTTTTCCAAGTGGTATAAATGATGATTTAGATATTCGTCAGCAGAGACCTGAGAAGTATTATTGGATAGAACACGCAGAACGTAATGCTTTATATAATGCGGCCAAGATAGGAGTATCTACAAAGGATTGTGTAATGTATTTGAATTGCGGAGTACCTTGTTGTGATTGTGCAAGGGGAATTATCAACTCGGGTATTAAAACAATTTATGTATGCGAACAAGATATAACAAAGTCATCGCATTGGATTGAACATTCAAAACGATCAATGAAAATGTTCAATGAATCGGATGTAGAAGTTCTGCATTATTTCAGTTGTTCAAACTGAGTATTTTTTTGAGATACAGAATTTTTACTCAACTCTGTATGTAAATCTTTGTGTCGTTGAACCGCATCCATCATAGTTTCACGATTGGGTTTGTCAGTATGCTTCCAAATCATATCTGGAATCGGCATAGATTCATTGGCACCTGCGTTGTTAAGTTTATCAACTAACGCATCTATTAAACCAATTGCCTGACCAATGAACATATCTTTTTTAGACGGATTGTCTACCGCAAGTTCAAGTTTTTCTTTAATATTTTTTAAACTTTCTTTCATACTTATAAGTATATCGCAAAATAATGTTGACGATACATTTATATTAGATAGTATATATAATTAGAAATGATGATAAAGAAAACAAACTTAACTGCACTCATGTAATTTATGAGAAGCAATTTAACACTTATCATTAATAGTATGTACACATTTAAAACAGTATATCTGTGTGCCTAAATAAAATAATGGATAAAAAGTACAACAAAAAAAGAAAAGAATACGGTCCGAGGGTTAACGAAAGAATCCGCATACCGAAAATCAGAGTAATTGACGAAGAAGGTAAAATGCTAGGTATAATGTCTCCTAAAGAGGCACTCGCATTGGCAAAAGAACAAGGACTGGATTTAGTAGAAATTGTTCCAACTGCAAGACCTCCTGTTTGTAAAATCATAGAGTATGGTAAATACAAATACGAGCAAAGTAAAAAGCAAAGTGCAACTCCTTCCAAAAAGTCTAAGTTTAAAGAAATAAAGTTTCATCCTCGTATTGATGAACATGATTATCAAACAAAACTAAAAAAAATTCGTGAGTTTTTAGAAAAGGGTTCACAAGTAAGAGTCGCAGTTGAGTTTAGGGGTCGTGAAATGCAATACAAGCATCTTGGAAACGAACTCCTTGATAGAGTAATAACAGACTCTGGTGAATTGTGTAAAACAAATACACCATTCACATTTGCAGGTAGACGAGTGTCAACCAACTTGAGTCCCGCAAAAGGTTCTTAATTTAATTAGAAAATTAAAGTAAGAGCAACTGCGATTGCTACTAAGGCAACGATGTGCCAGACTTTTACACCATGTATCATATAATATAAATATAATATAATTATATTATAATACTTACTTTTTTAATATATATAGAATTGTGGTTGAGAAAATACTTATATAAATGAAACTCACCCAAATACTTTCGGAAATCTATGCTGACGAAGCAATAGAAAAAGAACTTTCTGAATATTATGATGATCCTGTAATCGGTTTCAATTCATTTACTGCAAAAGAACTTATGAAAATGTATCATAACGCATTTGTTGTAAATAAACCAAGTGTAAAGATGGTGAAGGATTTCAAAAAGTTTCCGTGTAAGAAAGGTTTGTGTTATGTAAACGTTTATTTTGGAAGCAAGTTGATGAAGAATTTAAAGTGCTGGAAAGGTTTCGCACACGACAATGGTTCTTGGAAAGCACATTCATGGGCAATATCACGAGGAACTATAATTGAGACGACTCCTATAAAAAGAAACGCATATTACGGAATTGAGATTGACTGTAATGATTTAGAACGTTATGTTAGGGACGATGAGAAAAAAGAGTTTGAGAAGTTCATAAAATGAAACTAATTGAGATTATGGAAGAGGGAGCAGAGCAATCGGCAGGTATAATTGTATACCGAGTAAATGATGAAAATAAAGCAGAGTTTCTTTTGTTAAAAGGAGATGCTATTGGTTGGGGATTTCCAAAAGGTCACGTTGATAAAGGTGAGAATCTCGTTCAAACTGCAAAACGAGAAACTTATGAAGAAAGCAATTTAAAGATTTCAGAACTTAAACCTGGATTTAAAAAAGAAGTAAAATATTTTCTAAAGAAGAATTACTCAACTGGAAAAAAATACGATAAACCCAAACTGAAAATAGTAACATACTTTCTTGCGGAAGTGCCATATAACTCAAAAGTAAAAATATCAAATGAACATTTAGACTTTACTTGGTTGTCATATACTAAAGCAAAAAAGAAAATGAGATTTAATTCAGAACTTCTAAAATTTGCAAGAGATTATATTAGTAAATAATATTTATAATAATGAGAATTGCAGTTTGCTATCGTGGTCACTTTAGAAGAACCTATGTAACCGAGGATGATATAAAATATGATATTAACTTTTTTAAAAATGTTAATAATCATAGAACCAAATTGTTAAATCACTTTGATAATGTTGACATATATTTCAACACCTATGAATCGGAGTTTCCAGCAGAAAATACCGATCTGCTAAATGAATTAAAACCGGTAAATCATATTTTCAATAAAAACCCCAAAGAAAAAATATCAGATGCTATATTTGATGTAAATAAAATGGTTGATCCAAGCAATTACGATTTTATTTTTAATATGAGATTTGATTTGGTATTTTTGCACGACTTTTTAGATTGGAATTTAGATTTTAATAAATTCAACTTTTTATTCAGAGATCATGTAAGACCTTGGGAACGTGATAAAAAAGTATCTGATTTATTTTTTGCATTCAATTCAAAGTTTCATAATTCTTTTCAAGAATCAATCAATTCTGGAGTTATTAGAAAAGATAAAATGGGTTCTGCACATTTTATTTACAATGGTTTACTTGACAATGCAATGCAAGAAGATGATATAAACTTTCTTGTGGACGGGTATCACTCATCGTATGTAAAATACAATGAATCAAAAAATCGTTTTATTTCATTGAATCGTGGATATCATACTGACTTATAGAATTCACATTGAACTTAGTGTTCATATTCTGGATTGCAGTCACTTCTAAATTTACCACAACAATCTACTTTTCCACTAAATTTGGCGTGATACACATTTAAATCAGTTGTGTTGTACACTGCATCTATTGGATGGACATAATTAGTAGAGATATATTCATAAATTTTCTTTATTTTGGTTTTATTGACCAATGTAAAGTGAGACCCACCATAAATATCATTTGTATTTTTATGGACACCTTTATTATTTCTGTGATTAGTGTTCCACTTTTTAATATATCTTCGTCTTTTCTGTGACCACACACATCTAAGTAAATCCCAATTTTTTGCAAATTCTATATTTCTCTCAAAAAAATCTTCAAGTATTTCATACCACCCTTTTTTTAGAACACAATCATCTTCAATTATTAATATGTTACTATCAAAATTTCTGTTTATTATTTCTTTGAATAATAATGTCGTTGAAATATTACAACCTATTATTCCTCGCATATTATTAAATCCATTACCACTTTTTATTGTTTCTTTAATATGTGGAATGCATCTTAAATAAAATTCGTGATACTTTCCATCCGTATTAAGTAAATCTTCACGATTGACCAATATTGCCGGAAATCTTTCATATGGAATTCCCAACGCAGATAACTGAGTTTCTGCGAAATCTCGTCGGTCAGTTCGTATATCAAGGTTTATATAGTAAATCTTAGAAATCATCAAATATAAGTATTGACTTTTTATAATATCCATGTTAACATACTTGTATGAAAATCGTTAATTACGGAGAAAGTATTTTAGAACAAACAACGCAGAAAGTGACCGAGTTCAACGAAGACCTCGTCAAGTTTACAGAAGATATGATTGCCACGATGAAGCAAAGTAAAGGTGTTGGGTTGGCCGCACCACAAGTTGGAGACAATCGTAGAATCTGTGTTGTTGATTTAGGATTCACCGAAGGATTTGTATATGACGGAGAAAAAGTTCTTACTGATGATTATTATCCATTAGTTTTAATAAATCCAGAAATCAAAATCGTATCAGAAGCAAAGTCTATAATGAACGAAGGATGTTTGAGTTTTCCTGGAGTAACACTTGAAGTCAAACGTCCGAGTATTATCAAACTTACTTTCCAAGATATTGAAGGTAATAATCGTATTATAGAATGTGCAGGAGGTCTTGCTCGTTGCATTCAACACGAAGTTGATCACCTCGATGGAGTTTTATTTACACAACGAACCAAGAAAATTAAAAACAAGGATGCTAAACTCATCCGCAAAATCAAATCAGAAAATGCCAACCTTGCACTTCAGTAAAGACGATAGAGTAGAACACTTTCATATATTCGGATACTTTAAAGAGTATACCGACAAAAAAACCAAACAATACCTTGGACATCAGTTGTTACAAGAAATTGATTCGGAAACCAAAATGGGTGCGGAATCAATGACAACGGAAACACATACAAAGAATATAAAACTTAAAAGTGGATTCAAGAATGTTACAATCAACGCATCAACTGATAATCCATTGGAAGTAGACGTATTTTATCATTTTGCGTGTGGTCGGACTAAGAAGTAATTTTTTTTTCATATTCATATATATTTATCGTTATGAAGCATACACAACTACTTAGCATTGTTAAAGATATTTTAAACGAAGGTAAAACTCTTTGGAAAGCACCCAAGAAGTATCAGAACGAAGCACACGCAAAACGTGAACTTAAAAAGATGCCAAGTAAACTCCAAAAGTATTTTACAATCAAACCAGTAGATGGTCCTTCTTACGGAGTTGATATTGAAGTAAACAAAGCATTTGAAAAAAAAGCAACTACACTTGATAATAGTATGGATACTTACACCAAGGAAGTTGATGGATTTGAAATTACTCTTGCAGATGGATATTATCCACTTGAAATTGCAAAGTTTGACGAATCCGAGTGGAAGTAAATGGCAAAAATAGTAACGTTTGATTTTGACGATACTCTTACATTACCACACTACGATGACGAAGAAGAGTTGTGGACATCGGGTTTAGAACCCAACAAAAAAACAATTTCAGCACTTAAAAAGTTTGCTTCAAACGGATACGAAGTAAAAATAGTTACATCACGACACGGAACAGGTAAGCATAAAAAAGATGTAGCAACATTTGCAAAGAAGCATAGTTTGCCTATAAAAGATATTATTTTTACCAACGGAAAGGACAAAGTACATACCCTACTGAGAATAGGAAGTGTATTACATTATGATGATGATCCGCATGAACTTTCGTTGATAAAAAGCAAAGGAATAAAAACGAAACATATAGTACATCCACTAGATAAATAATAGATTTGCAATTTTACATAATATTTATATAATATAGATATAATATATGGCAGATAATCTAAAGTGGGAAGACGTAACAACTTACGAGCAACTCGTAGAGTTTATTCGTGTGGAAATAGGTGAACAAAATTGCTATGAAGAACTGTTTATGGATCTGATGCAAGGTATGATTTACAATCGTGAGCAAAAGAAAAAGCAAGAAAACGTAAATAAGCAGATTTCAGATATGGACGGAATTGTATTACCAAATGGATAAAAAAGAAGCAGAAACTGAATCTCGTTGGTCAAAATTTGTATCATCCTTTGAAGATTATTCATTCGGTGCACTCGGTGACATTGATGAAAGTTACTTGACTCCACATGAAAGATCAGTTATGTTTCAACAAGCAGCCGAAGATATAAAACTTCAAATTAAACGAATTCGTGAGCAAAAGCAAAAAGACAAAAACAAAAAAGACTAATGTAAGTAGTAAATTCGACATTGGTCGTGCTTTTGATAAAATGAAACAAAAACTTGATAATATGTCGGGTTTAGGTAAAAGCAAAAAAGCAGAAACAACTAAACCATCCGAAAAAAATACCAAAGAAATACCTTCGTATAAAAAACCTATTTACGATTATATTCCAGTTCCACCAACCACCGACTCGTTAAGAATTAGATATTTAATTGAATGTGGGAAATGTGATTACATAAAACCAAGTAATTACTAATAAGTTATTATAATAACTAATATATCTGATATTTATATCAGAGATGAAATGGAAACGAATACTAAAATATCATGCTCGTTGGCAAAGTGGATTTATTTTTTCATGGCCAACGTTTTATATATGCCAAGATTTGCTTAATATGCCACTATGGGCAAGCATTATTACTTTTCAATTTGTGGGTGCTTTGATTTATTATAAGATTGACCATTCTATATTTGATAAGTAATATATAATAATGTTTAAGAATATATTATATCTAGGACTTCTGACAACAATGTGCTTTGCAATTTATTTTGCGACTATTCTACCTATGGTAAAATTTCTTCAAGCAGTTGAATAATGCTTGAATCAAATATAATATACAACGAAGACAATTTGGTTACATTGTCACGAATAAACAATGATTATATTGATTTGGTAGTTACTTCACCACCATATGATGAAAGAAGAACCTATAAAGGTTATTCGTTTGAGTTTGAAAAACTCGCAAACGAATTATTCAGAGTTATCAAACAAGGAGGTGTAGTTGTTTGGGTTGTTAACGATTCAAGTTACGGAGCAAATGAAACTGGTACAAGTTTTCGTCAAGCATTGTATTTCAAGGAAATTGGGTTTAATTTATTTGATACAATGATATACGCAAAACCACCAAGAGGTGCAGTTGGAAACAATAAAAGTTATTGGCAAACATTTGAGTATATGTTTGTGTTAAGCAAGGGTTCACCCAAAACAATCAATTTAATTTGTGATCGTGAAAATCAAGAAAGTAGAAACGGTGATCGTGGAACAAAACGATTAAAAACAGGAGAACTTAAAAGCATAAAACGAGGTGGATACGGAAAACTCGGAAGACGAACAAATATTTGGCAGTATAAAGTTGGTAAAGGAAAAAGTTCAAGTGATGCAATTGCACATAATCATCCTGCTATTTTTCCCGAAGAACTCGCCAAAGATCACATTGTTAGTTGGAGCAACGAATATGATTTAATTTACGATCCGTTTATGGGAAGTGGAACAACTGCAAAAATGGCATTACTTTGCAATAGAAATTTTATTGGAAGTGAAATTTCCAAAGAATATTGCGACATTGCAAATGAAAGGATAAATCAATATGTTACTTGAATCAGATATGGTCTATGATGCTTATGTAGATGGATCATTTTCCGCAAAGTTTGATAAAGGATCGTGGGCATACACAATCGTAGAAAATGTTCAAGATATTAGTATCGCAGAAGCATCTGGATTAATTGATTATGCATTTCAACCTGAACTTAGAAAGTTGCGAAATATTGCAACAGAATGTTGTGCAGTTATTGAGGCATTAAAATATGCTTCTCAATATGGATTCAAGTTGGATATATATTACGACTACATTGGTTTAGAAAGATGGGTTTGGGATATAACTGATAATCAGAAACCTTGGCAATGCAAAACCGATTTTACTTGGGAATACCGTCAAAGTGTGATAGAGTATGAAAATAATTTAAATAAAATGATATGGGTAAAAGGTCATTCCGGAAACAAATGGAACGAATATACAGATGACCTCGCAACACGTTTAACTGGAACAAATCAAAAAACAAAAACAACAACATGAGTAAAGTTACTGAGAATCTAATAAGAAGACGACTATGGAAACAAAACGCCGCATACGGAATTGGGTGTTACACAACAAGCAAAGGCAAAATAAGAGATTTAGTGGCTGCTAGATTGTTAAGTGAAGGAATTGTTCCATGTCCACTAACAGAAAAATACTTAGTAGCAAAAGATTTTGATATGGTAAAAGATGGAGATGGAAATTTAAAATGTTGGGTTCACAAATGTGAAGTTGGTGGTCATGCCAAACGATATGTAATTTACAACTCTGATTAAATTATTCGTACCATCCTGTGAACGAAATTCTTCCTTGTTTACACATAGGAACTACATGAGATACATAATGAGGAATTCCATTTGCAGACGGAATATCAAATACACTTAGTTTATTGAAAGATGGTTGTACATGACGAACAACATTTTCATAATTTTCGTCCATAAAATGCAAACAACCACCCCATTCTGGTTTCCAATTTTTTGATAAATTTAAAACTGTTGCGATTTTACCCTTTTCGTGGTCGTGATGCGGTGCTAAAAAATGATTAGGTAAAAACCGACTTGCAAAAAATTCACCCGTAGAAGTAATTTCGGAATCTATTAAATAACTAAACCATTTAAAAACTTCATCACTTGCAACGAATTTTCTATATTCACATTCTACGCAGCTGCACACATCAACGTGATCATCATCCGTGCGATCAAAGAAATAAGAAAAGTTTCCACTTAAAAATACCTTTTGAGATTCTATTAGTTTTTGTTTTATCAATGATTTATTCTCAGAAGTTCTTTCTGTAAATACAACATCTCCATATCCACCTTGAGAATTAGACTCAACATTCATATAACTTGCTTTCCACCATTCTTCGGGCATATCTTTTGCAAAGAAGTTATACAAGATGTTTGCTGATTCTTCGGTCAAAAAATTAGAAACAACTACTTTTTTTGTTTTTAAAAATGTATCTCTAAGTGAATCCGTATCTAAATTAGGATTAATTTCAAATTTCATACTAATATATATTTATTGACAAAAGATTTAAGTTATATTATATTGTTTAGTTATTAGTGTGGATTACTAAAATATTAATATCTAAAAAGGAAAATCAAAATGAAAAAAATAACAATAATGCTTATGAGCATCATAGGAATGACGTCCGCATTTGGAGATAACCACACAGAAATAACGATAACAGGCAACGATTCAATGATGTTTGATGTAAAGCAGTTTAGTGCAGCTGCCGGAACGGATTTTAAATTAACATTCAAGAATGTTGGCAATTTACCAAAAATTGCTATGGGTCACAATTTAGTGGTTCTTAAGAAAGGTGTAACTGCAATTGCGTTCGGTCAAAAAGTTCTTGCGGTGGGTGGAAGTGCAACTAATCCTCTTCCTAATAGTGTAAAGAGTGATGTGCTTGTTGCTACCAAGTTGTTGGGACCGGGTGAAACTGAAGAATTAAATTTTAAGATTCCGTTGGAAACGGGTTCGTATGAATATGTTTGTACTTTTCCAGGACACTTTGCGATGATGCGAGGTGTAATGGAAGTAAAATAAAGAAAGAAATAATTATGAAGAAAATATTACTATATCTATTATTCGCATCATTTACATATGGTGTAACAGAAACTTGTCCGATTATGAAGGACGAAGAAAATGATCCCGAAGAAACAACTGACATTCTTGGAAAAAAGTTTACATTTTGTTGTGGAACGTGTGTAACAAAGTTTGAAGAAAATACTGCTTATTATATCAAGGCAATTCCAGAACTTCAAAAACGTTTTACAAAAGAAGAATTAACAAAACTTGGTGTAGACGATGTTAAATTGTTAGAGCAAAGATATTGTCCAATATATCCGGAACGTATCGTTAATCCAAATTCAAAAACGGTAGAACACAACGGCAAAACTATTTATTTATGGAGCAGTAGTGCGGCTCGTAGATGGAAACGTGATGCCGACAAGTATTACCAAGAAGCAGTCGAAGCAGGAATTCTCAAATGATTAAATACATTACATTATTATTAATACCTTGTTTATTATACTCAGTTGATTCACGAGAAATAAAACGAGATTTAGAAAAACCAAGTATACAAAGACCTTCAAAAAGTTTTCCAACGCATTGGGGAACACCACCTGAAGTACAAGTACGAGACATCGTTAAATTACCAGGAGGATTTGGAAACGGAAGTTCAACACTTGCGAATTGGATTAAAGAGAATATCAAAAACGATAAAGAAAATTCAATTGAACGCAAAAAACCTGAAGCAGAAAAACCTTCAATAGAAAAAAAACCGATTGAAAAACCTCAAATTCCGGATGAAGTAAAATCGGCAATTGAAACTCATAAAAAAGTTGATGCACAATTAAAAGCATCATTTCAGCAAAAAGTAAAAGAACTCGGAGAAAAACCAAGTCGTGAAGAAGTCAAGAAAGTAGCAGATACATTCAAAGAAGAACATTCAGATATCATTGAAAAGCAAAAAGAACTTGGAAAACAAATTCAAACCTACTTCAAAGAAAATCGTCCTGAAAGACCAAATCGTCCTGCGTTGCCCGAAGAAATAAAAGAAAAAATCAAGCAAGTAAACGACAAAGAAAAAGTTTTGCGACAAGCAAAACAAGAGTTGTTTGAAAAGTTAAAAGAGTCAAAAGAACTTACAAAAGAAGAAAAACAAGAACTTATTGAAAAGTTTAAACACGACAATGCTGAAAACCACAGACAATTAAAAGAAGCACAAAAAGAACTTCAAAAGAAAATTCGTGAAACTAAGCAAGAAGCAGATAGACGTATCTGATATATAAAAATACACGAAAAGAACTATGTAAATTCATTTCTACGTATATTTATATACGTTATGAATAGAGCAGAACTTAAAGAACTTGTAAGAAAAGTATTATTTGAAGAGTCTGATGAACCTGAAATTATACAAATTGCACGAAGAATTGTAAAAAATCAACAATTCGAGAAAGTAAAAGATCCAGTTAGTGGAAAACGCATGGCATTAGATATGTTCTCTGCGAGTGCAATTGCAAAAGTATATGATGCTTTATCAGATACAAATAAAGCAAAAATGGTAAAACAACCTCTTCCTAAAATGGTTGATATTGTATTTAAATTGATGAAGTAATATTATGTCTATAAATTCATCAGATATTTCTTCACTTCCAGTATCATTGTCATCATTAGATGAGAATGATGAATTCATTTTGGTAGATAAATCAATTACCCAGGATGAAAATGGAATCGAAGCAAAAGACGGAATTCCATATAAAGTCACTCTAAAGAAAATTAGTGAGTATCTAAAACCACCACCCCCAGTTGCTGGCCAAAAAGGAAAACGAGGTGATAAAGGTGAACCGGGTGCAGCGGGAATAATGGGTGCACGGGGGTTTACAGGTGCACCCGGAAACAAAGGTGATCCCGGTGCGAGTGGTGGATTTGGAAAAGAAGGACCTAGAGGTCATACTGGTGACAAGGGTGACAGAGGTGAGAAAGGAGTACGGGGTTATCGGGGAATACCGGGTGAAAAGGGAATTCAAGGAGTTATGGGTTTCCAAGGTGCACATGGTACGAAAGGTGACCAAGGAAAAAAAGGTGAAACGGGTGAACGTGGACCAATTGGACCTGAAGGAAATGTAGGCCACGCAGGACAAGACGGTAAAAGAGGACCTCAAGGTATTCAAGGAGCAAATGGAGCCAGAGGTCAAAAAGGTGAACCGGGTGTATATGGACATCAAGGATTTAGAGGTCAAAAAGGAAGTATGGGTCCCTCGGGTTCTAAAGGAAGTTCTGGTGCTCGTGGAGAAAAGGGTTCACGTGGACCACGTGGTTTAACTGGTGCTAAAGGACAAATGGGAGCATATGGTCATCGTGGAAAACAAGGTGAACCGGGAAAAGACGGAGAAACAGGTTCAACTGGTGCAATGGGTTTGAAAGGTGACAAGGGAGATACGGGAGCAGTTGGATTAAAAGGAGAATCAGGAAAATTTGGACCTCGTGGACTTGATGGAGAAAAAGGACAAAAAGGTGATCCTGCAAGTACCGCAGATGTAATAAAAACATTATCAAGACCAACATTTCCTTCTATTAATTTTTTAAGTGAACAATCTATCAATTTAACTTCTGTCAAAATTGACGGAAAAATGACATTAAATGGAAAATGGATTGTGAGTAAACATTCAAAAAAATATTTATGGAAAGGTGCATCGTCACTTTTATTAGAATATTGCGTAGAAGACGATATAGGTAAATCTGCATGGAAACTTGAATTTACTTCATCATCCGATTCAAAAATAAATGCTCCTAAAGTATTATTTGGACCGGTTCGTGGAGATGCAAAAAGCAATGGTCTGAAAACTCACATTGGTCAAATATTTGTTCCTGTCTCAAAAGAGGGGCATTTATATTTTAAATTTTCATGCTCTCAGAAAGTTGATATTAAATTACAAAGATTGAGAGTAGTTGGTTTTATATAAAAACTATTTGACTTTTTGTAACTTAGTTGTTATATTGGTATTAAATAATAAGTTACGATGAACCTGTGGAAAAAAATAAAAGATGATTTTAAGTATTCTTTTTTCGGAGAAAAAACTATTAGTAATCAACGAAAAACTGCGATAAAAAACTTAATAGTTATTGCGAAAGATAGATTATACGAACAAGACCCAATGACATTATCAGGTAGTGATATACCTGAAACGATTGACTATAATAATGACACTATTCGCAAAGTAAAAGACTCAATTACAGAATTGGAAAAACTATTAGAAGACGAATGAAAATTTTAGAATTTTTAAAAAAGACCGAAATTTACTTTTTGATTTTATTATTTGCACTAAACCTTTATTTGGCATTTGCATTGAAAGAAGACCAAATTGTAAATTCTACACACTTGATGATGTCCGTGATTATGTTGATATTCATAAACGATAAAATTTCAGATAAAAAAGATTGACTTTTTATAATTTATCTATACTATCAGATACATAACCTTAAATCAGAAACCAATAAAAAAATGAGAAATATGAGAAGTGTAACAATATCTATGATTTGTGGAATTATAATTGGAATGGTAATCACCAATCTTTCCCAAAATTTTACAATCAATGTACCAAAAGCAGGAAAGTCCGTTGATTTACCTCCTGTTGCAACTGCGGTGACCAGAGCAGAAGAACCTTCTCCTTTTAATCAGGTGATGGCACCTGGGTTGCAAATAGTTGAAGTTCCACATCCTCTGAATATCAACGGTGCACATCCATATCAATGTTACTTTAATGGTGAAATTGTACAACTACCAAAAGAAATGGTAAAGCAGTTTCTTGATGAAAATAATGTTGAAAATAGTCCTGATGTAAATGTGCATGATTTTCTAGGAAACTTAGAGTATATAAATCTTCCTGTGGGAACTCAACTTCCACAAAGAGAATCAGTTGGTGGAAGAACTAGATAATGTCAACCGAAGAAAAATTGATACAAGAGGTAACAACTCTTAAAGCAGTTGTTGCAACACAAGAAGAAAAAATCAATTCTTTAACATCTGAACTTGAAAAATTTGAATCTAAAAATGAATATGAATTGACCCATAAGTGTGCATTTACAGATAATGGAATGATTGATGATTGTGGAATTGAGGTATATTTCGGATATGGAAGTAATCGCGATTTGCAATCATTTACATTCAAAAATGTAAGTGACGGAATGGGAGAAAAGGTTTTAAAATTTTTGAACGATTCGTTTGTAAACGGAAAAACTATTCGTGATTATGGTCATGATAGTTTAGGTGGGAGTCCAGACGATATTCCATTACCAACAGACAAAACAGTTTACAATGCAGTAAATAATATACAAGAATAATATAACAAAAATTAACAAAGTAATATAAAAAATTATGAGATTAAACGAAGATGATATTGAGCACGTATTAAGGCAGAAGGGTGTTGACCAACCAAAGGTTAAAGACATCATGTCAGAACTTAAACGACTTGAAGACGAAGAAGCACAACGAGCAAAGTTACAGGCTGCTAGTCGCAAGAAAAAGAAAATGGTTCTTGTTGCAAGTGATCCCGAAGATCGTTTTGTTCAAGTAGTAGATTGTCCTGTTTGGGTAGTTCAAATGAACGAAGACGATAATCATACTGAACTTCTTGATAAAATTCATAGTGCGGCTTATTCATACAATAATGATGTGCTAAATGGCAAAAAGAAAAGTTCTCGTAAGAATCCTGTGTATAAGGTTTCCGAAGTTCTTGAGCAAGTTACTGCAAAGTATTTTACTGAAGAAGAAATTTCTGTAAAAACCAAAGAACCAACCGTTATTGTTCGTACAGACAATAAAGTACCTCAAAGTTAATTATGAGTACCGAGAGTAAATGTTGTGGTTCAACTCCAAATTGTAACATTGGAGACAAAAGCATTTATACAGAGAAAACAGACACAGGAAAAGGAGATAAACCAAGACAAGTAACTAAACAATATGAAGAAAATTATACAGAAATTTTCCCAAATGCTTTTAAACCAAAGTGGCAAATCGAAATCGAGGAGCAAAAACAAGAAAGTAACGACTGACGATGCAAGATATTTTCCTGCAAGACATTTTTACAATGATTTAGATAATGAAGACGATTATTATCTAAAAGTCAGTGTGTCCGAAGATAATAGGTTTGTAAGAAAGGATGAAGTAGACAATGGATAACTATGAAAGATTAAAAAATACAATAAATACATTCAATCAACATTGGAGAGATGGTATGTTAAATAAATTACATACTAAACTTCCTCAATTAGCACAGGGAGATAAATTACATAGCATCTCTGATGTTGAAGACAAAAAAGACGGAGTTTACATAAGATTTTTTAACGGACTTTATACCCGTTGGAAAAAACTTGCACCTACTGATGAAATAGTATTTAATGATGTTAACTATAAAATAATGTGAATGCAGTAACATCAATTGAAATAAGAAATATATCAGAAGCATTAGATACTGCCCGTGCGTATGGATTGTACACCGAAGTAGTATTTAGTGCTTTGCTTTATATGAAAAGATATCCAGACTCAACCCCACTTGATGCCATCACTCACGGAATGCTTGAATGGATTAAGTAAAATGTTGAGAGTAATAGATTTTTTCAGTGGTTGTGGTGGTTCTTCTTTGGGAATAGAACAGGCAGGCCTGCAAATGGTTCTCGCAGTTGATTTGTGGGAAGATGCGTGTAAAACACATGAACTAAATATTGATTGTCCTGTTTGGTGTAAAGATATCAATTTGATAGAAGCATCTGATTTACCTGAATGTGATATAATCATTGGTTCTCCTCCGTGTCAAAAGTTTTCTCAAGCAAATTACTATAATCGTGATTATGACGATTCGTTGGTTAAACGATTTATGGAAATTGTTAATCAAATAAATCCAAAGTATTGGGTTTGGGAAAACGTTGTAGGAGCAAAACGAGCAATGCCTGGTGTTTGTTTGGATGCACAGAACTTTGGTTTGCCACAAAGACGTAAACGGCATTTTGTATCAAACTTTAAGTTGCCAATGGAAAATTCAGAACCAAATAGAGTTATTTCAGATGTGCTGAATCCCGAAGGAGAAGGTCTTTTAGACGGATACAACTCAAAGGTATATCCTTTAAACAAAGTGTCTCCTACCGTGCGTAGAATACCTTTAAAGTGGTATGATGGACGAGAAATGCCCAAGAGATTTAGATTCACGGGATTCACTCATTTAAGCATCGAAGATCATTTGACTTTGATGGGATTCCCCGTAGACTATAAACTATACGGAACAAAAACAAGCAAAATGCTTCAAATAGGAAATGCGGTGTGTCCTCCTGTGATGAAGTCAATAGCAGAAAGAATATTAGAATATGAAGGACTTGGACGAAAAAATCAAACCGAATCTTCCTTTTTTGCGGAAGTTGGTTAAAACATACAAATCAGATTACGGAGTAGATAGTCAAGTAGCAAATGAATTGGAAAAGTGTTTATTGTATGTAAGATTTTTACAAGATAGAGTAAAGCAACTTGAATTATACAACGAATGCTTTCAAAAAATAATTGAAGAAGATAAAAAATGTCAAAAGAAGGAAAACTAATTGTATCATTTGATGATTTTGTGGACTCTTTGGAACTTGAACCAAAGATTGATTTTGCTACATATTCAGAACAACTTGGGGTGTTATATACCAATTATGCAAGAATGGATATGGATAATATTACCAAACCTGCTTCACGGTATAATGTCAAAAATTTTATATTAAAATATGGTAAAGCAGATTTTCGTTATTATGTAACAGAGCAGTTCATTGAAAGTTGTTATGATATGTTTGTTAAAAATCGTGAAGATACTTTATACGATTGGTACTCACATTATGTAGAAATTGATAGTTTGAAAAGTGGAATGAACTTTCAAGTGATTCCGTGTAAAATTAAAAATCATTTTGATGGAACACTTAATTCCGATACAGGTCGTATATTAAGAAATATAAATTATAAAACTTTATATTCTACCAAGAGATTGCATAAAAACGATTTCCAAGATTGTCAAAGTATTTTAAAGTGTTTATTCAAATGGCATTTGCTTCGTAATAGTTTTGTGGGTCCTGCTAGTTTCAATTTCTTTTTAGATAAAAATATGACATCGGTTTGGAGTTCTGTTATGTCTACCATTTCTAAACCAAGCATATTCAATCCAAATACTTATGCAAGTATTTTAAACACCGTGTTTGAAGGCAAGAATTTATTTGCACCGACAATGGGGTGGAATAGTTATCAGTTGGCATATTACCAAACCAATTTTGAGCAATTTGTATCAACAGATGTTATTGATGATGTAGTTGACAATGGAAATAAACTCCACGACTATTATGAATCATTGAAAAATCCATTTTTGGATTACGGAAATAAGTCAGTAAAATTGTACAATTGTCCAAGTGAAAAATTAAATGATACACACAACTTTGTATCCGAATACAAAAACAATTTTGATGCAGTATTATTTGGTCCTCCGTGCTTCAAGTTTGAAATATACGAAGGTGAACAACAAAGCATAAACAACTTTGAAACTTACACCGAGTGGTTAAACGGATATTGGAAACCAACTTTAAATATGTGTGCAGAGGTTATGAAGAAAGGTGCGAAACTTGGATTCGTTGTTCGTGATTATGCTGATTACTTTGGATACAATTATTTGTTATCACAGGATTTAACAAAAAGTGCGGAAGATATTTTTGGAAAAACAAAAGAATACAAAATAAAGTTGACGCAAATGAAAACCAAAAGAAGTCCAAAAAAACTTGCAATGGGTAACTACGAAACTTTGTGTGTATATGAGAAAAAATAAAATGGTATCATTAAATCCACAATATAAAATTGAAGTTACAACTTTGACAACACTTGCGGAAAAAGTTAAAGATGATAATCCTGATTTGTATAACATTTTGACTATATTATCAGCAAGTCTGTTAGCAGATGATGAAAAAAAATTGGTTAAGTATTGTAATCAGTATTTAGAAGATAAAGTTTATGAAAGTAAACTAAAAGATTCAATCAATGAAATGCTTGGAAACGATACAAAAGAAAATTAATTTTAACAAAAAGTTGACATTTTCAAATTTAATTATTATAATAAGTATAAAATGAATAACTATATAAAGTGTAAATATAAGGTTGATTTCTCGGAAGAAGTTCTAGAGAAGGTAGATGTTGAGTGGGAAAAGCTTACATATTTATGTGAACCAATTAACAAAAAGCATGGTGACTTTTTAGTAAGAAGAAACGGAGAGTTGTGTTACAATATCGTTGAGTATGAAGAAGTAGGACCCGATGAGTTCGGTAAACCTGGAGTAATATGGAACGGAACAACTTACGCAAGAGTTACCAATCGGGATTGGGAACGAGTAGATTTTACAGGTGATCTTGAAATTAAAACTCAAATTATCGCACCTCAAACAGATGCCGATGTAAAAATTAAATTTAAAGTTGAAAATGGTTATGTTATATCAGCACAACCGAATGTATTATTGATTGACAATACTGCAAGATTAAAGCACAATGAGCAAATCAAACAAGTTGCTATAAAACGAGCAAAAAGAGTTAATTCATGGTACTTTAAATTATTTAGAAAATTGGCAATAAATCCTCTTATAAATATATGTATATATCTGAGATACCCATTGATATTCTGTCAAGACGGACTCATACATATAGAAAATAAACTAAAAAAAATAATATGAAAAATATAAGCAAAAGTATAGTAGATGAAGTATCAACTGCAACAGCCATCATTAATTACTTAATGAACACCTGTATGCCTTATCTATGTGTATTAGGAATTTTGATGTACACCAGTGCATTTGAAATGTGGGTGAGTTATTTGATTTTACCATTTATGTATTTTTCCACACGATATTCATTTCGGTGTGGGGTTGCTCATGTTCTCGCAGAAGCAACTGAAGATACCAATGGTAAATTATTTATAAGTGCGGAAATTAAAGAAAAAGATCAATAAAAAATGGAATATATAGAGATAAATCCAAAGTTATATGATTATGTTTTGGTAACGGATAGTTCTGTACAAGAATTCGTTAAGTTAACACATAAAGAAGCAAAGCAAAAAAATTATGCGTTTGCTTTAAACAAAGTAAATAAACGACTTGTATTAAATAAAAATACACAAAGTGATGTAAATGATACTATTATAGTTCTTCCATAAGGATACAACATTGGAGCAAAACAAAATAATCTGTGCATCTTGGATTGGTAGATTTGGAAATCGTTGCCATTCGTATTTGTATGGTAAGCATATAGAGCAAAAGTTTAATCAGAAGTTTTATGTAGGTTCGGAGTGGGATGGTTCTGTTCTGTTTAAGAATCCCGCACCAGTTGCAGACAAAAGTTTTACACGCAATAATTTTATTTATGCAGGGGGAGCATGGAAAGGTGAACCTTTTAAAAAAAATAAAAAGGTAATTGATAGGTACAATGAAAACTTCAATGATAATATAGAATTTATTGATCCTGTCTTAAAAAGAAATTACGGAAAAACAAACACCGCATATATTAGTTTAGTTACTGATTGTAATTGGTTTTATGAGCAGATTAATTTGTCGGATCTACGAAGATATTTTGAATTTACAGACGAACTAAAACAAACTGATATGTATCGTGAGTTGGAAGATGCCAAAGGTACATATGATGTTGCACATTTTCGTAGAACTGATATTGCAGGAAAAAATTACCAAGGTGGGCATAGTATGGTTAGTCGTAAAAGTTACGGAGCCGCATTTGCTAAGTTCGGTCAAGACCCAACAAAAGTAACATGGATTTCCGATGAACAAAAAGTTGGATGGAATTGGAACAAACCTATTCCAAATATAGGTGGCAGAAAAATTCCTTGGTTACCTGATTTTTTAAAAATAGTATTTGCTAGAAACATATTCAGATCAAATAGTTCATTTAGTTTATTTGCATCTTGGATTAGTGATACTGATAACATTTATTCTCCGTTGTTACACGAATATACACCTGGGGAAGTAAATGACTATAATTTTGTAAAAGGAAACCATCCACATTGGATGTCGGTAAAAGGAGTTCATGCTTCTTATCAATTTGCAATTAAAAATGATATTAAAAAGAAAGTTACATCAACCATGAATGATACACAAAATCAAAGTTCAAAAAAAGTCGTAGTTTCAACTACTGAAGATAATGAAATGCAAATGCTCGGTGACAAAATCGTAATGGTTCACTGGAATGGCAGATTTGGAAACAGAGTTTTTAGTTATATGTTCGGTAAGCATTATGCTCACAAATATAATTTAGATTTTTATTTACCGAGTCAGTGGGAAGGAACTCGTTTATTTGTAGATTCGGGTGTTAAAACGATTACAAGTGATAAACTTAGATTGCAAGTAAATCAATCAAAGAAACCAATGGATTCTATTGAATACAGAAAAACTGCAATTCAAAATTACAATCAAAGAACTGATGATAACTTGGTTTATTTTAATCCAGATACACAAGGTCAAAACGAACATCGTAATGTATTTTTTGATAGTTTATGCATTCATTCAGATGCAAATTTCCGTGATTACGATAAAGCACAACAATTGCAATGGTTAGAATTTTCAGACGAAGTAAAAAATCTTGATGTATACAAACGACTTGAAGATAAACAAGGAACTTATGATATTGCTCATTTACGCAGAGATGATATTTCAAATGCAAATTACAATAAACGAAATGTACAAGCATATAGTGTTATTAACAAACAAAGTTATACAAAAGCATTTCAAAAATTTGGATTTTGTCCAAATTGTGTAGAGTGGACAACCGATGACTGGACTGGAAAATGGGGAGTTGGAACACCACAAGTTCGTGGTGGTTGGAATTATCCTGTTGGTTCTAAAGTAATTCCAGATGTAATGTTTGATTGGTTACCTGACTTTTTGCGTTTATATTTTGCGAGAACTATATTTCGTGCGAATAGTAGTTTCAGTTGGGTTGCGGGTTTCTTAAGTCCAACTGCAAAAGTTTATAGTCCTGTTTTGACTGATCGTAAAACTTATATGGGTGAAACTGACGAATTAAATTTTGAATTTGTAGAAGGAAATGAACCTCACTGGATGAATTTAAAAGGAAGTCACTGTGATTCAATAGAAATTCATTGATGAATAATATTTATCTGTATGATATTAATTACATCAATGGGAGGATGTGCCTCAACCAGTTTCATAGGATGGGCATCACGTAGGATAGAATGCAATTGTCCACTTAATTCTGAGGGAATCCGTGAAGCAGGACCAGGTTCTAACCCAAAAGGATTAAAACATCGCATTACACCACCCAAACAGAGTGATCCATATTTAAAAAAAGAAAACTCATTTGACAGAACTGATTTAAACGAAGGACCAATTGAACGAGCAGTATTTTTATACGACAACCCTTATAGTATGGTATTAAGTTTATTCAGAAGAAATATAGCAATGGGTCATGCGATTGCAGTAACTGGTAAACGAGCAACTCACAAAAATCAATTATCTAATTTCTTGGACGAATCTAAAGATACATTTGGAATGATACAACAATTTGAAAATTGGACAAATCCCAATAGAGGACACGGATATCCAAGGTTGCTTATTAACTTTAATAGTATGTGGGAAAATATAGATTTGTTGTTTGGGTATATGGGAATCGATCCTACATATAAAAAATCTTTTATGAGAAAACGTGATAGAGTCAATAGAATGGATGATCTAAATGATTTTGATAAACATCGTTTGACTTGTATGTATGAAGGTTTGGATAATCACATGAAAGAATTACCAGGTGCAATGATAATATGAGAATTGTAGTATATGGACTTTGCTTAAACCGAGATATTCGGAACTATTGGAAAGATCGTCTTGAAGGTATAAAGACACATCTAAAAACAAAATATCAGGTGGATATGAAATTGTTTGTGGATCAAGACGGATCACTATCAAAACCTGTACGAGATATTATTGGCGACGAAACGGAAGTGATCGATATACGTGAAAAACCAACAGAAGAAATTAAAAAACTTCCTAGATTCAAACAAGGTTCAAATATTGGTTACAAAGGAATGTGTTTGTTTTACTCTTCTGAATTTATTCATTATTTAAGTGGATACGATTACGGAATTAGATTAGATGCAGATAGTATTTTACAATCTCCACTTGAAATAGATGATTTTATCGAGTCGGGAGGATTATACGGATATGTTCGTGATAAACGTGATAGTCATCGTGAAACTTGTGAAACATTGCCAAAAGCAATTAAAAATTATGTAAGACAAAACAATATATCAATAAAATGTGAAATGAGTGATATAAATTGTTGGAACTTTTACAACAACTTTAATATTTCAAAACTATCATTCTGGACATCAGACGACTATCAAAACTTTATGTCGTATATCAATGAAGATGGTGGAATACAACGACATAGATGGGGTGATAGTACAATTCAAGCAAATGCAGTAAAAATGTTTTGTGATAAAGAGAACATAGTTAAATTTAAATTTGCATATGAACATCGTTCACACTTTTTCAAAAATTGGAAAGATGTAACTGAAAATGGTGAAATCAAAAAGGTAATAGTAAAATCATGAATAAATTACACGAAGATACAATTTGCGGTGCTCCTGCATCATATCATTTTTTGTTATCAAAATATCCTAAAGTAGAATTCGATTACATCATTGAAGGTGGAAGTCGTGATATTGTAGATGCCATCAAATTAAATTGGGACACCAATAAAAAAGTTTATGCGTTTGAATGCAATCCAACCTGTGTAGATATATGCAATAAAAATTTAAAATCAAACAAGATTAGTTCAGAACAAGTTGAATTAGTTCCATCTGCGGTTTATCACGAAAATACTACAATAGATTTTTATTGTACGGTTGATACTCCAAATCCACCATTTGGAAAAAATGCTCCTAATTTAATTGAAGTTGATGGTAAAAAAGCAAATATAGGCACATCATCAATTTTAGAATTTAATGATAAGTGGGGAAACGTACATACATCCGAAAAAGTAACTGTTCCTGCAACTACACTTGATACCTTTATTGAAAGTAGAAATCTTGAAAATGAAAAATATATTTTGTGTCTTGATTTACAAGGAGCAGAATATTATGCTTTGAAGGGTAATGTAAAGTATTTAAATAATTGCCAACTAATTGTATTGGAAGGTGGAACTCATCAATACAAAGCACCTGACGAGTGTAAGATGAATAATATCAAGAAAATGTTGGAAGAATTTGGTTTTTATCACGCAAATAAGAAAGAAGGTGGTGATGCAATCTTTCTTCGTAAATAGAATGTAAAATAAAACTATTTCATACTTATTATAATACGAAGTATGATTAGTTTTGAGCATAAATTTATATTCATCCACGCACCAAAAACTGCTGGAAATGCAATACAAAATGTATTAAAGAAGTATTCTGGTGATGAGATAATAAATACATCATTTAATAAAGATGGTGTTATGGACAAATTTGGTTTAAACAATTTTGCAGGTGGTAAACACGCAACACTAAGACATTATGTGCAAAATTGGGATGATTCATTTGGAAAACTTGAGGATTACACAATATCAGGGTGCATTAGAAATCCGTGGGATCGTGCAACTTCCTATTATTTTTATTTGGGACACGGAGCAATGAGTTGTCAAAAGTTTGAAGAATCAACACGACAATTGTCACCGCAAACAAATTATTATGCGTATGAAGAAACGAATATGTTAACTTGCCCAATAAGTTACGAAAATATTCAAAATGACTTTTATAAATTTTGTGATACGGTTGGAATCGAACGAGAGGAACTTCCAAAAGCAAATGTATCAAAAAAGAAAACAAAACACTTTAGTGAATACTATACAGATTGTCCAAGTGTAGATTTATTGATTAGAAAAAAGTTTGAAAGGGATATAGATATGTTTGGATATTAAAGGGTGGTTAACGAGATGGATGATGATAATTTTGTATTCTGTATATACGGATTTTTGAGAGATATGCGTGTCCACAACGTGGATATGGGAAAAGTGAATAAGTTTGTTTATGTACCAAAGAAACGGTATGAAGACAATGATGTATTGGTTACTGATGGTGAGTTGAATGAAAGATTCAAAGAAAATTCAACCATCAATGCTTATGATTATGATGCTAAATTTTTCTATGAAGAAGTAAAAAAATTAAATGCACTAAGATTCAATAAGTCTAATCAGCAACCGCAAAGAATAATGTCGTTTTTTAAACACATAAAAGAATCATTGGTAATGTTCCAAGAAAATTCAGAGAAGTATAACGATGATACAATAATATATTTGTTTAGATCAGACATGGGAATTCTCAGTTATGATCACGAAAGAGCAAAGGAATTATTAAATAAACACGACATCGTTGTTGAAAAAACTACAAGTAATGGAGTAAGAGACTTCTTTTTTGTATTTAAAAAGAAAAATATAGATGCGTTTATTTCGTTATACGATCAATATAAAAAATATTTGGTGAATTTTGAGACTCGTGAAGGACCAAAACCACCACGTGAAACACCAGAAAGTATTTTAAATTATCATTTACGAGAACATTGTAAAAAAGATATAGGTACGGGTTCGTTGATGAAATTTAGTTGGAGACACATTTGCAACAAATACTGCGGACACAACAGAGAAAATACTAAAATGCTTGGAGCAGACGAATAGTGGTGAAAGTTGCAATATGTTATCGCGGTCATTATTACAGAACCAAGGCCAAGGGTTCTAATTTTTTTCTATGCTACGAGAATCATCAGCAGATGTTGTTTAATCATTTACCAAATAGTGATGTATATTTTCACTCACATTCAACTGGCATCAAGAATGATAATAATTTGATTGAGTTGTTAAGACCAATTAAATATTCATTTCAAAAAACTGAATTTATAAGTGATTCATTTATTGAATCAAATAATCAGGTTGATAATTTAAATGAATACGATTTAATTTTGAATTTAAGATTTGATTTGCTGTTTCAATCCCCAATTACAGAATTTGATATAGATGCTTCTAAATTCAATTTTACATGGGAAGAAAAAAAGCATTACCGAAAATCTCTAGGATACAGAAAAGTTACTGATTTAATGTTTGCAATGCCTCCTAGATACATAGACGACTTTAATAATGCGTGTATTGATAGTAGATTCTCGGGTGGAATTCGTGGAACAGGACATCATTTGTATCCTGAATTGTGTCAAAGTATAGGAGAAGAAAATATAAATTTTATGCTGAAAGAAAATTACGATTCAAATACTGACGGAAAAAATAATCAACACTTAGTAATTAACAGGAATAAATAAAATGAAAATTGCAGTAATAATGTCCGGACTAATTAAAAATTATAAACATTTAAATGATTTGGGAACAATATTCAAAGATGAAAGTCAACATGAATATAAAATATTTGGTCAATGCTTTGACTTTTTGTGTCCTGCAAAACGAAGTCGTGACAATATTGAGTATAAAGGAAATGAACCTCTTGATTATGAGTTTTTAAACAACTATTATACAGATATAAATTATATTCCCGGAGATACATTTGAGAAGTATGATCACGAAGGATTTTCAAATAGAATTATATCACAATGGACAAATATAAAAGAAGGTTTACTTCTTGTGGAAAAATATGAAATAGAAAACAATTACGAGTTTGATTTAATTATTCGTGCTCGTGCCGATATTTCAATAGATAAAAATATGTTACTAGAAATAATTGACTCTGCATTCAGTACAGAGAAAATTTTCTGGAGAAGTGATTGCGTTGTAGTTGGAATTGCTGAACGAATGAAACAAGTTTTAAGATTGGCAGACCACTATTATGAGTACCATGAATTACCTGTATTCAAAGAACAAACAGAAGCATGGTTAGCACGAAATATAACTAATAATCGTGTAAGAAGTAATGCTGAAAGTGAAAGACTTTTGATGTATCATGTAATTAACTTATTTGGTCGTTCTGGAGTAGCAAAATACCCACGTCACTTTAATACAATTTTAAGAACTTAATTATTTTCGTTCAAACAACTTTTCGTTGTCTAAACTTAAAACTCCATCGTTGATTAAATCAAGATTATGCAGTTTGTCTTTAACTTTTTCACAAACTTCTTCTTCAACTGTATTCGCAACAAAAACAATTCTTTGAAGTGCTTTTGTTTTTGATCCATCTCGGTGAACTCGTCCGAGACACTGCTTTAAAATGATTGCACTATAACTTGGAGAAATCAACGCCATTCTTGGGTATTTTCCATTTAGGTCGTGTAAACTGATACCTGCACCACCTGCTTGAGCATTCACAATAATGACACGTTTTTTATCGTTTTGAAAATCATCAATGTTTGATTGTCTTTCTTTGGGTTTATTTCTTCCGTCAATGATACATTTGGTTTTTAATCGTTCTGCCAACGCATCAATACTATCTTTAAAGTTCATAAACAAAACGATACTCATTCCGTTTTCCAATGCTTCTTCTGCAAGTTCCACGAACAACGGAACTTTAATAAGTTCACACTTTTGCCTTGCTCGTAATTGTACCACCAATGAATTTGCTTGTTTTTCTTTTTCAGTTTTCGCAATCTTATTGAGTTTTCCAAGTTCTGCTTTCATTTCAAAGAATACTTGCGTTATTTGCTTGGTATCGGTGGTGTCCATGTCGTATGCGATACTATGAACATCACACTCAGGAAAACCTGGTATTTCATCTCTACGAAGACGTATGCCACGATCTAAAAATACATCTTTATGAAGATTGCGAAGAATTTCTGTGTCTCCATTAAAAGTGTAACCAAATCTTCCTTGGTAGCATCCGTTTCTACGAACCCAACTCCAAAAACTTGTATTGTTGTGCAATCCAAGAATATAACCCATTGCTCGCATATCCATCGGATTAATTGCGGAAGTTGCACTTGCCATAAGAATTTTATATCCTTGTTCTTTTGCGAAGATACCAAGTTTACTATTTAACGATGTTTTACCTTTGAGTTTATGACTTTCGTCAAAAATAATTAAAGTGTTTTTGGGAATGCAATATTCAAATACCTTTTTTCGTCTTCCACCATTTTTATTGGCAATCATTTTCCAAGTACCAATTGCTTTACGATTACCTGTACGAAGACTTTCGTAATTCACAACAAATTCAGGTACCACTCCAAAATGATTTTCTGCTACTCGTTTCCAACTTTCTTGAACTGCCTTTGGACATACAATTCCAATTTTCAATCCAAGTTCACGTGCAGTTCCGATTGCAGAATATGTTTTACCTACACCTGTGTCACTTCCATCCATAGCAGAACCATGCTTTTCAATACTGGCTGCTAATCTTGCAACTGCATCAACTTGCCAAGGATGTAGGCCTTTGTTTTTTTTAACTTTACGTTTAGGTAAATCACTTTCAAGAACAACTTCTGCTTCGGGTACTTCTCCGATTAAGTCTTCACGACTCGTTGCCCAGTGAGTAATAAACCATTCTCTTGTATCTTTATTTTTAGAAACAGAATAACCTTGTTTCTTCATATAATCAGAATTGGTTTTCCAAAATGCCCAAAACCCTGTTGCGAATTCAGGATCAAGTAAACATCGTTTTTTCCAACGACTACCAAATTTGGTTAAGACCTTTTCAGGTTTTGACCATGTTAATTTATCTGCTAAATCCATTTTTAGGTAAATTGCATATATATAAACAAGTATTATATGATATTATGTGGGAACAAGTCAAACCAATTACACTTAATTTAAAACAACAAAATGAGGATGGTTCTTATTTTATGTTGGAATTTTTTTCATATGATTATGAGTTAGTAAAAATAAACGAAGCATATCATTATGACAAGCATAATAAGTTAATAGGAAAATACGACAGAATCACCACAAAATCTAAAGTATATAATCCACATTATTTTGTAAGTAAGTTCACCATAGAAACTAGCAAAAAACTCGTGGAATATTATGAAAATGCTGATTTATTTATTGAGTATATTTTATAAGATTTATTGACGTTAAACAAAAAATATCATACTATATTTGTATGAATAAAAGTAATCGTTTATTGAAGTATTCAGATGTTGTGTTAGTTCCTAAACTTAGCAACATCGAGACACGTAGTAGTGTAGATGTTAGTTGTAAGTTTGGAGAACACTCGTTCAATCTACCTGTTGTACCTGCAAACATGAAAACTGTAATAAGTGAAGATTTGGCACAAGCATTTTCTGATGCCGGATTCTTTTATGTTATGCATAGATTTGGAATCAGCAATTATGAGTTTGTAAAAAACGCAAACAGAAAAAATTTAAAATGTATTTCAATTAGTGTGGGTGTAAAAGACTCGGATGTAGAAAGTATACGAAAAATTGCGGAAGATAATTTAAGAGTTGATTATATTACAATAGATATTGCTCACGGCCATAGCATTTTAATGAAGAGCATGATCAATGAAATCAGAAAAGCATTCGGCAATAAAACTTTTATTATATCTGGTAATGTAGCAACTTCTGATGCCGTATCTGAAATTACAGAATGGGGTGCAGATGCTATTAAGGTCGGAATTGGACAAGGAAGTCCATGCACAACAAAAGATAAAACAGGATTCACGATGCCTATGTTTAGTTGTATGCTAGAATGCTCTAAAGATGCCAATATACCCATGATTGCCGATGGTGGAGTAAAGTGCAATGGAGATGTAGCAAAAGCAATCGTAGCAGGTGCTGACATGGTTATGGTAGGTGGTATGTTTGCTGAGTGTGTAGATTCTCCTGCGGAAAACATTACAAAAACTCTTCATACTGGATTTTTTACCAACGAAGCATATCGTCCCAATCACTATAAACCAGAGTATAAAGATGTTTGCTATAAAAGATACTACGGAAGTGCAAGTCAGTTTAATAAAGGTCATACTAAGAACATTGAAGGTATTTTAAGAGAAGTGCCTTGTAATGATCTTACTTGTTTAGAAAAACTAGAAGAAATGATTATGGATTTACAAAGCAGTGTAAGTTACGCAGGAGGTACTAATTTGAAAAGTTTGTTGAATACTGAATATTTATTAGTATGACAGATTATCAAAGAAACCTGCTTGAAAATAATTTAAAAAAATTTAAAACTTTTATGGACTTTGTTAAATTCACATATGCACATGATATTGAGTTTGAGCATAGTGAATGGGAAGAATTTCGTGACAGATATTTTGATTTAAAGAAAAATGGATCGGTTGATGTAATTGACATTAATTTAGATAATTTAATTTTACCAACAAAATTTTAATACATGAATGATTCTAAACTCATTTTTTGTGTATTTGGATTTGCGCGACACGAACCCACTCATTCATTTGATTTTAGTTCGCACACAAAGTACATTCATTGTCCTGATATTAAATTTGAAGGAGAAACTGAGAAAACTACCAAAGATGCATTTTTACGAAGATATGGAGCAGACAATTGTTTAGTTGAGTTGTATTCGGGATACGACAGAAGTAAGTATACAAATATTTTAACTTCTTTAGATGTACCATTGTACTCAAACGAAAAAATACCACATGATGGAATTTTATCTTATTTTTATCATATCAAAGAGGTTTTAGAGTTGTGTCAGACGCATGAAAAAAATAAGTCTTCGGATGATACAATTGTTTTAGTTAGAACTGATATGTCAATTGAAAGTATTGATATAAAATCAATCAATGAAATGTTAGAAGAATGTGATATAGTAGTAAAAAGTTTAAAACCAAAAGCAAATTCCGATAGATATTTTTGTTTCAAAAAAAGACATATTGATTCTTTTTTGGATTTATATGAATCGTATAAGTCGTATTTAGTTGATTTTTACACCGATAAACGAACAATACCTTATACATTTCCAGAGGCAGTATTTTGGTATCACTTGAATAACATAAAAAAGTTAAAAATTAAATCAATCGATCCTGATAACTCAAGTAGTTTTGTTTTTAAATTTGATCACATTTGCAGTGAATCGTGCAAACACAATATAATAAAAAAACTTGAATCGGAATAATAAATGAAAAAACGAGTTGCATTATTACTAAAAGGAGCAATGAGTCAAAGACACGGAGTAATTCGTGGTTTTGTAAAAGATAGTAATGTTTATACAAATTACCCAATAATAAAAAACTCAATAGAAGAGTATATAATTAAACCAAACAAAAAAAAATTTGATTTTGATTTTTATATACATTGTTGGAATGTTGATTTAAAAGAAGATTTGTGTAATTTATATAATCCTGTAAAAAGTTGTTTTGAACAAAACGAACCAAAACTAAAACCATATGAAAAATACGGTGATCACGGAATGCGACAAATATCACAATCACTTGCAATTAAGTATGGAATAGAATTAATAGAATCAACGAAAATAAACTACGATAGAGTTATAGTGTATCGTCCTGACATATTGTTGTGGAAAAAAATGGATTTAACCAAATATGATGATTCAAAAATATATGTAAATGCTCATCAAGACCACGGAGGTTGTGGTGGTGATTTTCATTTTGTTATGAATTTGCAAAATGCTTCAATGTTTAAAAACTTAATTGATTCACTTGAACACAATCCGCCTAGACCTCATAGGTGGATAAAAAGATATATAAAAGATTATATGAAAAAAGAATTGGTTATGGATGAGATAGTTCCACCGAATCATCAGGAAGTTTTGCGAAAGATAGCAAGAGACAAAAATTACTATTTTGGTGAATTTATTAAAGAAGAAGATTTGAAAAAAATGAAAATAAAATTGGAAGATATTAGGTGAAAAACCAAAACTAGATAATATATATATTCTGAACAATTAACCCAATATAAAAATGGAACAACAACAATCACAAGAAGAAAGATTAAAAAATCTTACATTCAGTTTGAATGGCAAAGATCATAAATATTCGGAATGCACAGATGAACAAAAGCAAATTGTTCATCAACTCAATGACATTGAGAATCAACTAGGTGAACTTGACTTCAAGTTTAATCAAGTGAATGCAGCCAAAACTCAGTTCACAGATATGTTGACTAAAAGTTTTGATAAAAAAGATTCAAAGTCAGAAGAATCTGCACCTGAAACGCCAGAAGTACCAACTGCTGAGAAGTAATTAGGTTTGGGTTTGTATATTTAGAAGACTAACTTCTATTTATATATACCAAATTATCTACTTCTCAATGGACTTAGAAAAACTTACAGCAAACTCAATTCAGTCATCGTTAAAAATAGACGATGAATTTATAGTTGTAAGTGAATCTAAAGAGTATCGTCTTAAATTTGAACAACTAAGTTCAGAAATAGACAAGTACGAAAGTGTATCATCTGAAAAAGGTGCTCAAGGTGAACATGGTGATAAAGGAATGTACGGAATTCGTGGTGAATTTGGGTTTCCTGGTGATTATGGTGAACCTGGATTAAAAGGTTTCAAAGGAGCAAAGGGAAACAAAGGAAACCAAGGAATAAAAGGATTTCGTGGTCAATCGGGATACAATGGTTCACCAGGTGAACCTGGTGTAAATGCAAGTGATGGTCAAAAAGGACTAAAAGGATTAAAGGGAGTTAAGGGTGGACCTGGAGAAAAAGGTTCAATTGGAGATAAAGGAATAAAAGGTTCACGTGGTTTTCCGGGTACAAACAAAATTGGAAAACCTGGAGATGTCGGTGTACCAGGAGAAAAAATAACAGGTAAAACTGGATACAAAGGATACAAAGGTAAATCTTCTACCAAAAAAGGTCAAAAAGGTGATCGTGGGGAAACTGGACGAAGATACGATTATCCAGATGTAAGACGTTCATTTAAAAGAACAGATAAATCTCCGTATCAACATAGCAGAATGCTTGCTTTTTTATTTTCATTGAATAGTTCCAATTCAATCGCAGTTACATCAAACGATGTTTTAATGGAACAACTACGAAACAGACGTTTTTTAGTATTTGATTTGGTGCAAACTTCAAATATAATATCCGAAAGATATTCAAGTTCGTTGGTGGAAATTGATTTTGAACCATTTATTACAAATGGTCGTTCTCCTGTGTTGACAAAATCTGGAGCAGTTTATTGTAAAAACGGAACAGACGTAGGTGTAATTGGATTTGATTGGTACAAAGATAGTTCAAGTGATTATCATATAAGTTTTTTTGGGGTATTTAATACAACCGATCAAACAATTCAGTTACCTGTAAAAACAATTTACTCATTTACAAGTCTTCATTTAAAAGAAGTTGTTGGGGGTGAGATTGAGAATTTAAGGATTTAAAATGAGTAACGAACTACAATTGAATCCTGAAAGTGAATTTATTTTAATAAGTCACGGAGATGAATATAAAAAAGTAAAATATTCTGACTTAGTTTCTTATTTTGATAGCAGACTTAGTGCATATGAAGCAAGTGAAACTGGTGTAAAAGGTGAAAAGGGTATCAAAGGTCAAACAGGTGACCCAGGTGCCAAGGGTTTACAAGGATACACCGGACTAACTGGTATAACTGGTGCGTATGGTAATTTTGGTATAGATGGAGAACGGGGTGAAAAAGGAGATCGTGGGGATATAGGACTCAAAGGAGATACTGGTGCAAAAGGTGAACCTGGTACAAATGGTGATAACGGAATACGAGGTGACTTTGGAGAAAAAGGTCAAACTGGTGAGCAAGGAGAGCGTGGTGAGTTTGGTGACGCAGGAGAAAAAGGAGAAAAGGGATACGATGGCAATTTAGTTCAAGGAATGAAAGGACGCAAAGGTGTAAAAGGATACGGACGAAGAGGTAATCCCGGTGACAAAGGGCAAAAAGGAGACCTCGGAGAAATGGGTGATACCGGTGACAAAGGATATACGGGTTTTGTCAACAACATCATTACCAAAGCAACTGATTTGGAAAAAGGATCATGGACTTCAATTGATTCTAATATAATGGAATTAAAAATAGCAGATGAATTTAGTGCTGAATATAGTAGAGTTTTGGTAAAAATAAAAAAAGGAAGATATTATGATAGATTTGATTTAAATCACACAACCTTTTGCGAAATTGGAACTCAGTTAAACGATCCTCTTCGTAATTGTTCAACTACATTCAGTCATCTTGTGTACGATTCTGTAACAGATACAGAAATGCCAATTCATCTAATCACCGAAGAAACAAGCAAACTTGATAACACAGGAACTCTTATAATTGAAAATTATATTGTATGTAAAATATTTTATGACTCCGTGAATAAAAAAGTTCCATTTTCAACTTTTGTAACTGATAAATTTTAAAATGAGTTTAAACAAAAACAAATTAGATTATTTAGAAAAACTAACGGTGCAACACGAGTTTATCGTGGTACATCCTGGTAAAAATTCAGAAACAATAACATTAGATAGTTTTAAAAAAGATATTATGTCTTCTGTTTCCGTTGTAACTGGTCAAAAAGGTGAAAAGGGAAATTTTGGTGATTATGGTGATCCGGGTGAACCGGGTGATAAAGGAGCAAAAGGATTTCCCGGAGAACGTGGTGAGTCGGGTGAAAGAGGTCGCACGGGATTTCGTGGTGAAGTTGGTCAATTAGGAAGTAACGGACAAAAAGGAGATATAGGACAAAAAGGAACTTCTGGTATAAAAGGAGATACAGGTGCAACAGGATTTCAAGGAAAACATGGTGAAAAAGGTTCAATTGGTGAAAAAGGAACTCGTGGTGCATTTGGACTGAGAGGAAGTTCGGGTCAAATTCCTGTATTGGAAGCAGAAAAGGGACAAAAAGGAGATGCCGGTGACGATGCGGTATACGGTCGTAGAGGAGAACGAGGTGAAATTGGTGACAGAGGTGATCGTGGCATAAAAGGTCGAACGGGTCCTAGGGGAAGTGCAGGAAGACCGTTGGGTGATTTAACTCATGCTTTGTATGGAGCAAGTATTTTTAGAAATTGGACAGACTTGAATATCACAAGTGATGTTTACGTTCATTTATCTTATTTTAGAAACGGCGATGCAGTTGCTTACAAGTATTTTAGATTGATATTAGAAGTTCCATCTGATAACAACAATTTACTAACACCAACGTCGGAAATTGTATTAAACTTGGAAATGCCCGGAGAAGTAACTAAATATAAACCAATTATATGTGGTCATACACCTGTTGTGTGGATTAAAGATTCCGAGGATATGAACCAGGATACACCAAATCGTTCAAATAATCGTGTTCCGAGAGTACCATATCTAGATTATCATTCTAGTAAAACACATTTTTGTGTTTATATACCAACAACAAACACAAATTATATTTCAGAATCTAAAATATACCTTAAAATTAAAAAAATGTTCGGCACAAATGATATTTAGATAAAGGGAGAAAACCAATGAGAAGAAGAAGACGATTTGAAAAAGTAAAAACATTTTTACCAGAATATGAGATTAACGAAGAACTGAGTATACTCAATCAAAGAATTGATTGGGGATTAAAGCAGTTAAATGTTCCTGCAACATGGGGTATAACAAAGGGTGACGGAATAACTGCAATGGTTATTGACACAGGACACCCTGTGCATCCAGATATTGGTGATAATGCGATACCTGGTAAAAACTGCATAAAAGGTGAACCCATAGAAGATGAAAATGGGCATCACTCTCACTGCACAGGAATTATTTGTGCGAAAGACAACGGAATCGGAATGGTGGGAGTTGCACCTGAAGCAAAATGCATTTCTGTAAAAGCACTTGCAAAAAATGGAAGTGGTAGTTACGCAGGATTATGCGATGCTCTTGATTATGCAATTGAAATGAAACCTGATGTTGTAAGCATGAGTTTAGGTGGACCAACTGCAAATAAGCAAATGCACGACCGTATCAAGAAATTATACGAAATGAATATTCCTGTAGTATGTGCAGCTGGAAATAGTGGACTTGGTGGTGTTGGATATCCGGCTGCTTATCCTGAGACTATTGCCATCGCTGCATATGATAAAAACGGAAAAATAGCAAGATTCTCTTCAGTTGGACCAAGAGTAGAATGGGCTGCACCTGGAGTAAATATTTATAGTACATATCTTAACGAAGGATATGCGAGTTTAAGTGGAACAAGTATGGCTTGTCCATTTATTACAGGTGTTATTTGTTTGATGCTTGCAAAGCATCGTAAACAAGAAAAAGCAACGGGTATGAATGATTGTAAAACAGTCGCACAAATTCGTGAGCATCTTCTTAAATACACACACGATAAAGGAATAGTTGGAAGAGATTGGTCATGGGGTTACGGAGTAGTAGATATAGAGAAACTAATGAAAGATGCTCCAATGCCAACTCCAACTCCTGCAAAACCGACACCATCTCCAAAACCAAAACCAACTCCTACTCCTGTTAAACCGAGTCCGACTCCTGTTAAACCAAGTCCGACTCCTGTTAAACCAAGTCCGACTCCTGTTAAACCAAGTCCGACTCCTGTTAAACCAACACCTCCTGTTGAAAAACCAAAGAAAAGCAAAACAACAATGTTTATTGTTATTGGTGTGGTTTTACTTGCCGGTATAATTGGTTCAATCGTTTATTACAATAGCAATAAAGTCGTTATTCCACCACCACCGTATATAAATGAAAATGGTGAAGTTGATTGGAATAAAAAATTTGAGTTAGAAAGAAATAAGTAATGTGTCCACAGTGTTTGGTAATTGCGATGCTTAAGATTTTTCCTTGGATTGCTGTATCCATGTATGCGGTTGTCCGTTGGATAAAAACAAAAAAGAGTTATTATAAAAAGTAAAAACTTAATATTTATTGCAATGGAGAATGATGAAAAAAAGTTTTTTCCAACGGATTATTTGTCGTCTGATTATTATGATAAAATGCGTGGAAGAAAAGCATACGCATTTTGGTTAATTGGAAACAGTGGGAGTGGTAAAAGTACACTTGCTAAAACCGTTGAAAAAATGTTAGCAGAGCATAAATATTTTGTAAAATGCTTAGACGGAGATAATATGCGAAACACACTCAACTCTGATTTAAATTTATCTATAAAATCAAGAATAGAGAATGTAAGAAGAAGTGCGGAAATATCTAAAATGTTTTTGGAAAATGGTATTAGTACGATAAATTGTTTTATTTCTCCTTCGGATGCAAGTCGTAGACAGGCAAAAAAAATAATTGGTGAAAGATTTCGTTTGATTTATATAAAAGCATCGTTTGAAGAAGTTAGAAAACGAGATGTAAAAGGACTATATAAAAACAATAAAAACGGTATGAATAAATCATTGAATATGTTTGAAGCACCAAGTGATCCTGACTTGATAATTGACACCAATTCAAGAACAATAGAATATTCTTCAAATATTTTATTTAATTTTATAATAAATCAACCCATTTAATATTTATTTGAGATGAGTAAATGTAATCTAACACAATTAGAAGAATTGGAAGCAGAAAGTATTCATGTATTGCGTGAAACTGCTTCGCAATTTGATAATGCTACACTATTATTTAGTGGTGGTAAGGATAGTTTGGTATGCTTGCAATTAATTGTAAAAGCATTTTATCCAGCAAATTCTCCATTCACCGCACTTCATGTAGATACAGGTCATAATTTTCCGGAAGTTATGAAATTTCGCGACGAGGTTATGGAAAAATTTAAATTCAAGTTGTTTGATCGTAAAGTTGAAGATGCGATTAAAGAAGGATTGGTAAAAGATGAAACGGGTATAGGTGCTACACGAAATGAGTTACAAATTCCTGTTTTGCTTGATGCAATTGAAAATCATAAATTTGATGCGTGTATAGGTGGTGCGAGGCGAGACGAAGAAAAAGCAAGAGCAAAAGAAAGATTCTTTTCACATCGTGATGATTTCGGTCAATGGGACCCAAAAAATCAACGTCCTGAAATATGGGATTTATACAACGGGAGAAAAACTAAAGATGAACATTTTCGTGTATTTCCAATAAGCAATTGGACTGAACTTGATGTTTGGAATTATATACGAAAAGAAGAAATACCACTTCCATCTTTATATTTTTCACACGAAAGAGAATGCTATAATCGTGATGGAGTTTGGTATGCTTACTCTGATTATGTGCAACTTAAAAAAGGTGAAAAGGTGGTAAAGAAACGAGTAAGATTTCGTTCAGTTGGTGATGTAACTTGCACAGGTGCGTGTGAAAGTGAAGCAACTACCATTGATGATATAATCGCAGAAGTTGCAACTGCAACAACCACAGAAAGAGGAACCCGTGGTGACGATAAAAAATCTGATTCAAGTATGGAAGACCGTAAACAACAAGGATATTTCTAATGGCAGACGAACGACAAATTAAGCATACACCATCACCAACTCCAACGATACAACATACAGTTGAGTTGCTTAGATTATCAACTGCGGGAAGTGTCGATGACGGAAAAAGTACATTAATCGGAAGATTGTTATACGATAGCAAAAGTGTGATGAAAGATCAATATGATGCGATTCGTGCAACTTCCAAGAAAAAAGGTGAAGAAGAAGTAAATCTTGCATATCTTACAGATGGACTTAAAAGTGAACGTGAACAAGGAATTACTATTGATGTTGCATATCGTTACTTCAACACACCACATAGAAAATTTATAATTTCAGATACACCGGGTCATGTACAATATACTCGTAATATGATCACAGGTGCAAGTAAAAGCAATGTCGCAATTATTTTGGTGGATGCACGAAAAGGAATTTCCGAACAAACCAGACGACATTCTTTTATCGCAAGTTTATTGAAAATACCTCATGTAATTTATGCGGTAAATAAAATGGACTTAATAGATTATAGTGAAGAAGAATTTAATACAATAAGAAATGAACTAAAAGAATTTAGTGCCAAGTTGCGTACATCGGATATTCGTTTTATTCCAATTTCAGCATTAAAAGGTGATAATGTAACAACAAAGTCACAAAAAATGAAATGGTATAAAGGTGGACATTTGTTGGGTATACTTGAAGGTATTGAAATTTTTAGTGATAACAATTTAGTGGACGCAAGATTTGATATTCAAACTGTGATCCGTCCACATAGTGATGAATGGCATGATTTTCGTGGTTATGCTGGAAAAATTTTAAGTGGTCGTTTTGAAGTTGGCCAAAAAGTTCAAGTATTACCAAGTGGGTTTGAAACTAGAATCAAAGATATGCGTGTGTATAAAGATTTAATCAATGATGCGTGTACACCCGCAAGTGTTGTAATGCAACTTGAAGATGATATTGATGCGGGCCGTGGAGACATGATTGCTCGTGTTGATAATTTGCCCAAAACCGCACAAACTTTCGATGCAATGATTTGCTGGATGTCAGATAATCAAATGCTTCCACGTAAAAAATATATTTTAAAACACGGAAGCAACGAAGTTACTGCAATGATTACTAAAAAGGTATATACCTTGGATGTAAATACATTCAGTAAAGCAGACGATCAATCTTTAAAAATAGGATTAAATGATATTGCACGGATAAGTATTAAAACAAGCAAACCAATCAATTTTGACGATTTTGAAAGCAATCGTGCAAACGGAAATTTCATTTTAATAGATCAACAAACTAATGAAACATTGGCTGCAGGAATGATAAAATAAAAAGGGATAAAAAATGAGTGAAGATACAACACCAACACCAAAATTACACAACTCTCAATTAGCAGAAATTGAGAGTTTGTCGGTAAGAGATACAAGTAAATTACATTCTTCTAGTATAAAGAAAGTAATCGTAACGGGAGTTACGGGTCAAGACGGAAGTCATATGGCAGATTACCTTTTGAAAAATACTAATTGCATGGTATACGGAACTGTGCGTAGATTGAGTGTAACTAATCATGTAAATATAGAACATTTAAAGAACGAATCGAGATTTCAATTGATAAATCTTGATTTAACAGACGATTATAGTATTCGTGAAGCAATCGTTGAATTGAAACCAGATTATTTCCTTAACTTTGCGGCGCAGAGTTTTGTAGATGGATCATGGGACTATCCAATTCAAACGTGGGATACAGATGCAACTGCGGTTCTTCATATGCTTGAAAGTATTCGCAAGTTTGCTCCTGATTGCAGATTCTATAATGCTGGTTCCAGTGAAGAGTTTGGTGATGTTATCACAGACCCACAAACTGAAGAACATCCAATGCGACCACAAAGTCCATACGGAGCTGCGAAGGCAGCTGCCCGTCAGTTGGTTCGTGTTTATCGTGAATCGTATGATTTGTATGCAGTACAAGGATGGTTGTTTAATCACGAAGGAACACGACGTGGTAAAGAATTCGTAACTCGTAAGATTTCTCACGGAATTGCAAAAATTAAACACGCAATAGAAAAGGGAGAAGAAATTCCAGTTCTTCGTCTTGGTAATATGGATGCACATCGTGATTGGACTGACGCAGAAGATTTTATGTCAGGTGTATGGTTGATGATGAATAAATCTTCTCCAAAAAATTATGTTCTTGCAAGTGGAAAAATGAATACGGTTCGTGAGTTTTTAGAAGAAACTTTGAAGGTTGCAAACATTGATTACATTAAAGCAGGAAAAGATGAATACGAAAAATTTATGACAAAAGACAACGAATTAATTGCCGAGGTTGATCCTAAATTTTATCGTCCTGCTGAAGTTCACAAACTTCGTGGTGATTGTTCACTTGCGGAAAAAGAACTTGGTTGGACACGTATTTACGACTTCAAATCACTTGTAGATAAAATGTACAAAAACGATTACGACTTGTTAAAGTAAAAATGAACAATTCAAAAATATATGTTGCCGGATCGTCTGGTATGGTTGGTTCTGCGGTAGTAAGAAAATTACAAACAGACGGTTATACAAATATTACTACAACAAGAAGCAAAGATTTAGATTGCAGAAATCAAGCAGATGTTGATGCGTTTTTTGCAAAAAATAAATTTGATGCAGTAGTAATAGCAGCCGCAAAGGTTGGTGGAATATTAGCAAATAATGATTTTCGTGGAGATTTCATTTACGATAATTTGCAAATACAAACCAATTTAATTCATAGTGCAAAAGTTCATAATGTGAAGAAGTTAATTTTTCTTGGATCGTCGTGCATTTATCCCAAACAAGCACCTCAACCGATCAAAGAAGAATATCTGCTAACTTCTTCACTTGAATACACAAATGAACCATATGCGATTGCAAAAATTGCAGGATTAAAAATGTGCGAAAGTTATTTTAAGCAATATAATAGCAACTTTTATAGCATTATGCCTTGTAATTTATACGGATACAACGACAACTTTGATTTAAAATCAAGTCATGTATTACCTGCGTTGATTCGCAAGTTTCACGAAGCAAAATTAAACAATGATTCTGAAGTAATAATGTGGGGAACGGGTAAACCAAGACGTGAGTTTATGTTCGTGGACGATTTAGCAAATACTATTGTGCATTGTTTAAATAATATAAATGCAGAAAATGTGTATACAGAAAATCGTAGTTGTTTAAACTTTGGAAGTGGAACTGATGTTGAAATTAAAGAACTTGCGGAATTAATCAAAGAGGTAGTTGGTTATCAAGGTAAAATTGTACATGATACAAGCAAACCTGACGGAACAATGAAAAAACTTATGGATGTAAGTTTTGCAAAGTCACTTGGATTAAAAACGAAAATTGATTTAAAAACTGGATTACAAAAAACATACGAATGGTTTCTTGAAAACTATACAAAGGAAAATATTAAATTGTGAAAACTCATACAAAAGAAGTTTGTGTATTTTTTTTAACAACGGCTGCCGAATATGAAAAAATGTATTTGGAACGTGCGATTGATTATTATTTAAATAAATTATCAAAATCAGAGTGTGAATATATTTTTGATTTGTTTATATTTTTTGATCAAACTCCTAAGAAAAGATTAAATTCTCATTTGGAAGCATATGAAAGTAGTTCTTATATCAATAAAGTTAAAGTAGTCAGTCACGAAATTCCTGATGAAGAAAATTTGTATGAACGTGATTTATCTAGACCATTTTCATTAGACGAACTTCCAATGGGAAGATCACATGGAATTAATCATCATTTTTATTCAACACTTGATTATTTGTTTGAAACTGAATACAAAAGTTTTTTATTGCTTGAGCATGATACAAAACCATTTAGAAACGATTGGTTGACTCCACTAATAAAACATTCTGAAAACGAAGATTTTAAATTGGCCGGAAGTACTTACAAAGGTAAAAATAGAAAAGTACATTTAGAATCTTATTATGGTGGTCACTTAAACGGAGTGGGATTGTATCGTAATAGCAAAGAGTGTAAGGAGTTATTTAATAACGGAAAAGAATTTCTTAAAAAAGAATTAATATCAGATTTGGTAAAACCAAAAGGAAATCGTGAACCTGGAACAAATCCAAAGTATTACGAGTTTATGAATTATGATGTCGCAACATTTTTGTATGCAGAAGCAAATGATGAATTATGTGGATACAATGATTCGGAATTTTTTACAAATGCAAGTGCTCCTGAAGACGAAAATACTCGTGTAAAATCATTACTAAAACAATATCCAAGTACTCTTATAATGCACCATAAAAAGTTATATTAAAATAATTATTTTAATATTTATTATAACTATGAGAGGTGATAAAAATACAGTAATAGTAACGGGTGGACTTGGATATATTGGAAGTCACACCGTGGTTGAATTGTTAAGCGATAATTATGAAGTTGTAGTAGTAGATAATTTATCAAATTCAAGTTTAAAAGTATTAGATGGTATTCGTGAAATTACCAATAAAAGTGTAGACTTTCTTGATTATGATATCCGTGATTATTCTAAATTAGAAGGGGTAATTGGTTATTATCAACAAAGTATAGCAGGAGTTATTCACTTTGCGGCGTGTAAAAGTGTCGGAGAAAGTATGCTCAGTCCAAGCAAATACTACGACAATAATGTAACAGGAACGAATAATTTGCTTCGTGCTATGAAACGATACAAAGCAAAAAACTTGGTGTTTAGTAGCAGTTGCACTGTTTATGGCCAGGCAGATGATTTACCTGTGACTGAAAAAACACCTCAAAAACCTGCGGAAAGTGTTTATGGTCGTACAAAGCAAATATGCGAACAAATGATAATAGACTTTCACAATGAGTATAAATATAATAGTATATTGCTTCGTTATTTTAATCCCATAGGAGCACATGAAAGTGCTTTGATTGGAGAACTACCTATTGGTACTCCTGATAATTTATTGCCTTATGTAGCACAAACTGCAAGTGGAGAAAGAGAATCATTGACTGTGTTTGGAACTGATTATGATACAAAAGATGGAACTTGTATTCGTGATTATATTCATGTGGTTGATTTAGCAAAAGCACACGTCAAAGCATTAAAAGTAACCGCAGAAAAGTCATTAAGTGCGGAACCTGTGAATTTGGGAACAGGTACAGGATATTCAGTAAAAGAAGTTCTTGATGCGTTTGAAAAAGAAAACAAAATAAAAGTGAATACAATTTATGGAGAACGCAGAAAAGGTGATATAGAATCAATATATGCTGATCCAAGTTATTCTAAAGAATTACTTGATTGGGAAGCAGAACTTGGATTAAAAGAAATGGTAACTTCTGTATGGAATTGGCAAAAAAGATTACCAAAAAAATGCGGAAGTGGATGTAAATGTAGTTGTGGAAAAAAATGAAAAAGTTGATTTGCATTTATACGTGCGAAAAAGATAAATTATCATTATCAGAATTCAAACGCACACACTTGTATAAATCATTAAAGCAAAACAAAAACAATTTACTATTAGAAGTATACGCTGACTCTGAAACTTCTTTTTTTGAGAACGGAAAACTTTATTTAAATTGCAAAGAGGATTACACAAAACTATCATTAAAAACATTCAAGATGATAACCAAGTGTGTAACCACATTTGAATTTGATGTATTAGTAAAAATAGATTGTAATGTATTAGAAACAGATAAAATTTATGGTATAAATACCAAGTTAAAACAAGGTGTATTCACAGAAAATTTTATATTAAACACAATAAACTCAGATTACATCAAAAATGAATATGGTGGTCTTGTGGTGTCGTATGTAAATAACACCAAAACACTGAAAAAGTGGGGTGAAGCAAAAAGTGTTAAACTAAATTTTAAAAATAAAGCAAACTTTGAATTTCCATTTTTCTGCGGAAAGTTTTATTTTTTAAGTTACGATATGTGTAAAAAATTTATACAAAACGGAAACAACGAATTAAAATTTTTTGATGACAATCTAGGTCCTGCGGAAGATGTATTTATTGGTTACATTTTAAATTGTTTTTTGAATACACATACGAAGTCAAAAATACTAAATGAATATCAAAATTACATCAAAGTTAATTTGCGTGAAATTGATATGCACTCAGTAAATACAATTATTCATAAATTAAATAAACAAACAGAATTTGAAAATGAGCATTGTATAGCATGGTAATTGAACAAAAATATGATTCTATAAAAAAACTAAATAATGGATTTAGTTTGCTTACCGTTTGTATGAATCGTGAAGAAAATCTTTTAGCATCGTTGAAGTCGTGGATACAAATTCCTGAGTTAAACGAAATAGTAATTGTCAACTGGTCATCTGATGAAAATTATTATGAAAAAATAAATGAGTTTAAAAAATATAAAACTATAAAGTTTGTAAATGTATTAAATGAATCTTATTGGATTTTATCTCATGCTTACAATTTAGGAGCACTGTTTGTAGAGCACGACAAATTGTTAAAAATCGATTGTGATGTAAAATTAAATAAAGATTTTCTAAAATGCCATAAACTAACCGAAAACAACTTTTTTACGGGTAATTGGAAAAATGCCAAAGTTGAAAACGAAGTTCATTTAAACGGACAATTTTTATGCTACACAAAAGATTACTATGATAACAATGGATTCAATGAGTTGTTATTGTGTTATGGTTATGATGACACCGAGTTGTATGACCGTTTTATCAACAATAAATTACAACAAAACTTTTTTGATTTAAATACACTAACACATCAACCTCATTCTAGAAATTCCGACAAAAATATACCGATTGTATATAATGATTATATTGAGTTTTTAATTAAACATTTTAAGTTCAATGATAATCAAAAGTTGTCAACACAACGAAACAGAGTTTATCTTGGAAATTTGAAGAAGAACACTAAAACGCATATAGCATGGGAAGCAACTGAACCATATAAAAATTATATTGAGTGTACACGGATTTCAGAAAAACCTGTGTGTATGAATTATACCGAGTTGTATAAATCTGAGAAAATTACTAATGCTAAAATGTATTTACGAAATTTAAAAAAGTGGGAATTTTCAGAACGAAATTGTGTGAACAACGATTACTTTGACGAAACAGAATTTCAAAAAAAATATAATCAAAAAATTAATATATTAGTAGGTGATAAATCAGAGTATATAAAAGAACCATTTGTATTTGCATTAAGACCATACAATGGAATGGGAAATAGATTTCGTGCATTGGCAAGTTCAATTGTATTAGCAAGATTTTTCAACACAGAGTTGTTGATTAATTGGAAACCAACACGTGGATTTGATGACACAAAGTTACAAGACTTGATTGATTATGATTATTTTTCGGAAAAATATAATATGAAATTAATATCAAATAAAGAGTATAAACGAATTGAAAAAAACTCTATACTACTTCATAAAAAGTTTGAAAATGTTTATGAAGCAAATTCAAAAAGTTACAAAAAGCAAATCAAACAATGCGAAAAAAATAAAAGACAAGAAAACATAATAGATTTATTTCACAAGAAATGGAGAAGCATTGCGGTGAGAACCAGTGAAAATTTATTAAATTCATTTGAAATGGAAATAAAAGAACTTATACCAGAAGCATGGTTAATGTACGACAAAATTTTAAAAGATTTAAAACCAACACAAAATGTAGTAAATAAATCTCAGGAAACTCTCAACAATTTTGGTCAGAAAACACTCGGAGTTCATATACGCAGAGGAGATGCAGTGGGAACAGATTTTTATTCACGATACAAAGAAAAGTACGGAGCAGATGTAAACGTGTATATCAAACGAGTAGGAGAATTACTTGAAACTGGATATGATAAAGTGTATATATCAACTGATTGTGAAACGTCATTAAACGCATTTAAACAAACATTTGGAAATAAGTGTATAAACTTTGATAAAAAATTCGTTAGAAGTGTTTGGTATAAACAAAAGAAAGGTCAAATTGATGCTCGTGTAGAGCAACATTTACTGAGTTGCACGGATTATTTACTTACATCAGAGTGGAGTACATTTTCTGATTTTGTAAAACATTATTCAGATTTAGAGTCTGAAATTGTTTAATTAATGATACTTATTATAATGATGGATATGATAATTTATATAATAATTGGAATGTTTATTGGTTGGAATTTACCACAACCATTATACGCAAAGTTTATTCAAGATAAGGTTCTTACAATAATAAAAAACCTTTTAAAACCAAAGCAGTAATACTTTTTTAGATTACTACATTTCAGTTTAAGTTCCAATGGAGATACTATGTTATATCATCGTGGGTATGTTCGTAGAGCATTTTTTAGGTGTTGCTGGTAAAGCAAGTGAACTGATTTGGAATTATATAAAAGATAAATTATAATAATTACTTGACTTTTTAAAATCAATGTATTATATTTATTATTACATTGTTCATTGACAGTCAAATTTCTGATGGGGGTATTCTGGATTCGATTTGTATTTAGATATCCAAACTGCACGTGAAGGATAATACACGGCCTTCTCAAAATGTATTAAATTGTTTAAATGGCGAAGATACATTCGTTGCAGACCTTCTCGCAGACGCTAAAGCAGAATTTTCTGTTTTAGAAGAAGCGGAAGCTGTGTTGATGGCATAAATAAGTCCATCCCGTCACCCAAATGATCACACGACTAATTTGGTGTTGGCGTCAACAATCGTGGAACCAGAGATTGTTTTTTCGTTGGAAACTCTGTATAACAATAAAACGAATAGAAAAGGTAGACTTGTTTGTTGGGTAACTTTTTGAAACTTACGACAAAATAAACGTGTAGACGTTTGGAAAGAAGGATATAAAGACGCGGGTTCAAATCCCGCTACCTCCACCAGAAATTTGATTGAATTATTATAATAACTAATATTTATAATAAATGAAGGATGATGTAATTGAAAAACCCGATCCAAGTCGTATAATTGATTATGGAGTTGATGTTAGTATAATATCATTAGGAGAACGTTGCTGGTCACGAATTTTTCCAGAAATATTTCATTTGTATAATTTTAAAGCACGAGATGTGCGTATGCCATTTGATGGTTGTATAACAAAATACGGAGCAGTTTGTGAAATGATAGAAACTGATTTTGCGGAAGTATATGATGATCTTAGAGAAGGTTATCTTGATATACGAACAAAGTATGCAATATATAATCACGAAAAAACATTAGATTTAGAAGATTTTAAAGTTCAAATGAACAAACGAATAAATCAATTTAAAGATGAATTAAAAAAATGTTCCGAAAACAATTCATTGGTAATATTTTTTCTTCAGCACAAACACTATCCATGTAAAATGGTAAGTACGATTCGTGAAAAATACCCAAATCTTAATTTTAAAATATATTGCGTAAATAAATGGGTCGATCCGAACAATCGCAAAAGCAAAGATACTGAATTTTGTAGATACTTGGAAACGAAAAATGGAAAAGGTGCAGAACACGATATTGAAGTATTGGAAAAATATTTTGAAATTGTAAGTGCATTTTCCAAAAAGAAATATGATGCACAATTAACTTGGTCATGTAGAGCAAAGCATTCATAATTGACAATTTACAAAAAACTATATAATAATATGAAATGAATATCGGTGTTCCAAAAGAAATTAAAAAGCATGAATATCGTGTAGGATTAACACCAAGTGCAGTTGAAAAATATATTGCCGAGGGTCATACTTTGTTTGTAGAAAAGAACGCAGGTATAGGAACTGGATTCTCGGATAACGATTATATTCAAGCAGGTGCAAGCATAGTAAATTCTAATGATGTATTTGATTTATCTGACATGATAATCAAAGTAAAAGAACCACAAAGTTGTGAACTTAGTAAATTTAAGGATAACCACATTTTGTATACTTATCTTCATTTGGCTGCTGATAAAAAATTGACAGAAGAGTTGGTAAATATTGGATTAACAACAATCGCATACGAAACTATTCAGTTGCCAAATCGTAGTCATCCGTGTCTTACTCCAATGAGTGAAATTGCTGGTCGTTTAAGTGTTCAAGAAGGTGCTAAATACTTGGAAACTCCGTTCGGAGGAGCAGGTATACTTCTCGGTGGTATACCGGGTGTTAAACGAGGTAAAGTGGTAATTTTAGGAGGTGGTGTAGTTGGATTTAATGCGGCTAAAATAGCAAGTGGAATTGGAGCATACACAAGCATACTTGATATATCACAAGAACGACTTGCTTATCTTGATGATGTATTCGGTTCGTCTGTACAAACTTTATTCAGTAACGATGCAAACATTGAATCTGAGATTGCCGATGCCGATGTAGTAATCGGAAGTGTGTATGTTCACGGAGCATCTGCACCAAAATTAGTTCGTAAGTCACACTTAAAAAACATGAAGAAAGGTGCGGTGTTGGTTGATGTTGCAATTGATCAAGGTGGATGCTTTGAAACAAGCAAAGCAACAACACACGATAAACCAATTTATGATGTAGATGGAATTGTTCATTACTGCGTAGCAAATATGCCAGGTGTAGTTCCACAAACAAGTACCGTTGCATTAAACAATCAAACACTTCGTTATGGTCTTGAAATTGCAAGTGGGATTTCCCCTGACAAATACAATGATGCTTTGAAATTGGGTGTTAATACGCATCAAGGAAAACTTATCTGCGAAGCAGTTGCCGAAACTCATAATTTAAAATTCTCTGCACTTTAATTTTATGAAAGTTGCAATTATTTTTCGTGGTCAATATTTTAGAACTGGAAAAAAAGCAACCAGTTTTTTTAGATGTATAGATAATCAAAAACAAAATTTATTATCGTATTTTAAAAATTATGATTTATTTTTCCAATCAACCTCAGTTGACAAAGAAACAGACCAAAAGTTAATAAACTCATTAAGTTTTAAAAAATACGATTTCACAAATAAAAACAGAAACACACTGGATTCTATATTGAATTCATTGAAAATATATGACTTTTCAAAATATGATTTAATTGTATGTGTTCGTTTTGATTTGTGCTTTTTTCAACATCTTAGAAATTTTAAAATAGATGTAAACAAATTTAATTTTTTGTGGAAAGAACCAAAGCAATTTGAATTCAATGGAATGGTTCGTGTATGTGATCATTTGATAATATTTCCACCAAAATATTTGCCAAACTTTGAAAAAATAAATTATGATGATTCAAATATCGTAAAAACAATAAAAGGAAAAGTTGCACCACACTTCAACAATCGTTCTCATCACTTAAATCAGTTTTTGTATTTAACTGAGGACGACACAAACTTTATGATTGATGGACACCATTTCTGCGGTTGTAGTAATGCTAAACGTGATGTAGAGGCACGGAAATATGTAATCATCGAACGCAGAATAAACATTTAATTTTTTTCTATTTTTATAAAAACCAATCGTTTTTATATTTATAATAGAGATGGGGAGAAAGCGAAGAAAAGTATTTAAACACTTTCGTGTTGATGTGGATCAAATTGTTCCAATGATATGGACTGGATACAAAAAGAAACTTAAATTAATAAATTTAAAAGATACACCACATTATCAGTATTTACAAGGTCACACAGAACTTTATGCAAATTATGCGGGACGAGGTCTTGTGGATCGTGAACACTCTCCAAAAAAATACAATGATTTGATAATGAGTATGATGAAGAATCAAGCATATGATTTGGCAGATTCAATTTCATTCAAGGTAGAATATTGGTTTGAATTAAACAAATATATTCTTCTTGACGGTGTACATCGTTTATCAATTTTAGTGGGCCGTGGAATTAAAAATGTAAAAGCACACGAGGATCACTGGCCAAAAGTAGTTCCTGAAAATGTTGCAAACTTGGAAGAATTTAAAAATGATTTATTTTAAAGGGAGAATGATGATGAAATATGAAGTGATTGACACTTTTGGAAATAATGTTGTGGGTGTATATGAAACACGAGAAGATGCAATCAAAGCAATTCGTTTATATTGCGTAGAAAAAATGATGGGAAGAGTAAGTTTGTTTGATCAGCAATTTGTAAATTTAACTGACAATGGAACTGAAATAATTTACGAAAATCCACATGGTTATTTTCCAAATAAACCAAAGTTTTTAATTAATGAAGTGTGATAAGTTACAAACATAAATGTATTTTTATTCACATAACTAAATGTGGTGGCACTACCATAGATACATTTTTCCGAGGAAAATTTTTCGGACACGGAAAAGCAATTCAATACAAAACCGGTGATGCAAATTATTACAAAAGTTTAATAGGAAGTGGTCCTATAACTCAATATAATAATAGTGCAGACATTTACGATGATTTTTTTAAATTCACATTTGTAAGAAATCCGTGGGATAGAATTGTATCATTATATTCGTATCACAAACAAAGAAATTTTGATTATTATGATTTTGATTCAATAAGTTTCAAGAACTATGTCAGAAAATATTTGTTCACGCAAAAAACACAAACTCCATTGAATACAAATCCGTGTTTAGATTGGATAACCGATTCAGACGAAAATTTGATAATTGATTTTATTGGAAGATTTGAGAATTTTCAAAGTGATTTTAACAAAATATGTAAACATCTGAAAATGCCACACCAACAACTTCCACACAAAAACAAAAGCAAACACAAACACTACACCGAATACTACGATGACGAAACTCGTGAAATCGTTGCGGAAAAATATGAAAAAGACATTGAGTATTTCGGATATGAGTTCGGAAAGTCAATTTTTCTTTGACAAAACTCACTCGTTTAGGTATTATTCAGATAATGCCAAAAACCAAGACAACCAAATCTAAACCATCAAACAATCTAGGTCCTAAAAAGAAAACCTTGTTTGACCATATTAACCATCTGCGTGGCAAGAAGTTACCAAATTACTTCGAAACACTTACAGACGAAGACAAAAAGACTTTTGTAAATTATATGGTTAATAGATTTTTATCTATGGACATGGAATTAATTGAGGTTATAGATGAATTACAAAAACATTCAGTTGGATTGAAACCAAAAGATTATTATCGTGTTTTGCGTGAAGTGGTTCCTGAGAGTCGTACATTCCACAAATACATAAAGTCTGCAAAGGAAGAAAAAAATAATTCAGATTTAATTGATTTGGTTGCCTCGCATTATGAAGTTAGTAAATCACACGCCAACGAGTATATTGACTTGTTCAAGTCCACCGAACATGGATTAAATGAACTTGAAGATTTATGTGCTAAGTATGGCAAAGAACCCAAGGAAATTAAAAAATTATGTTCTTAGTAGGAGTAAGTGGAGTTGCCCGTAGTGGAAAGAATCTTTTTTGTGACATGGTCATTGAAGAATTAAATAATCGTGGATATAGTGGAAAGCAGTTTGCATTAGCAAATGCTCTTAAACGAGATTGTGAAGAGTTTCTAAAAAGTCATTGTCATCTAGATGTTTATACTGACAATACACACGAAAAAACATTATTTCGTGAGTTTCTTGTATGGTATGGTGATCTGCGTAGAAAACAAACAAATGGACGTCATTGGATTGAAACAATGAACGATACATTAAGTCGTTATACAGGTGATGTTGCTTTGGTAAGTGATGTGCGTTATGCTCATTATCCGAATGATGAACTTGGTTGGGTTTTGTATGAGCAAGAAGGATTATTGGTTCATCTGCGTAGATATGAAAAAACATCAACTGCGGTTATAGATTCAGACGGAATCGTTAAATTTGATTATGTACAAGCACCAAATGAACACGAACGAATCAATGATCCTAAAATGCGTGAAGGTGCACATTTACGATTAGATTGGCCAACTGTAACTGATCCAACTAAAAACTTTGAAACTCGTAGTATTGTAAACGAGGTAGTAGACGAAATAATAGAACAGATAAATAAATAATGGGAAGAAGTAAAAGTAAAAAACGGGTTAAAATTGTAGAAAGCATTGCATCTGCAATTTCAAGTAAAAAGATTTTTGATGTAATTGATTATCGTAATCGTAACGAAGATTATATCAAGCAGTATATGCATCAACCTTTAATCAATGAACTTGAAGAGTTGTATGAAAACTTAGAGTTAAGCAAAAGTGCAGATAAAGAATTGGTAAAAGAAAAAGCAAAAAATTGTTTGCTTTGGGAAGGTGATGTAAATACTACAGTAAACAACTTTACATTCTTCGGGACTCAACATCGTCCTGATTTTGTTGTTAAGATTGATAAACTCAAAGTTGCGGTGGAAGTAAAAAAAGGTGAAAGTGGAAGTTCTTTACGAGAAGGAATTGGTCAAAGTTTGGTCTATTCAAGTTCGTTTGATTTTGTGGTTTATTTGTATGTGGATATTTCCAAAGATAAAAAGATTCGTGATGCAAAAAACGGTGCACATGAACAGGCACTTATTCAAGAACTTTGGGAAGACCACAACGTTTTATTTGAAGTTGTGTAATGAGTTTGTTGGTAGATACCCGTTGCACTGTAATTGGACATATGCAATATGCCAATGGTCGTGAAATTCGTGAACGAATTGGTCAACAATTAGATATGATGGGGGTTAAGTTGTTTGATCACTACCAACAACCATTCATTATGGATGTTAACGAAGATGAAGAAACTCACAATGAATTAAGAATAGCATTAAAAAATGGTGATTACGATAAAGTAGAAGCATACAAAGAAATTCGTAGTTACGATTTAAGTTTAATTGATCGTAGTGACTTTGTAATATTTGTTTATGATCCCGAAGTAGTTACTTGTGGAAGTTGGGAAGAGTTTTTTACTGCCAATCGCATGAAAAAACCTATTTTCTTTGTGAATGTTCGTGGAAAAAATGCAACACCAATGTGGGTGTTTTGGACGATACCGCATAAATACATTTATGATTCGGTGGAAAGTGTAATAGAAATACTTCAAAGTATAAACAGTGGAAAAGTTCCTATTGATAGTGAACGATGGAAACTACTCAACAAAAATTTTCGTTAAAGTTTCTTGACAAACAACAAGAAATCTTATAATATAATATTTATATAAGATGAAGAAAAGTAAAAATAATCTGTATAAAACCAAAACATATTTGGTTGGGCATATGCAGTATAAAAGTGGTCGTGACTGGAGAGGTTATGTTACAGATGAATTAAAACCTTTGGGTGTAACCGTTTTTGATCCGTACCACAAACCATTCGTTGAGGATGTAGACGAAGATGAACCAGCAAGAGTAGAAATGCTTCAAATGATGGAAGATGGTAAATACGATGATCTTACACGTAGAATGAAGAAAGTTCGTAATTACGATTTAAACCTCGTTGATAGAAGTGATTTTATTATTGCAAATCTTCAACCCGAAATTGCAAGTTGGGGTTCTGCTGAAGAAATCGTTACTGCGGTTCGTGAGCAAAAACCTGTGTTCGTTGCAATTGAAGGTGGTAAAGTTAAAACTCCATTATGGATGCTTGCGATGTTTCCACACAAATACATTTACAATAGTATTGAAGAAGTTGTGGACATGATCAAGAAAATTGATAGTGGTGAGGTTCGTTTAGATTCTGGTAGATGGAAACTGCTGAAAAAAGAGTACCGATAAAGCAATTTTGCTTTGTATGTACTGGTAATTTATACAGAAGCAAATATGCCGAGGCGTGTTTTAATTATTTGTGCATTCAAAACAATGTAACTAATCTCAGAGCATTCAGTCGTGGTCTTCGTGTACAACCGACAGAACATTATGAACACGGAGAATCATTTACGTTTCCAATTAGATTAGCAATTCCAACTTATGAACGAATGGTAAAACGCAAAATACCATTTTGCTTGATTGGAGCAACGAATCAACTGCTTGATAACTATGATTGTGCGAGTAGTGAGAAAATAATTTTGATGAACAAAGATGAACACATTCCTTGGTTTGAAGAAGGTCATTCTGAATATACAAACAAACTTGAATGGTTGGAAATCGGTGATAAAAATTATCTTCCTGAAAATGGATACGATGGTCCTGCGTGGGAAATTGATGATGCGTTAGGTGCGATTGAAGTGTTCGTAGAAAAATTTTTCAAAGAACAAATATAATAATTTCTATAATTCCTGTTTGATTTCATATTTATCTATGAAAGGAACTTTTGAATGGACTATAAAAAAATACCAATAGGAAAAGACGCACCAGAAATAGTAAATTGTGTAATTGAAATACCAAGAGACACACACCAAAAATATGAATACGACTTAGAAATTCAAGCATTTAGATTAGATAGAATTTTAAAGTCTGCGATGCGATATCCTGCGAATTATGGTTTTATTCCATCAACATTGGGAGAAGACGGAGATCCTCTTGATATTATGTCGTATAATTGGACACCAATACAAACTGCAACAATTGTAAGATGTCAAATCATCGGTGTTCTTGAAATGGAAGATGACGGAGAAATGGATTGGAAAATACTTGGTCGTCCTACATTTTCATATAAAAAAGATGTCATTGATATTCACAATGTAAACAAAACATTTCTTGATATGTCAAAAAACTTTTTCCAGCACTACAAAGATTTAGAAGACAAAAAAGTAAGAATCGGTGATTGGTTGCCACGTGACAAAGCAATAGAAATTGTAAAAGAATCAGTTCAAAGATATAACGACAATAAAAATATTTAATATATATTTATTGTTATGAATGTATCTCCTTCTACCGGTAAACGCCGAGGCAGTAGTGGTTTTATCAAACCAGAGTTTTATGCTAAAGATAAAGTATATAAAGGAGATGTTTGTGAAAAAACCACAGGATATACTTTAGCAGAATATGCGGACAATGTTGAAAAAATGATAACGCAAGGAGATTATCGTTTGTTTTACAAGCATTTTTACTACGCAGATTCAAATAAAGAACTTAAATTTAGAACAGAAGATTCAGACGATGAGTATATCATAAAAAAGAAAGAGTTCATAGAAAAGGAGTAATATCATGCAAATAGAAGACGACGGCCGAGGTGCAAATAAAAATCCTGCTTTTAGTGGAGTATTAATTAAATGTAAGAATAAAGTATTATTGTGCAAACGAAGAGAAGATGTTCCAGATACTGCACTTCCAGATTACTGGAGTGTTCCTGCTGGATACGTTGAACCCGAAGAAGAAATTAAACAAGCAGCGATACGTGAAACTTTAGAAGAAACAAAAATTGAATTGGATGTAGCATCTGTTAAATTTTTGGCTGCATGGCCTGCACACGGAGGTGGAATATTTTACGATTATATTGCAGAAATAGAAGAAGAAATAGAACCTGTAATTGACGAAGAACATTCAGATTGGGGATATTTTTCAATTGATAAACTTCCTTCTCCAATAACCGCAGAGTTGCAAAACGATATTTTGAGTGTGTTAAATAACAAGTGATATTACTAAAAAATATTTTGAATGAAATTTCATCGAATAAATCGTATGAAATTTTATCTGGTGTTTTTGTTGATACACCCGAGTATGTGTTTGATGATTTTATAATGTCTGATAAAGGATTTTTCCAAAAAGAACTTGAAAAAATATTAAGAAATAATCCAGATGCAGATGAAGATGATGTTGCTTATCAATTTAATGATTGGGTAGAACTCAAATGGAAATTAAAAGTACTGACATTAAATGCTTCTGATTTTACAAAAGAAAATCAAAAAACAATGAAGCAAAGAAAATTTGGAAATGCAAATCCAGGTAATGTTCCCGATGATGAAGAACGAACAGAGTTTCAAAGAAAACTTGCCAAGAAATTAAAACCAGGAACAAACGAACCTGTTATTATGTTAAATAAAGGAAAAGAATTTCGTTTGTTAGAAGGATGGCATCGCACAATGGCAATTTTGAGTTTGGGAGATAATGGTGAAAAAGATCCAACCAACTGGAATAAAATAAAAATAAAAACATGGATTGGAACAGGTTCTACGGTGAAAAATGTGTGGTAGAAGAAATGAAACTAAATGGAAAAACTTACATCACAAAAAAACAACTACTCGCAGAACTTGACGATTTAATTTTAGATTTGGAGTTGCGAAACTTTCGTGACATACAAGATGATCTTGAAGATTTAGATTCTAATAATATAGATGAAATTTTAGATTTAATGGAAGAAGTTAAACATGGTGTGAGTTCGTTATTTGATGAGTCCAAATATTATTCTATTCATGGATTAAACGATGAAATAAATCATATGAGATTTAATCCCGATGACGAACCAATTGCATTATATAAGTACGGAGCATACGGAATAAAATCAAAAGCAACCTCAGATGAAGTCAAACGATATGGCTTCAACGCATCCTTATCATCATTAAATAAACGAATTCAAAAATATAATAATCACTAATAATCAAGTTATTTTGGAATAAAATTATATTTATTTATCGTATGAGATATGTTGTAGAAACTGTATTAAATGCAGATATTGATAATTTGCAGAAAATTTTCCCTTTAAAAGATGTTCGTTTAATTGAAGATGATGTATTTTCATTTGAACATTCTCAGCAAAATACATACTTAATCAACGATTTATCAGAGAATCCAGCAATCTCACGTGTTTACACCCAAGAAAGTTACCAAAAACTAAATAAGTATGCTTCATTGAGTACCGCAAGTTTAACATTTAAATTATTATGGTATGGTCAGTGTGGAAAATTTGATTCTGAAAATGGAGATACTTTAAGTTTATTACCATACAAAGATAAATTAATAGAAGTTTGGAAAAAAAGTCCTGATACTAAAAACTTTGTATCATGGAACTCAAAAATGCATTCAACATCCAAACAACCATTTTCTACAATAAAAGAGGGGAATTTGTATTTTGTAAAACTAGATAAATCTACAACATTACAAATCAAAGGTTTAGAAGATACAAATTCAACTCAAACTTTAGGAACTGATGATTGTGACTTTAATACAACTTCATCAACCGATACACTTACTTCCGAATACAATTTAATTTGGTATGGAATGTGTGGTAAAAATTCCAACGATATAGTAAATTTAGCATCGTATTCAAATATACTGGAAGTTTACCAATTCTCTGAAAAGGGCAATGCGATAAACGGAGTATATTATGCAACCGACTCAAGTAAATCAACAATCGCAAAATTAAAATTCGGAAATGGATACTTTGTTAAATTAAAAAAGAATACGGTGCAAAAAATAGAAGGATGTGTAGTAAGTGAACACGTAGAGTTGGCATCAAATAAACATCCATTGCGATTGAAGCATTGCAAAACCGAGACGAGTACAACACCTACACCTGCAAGCACACCAACACCAGATACCTTAGTATGTTGCTCAGAAAGTAGCATCAAAATGACAATAGAAGATGGTAAAACTGCGACTCCAAAAAATTATGTTTCAGTTACACATTCAAAGGTAAACGGAACATTGTGTTGGACAGAAATAAAATCAGCAGGAACCACAGTAACATATAATTGTCCATTGGAAGCAAGTGATTGGTCAAAGGGTGGATTTGTAATATCTGTACAAGGTTCACTTCAAAGCAATGTATTTCGTTTTCAAGCAGATGATGGTACTTGCTACGAAGCAACTCTTACAAACAATGGTGACGGAGTTGAACAATCTTCAAGTGGTGGTGCATTGAATGTTTTCAAAAAAATAGGTAAAGTAGAAGTTACACCAAAACCACAAAAAACTCCTACACCAAAACCAACACCTACTCCAAAAAATTCAACTTGTTGTGATAGTGGAAATGGTATCACAATTACAAAAGGAATGTCAGACGCATCGAGTCCATCAGGTCCAAACGGAGTAACTATCACCGGATTCCAAGAAGGTGGTCTTTTATGTGTTGGTGATTTAACAGAAACTGCTGAATTGACAAGTTGCTTTTTCAAAACATCAGATAATTCATTTGGTGGATTAATAACCGTTTCATTTAAATTAACAGATGCTAACATCAAGTATCGTGCAACAAACGGAAAATGTTATAAGGGAACAATTCAGAATTCAACAGAACCTCAAACTTTAACGGAAGTATAACAATGGCAAGATTAAATCAAAATCAAAATAATTTAACATTCTACCAAGGTTGGTATGGAATATGTGCAGAAGACGAATCTGATTGTGCAGACTTTAATTTAATAAACGGAACAGGAAGTTCCGCATCAAAAAAATACACACAAATTCATGCAATATATGAAGCACGACCTGATACATTTGGTCAAGTATCCTACAACGGAAATACATCAGATGGAATGCTATTAGACTACCAGCAAATAAAGTCATTGAAATGTGGTAGTTCATATTTAATCGTTTTGAAGAAAGGTGATGGATACTTGGACATTGAAAATTTTGTACCAGCAAGTTCTAATAGTGGAGAATACCGTATTGTGAGTTCATGTGAAGTTGACGACAAGGCAACACCAAAACCGTCTACAACTCCAACTCCAAAGAAAACTGCAACTCCAACACCAAAACCGTCTGCAACCCCAACTCCAAAGAAAACTGCAACTCCAACTCCAAAGAAAACTCCAACTCCAAAACCACAACCAACACCTACACCAAAGAAAACTGCAACTCCAACTCCAAAAGCAGAACCAACTCCTACTCCTGTGCCTAAGAAGGATTGGAAAATGATGGGTGCAAGTATAACAAGTGATCAAACAAATGATTATTCGGGATATTCAATTTCCATGAGTGAAACCGGAACTACAATAGCAATTGGTGCTATTTACAACAATGAAGCAGGTCTTAAAAGTGGTAAAACTACCGTATATTCATGGGATGGTTCAGAGTGGAAACAAAAAGGTTCAACAATCAAAGGTAAAAATAAATACGATTATAGTGGTGTAAGTGTAGCATTATGCCGTCAAGGAAACAATTTGATAATAGGAACACCATATGATGATGCGGTTGCAAGAAATTCTGGAACTGCTAAAGTATATACTTTTGAAAATAATGATTGGAAGCAAGTTGGTTCTGATATAAACGGAGAACAAAAAAACGATCAAAACGGAAGATCAGTTGCAATGTCGGGTAACGGACAAATCGTTGCAGTTGGAAGACTTGAAAATTATACTGGTGGAAATGGTTCGGTACGAGTTTATCAACTTACAAATGGCAACTGGATATTAAGAGGTTCTGCTGTTAAAGGTGATTCTGAAAAAATAAACTTTGGATACAATATTGATTTAAGCAGTATGGGTAACGCACTTGCAGTTGGTGCTCCAAATAGTGATGAAGGTGGAACTGATCGTGGTGTCGTTCACATTTACAATTTTAATGGAAGTGCTTGGGTAAAAACAGGTAAGTTTCTTGGAGAAACCACCGCAGACCGATTTGCTCGATGTGTTTCATTCAATTATGGAGGAACAATGCTTGCAGTTGGAACTGGATACAACGATGGTTCTGGTACAAGCAGTGGTCATGTAAGAGTGTATATACTTAAAAATAATTCATGGCAACAACACGGAAGTGACATTGACGGAGAAGCAAAAGGTGACGCAAGTGGTGAATCTGTTGCATTGAGTGGTGACGGAACAAAAGTTGTTATTGGTTCTCCTTGGGCAAAAAATAGTGGTGATCAATATCCATCTGGTGAAGCAAGAGTTTTTGAATGGAGGGACAACAACTGGAAAAAACTAGGTATCACACTTGACGGAAAACAAAATGCAGAATTTAGTGGTATATCGGTAGCAATCAATCTCACCGGAGATACAATTGCTATCAGTAACAATCCTGGTGTAAAAAGTTGGGAAGGAACATCTCCTGCAAAAAGTTATGTAAATATATACAAACTTACAGCAGAAAATTCTTCTTCATCGGCAACACCAAAACCACAACCAACTCCTACACCAAAGAAAACCGCAACGCCAACTCCTAAACCATCAGCAACACCAACTCCTAAACCATCAGCAACACCAACTCCTAAACCATCATCAAAAAGTACAATTTGTGATACAATAGGAGCAGATGTATCAATTAACACTAAATCAGGAACTTCAGTTTCTGGAGGTGGAGTTAATGCAACAGGAACAACTGGTAAATTATGTTTCAAATCAATTACACCTAAAAACGAAATGAAGAATTATTTGATTTCACTTGGTGGTGAGAATTACGAAGAAGGTGGAATTCAAGTAAATGTAAGTGGAGTTCTTAATAGCACAAAATTTGGATTCATTCGTGCATCGGATGGAAAGGAATATGTCGGAGACCTTGCAAAAGAAAGTGAGCAAGGAAAAAACAAGAATGTATTTAATGCAGTTTAATAACGGAGAAAAATAAAATGGCACAATTAAAACAACATAAAACAAATTACAATATGTATCTCGGTTGGTACGGAAAATG
>Ga0222717_10000108_pt1 | contig 65832 bp, 53 predicted proteins | sample C33_18DmetaG_FD_165053 | JGI IMG/M metagenome (GOLD analysis project Ga0222717, IMG submission 165053) | Estuarine water microbial communities from San Francisco Bay, California, United States - C33_18D | ecosystem: Environmental > Aquatic > Marine > Unclassified | place: USA: California... | reverse complement strand
GGCCTTTTTGGCTGGAGCTTTCTTAGCGGCCTTTTTGGCTGGAGCTTTCTTAGCGGCCTTTTTGGCTGGAGCTTTCTTAGCGGCCTTTTTGGCTGGAGCCTTCTTAGCAGCCTTCTTGGCGGCTGCTTTCTTGGCGGGGGCTTTCTTGGCTGAAGCCTTTTTCGTTACCTTCTTAGCGGTTGTTTTCTTTTTTGCCATGATGGAGAGCTGGGAAGTAGAGATGTTTTGGACACACCTCACCTATTATAGGTCAAGCAGGAGTCTCCTGCCAGTGGCCGTTTCTTCGCGACTGAGAGGGTTTGGTCAAGTTTTTTTCAACTATAACCTTAATCTTGATCCTTTTGCTCTGTTTCGTTGCCGAGATCATCTCGATTAATTAAGTATTTTTTTGCACACCGTGGGCATTGAAGGACGAGCTTGGGCTCATCACCAAAAAGCTCATCGGGTTTGTCTTTCCAAGCGCTGAGTGTCGGGATGATTTTTTCAAGAGAGCATCCGCACGCAAATTTAAATCGTCGTGTTTCAAGGGCCTTGGTTTCCTCGTCGTCAGTAATTTTAGCAACTTGCTCGATATTCAGGCCCTCGAACCATTCCTGATCAAAGTCAGGTTGAGCTGCAATCAATACATAAGTATCATTTGGGAGCTTGAAGGCGCGGCCAGGTCTTTGTTCGGACTGGTCGTAAAAGTGCCGTAGCCACTCAAGCGGATCAGATGTTTTAACTTCTATGGTGGAGGTGCGTGGCTCTTTTTCTTGAGTTGTTGTTTGGGAGTAGAGAAAATTACGATCAGGTTCTCGGACGTCTTCGGTGAAGAGACGGCCAGTGATATATTCGTGAACCGAGGACCCGGTCGCGAAGAAGTTAACGCGTGGAGCTCGGATATTAGCGGTCCATGCAATGGTCTCGGCCCACGGTCTGGCGGTGAGGTGGAGGGTGAGGACTGCGAGGAGGTCTTTCAGAGTGGTGTCGAGATTTTCTGGATGGCGTTCCTCGATGTCCATGAGGTGGAGGTAATAGTCTGTGAAGATGGGGGTGAATTCGGCGCGGATCATCAGGCAGTTGCGATGGCGGACGAAGACAGATTCGACTTTAGTGAATTCTTGGACTTGTTCGGGGACGGGCTCTTGCATCAGTTTTAGAGAAAGTGTTGTTAACTATCGGCGGCGTCAATATCGAGTCTTTCGCGAGCGGTTTTCAGGTATTCACCGTCGATATCAAAGCCAGTGAACTTTTCGATGTTCATTCTTTGGGCGGCTAAAGCAGATGTCCCAATTCCGGTGAATGGGTCAAGTAGATGTTTTGTTCTTCTGAGGCCATGAATACGAATGCATTGTTCGACAAGGGCGACAGGGAAGGTCGCCGGGTGGGGGCGTTCTTTGCTACGTGACTGAATCGTATCGTATGGAATGAACCAGTTGTTGCCTCGACAGCGTTTATCTTCGCCGCCAGTATGACTCCATCGAGCGATGTTCGACTTGTCAGCATATTCTACTCCGGCGGCCCGCCTTTCGAGTGGGACCCCACCGGTTTTGGTGAGGTGAAAAACATATTCGTGGCAGTCGTTTACAAAACGCTTTGAGTTGATGGGCTTGAAGTGGCCGGCGGAAATAGTTTCTCCTTTTCGGGTGTCAACACTGATCGACTTGATCCAATGGAAGGTATTTTGGAGGATGAAATTTGGCTCTTTTCGGGTGAGGGCGAGGATGAGTTGGTGCGGGAGAAGGGGATCTTTTGGCGCGGCCCCTAAATTTAGAAAAAACGAGGCTTCATCTTTCATGACGCGATGAATCTCCGAAGCCCAATCCTGACACCAATCAATGAATTCATTAAATTCCAATTTGTCTTGGTAGGTTCTGTAGTTGATTCCTAAATTGTAGGGAGGAGAGGTGACGACAAGATCCACGCATTCGGACGATAGTTGTTTCATGCCTGCGAGACAGTCTTCATGGTGGAGTTCAAGCACGACTGAGTCTCTCTTTCCATTAGGCCGAAAGGAAGTCTTGCTTCGAGCAAATTTGGAGATTTCGGTTCCTCCGACAGGCCAAAGAGAAAAAAGGTTTAAACAATCGTTTGAAAAATCTCGAAATTGATTTAAACAGCCGTTTAAATTCGATGGCGAAAATTGAAGGTAAATGTGGGACACGGGTTGCTCTGATGGAGGCAGCCGCCACTTTGTTTGCTGAAAAAGGTTTCGAAGTGGTTTCAGTCCGGGAGATAACCACACTTGCACGAGCTAATGTGGCTTCGGTCAAGTATCACTTCGGATCGCGCGAGGGATTGATCGACGCTGTGGTGGCTCGTATGGCTACGCCGGTAAATGATGAGCGCCTCAGAAGAATCGAAGAACTTGAGGGGCTTGGGGTGGTGACGGTCACCGAGCTTATCACTGCATTTTTTGAGCCTCTCTTTTCGCAGATCCAAAATAGTCCTCTCAGTGAAAAGCTTTTTACTAAGTTGATGGGAAGAGTGGTGGGAGATCGTTCTTATGAATTGCCGGAGGAAGTGATGGGGCAATTCCGCGAAGTAGCCTCTCGCTATGTCCCGGCCTTTATGAAGGCCTGTCCGGGGTTATCTGCCGATGATGTGTTTTGGCGGATTCATTTTTGCTTTGGTGTTCTTGCCAACACGCTAACCCACCGTGATATCCTCAAAAAGATTAGTGATGGGAAAATAGCTGATGAAAAACTTTCAGTTACACTCAAGCGCATTATCGATTTCTGCGACGCAGGTTTTAGACAATGAAAAAGATTCTCCCGTTTATAGTCGCCGTGCTCGCTGGGTGCTCAGCAAGTATTCCTGAATCGCGAATGGACGCAGTGGCAAAGGTGGTTCCATTGCGTTGGTCGGCAAGCCCAGAGGCTTTGGCTGGGATTGATACGAATTGGGTCCGACGTCTTGGAGGATCTCGGGTCGAGGCCTTGGTAAGCGAAGCCTTTCGGCGTAATCCTGATATGCAGGTTGCCGCCGAGAGGGTCAATCGAGCTATCGCTTCAGCGAAGTCGGCTGGAGCAGCGATGAAGCCTCAAGTTTCAGCAGGCCTCAATACGAGCCGTCAAAAGCAACTCTTTATCGGCATACCTCTTGGCGGCGAGGGTGGTATTCCTTCGGCTAACTTCAGTAACTTCGGGGCTAAGATGACGGTTTCGTGGGAACCCGATATTTGGGGACTCCGTCGAGCGGAGCAAGCCGCCCTTTTAGCTGACGCTCAAGCCGAAGGAAATTCCTACCGTGCTGCTCGAGCCTCTCTCGCAGCCCAAGTGATGAGATCTTGGCTGGCTTTAGCCGAGGCTAGCGAGCAAATCATGCTAGCAATGGAAACGCAGGAGCTGCTTAACGCTACGAAAGATATCGTGATCGATCGTTACAATAATGCTCTTGCTGCCGATGGTGGATCTGCTGCCGAAGTTCGATTGGCCGAGAGTGAGGTTGCGATTAACAAAGCTTTGATTGCCCAGCGCAATGGTGAACGTGAGCAGGCTGTGAGACAATTAGAGTTACTTTTGGGGAGATATCCCAAAGGCGTGTTGAAGGGTTCAGTCTCTCTACCTGAAGTTCCTGCTATACCACCATCAGGGTTACCTTCTGAGTTGCTTTTGCGTCGACCGGATATTCTCGAAGCGGAACGCCGTTTCGCCTCGTCTGGTAGTCTTGTGAAAAAGGCTAAGCGGGCCTCTTATCCTAGTTTTATCCTCACGAGTGGCGCTGGGACGACAACCGATACAATGCGAACGATTTTCAACTCTGATTTTGGGGTTTGGTCACTAGCGGGTGGTCTGACCCAGCCGATTTGGTCGGGTGGAAAGTTGCGTGCAGAGTATGCTAAATACCAAGCGGATGATCGTGCGAATCTTGCTGAGCTCCAAAGCGCCGTGCTCAAAGCATTCGGCGAAGTTGAGCAGGCGATGGTAGCTGAGAAATTTTTGGTTGCCCGGGAGCAGGCTATTACCGAGGCGCTCAAATTTGCCGAGGAAGCTACAGATGCGGCGGCTAGCGAATATGCAGGTGGTGTGGGAGAAGTCCTGACCTTGATTACTGCACAGAGAAGTCGGATCAATTTGGCTTCGCAAAAAACTACCCTCAGGAGGCTCCGCCTCGATAATCGAATTACTTTCCATCTCGCTTTGGGTGGAGATTATAGACCTCAGAATTAAGTTCGTATGAAGACTCTAATCACAACCATTTTTGCTATAGTCGCCGTCCTTGGATTGACTGTTTTTGGAATTAAGCTTCTCAAGGAGAATGCGCCCGAAGCTGAAAAGAAAAAAAGATTGGAAGCGATACCTGTTGTTGAGATTGAGGTAGTTACTGAAGATGATCTGAAATTCTCTCTTCAGAGTGAAGGCGTTGTGACGGCGCGCCGAGACACCGTTCTTTCTGCTTCGATTGGAGGGAGGCTTACAGTCGTGGACGAGAACTTCGAAGTCGGAGCAACCTACAAGAAGGGATTCGTTATCGCAGAAATTGATCCAATCAATTATCAGGCCGCGGTTGCCCAGGCGGAGTCAATTCTTGCTGACGCGGAATTGGCTTTGGTTCAGGAGAAGGCACGGGCGGATCAAGCGGCTAGGGATTGGAATAAAATTGGTGGGGGGAAGATAGCGAGTGATCTCGTTTTACGAGTGCCGTTTTTGAAGGGCGCAAAGGCGCGGGTCGCAGCAGCAATTGCAGCAAGGAAAAAAGCTGAGGCTGATTTGATTCGGACTAAGATTGTCGCTCCCTTTGACTGCCGAGTAAGGTCAACAAACCTGAATCTTGGGGCAACAGTAGTTCCTGGATCTCAACTTGGGATGATTTATGATCCTAAAAATCTCATGATCCGATTGCCGTTTTCATTAGATGATTATGCTCAGCTTCCCAAGGAAACAAACGTCACTCTCTCTACTAACATTGGGGGGAAATTATATGAGTGGAATGCTGAGATAATGTGGGACCTGGGCGAAGTTGGTCAAAAGACTCTTTCCGCATTTGTGTTGGCAAGGATTTTTGCAAATGAGGAACACCGATCTCAATTTGTTTTACCTTCACCGGGGATTTTTCTAAATGCTACTATCGGGGGCGCTGTTTTACCCAAAGTGGTCAGCGTACCCCGATCAGCGGTTCGAGGGCGTAATCAAATTTTCGTTCTAAATAGAGAAAATAAGTTGGAGATTAGGGATTTAATGATCGCTAGGCGCACAGCCGATCGAGTTTTTGTAACTCAGGGAATTGCTGACGGTGAGAAAGTCATTCTCACAAAACTTGATATGCCAATCCTAGGGATGAACCTAGAATTGGTTAAGACCAGCGAGCAGGGAGAGGAAATTAATACGGCTAATTGAATTCATGCAGAAATCGATAAAATGGTTTAGTGGCAATCATGTCGCGGCCAACTTTCTCATGCTCGCAGTCTTGCTTGCCGGATTTGCCGCGTGGTTTCAACTTCGTAAGGAGGTCTTTCCAGAGACATCTTTTGATGCTGTTATCGTTAAAGTTCCCTATCCTAATGCTACTCCGGAGGAGGTGGTAAATGGGATCGTCATCCCGATAGAGGAAGCGATTGCCGAAGTGGAGGGTGTTAAGCGGGTTACCTCTTCTGCCGTTAGGAATATCGGCACGCTCACAATTGAGGTTGAAACTGGTTATGAAACCAGGGATGTGATGGGGGACGTGCAGACCAACGTCGATGCCATTGATAATTTTGCTGAAAATGCCGAGGAACCAGTTTTCGAAGAGTTGGTCGTAAACAGACAAATTCTGAGTCTTGCTATTACAGCGGATACCGATGAGACAAGTCTTCGTGAGTATGCGGAGGGAATTCGTGATGGATTATTGAACCACGTTGCACCTAAGCCGGAGTCAAAAAGGGAGGCTTTTTTTGCTGATCCTGGAGGGTTTATTCAGGCCCTTCTAAAGGGGGAAGAAACCATCAAGAAAGTTGAGTTGGCTTCGGTCCGTCCTTATGAAATTTCAATCGAAGTTTCCGAGGATACTCTCAGGCAGTATGATCTTACATTGAGGGAGGTGGCGACTGCTGTTAGTCGTGCCTCGCTGGATCTCCCTAGTGGTTCGGTGAGAACCGATTCGGGTGAAATTGTGGTTAGAGCCCTTGGTCGTAAATACAGAGGTGAGGAGTTTCGCGAGGTGACAATTAAGAAGTTACCCGATGGATCCAATTTGAAACTCGGGCAGATTGCTTCGGTAATCGACGGGTTCGAAGATATTGAGCTTGTGTCCACCTTCAATGGTCGCCCGGCAGTTGTGCTTCATGTTTTTCGTGTGGCCGAGCAGGATACCTTAGCAATTGCGAAGCTTGCCCGGGAATACGTAGAATCGTTGCAGAAACCCGAGGGTGTAGAAATCGAAGTTTGGAATGACGCGAGTTTCATTTTGAAAGGACGATTGGACCTCCTCAAAAGCAATATCGGAATAGGACTTCTTCTAGTTCTTCTTGTCCTCGCGCTTTTCCTGCGGCCAAGTCTGGCATTTTTGGTGGCGCTGGGAATTCCGGTTTCTTTTGCTGGTGGTCTCTGGTTAATGCCTGCCCTTGGGATTTCGATAAATATGATCTCTGCCTTCGCGTTCATCCTTGTTTTGGGGATCGTTGTGGATGATGCCATTGTAGTTGGTGAAAATGTTTATACCCGTATCCAGGAAGGTGAGCACCCGAAGGAGGCCAGTTGGAAGGGGACTCACGAAGTCGGAATCGTAGTGATTTTTGGGATTCTTACGACTATGATGGCTTTTACGCCAATGCTTGGACTAAGTGGAGTAAGCGGGAAAATTTGGCCGAATATTCCCTTGGTGGTAATTCCTGTTCTGGGATTTTCTCTGTTGCAGTCGAAGTTTGTCCTTCCTGCTCATTTGGCGCTCCTTAAGCCCCATTCTAATCGTCCGAGTGTCAACCCATTGATTCGCTTGCAGCGAAGGATTTCAAGCGGGCTTGAGCGATTTGTGAAGGTTGCTTATTCACCGTTTTTGGAGGTTTGTTTAAAGTTTCGCTATTTGGTTTGGGTTGTATTTATAGCCCTCGTAATACTTTCAGTGTCCCTGGTCAAAACAGGATGGTTGCCCTTCCAATTTTTCCCGAAGGTAGAGGGCGAGATTCTGTCGGCAAAACTTGAAATGCCGTTGGGTGCTCCATTTTCTGATACTCAGGAAGTGGTAAAGCGCTTGGAAGCGGCTTCTCTTGAACTCGGCGCTTCAACGCAGGATAACAAGGGCAATTCTATTATCGCTAATCAGCTAGCGACGGCGGGCATGCAACCCTTTCAGGGTGGTTTTTCACCCGTTACTCCTACTGGTACCCATCTAGGAGAAGTGACCCTTGAGCTCGCGGCAGCAAAAGATCGCGACCTATCCAGTGAGGAATTAAAATCGATGTGGCAGGAACTTGCGGGTGAAATTCCGGGGGTAGTTTCTCTCGCTTTCAGGGCTGAAACGGCAGCGGGTGGGAATGCCATTGATATTAATCTTACTGGGCCGGACAACGAACAATTGGTGGCAGCGGCAACTTGGGCAACGGAGCGATTGCGTAATGATTACAAAGGAGTTGTTGATGTTTCTAATTCTGACCGTCGTGGCCGAGAGGAGCTAATCATTCGGGATCTCACTCCACGTGGCAAGGCCCTGGGCTTTGATTTGAACATGGTCATGAATCAGGTGAGAGATGCTTTTTACGGAAACGAAGTGCAGCGATTGCAGCGGGGCCGTGATGAGGTGAAAGTGATGGTGCGTTATCCCGAATCAGAGCGCGAGTCGCTTGCCAATTTTGAGAAAATGAAACTAAGAACGCCAGAGGGGGAGAGGGTGCCTCTTCTTGATGTCGTAATCCCCGATTACGGTCGAGGCCCAGCAGCTGTGACACGGGTAGATCGTTTTCGCACGATCAGTATTAAGGGCGATGTTGACCTCGTTGGAGGTTATAACGCAAATGAAATTGTGAGTAAATATACTGATGAGGTACTCGATAAAATTTCCAAAAATTTTCCGGGTGTTCGGTATTCCTTCGAGGGGGAACAAAGCCAGCAGCGCGACAGTATTCGTGAGATGGGAGTCGGGTTTGTCGGGGCTCTCTTGTTGATGTATGTTTTAATGGCGATTCCGCTAAAAAGCTACGTGCAGCCTTTGATCGTGATGAGCGTGATTCCATTTGGCATGGTAGGCGCGGTGGCGGGACATATTTTCATGGGGTTGAATATGAGTATTATGTCAATGTGTGGGATTGTTGCGCTGGCTGGGGTGGTAGTGAATGACTCACTAGTACTCGTTGACTATGTGAACCGTAATCGAAAGGCTGGAACGAGTATTTTGGAGGCTGCCCGCAATGCTGGGGTAAGGCGATTCCGGCCAATCCTTCTGACTTCGCTTACGACCTTTGCAGGCCTCATGCCGATGTTGTTAGAAGATGATATGCAGGCAAAGTTTCTCATTCCAATGGCTGTTTCGCTTGGCTTTGGGATTCTTTTTGCGACCGCGATTACTCTTGTCTTGGTTCCTTCGCTCTATGTGATCCTTGAAGATTTTCGTAACCTGGGCACCGATTTGCTCACAGGTCGAAATAAACCTTTGGAAAATTCAAAAATTAAGGGAAGTTCTCATCATGTTTCTTGAAGCTCTTGCGAGCGCCTTTCCTTCTAATACTTACACCCAAAAAGAGTGTTTTGAATTCACGCAGACGACTTCTTCCTATCAGTCGTTAAGTAAGCGTGGGCAAGTGATCATGGAGAGGGTGCTGTTAGGAGACTCTGGGATTAAACGGCGGCATTTTTGCACTGATAATCCAGCTGCGATGTTTAATGTGGGGGCGCAGAAGCTCAATGAGTATTTTGAAAGGGAGGCTCCAGCCCTTTCGATTGCGGCATTGAAAAAAACGGGTGTTGATCCGTCTGAAGTTGATGCTCTTATCATTTGCACCTGCACAGGATATCTGTGCCCAGGGGTAACGAGTCATGTGGCTGAAAATCTGGGGATGAGAGATGATGTGTATCTTCAAGATATTGTTGGCTTGGGTTGCGGCGCAGCCCTTCCGATGATGCGAGCTGCCGAGGGCTTTCTAGCCGCAAATCCTGGTAAAAAAGTGGCAACAGTGGCGGTCGAAATTTGTTCGGCGGCTCTCTTCATGAATGAAGAGCCTGGCGTGCTCATTAGCATGTGTTTGTTTGGTGATGGTGCTTCAGCGGCGATTTGGTCTGATGAAGAAGGTGATGGGCGGTGGAAGTTGGGTAAGTTCGACACGATTCATGTTCCAGAGCATAGGGAAAAAATCCGATTTATTAATTCTGGTGGAAAGCTAGAGAATAAACTTCATCGGACGGTTCCCGAATTGGCGGCAGATGCAGTTGAAAAACTTTGGCAGAAGCGGCAGGGTGATCCGGATCAAGTGCTCGCTCATACTGGAGGGAGGGATGTGATCGAAGCTCTTGAAAAGCGAATGGGATGGGACTTGCCTGAAACACGCGCGGTTCTGAAAAATGCTGGAAATTGCTCTAGTCCCTGCATTTTATTTGCTCTGGAGGAGCGTTTGAAGCAATCAGAGAATGATTCTCGCTATTGGTTGACTAGTTTCGGTGCGGGGTTTGCGGCTCATTCTTGTGAGATGTGGCGTTGACACATCCTCATCTTCAGATGACCGTTCCCCCGACATGATTAATAGAAAACGCCGGCTGATTTCCGGTTTACTAAGTGGCGCTCTCGGTTTGACTGCGATTGCTCAAGAGCCTGCAGCTCCGGCAGGCGATCAGTTCAAGGCACCTGCCAACGTGGCAGCCGCTCCCGCTGAAGCTGCAAAAACACAGTCTGGGTTGGCCTCATTGGTTTTGAAGAAGGGGACCGGAACAGAGAAGCCTTCTGCTTCTGATACGGTGAAAGTTCACTACACCGGATGGCAGGCTTCCGACGGAACGATGTTCGATAGTTCGCTGCAGCGGGGACAGCCCGCTGAGTTCGCTCTCAATGGGGTTATCAAGGGTTGGACTGAAGGCCTCCAATTGATGGTCGTTGGAGAAAAGCGCCGCTTTTGGATTCCTTCTGATCTAGCCTATGGCGACGAAGGACGGGTTGCTGGTAATCTTACTTTTGACGTGGAGCTGCTTGAGATTGTCAAACCTCCAGCAGCGCCTAAAGAACTTGTTGCTCCGGCCGATGCTCTTGCTACCGAGTCCGGGCTAAAATCCAAGATTCTGAAAGTCGGGGAAGGTGATCTTACTCCAGGACCTGAAGATGTCGTAACCACTCAGTTTACGGGCTGGAAGGCCGACGGGGAATTCCTGACGACCTCAACCCGTAATCCTCAGCCCGCGCAGTTCAAACTGAACGAGCTGAATATCAAAGGATGGACCGAGGGCCTGCTGCTTATGAAAAAGGGGGAAAAGCGCCGCTTCTGGATTCCTGCGAGCCTTGCCTTCGGTAAAGAGGGGGAAGCGCCTGCCGGTGCTCCTGCGGGCGATTTGATTTTTGACTTTGAGTTGATTGACTTCCGCTCAGTTCCCAAGCCGCCACCGCCACCGAAGGATCCAAATGCTCCAAAAGATGTTGCAGCTGTCCCCGAAAATGCGACTAAGACGGAATCTGGAATAGCCTATACGGTCCTTAAGGCTGGCGAAGGAGATGCTTCTCCAACTGATGGTGATCTTCTTAAGGTGAATTTTAAAGGATGGGACACAAATGGTGCTTCAATTGGTTCTAGTGAAACAATGGGTGGTCCTATGGCTCTTTCTCTCGACCAATCCCCAATCAAAGGATGGACCGAAATTTTGAAGACAATGAAAAAAGGCGAGAGTCGCCGTGTCTGGATTCCTGAGAACCTTACTTTCGAATCGAAAGGCCGTGGAGCTCCCGAAGGCGCGTTGACTTTCGACCTTGAGCTGGTTGAGTTCAAACCAAAGCCAATTGCACCCAAAGCCCCAGCGGATGTGGCTGCGCCTCCAGCCGATGCAAACAAAACTGCTTCGGGTCTCGCCTATAAGGTTCTCAAAGCGGGAACGGGTAAGCGTAAACCGACTGCAACCGACACGGTTAAGGTCCACTATGCAGGCTGGACTACAGACGGAAAACTCTTCGATAACTCGATCGAGCGAGATGAGCAGGCTCAATTCCCTTTAAACCAGGTGATCAAAGGTTGGACCGAAGGAGTTCAATTGATGGTTGAAGGTGAGAAGAGGCGTTTTTGGATCCCCGTTGAACTTGCTTACAATAATCAGCCGGGTAAACCTGCAGGAATGTTGGTGTTCGATATCGAACTCTTTACGATAGTGACCCCCGCGGCTCCCAAAAAGATCGAGGCTGTGACTCCGCCCATCGAGGTGAAACCGGCAAAGCCTAAAGATAAAGCAGCCGAGTAGTTCAACATTTTTTGAATCATTCAAAACAGCCTGTTACGTGTTCGTAACAGGCTGTTTTTTGTGGGCTATTTCGGAGTAATTTCTTGTGAGTTTGCTCTGGCTTATTTACGAGCAGAGTCATGTACATCGATTTGCGGAGTGATACCGTAACCCAACCGACTCCTGAAATAAGGGAGGCTATGTGTCGTGCGAAGGTGGGAGATGATGTGATGGACTGTGATCCAACCGTCTCTCGGCTCGAAGAGATGTCTGCGGAGATGTTGGGGAAAGAAGCGGGGATGTTCGTTCCTAGTGGGACCCAGAGTAATCTCTGTGCCCTACTTTCTCACTGCGAAAGGGGCGATGAATATCTTGTCGGTCAAACTGCTCACACCTATCTCTTCGAGGGTGGGGGAGCAGCCGTTTTTGGAAGTATCCAGCCCCAGTCTCTTGATCAGGAAGAAGATGGGACATTGGCGCTGGATAAGCTTGCGGCACTTGTGAAGCCCGACGATTTCCATTTTGCGCGGACGAAGCTTTTGTGTCTTGAAAACACAACGTGGGGCAAGGTTCTTCCGTTGGACTATCTCAAATTAGTTCAATCGTTTGCCAGTGATTATCAATTATCGCTTCATCTCGATGGGGCTCGGCTCTTTAACGCTTCTGCCGCAACTGGGGTCTCAGCTCTTCAATTGGCGAGGCCCTTCGATTCGGTGTCGATTTGTCTGTCCAAAGGGCTGGGAGCTCCAGTGGGTTCTGTTCTTGTCGCTTCCACTAGTTTTATCAAAGAAGCAAAAAGGTGGCGCAAGATGCTAGGTGGGGGAATGCGTCAGTCAGGAATGTTGGCAGCGGCCGGAATTTATGTGTTAGAAAACCATATTGAGCGATTGGTCGAGGATCACGAAAATGCCCGCCAGTTGGGAGAGGGTTTAGCTGGGATATCTAAGCTGAAGGTAGACACGGTTCAGACGAATATGGTCTTTGTTGATCTTTCTAGATTTGATGGCGCGGCGGTGTCGCGAAGCCTTGAAGCGAAAGGGATAAAGATTGGGGGATACACCGGAGGGAAACAACGGCTTGTGACTCACCTGGGAATTTCCGCTAAGGATATCGGGTATGTGGTAAAGAGCTTCGAAGAAGCATGCGAGGGGTGACTTCCTCTAATAATTCTTGCAGCATAAATACATGAAAAACGCCCCGGACGAACTGCCTGCGAAAAAGGAGGACCGCCCGGGGCGCATTGAAGAACGGGTTGGATTAATTTCCCGATCGCTTGCCAGTAAGTCAGAAAAACTAGAGCTATGACAGCAAAAGATTGAAAAGATTTTAATCTTGTTTCAGTGATCTAAACTACCCAAGCGGAATACCTTTATTTCAGGGGCTTGGCCAGATTAGGAATTTGATTGCGTAGCAGCTTCAACCTGTTCGGGAAAATACTTCATGAGTGATTCCGTGACGTGGGGTGCAGCCATCCCAAGTCCACAGGCTGATGTTGCTTTCATGGCCTCATTGATGTCGACCACTTCGTGGGCCCATGCCGCTAGATCCAGTTTTTTAGCGTCGCCATTCAAGCGCTCGGTAAGCCGTTGAGTGCCAATACGACACGGGAAACACTTGCCACAGGACTCGTGTGCGAAGAACGCCATGGCATCGTGGGCAGCTTTCATCATATTACGGGAGTCATCGAAGACCATGATTCCACCGGCTCCGAGGAAGGAACCGTGCGAACGGATACAAGGATCATCTAGTGTAAGGTCATCAAGGATTTGATGACCGAGGAATCCACCTGAGAGCCCTGCCATGGTGACGGCTTGAATGGAGCGTCCATCTAATGGTCCGCCTGCCCAATCATAGAGGAGAGTTTTCAGGGGAAGACCGATGGGAATCTCGTAATTGCCGGGTTGTTTGATATCACCGGAAAGCGATATTAATTTGGTGCCAGCGTGCTCACCCATCCCTAATGATTGATACCATTCTGCTCCTTTGATGATAATGTGGGGAATTACGCAAAGAGTTTCGACATTGTTGACAGCGGTCGGTTTATCTTCGAATCCGTGGGTGACGGGAAACGGTGGCTTGTTGCGGGGAAAAGGGTGTTTGCCTTCTAGCGAGTTTAGTAGCGAGCCTTCTTCACCACAAATATAAGCACCTGCGCCACGGCGGATATAAAGATGAAATTTAAACCCAGACCCGAGAACGTTGTTGCCAAGGAGTCCGGCTTCCTCGGCTTCAGCTAGGCACCTTTCGAGAAGGATGTTAGTCTCGGGATACTCGTAGCGAAGGTAGATAAATCCGCGCTGAGCTCCGGTGGCTAATCCCGCGATGATCATGCCCTCGATGAGAGAGAATGGATCGTAGTCCATGAGAGCCCGGTCCTTGAAACATCCGGGCTCGCCTTCGTCAGCATTACAGACGATCGATTTGGGGTGGCGATCGCACTCGGCGACAGCTTTCCACTTCAATCCGGTGGGGAATCCGGCACCCCCACGCCCTGCGAGTTTTGATTCAGTAACGACTTCGATAACACGAGTCGGCCCCGCTTTGAGAGACGATTCAAGAGCTTTAAAGCCACCATTATCTTGATAACCCTTTAAAGTATTGTGGCCTTGCTTACGAATATTTGAGAAAAGAGCCTCTTCATTTCCACTGGGATTAACGGGAGGAAGTGGGGATGGAGTGGGCTTGAGGCTGGCTGCTGATTCGCCCGCCAAGGTAGTGTGTGCCGTGAGGACCGGGATGGGTTCGTCACAACGACCTGAGCAAGGCATTCCAGTGGCATTCTGCCCCTCTTCTTTTAAAGTTTTGAGTATATCGTCACCTCCCCGAAGGCCGCAAATATTTCCGGTGCAAACACGAGGCGCTTCCAATCCGCCGGGAGTACGTGAGAAGTGGTGGTAGAAGGTAACTGTGCCGTAAAGGTCTGCGAGAGGTGTTTTTAATCCTTCGGATACCGCGCGGAGGGCTTCATCAGAGAGGTAGCCATCGCGATTATGAAATGCATGAAGGAGAGGGAGAAGAGGGGCGGGTTCATTTTTCCACTGATCGATAAGTTGTTGATCGCAACCTGAAATGGCCATGACAGGAGACTGACGGGTCATTCAAAAGAAACAAGAGGGAAGCGCCTGTCGACCTTCGATCGTGACTAAAAGGTAGTCCCAATAGCAAAGTGGAAAGCGCCACCAGGTTCTCCGCTGTCTTGTGATAGGGAACGACCGTATTCCAGTCGAATGGGCCCTACGGGTAGGTTGATGCGAACTCCCAAGCCAGCGGCTAATTCGATTTCGGAGTCGAGTCCCGCAGCATCGCAAAAGACAAGGGCTTCAAATGGACCGGCGAGGTTATGCATGTATTCAACATTCGCAAGCCACCACTCTGTTCCTCCCAAAGCCTTACCGTTGAAAGATGATCCCATCTTAAGTTCTGGAAAGGAGCGGATGGTGTTTGCTCCACCTAGAAATTTTCGTAGGTCGATGGGTAGGTTTTGGTTTTCGCTAGCTGGGGAGATGAAACCTCCCCGCAAGCCCAAAGCGTAAGAGGAATTTTCGCTCAGTGTTTGATAGTAGCTGATTTGGCTTTCCACCTCGAAAAATCCAATCGTGTCATCCCCATCTGAAAGACCAAGAGAGGTGTTGAGGCGAGCAAACCAACCGTCTGAGGGCAGTGCGGAATTATTGCGCTTATCGAATAGTTGTTGCAGACCAAGTCTTGATACTGTGTAGCTCCGTGGGCCGGCTAATTCCCTAGGAATCGGTGTGTTGATCGAAGTTTGGGACACAGTCAGGCCAACCGTGCTTGAGTAGTTATCACCCCATTTCCATGTCAGTTCACTACCAATCCCCCCTTCTAATTTGTCATAGTTGTCGAAGTCTCGATTAAGGAGAAACGCTCGGTTGGCGAGCCTTAGATCTTGACCCAAAAAGAATGGATTACTTACGCTGATAGTCCCTAAGCCACCCAGAGAAGTGATTTCGGCCACTGCAGATAAATTTAATAGGCGTCCCCATGGATTACGGTCGAAGTAACGAAGTCCGAGGGTGTAACCCTCGATTGATCCATATCCCAAAGCGACGGAGTATCCCCTCGCTTTGGCTTCCTTGAGATGAAGGGTGAGATCTAGTTCAACATTGTTAATTTCCGTTTTCTCAAGGCGCACACTGGAAAAGGCTCCTGTTGAGAGTAGCTTCGTTATTTCTTGGCCCGCTAATTCTTCGTCAAAGTTTTCACCGATCAGTTTACTGAAGCGGTCCTGAATATTCGAGGGATTGGTTTTGTTGAGGCCGGTGGTCTGGAATGAGCGAACGATGTATTTCTTTCCCGGTGTGATAAGAAAGTTAAGGAGGAGTCGGTTACCCTGGGTTTCCTGTAACATCACCAGCGAAATATCGGTATATCCTTGTCTTCGATAGTCTTCGGTAATGCTGCGGCGGAGCGAAATGATGTTTTCTGCGGTGGCTGTTGCTCCTCGAGCCTCACTAGCTATTTTTTTCAGAGCGGCCGAGGGCTGGACTTGGCTTTCTAGTTTAGGAATTTCGAGGATAAAAAGTGGTCCTTTCTCGACCTTCAAAGTGAATGGGATTTTGCCGTTAGCTTGACGCGATTCTTGAACTGCCGTAACGATGCTTTTCCAGTATCCATTTGTGCGCAAAAGATCACGAACTCTCTCCAGGCCTTCCTCAATAAATTTGGCTTCAAAGGCCCGACGTTTAACCGTCTCGGGAAATGTCGCTTGGAATTGCTCCTGAATTGCCTCCACGTCATCGAATCCAGTGACTTTGATCGACCCCAAAAATTGTGAGAACCCCTCCTCAATGGTAAGACGGATTTTTTTGTCTGAGATTTTTTGCCCCGAAATCACAGCATCTGGCAGTCCATGGGTTCTTAGATAGGATTCGACGAGGTAGGCCGCATCGTCGGCACGTGAATCAGTGGCCTTTCGCTTACGAATATAGTCCATTCGACCAGCGACTGCTTCCAAAAGGCTCTCTGAGGTGAATGATCGCAAGCCGACAAATTCGACACGTGCACCAGAAGTCAGTGCTTGGGTGACAAGCAGAATCAAGACTGTGATCCGGAAAACCATAAATTTCACTTAAAGCGAACCGAGAAAACTAGAAAAGCTCTCGTTTGTCCTTGTTCATCGATTTGGGTGGTGAAATCCCAACGATCGTCAAGATTGAGAGTTGCTGAGGAAAAATTTTGACCTGAGTACTGATTCGTTTCGCCAAGTGAAAGTTTGATTTGACCGGAGTTTTTGAGGAACCTTTGGAGGACCGATTTATCCTTTTCACCATTCCTACGACGGAGGGTTTCGAAAAGGTATTGAAGTGCTTTTTGTGAGGCGACTTCTTGATTTGCTAGTTGTGCTGACACGGAACCCGTAGCTAAAAGAACCATGATTTCACTTTCTGGAAGAGGTGGGTCCGAGGTGAGGACTAGTTTAGGGTCTTGAACTGTACCCGATACGTAAACTTGAACGAGGTAGGAACTGATTTTGGAGCTTCCCTTGAGATCTAGGTATGGATTGTCTGGTGAATCGGGGCGCAGGGTGATTGATCCTGATTGCACTTCTAGCTTGCTGAAAGGGAGGTCAGCAACAAGGTTTTCAGTAATTAAAATGCCGGAGGTTGTGGGCGATCCTATCGTTCCTCTGAGCTTCAAATTTTGGCCGATGATTTGGCCATCTATAAGATTACCTCGAATAAGGACGGGATCTTTGGTCGTGATATCAATCTCAACATTCCAGTCCATGATTCCGGAGGGAGTTGAAATGATTTTATCCTCCATTCTGGGGCTTTGTGAAAATGAGGGGAGGTTTGGTTTTGGTATTTCGGTTGTTCGGGGGACGCCAAAGGGAAGGATTTCGACATCCTTGTATATGAGGCTATCAGCAATTTTGAGTGTCCCTGCGATTTTAGCCTTCGAATAAGGTCCTGCGATTGTGAGGGTAGGATGGCCGCGAAAATTTAAGTCCTTGGTGCGATAGAGAAGAATATCTTTCCCCTCTACACTAAGATCGAAGACAGGATCGAAATCAGTATCTCTTGAAGCTAGATTAACGGTTCCTCCGATGGTTGCTTTGCCACCGGATGCTATGATAGAGGTCTCATCAAATGATATAATGTCGTTTGCGAGTTTGAGAATGATTCGGGAGTCACGGAATTCCGATCCGGGAGAATCATCAAGGCGCATTTTTTTGACACTTAAGTCGGCATCCCCTGAAAACTGTGGGTTGGAAATTGTTCCAATCGCTTTGACATTCAACTCTAAACTTCCCTGAACATCTTTGACTATAGGGACAAATGGCTGGATTTGGCTTAGATCGATTTCGGTATCCTTTATTTCGAGTAGGAATTCTTTTTCAGGCTCTGATTCTTGACGTCCCAACCATGTTTTTGGTTGTAGAGGTAGATTTCCGAAAATTGTCATAAAGTTGGAATTTTCGTTTTTTGCTGATCCATTAAGCGTGAGTTCTTGATTGGTTGTCTTAAGTTCCAGATTTAAACCAAGGTCCGGAAGGTTAGGCTGAAGGCTAGTATTCAGATTATTTGCATTAATATTGCCGTCCAACCGGGGTTCCATGAGTGAGCCCGATAATCTTAGATCTAGTTTAAGTGTGCCGTTGATATCGGGAATGGAGGGGGTGAGAGGTTGGATGCGGCGGAGGTCCAGTTGATCGTTTTTGACTGTTAGGGTAAGAGGTGAATCAAGCGGGATCATTTTTAGAGTGAGCCATTTCCGGGGGAGAAATGGGAAAGTCCCATCTAATTTGAGTAATTGTCCTGCGGGATCTTTTGCTTCGACGCCTACCATAAGTTTTTGAGCGTCGGTTCGTAGATCAACTACCATTTCGGCAGGAGGGATTTTTGGGGTAGTCGTTGATTGGAAATCTTTTAGGGATATCGTTCCATTCAGTAATGGATCGGTAAAAGTGCCGCTAAGGTCAAAGTTTTCAGCATGAAAAATCCCGGAAAGTTCGGCTGGAACAGGAAAAAATGATGAGAGTCGTTCGAGGGTGAGAGGCTTAGATTTAATCTTCAAGGAGATCTCTTTTTTCGATTCTAAAATGTCATCCAGCGAGCGAGTTGGAAGAGGTGCTGGGAATTTTGCTTTAATGGTGAGAAGCTCATCCTCTTTTTCAAAAACTTTAATGTAGTCAACTTCAAGAGTGTCATTCGACCAGTTTAGTTTGGTCTCAGCGACTCTCTCAGAGGTCATTAGTTTGAGGTGCTCCACCGCAATTTTATTAGGCCAGTTCCAGGTGACCTTCCCGTTTGTGACGACTTGCGGAAAGTTGGGCGGATGGAAGCCCAAAGCAAATAGGTCTGTCGAGCCTGAGTGCTCGGCTATTTTGAAATTACCCTTGGCTGTTGAGGTGAAGTTTAGAGGGCCTTCAAGATTCTCATTGAGAATCGCTGCGTCATTGATCTCTGAGTAAATTTTGGCTTGGTAGGTTTGTGGATCAACCTGGAATTGAGCGCTGGCTCGCAAGTGATCAAGAGCTGAGGCAAATACGTGAGCTTCTCGTGAATCGTAATGAAGTTCGGCATTAATAGTAGGGAATTTGGGCCAATCGACGGTGAGATCTAGCTCGGCTGAGGAATCAAGAATTTGGCGGTCTAGAACCACAGTTCCCTCAGCTTTTATTTTATCATCAATCGTGATATAAATTTCGACTGGCTTTTCAAAGGGCGAGAGTAGACCTCCTGTGCTTGCCTCGATTGAGGTATGTGAGATTTTTTGATCTTCATATCTCAGGTCACAAGCCTCAAAAGCGATCAAGCCAGTTGCGGTGTTAATTTCGAGCTTTGTGATTTCGCCCGATGATTCAAGGTCGGGTTTCACGAGTCCGATAAGACTAGGAATCGATAAAGAAGGCGATTCAAGTGAAATTCGGTGGGAAGATTCTAGGTCTGATTCCGCAAGGACTTCGCTGCCGGCGACTGAGATAATCATTGAAGCTGATTCCTCTGGTTTGAAGGATATGTCTCGAATCGAAAGCTGTGAGTTAAGGGTGATTTGGTCGATGAAGATGCCATCTCCATTCCAAGTTAGGATGGACTCAGGATTGTAAATGTTTCGGTTGAGATGGTCGCGTGATTGAAGATCCGAGATGAGATAGTAATTCTCACCCGAGGCATGAGTTAGGGATCCCAGCGAAACTTGGGTGATATCATCGATTTCAACCTTAAGGTTTTCCATCGAAATTTTGGTCGGCTGGATGAAATCCTTGATTAGACTCAGGACCTCTCTGAGAGAGGTTTTGGAGTCGGAGGCCCGACCTTGGGTTCGGTCGCTTGAAAAAATTTCTGTTTTGGGCGCCTCTGGGTCGATGACAATATGAATTCGATTGAGGGCGATAGAGTCGAGCTCTAGATCAATCAATGATCCGGGTGACCATTCAATTTTAATTAAATCGGATTCAAAGCGTTGGATGGTTGAGGTTCCATTAAGGGAGATATCACGAATCGAGATTCCCGAGAGTGCTGAGCCCTCAAGCATGAAGTTTCCTGAAAGGTCCTGAGCCTCCAATTGTTGTGAAATAACCTGTTCGAATCCCCAACGAAAACCGGGTCCGTTTCCCCATGTCAGGAGGCCGGCGATTAGAACGAAAGGGTAAAAAACACGCCTTCTCCAACGCCGATGGGGCACTGGAGATTCTTTCGTTTTATCCTCAGGAGGTGACATTGTGCAGGAACTATCCTTTTATGACGATGATGCGACAATTTTCATCGTGTTTTTTCCCCACTTGGCGAAAAAAGGCAACAAGTGCCGATTTTCGGGGCGGCACTACAGTTGGGAGTATTCTGTGACCAGAGCCTTGAAGCTATTTGGCGAAGGCTTGGTAGGCCTTTTCGACTGAATCCTTTTTAAAAGTTCCGGTCTGCATCAAGAGGCCATATTTCTGGGTGAGCGAATCACCTTTCTTGAGGGTGTAATTACCGTTTCCGTTTTTGGTGAAGCTCTTTTCGCCAAAGGGGTTTGCCGTGAGAAGGCCATAGGTGCGGGCGTGCCAGAACGTGGGGTGATTATGGTTTGAAGGGTGGTCCATCATGGTAACTGTGACGTCTTTAAGGGAGCTGTCGGGGCCGTAGTAGCTGACCCAGCGTGCGCGCTTGCCCCAAGCTTTCTTATCGGTCTGGCCTTCAGAATTGGCAATGTGGCCTTTTGCGACCTTACCTTCGTGCCGTAGGGTAGGGGAAACGCGGAGGGCAAAGGAGCCCTCTTTGGTGTCACCGAATTTCACTTCGGTCGCTGCGGTCAGGGTCGAGTGGACTTCGACCACGAGTGATTTTTCACTGGGTTTGCTGAATTTGTAGGTCCGACTTTCCTTAAGAAGCACTTCCTTGTCTTGTTGCCACTCAAGGCTGACTGAAAATGTCCCATCTTTGGATTTTCCGAAGGACTTGTGAACAATGTTTGATTTGTGATCTTTTGAGTGCCAGAAATCGTGTCCGTTGACATCGCCATGGGTGAACCAAAAAGAGCGATGGTGGGGGTGGTCTGGTTGCTCACCCTCAACGTTTTTTTTCATAGGAAAGTTTCGAGTGAGACCGACTCCGGTGGGACCTACGAGAGGATAGAGGTAAGGTAGATGATGGTCGGTTCGGTATTCCGTGATCAGGGTGTCACCGTCAAAAAGCTTCAGGGAGGAGTCGGTCTTTTCCTGACGAAAGCCGGCGAACGCGGATTGAGCGAGGAGGGCGGTGATTAGGAGAAAAGTCGATTTCATAGCGAAAGATCGATAATCTTTTCCGCGCGAAAAATAAAGAAGGGAAATCGTGAGAATAATTCTGCGACAGTTTTCTCAAAATATCAGATTATTAACTTGATGGTGCAGTTTAATGATTTGGTGGAGCAATATGGCAGGACTTTGTATCGCTTCAGCCTCATCTTAACTAAGAATCCCGCCCGAGCGGCGGATTTTGTCTGGCAGGCTTTCGTGAGTATGGCGCGCGGGAGGCATCAGCTCAAAAATAGTGCTCATGCTAAGACTCTCTAAGTCCCTCGATTTTATATAAAAGCTACCCTTTGAAAGGGTGTTCACGGTCAAAGGGCGAGCGATCGCTTAAAAATCGGGGGAGAAGCGTTATGGTGAGATCATTTGATAAACTTAATATGAGCACAATCAGGGAATGTGGGCGTTGCGGGCGGGACATTTTTGCCTTAGAAGTCCACACAACGTTATGGCACTTGAACTACGCTACTGCAAAAATCTCTTCAATTACTCACGTCGCGAGTCGCGGGAGGTGACTGTTGGAAACGTGAAAGTGGGTGGCGGTAATCCCGTCGTGGTGCAATCGATGATCACCTCCGATACCCGTGATACCCACGCCTGTGTTAAAGAGGTGCTTCAGCTAGCGGATGCGGGATGTGAGGTGGTTCGGATTACGGCCCAGACACGAAAGTATGCTGAAAATCTTGAGAATATCCGTAATGGAGTTCGGGCTGCTAATTGCGGGGTTCCCTTAGTCGCGGATATTCATTTTAAGCCGGATGCGGCTTTTGAGGCTGCGAAGTGGGTGGAAAAAGTGCGAGTTAATCCAGGGAATTACGCGGATAAGAAAAAGTTTGAGATCCGGGAATATACCGATGAGCAATACGAGGAAGAGCTGAGGCGGATTCGGGAGGAATTCACACCGTTGATCACTCTTTGCAAAGACCTCGGCCGTGCGGTGAGAATCGGAACGAATCATGGTTCGCTCTCCGACCGTATCATGAATCGTTATGGTGACACTCCTCTTGGAATGGTGGAAAGCGCGCTGGAGTTTGCGCGGATCGCTCGGGACGAGAAATTTCATAATTTTGTTTTTTCGATGAAGGCTTCGAATCCAAAGGTTATGATTGAGGCTTATCGCCTGTTGGTGGCACGACTAGAAGCGGAAGGTTCCGATTGGAATTACCCACTTCATTTAGGGGTGACGGAAGCAGGTGATGGTGAGGATGGCCGAATTAAGAGTGCGATTGGCATTGGGAGTTTGCTGGCGGACGGTATCGGAGATACCATTCGCGTGAGTTTGACCGAAGATGCAGTGCATGAGGTTCCGGTGGCGAAGGCTTTGGTGAGAGCGATTCCGGAGGGTGGATGTGAGACTGGAGTGAAAGAAACTTGGAATTCTTTCGAATACGAGCGCCGGAAGAGTCAGGTTCAACGTGTGGCCGGGCTGTCTTTGGGGGGCACGGAATTAATGCGTGTTTTCACTTCCCGTAAGAAGTGGGATTCGGTGGCTCACAAGATTGACCAGATGGGTGATTTTAAGCCGGAAATTATAAGCGAGGACTCAGGTGTGGTAGAGCTTGATCCTAGGGAAGACGAGGTGATCTTTGAAATTAATCAAGCGGATGAGTCGAGATTGCTTACGGTAAAAGATGGATTGGGCCTTCCTACCATTTCCGCTTTCCGCCTATTAGCAGCAAAGGCTGACGCCCGGCATTCGATTCTGCTTAAGGATACCCTCGCTTCATCGAATGATACGGCGGCTGATTTCCTTCCTACCTTGTTGAAGGCCTCAATGAATTTGGGCTCGTTGATTTGCGATGGAATTGGAGACGCGATTCTGGTGCAGGGCGAAGAAGCTCCAGGGCAATCACTTCGACTTTCCTATAATATTCTTCAGGCGGCAGGCGCACGAATTTTTAAGACTGACTACGTAGCTTGCCCAAGCTGTGGACGCACCTTGTTTAATCTTCAAGAGACGACCCAGAAGATCCGTGAAGCAACCGGGCATTTGAAAGGAGTCCGAATTGCAGTCATGGGATGTATTGTAAATGGGCCTGGCGAGATGGCGGACGCTGACTTCGGTTATGTCGGTGGAGCTCCGGGTAAAATCAACCTTTATGTCGGTAAGAAGGCCGTGAAATTTAATATCCCAGAAGGTGAAGCGGTTGAGAGGCTGCAGGATTTAATTTGTGAACATGGACGCTGGGTAGATGCGCCAGAACAAGTTGTCGAAGTTTAGGCCATGAATGCGGTAGATGCCCCGGCTCACGAGGGCCAAACGAGGACTAAGAAAAAATCTGATAAGCCTTGGCAGGTGGTCGTCCTAGATGATCCGGTGAACCTGATGGAGTATGTGAGTCGTGTCCTTACGAATATTTTTGGGTTCTCAACGGAGAAGGCGAAGGAGCTGATGATGGCAGTGCATCAAAAAGGTAGGGCCGTTGTTTGGGTTGGGAATCGTGAGAAAGCGGAAATGTATGTGAACCAACTTCATAGTGCCCAACTGCATGCCACTCTTGATAGAGCAGAATGACAGTAGGACCAACAGTTGCTGGTGGATTGAAGCTAGTGCCCGAAACAGAGCACGATTGGATGCTGCTGATTGGGATCGCGGGAGATAGTGATTCGGATTTGGCGGGAAGGCTTGCTGGATTGATGGATGAGGACACGATGTGGGATGAAATTGTGGCGCCTGAACTGGCCGAGGAATTTTCAAAACAGCGAATCAAGGTAGTGAAGGAGGTGATGAGGGCTAAGGAAGAGGATGGTGACATTCATATTCTGAAGGGTAGCGTCGATATCTGGTATGGTGCCTTGAATCAGGCTCGGCTGGCTCTTGAGGACAAATACAAATTCGGGGCCCGTGAGGAAGTAGATCCAAAAATATTTGAAGATCCCTCAGTGCGCGCTGCTTACTTCCGCAACAACTTTTACAGCCACGTTCAGGGCTTGTTGCTTCAGTATGTGATGGTTGATTAGAAAGCTGTCAGGGTAGTTCCAGCCATTCTGGCGATCTCATCTCCATTCTTATTCGCCGAAAAGAGAGCGAGCTTCGGCCAGAGCCCTAGCTGATGTGATCTCAGTCATGCAGCGATGATCTAAGGGGCACTTGTTTAGGAGGCAGCCGCTACAGGCAACGTGTTCGTGAATAACTTGGTGAATTTTGCCGAGAGGTCGTCGCCATTCGGGTTCGTTGGGGCCAAAGAAGACAAGGGAGGGTGTGCCTACGAAAGCAGCGAGGTGTGGGATGGAACTATCGCTTGCGATAAGTCCGTGGCAGGTCGCTAGGAAATCGATTAGCTCAGTGCCTTCGGATGAGCAGACTTGCTTGCCGAGAGACTTCGCAAGAGCGAGAGCCGGCTCTGGTCGATCAGGGTGCGTAATGATTGCGAGATCGAATTTGCCGGAGAACTCATTTGCTAATTCTGTAAAACGATCAATCGGCCACTCGGCAGCATCTCCAAAATCGGATCCAGGTGAGATCGCAAGAATCGGAAGTTCTGGTGCGTGAGGTCTTGTTGGAGGGGCGAAATAAGCAGCATGAAAAGGGTCAAATCCCAGTTTTTTGACAAAGTTGAGATAGCTCTGAACGCGATGCACGATGGGGCCTGGCTTTTGGGCGATCCTTACAGGCTGAGTGAGATATTTGACCAGCTTTTCATTAGGGAAGCCTAAGCGATTTTCGACTCCAATTTTAGCAAACGCCTGCGCTGCGGAGCTAGTCTCCCACGCAATCGAAGATTCAATGTTTAGATTAGATTCTCTGATTAAATTACTGATTTTCCGGGCAGAATCAGAGCGAGAGTGCTCAACGACTCGACTGACTTCGTCAACCTTGCGCCATAATGGAGCTGTTTCATGGTTTGCAACGACTACAATCCGAACGGCTTGAATCCCTCGAACTGCAGGAATACTAAAACAAGCCTCCGCAATAGAATCTGGTGAAGCGATTGCCAGGTAACCTTCGTTCAACTGGAGGTAAGGTCGATCTTGGGAAAGCACGGCCTGAGACGTTTCGGGCATGAGTATAAGATAGGAGGAATGAGGTGAGATGTCACGCGAGAGTGATCGGATCAAGCGGAGGAAATCTTTTCGGGCGGTGGTAATCGGGATCCCCATCGCCAAGATTACCTGCGCTGACAAAGATTTGTTCCGGTGAGTTCAGGATAAAGCAGGCGTTTAGGAATGTCGATTTACTGAAGCCATAGCTTTTTTGTAACCATGACAATGGAATACTGGCGCGAGCGCGCCAGCCATTGCGATTCACTTCCGCTGATGTCTGCACATTAGGAATAGGCAAGGGTTCGCGTGGAGCAGGTATTAACGGGCCGCAAAATGCGCTCGACCACCATCCGCCATTTGGAGCAAGGTTAAATTCGAGATATCGGTTTTCATCTGATGAAAGCAGGAAGAATTCAGCGACATCATATTTCCAAAGTTCGGGCTGATACTGCCCCGGTCGGCTGTCCGGATGGTTTAAGCCAAGAGTGTCCTCTTGGCTTGCGAGAAAGTGAAAATGAGTTTGATCAATCCAGAAAAGGAATTTTGGTAATTTTGTAATTTTCGAGCCCGACCAATCCGTTAAAAGAACTATGCCGTGGCGCTCGAGCTCAAAAAAAGTTGGGGTTCTTTCTGCAAAAATGACCGGAATCTGTTCCACGTATCCTATCAGATGAAAAAACATCTCTTTTCTCAAGAAGAACGACAGATTTTCACTCGTCACACCCGTAGAAATATGAGACTTCTTAGTATCAAACAAAAGTTTAATGAGACCAATTGAGTATATCGGGGCTGCCCCGGTGAAAAAAAAGCGCAGAAGCTCATTTGGTGGGTGGCTTCTCGTTGCCTTTGCGGTCGCTTTGGGCGGTTTTTTTCTCCGCCCTTTGATTCCTTTTCTGCGCGCTCAAACTGAATTGACCTCCCCCGCGAATGTTCGTGAATCGATCACGACCCTTGAATCAGATGGTGACTTTGGCTCCCGCTTGGCGGCGGCGGCTCTTGAAAGGACCCAGGCTCAGGTTAATTACGATGGTTCGTATTTTAAAATTGATTTTCCCAACGGAGATATTGCTCCAAATCGTGGGAAAGCAGAGGATTTGATCGTAAGGGCGTATCGGAGTCTTGAAATTGACCTCCAAGTCGATGTTCACGCCGATTTGAGAGAGAACTTTTACTCCTATCCACAGATTTTTGGTTCTAAAGGGCCCGATACCAATATCGACCATCGGCGGGTTCAGAACCTTCAGCGTTTTTTCACTCGTAACGGGCAGGTTTTAGGAGTGAGTCAAGATTCACAGGATTATGGATTTGGTGATATTGTGATTTGGCAATTATTAGATGGGAACAAGCATATTGGGATCGTCGTTCCAGGTCCGGGTGCCAAAAAAACCGAGAAGTGGGTCGTTCATAACATAGGGAATGGTCCTCAGTGGGAGAAGAAGCTCTTTGATTACTCGATTAAGGGGCATTACCGCTACGGAGAGTAATACTCGTATCCTCTGTGGCTTTCGGAACAGTGGTAATCTAAATTTTGCTACCTTAACCGACTCTTTATTCAAGGGGGTATCGGATTAAAGGGTGATAAAGGATGGATGGTGGATTTATTTCTTTGCCGAAATGGAAGTCGCTTTTCCCAAAACTGGCCAATCCATGCGAAATATGGGTCTTAGCGGAAGGTCACGGGGAGTGACTTTTCGAGGTGAGCCCGGAGCTTGTCGTGGGCAGTGTCGATTTCCTTTTGCTTCATCGTGCCCACATGAGATCGATAGCCAAATGAGTAGGCGATGGATCGTTTGTCAGCCGGCATTTTCTTCCCAGACGGATCGTGGAATTGATCGAAGCAAATGGCGGAAACCAGCAGAGGATCGTTGTGTTTACCAAGGGCTTTTTCGATTTCAGCATTACTTGTTGTGATGGGGAGCTCCATTGCGATGTCGCGGCTCGACCCCGGAAATTGAGGGAGGGGCTCGATTTGGAACATATCTTGTTTGATTCCAAGGACCTTTTTCTGATCGAGTTCGGCGAGGTAGATGGGAGCTTTGAAGCCGATCTCCCGAGCCCGGGAGGGCATGATCTGGGCAAAGGTACCAATTGGTTTGCCGCTGAGTTGAATATCGCCACTGAGGAGAAAGCCTTCGCGAGCACGGGTCGTAAATTGAATCGAACGATTTCCAAGCGCGGCTTGGATGGCGGCCTTGAGGTCATAAAGGTCAAGTTGTCGGTTCTCATCACGAGTCCAAGAAAGAGGGCTAGCTTCTCCACCGAGGAGAAGTGCGATAGAATCGGCTTCGAGATCGGTGGCTTTGCCACCACCGACGTTTCGAAATTGGCGTCCGGCTTCGAAAAAGCGGAGGGTTTTGGCGCCTTGTCGGAGATTGTTTTCGGCCGTGGCAAGAAGTCCAGGAGTGAGTGAGGGGCGCAGAATGGCGTGATCTTCACTGAGTGGCCGTGCTACTTTTACGAGGTCGCCGTTCTGCAAAGGCCGAAGTGGAAGGCAGTCACGGAGTTGATTTTCTGCAATGAGTTTAATGGTTTGGCTCTCGTGAAAGCCCAATGCGACTAGATTCTTTTTGAAATCGAGGAGGCGATCGTATTCGAGGTCGATTTTACTTTCATCGACCGCAGTCCCGCCAGTGCGGGATGGGATATTGTCAAGTCCGTGGGTGCGGGCGATTTCTTCGACAAGGTCAGCGGAACGTTCCAGATCGCCTCGCCAGCTTGGAATTTTCCAAGTCTCAAGATCAGATGAAGAAAGACCAAGGCGAGAAAGAATAGTTCCAGCATCTTCCAGTGAGATACTGTTGTCCATGAGTTGTAGCATACGATCTACGTCGAGTTTGACCGATGGAAGTTCTTTGGGGATGTGTCCAGCAGTTGCGGTTCGTGGAGAAACTTCACCGCCGGCAATTTCAAGAATGAGGGCTGCTGCGAGGGCCGAGGCGGGCAAGATTTGTTGCGGATCGACTCCGCGCTCGAAGCGGTAGGAGGAATCCGATGTCAGAAAGAGGCGACGCGAGCTCCGGCGAATCTCGGAAGTGGTGAAGTAAGCTGATTCGAGGAGGATATCGCTGGTTGAGTCCGTCACTCCACTGTCAAGCCCACCCATGATTCCAGCGAGGGCGAGGGGTGTGCCAGATTGGTCAGAGATGACACAATCGATATCTTTGAGATCGTAGGTTTCTTCATCGAGGGCTTTAAATTTTTCGCCCTCGGAGGCTTGGCGAATGTGAATAGCTCCATCGACTTTACTGGCGTCGAAGGCGTGAAGAGGTTGGCCGATTTCGTGGAGGACGTAGTTTGTGATATCAACGATGTTGTTGATGGGGCGTAGGCCAATGGCTTTGAGCTTCTTGGTGAGCCAATCCGGGCTAGGAGCAACTTTGACTCCTTTGATCCTAAGGACCGAATAGAATGGGCAAGTCGCAGAATCGCTAGTGACAACTCCGGAATCTTCGGCGAGTTCGGTGGGATGTGATTTTTCGACCGGCTTGGTTTCGGTATGAAGAAGCGCGGCAAGTTCACGGGCGAGACCGGAGTGGGAGAGGAGGTCGGGACGGTTCGGTGTGATCTCGACTTCAATAAGGGTATCAGAATCAAAAAGGTCTTTTACCGGAGTTCCGACTTTAAAGTCAGCATCAAGAATGAGAAGACCATCTTCCTTATCGGTGAGACCGATTTCGGATCCGGCAGCGAGCATGCCTTTAGATTCGACCCCGCGCATTTTGGTTTCGCCAATCTTAAATCCGCCGGGGAGAGCCGCTCCGGGGAGGCAGCAGGGGACTTTATCGCCGACCTTGTAGTTAGTGGCACCACATACAATCTGACGAAGCGATCCTTCACCAGCGTCAACTTGGGTGACCTTGAGGCGGTCGGCGTCAGGGTGTTGAACTGCTTCCTTGATCTCAGCCACCACAATTTGGTCGCTCTTGACACCGATTTCTTGGAGGCCTTCGATTTCGATGCCAGCAAAGGTGAGGAGGTCGCAGACTTCTTCGAGCGAGCGGGAGCCAAAATCGAGGCGTTCTTTGAGCCAAGTGAGCGAAACATTCATAAGGCCGGGAGAAGAAAGGCCCGCGAGGCTTTTTTCAATCGAAAATCAAAGAAATCCCGCCCCGGTGCTTTTTGGAGTATAAAATACTAAGGGGCTTTTTCCGTTCTATGAGATTGATAATCTTAGCGATTATCCGATGAATCACGATTTACCAAGAGATCTTGGTCTTGCCCCCCCAGAGAATAATTTGTGGTTGAGACCCTTATTTTAAGCTAAATGAAGGGTGCTTGAAGAATCGTCTAGCGGATCTCGGGGCCACCAAAATGAAAGCCGAATTGTAGCCAGATAGAATCAGCATCTTCGTCCTCGAGGTCGTCGTGGGAATACTGCAGCCGGATCGTAGAGAGCATGATGTCGCTATGGCGGAATTCGCGGGTCAGGGCAAGGGTGAGGCGTTTACGCTCGGCGGACTCGAAAGCGTATTCGGTTTCGCCTAGGTGAATATCGGCACCACCTCTGGCTCCTTCTAGGTATTCGTAGCGAAGGCCGGCAATCCATTGCGGGTGGAAGCGGAAATTGATGTAGGCCATTAAGCTGTTCTGTGAGGTTGCTCCTTGGAGTGTGGGGTCGTTCTCACCCATCCACTCGACGTCGCGATAGAAGTATTCGGCGCCGATCGAGAATTCCCGCCCGCCTAGCTCGATACCATTTTCTCGCCAAGTATAGATGTAGTCGATTGAGTGCATCGAGGTGTCACGACCATAGCCGTTTTCTCCCCATGCAGTGTTAATTCCTAGACGATTTTGATGGAAATCATTCCAGTTGTAGCTGAGGAGTGCACGAGTCACGAATACGCGGTCTTCCATGAAGGCGTCTTCGGATGAGTGGCCATGCTCGTCCTCTCCGTGGCCTTCTTCATCACCATTGTCCTCTTCTCCTTCAAAATCATCATCACCGTGATGATGATGGGAAGCGGTATTACTGAAGTTGGATGAGATTGCGAAGAATCCTCGATCGAAGTCTTTTCGCCAGGTTAGCTCGGTTCCTTCGCTCATTAAGCCTTCCTCGCCTAGAAACTGAGAAGTGGTGAGGTTGGAGTTTACCAGAGTCCATGCGTGGAGATGCTGATTATTTTGGAGACCCATTCGGGCGAGCATACGACCGCCACGAAGTTCGAAGCCTCCAGGGAGATTCTTGAATTTCAGGAAAGCTTCCTCGAGTTCCCAATCAATCTCGTGGTTCGAATCCGTAAAAACGTTAATATTGGTGAAACCGGCAAGCCAGTCATCGACCCGGAGGTTTAGTCCAGGCTCCAAGCCCTGAACCGCGAAGTTATTATTGGGATCGTGGGCATGGCCTCCAATTTCGCTAAGGGAGTCAGCTGAGGTGTCCCCAATGACTCCGTTGAAGTGAAAAGTGGGATCAAGACTAATATCTGCAAGCAAGGGACTTGCGGAGATTACGAGAATTTGGAGCACTTTCATAACCGCAAATAAGTCGTGTTAACGAAGAGCCTTATCAAGAAAAATTTCCCAGAATTTTGTTTGGTCGGCCCAGAAAAGCTGTCCTCGAAGGCGTTTTCTACAGAGGATAATAAACCGTTTTGTTAGCGTCGGGATGAGCGAGAGGAAGGCCAATTCAACGCTATTTCGTCGAGTAGTCACCGCCTAAGGCCAGATGGAGATCGATGCGGTTTTGAAGTCGTTGGTTCTTGAGCCGAATCAAGGAGATGCCGGCGGCTTCTGCTCGGCGTTGGGCTTCAAGGTATTCGAGGAAAGAGGCTCCATCAATTCCAAGGCTGATATCAGAAAGAGCGCGTTTAACGGCAAGCTGAGATTGTTTGACCTCTTGTCTTAGATAGCGTTCCTGTTCAGTGAGTGACCGGTCTGTTCCAACAGCGGATTCGACCTCGCGGAAGGCCAGCAAAGTAAGGCGGGTGTAATCTTCAATGGCGGCTCGGTTCTGCTCGAGAGCAGCACGTGCTCGTGCGCTAAGAGCACCACCCTGATAGACGGTTTGCGCAAGCGATGAGGCTATCGAATAAACTAAGAAATTTGGATCAAAGGCGCGGCGAAAGGTATCTGCGCCATTTGAGCTGCCTCCTGTGAGACGAAGGTTAGGGAGAAGGCTCTTGCGGGCTGCTTCAGCATTCTGGGCTGAGGCAACGAGGCGGGAACGGGCTGCTTCTAGGTCGGGCCGTCGTTCAAGTAGTTTTGATGGTAGGCCAATGGGGATGCTTTCTGAAAGGGAGGGGAGGTCGATCGATGAATTGATAGTAGCGGCTGGATATCGCCCTAGAAGAACTTCGAGATTCCGGGCGGCGTTGTCGCGGCCGAGTTGCCGGACGCTCAAACTACGCTTGGAATTAGCGACATTGTTACGGGCGAACTGGACATCAACGGAGCGAAGGGTGTTTGCCTTGTAACGTCGCTCGACAACGATAAGAGCCTGACTAAATGACTCGATATTGGTTTTTGCGAGTTCGAGCTGTTGTTCCGAGGTGACAAGATTGCACCAAGCCTTTGCGGTGTTTGCTGCAAGTGAAAGCCTGGCGCCACGGAAGTCGGCTATCGAAGCGGAGTAATTTGCACGAGCAGAGTAATCGAGATTACGAAGCCGCCCCCAGAGGTCAGGTTCCCAGACGGCATTGAGAGAGATGGAATAGTTTTCGTTTGAGGAAACATCTTGGCTATCCGTTTTACGGTATGAGGTTGAGGCATTGATTGAGGGAAGTCGGCTGGCACGGCCGATAATACTTCCTTCGCGGGCAGCTTTGAGACGATAAGCAGCGGCCTTAAGTCCTTGATTGTGGGCGAGGGCGTCCTTAACGATTTTGGTCATACGCGAGTCGCGAAATTCCTTAATCCATCCGGTTGAAATCTCTGCGTTTTGCCCGGATTTCGCTTGGGAAAAAGCTCCGGGTAAATCGAGTTTCTTGGAGCTGACTGCTTTGGGGCCTTTTAGGGCTTCGCACGAGACGAGAGTGGCGGCAAGTCCGATGGCAAGAGCTGTGGGGAGTTTTGAAAAAGTAACCAACATTTAAGTGTGCCTCAATGTGCGTCGGATTATGGCAGGATACCAGTCACAAAACACCACCAAAACGCTGGTATGGGCGGGGCGCCACGCTATGGTTTTGGAGTGGACGAGAGAACTTCTACTTTGATTGATTTGGCGTTGGAAGAAGATATCGGCCCCGGGGATGTGACGTCGTCTTATTTTGTTCCGGAGCACCGGGAGGCGCATGGGTTAATTTTGTCAAAATCTGAAGGTGTGGTTGCGGGGGTGGAGGTTGCCGAAGAGGTTTTCAAACGGATCGATGATGAAAATTCGGTCAAGGTCCTTCTCGAGAGCGGGAATCACGTGAGCCCGGGAGCATACGTCATAGAAGTCCGGGGCAAAGCCCGTTCCCTTCTGGCAGCTGAACGAGTTGCTTTAAATTTTCTGCAGCGACTTTCGGGTGTGGCGACCAAGACGCGCCAATTTGTGGATTCGGTTGATGGGACTGGAGCAAAAATTCTTGATACCCGAAAAACAACGCCGGGGTGGCGGGCTTTGGAAAAAGCGGCGGTGATCGCCGGCGGCGGAGCGAATCATCGGATGGGGCTCTATGACCGAGCAATGGTGAAGGATAATCATTTGGTTGCGGAAGGGGGAATCGAGGCATTGCAGAAGGCTATCAATCAATTACGAGTTGATAAGCCCGGAGTCGAAGTCGAATTAGAGGCTGACCGGCTCGAGCAGGTTGAAGCATTTCTGAAGTTGGATGGGGTGGACTATATTCTTTTGGATAACATGAATAATGACTCACTGCGAAAGGCTGTAGAAATGAGAGAAGGGAAGGGGCCTTTACTAGAGGCAAGTGGAGGGGTTGATTTGCAAACAGTCGCAGCGATTGCGAAAACCGGAGTGGATTTTATTTCAGTCGGTGCTTTAACCCATTCAGCAACAGCGCTTGATTTTTCTCTTGAATTTACCGAGTTGTCCGATGGGAAGTGATGTTGAGTGGGATGGGGAAACCCTAAACGAGCTCTCGCCCGAGTGGGGTGAAAGAGTGATTTTTTTGCCTGAGTGTGGTTCGACAAACGATGAAGCTCGAAAGCTTGCATTTAAAGGTGCTCCCAATCTCAGCGTAATTTTGACTGAATACCAGGCCTCCGGGCGGGGTAGGCGAGGACAATCTTGGGTGTGTCCAAAAGGTGAGGGGTTAGCCTTCACCTTGGTCCTCAGGCCAAAAGAAGTCCCGACTTTATGGTCACGATTTGCGCTGGCGGCTGGTCTCGCAATTGCAGAGGGGCTAGATTCGTTTGGCGTGTCTTCTGGAGTGAAGTGGCCGAACGATGTTTGGGTTGGAGGCAAAAAGATTTGTGGAATCTTAGTTGAGGCTGATTCGAGTTTTGTGGTGGTGGGAGTTGGATTGAACGTGAATGTGAAGGCTTTCCCAAATGAGATTTCCCACCCTGCCACTTCTCTTGCTCTCGAATTGGGTGAGGAGATTTCCAGAGAGGAAGTGCTCATTAGTTGTCTTCGTCGATTAGAGTTAAGGCTTGCCCAGATAGGATCGGATTTTGAGGATTTGCTTGAGGCCTGGTCCGCGCGTTGCGTTTTGAATGGAAATAATGTGCGACTTGATGTGGGAGGAATTACTAGAACGGGCCGTGTTGCCGGAGTGTCGCCCCAAGGTGAGTTGCTCTTACAGACGGCGACTGGGATCGAGAAAATACTGCAAGCAAACGCGATCCGAATTTCAGACTGAGGGAGGAGCAGGAATAAAAGGTGACTAGGGTCATTTTTCCCGTCGTCTGGATGATTTTTGGAAGCCCCTAGATATTTGAAAATTATCCTCAGGTCACCAACGAGGTTGGAAGCGATTTTTTTCTTTTGGGTTTTCGCTTGAGGATTTTTTTATGCTAATGAAAGGGGTGAACTACCGGGATGCTCTTTGCGTTGTTTTGATATTGGGGTCAGCTCTGATTTTAAACGGAAGCGAGGTCTTAAGCTTCAACCAAGATATCCGTCCGATTCTTTCGGACAAGTGCTTTGCGTGTCATGGAATGGACGAGGATTCACGGGAGGCTAAGTTGCGGCTTGATACACCGGAGGGAGCCTTCCGTAAAAAGCGTCGAGGGAAGTCAGCATTAGTGGCGGGGAAACCGGATGAAAGTGAATCTTGGCTGAGAATTATTTCGAATGACGAAGACGAGATGATGCCTCCGCCTGATTCGCATAAGGCGCTTAGTGATGAAGAAAAAGAATTGATTAAGCGATGGATTGAAGAAGGTGCACCATACCAAAAACACTGGGCTTTTGAGCCTCCGGTGATGTCTGCGGTTCCGCCGGGGCAGGGGAGTGAGATCGATCGTTTTGTGGGATCTGTCCTAAAGAGGAATAACCTGGAGATATCGCCCGAAGCGGATCGAGAGGTGTTGATTCGAAGAGTGAGCTTTGCGCTCTCAGGATTACCTCCAACCATCCAAGAGGTCGATAGGTTTATATCTGATAAGGAAGATAGAGCCTATGAAAGAATGGTGGATCGCTATCTGGGTTCTGCTCGTTACGGAGAAGAAATGGCGCGGCATTGGTTAGATGCCGCGCGTTATGGTGATACACATGGGATGCATTTAGATAACGAGCGTCAGATGTGGGCGTATCGCGATTGGGTGATTAAATCGTTCAATGAAAATCTTCCTTATAATGATTTTACGGTCGAACAGATAGCAGGTGATTTATTGCCCAATCCAAAGGTGGATCAACTGGTGGCCACTGGCTTTAACCGTTGCAATGTGACAAGTGGTGAGGGTGGAAGTATTAAAGAGGAATTGATCTTTCGCTACGCGGTGGATCGAGCGAGCACTACTGCGCAGGTATGGTTGGGGCTAACAGCCCAATGTGCGGTATGTCACGATCATAAATACGACCCGATTTCACAGAAAGAGTTTTATTCCCTGTATGCTTTTTTTAACTCTAATGCCGATCCGGCAATGGATGGAAATAGTCTGCTAACTGCTCCGGTAATCAAGGTGAAGTCGGAAAATTATGAGGCGAAAATTGCGGAGTTCAATAAGCTGAGTAATGATGTGGTGCAATCAATGAAGAAGCTTCCAGTTTGGAATTCATACCAAGATCCAGCGGAGAAGAAATCGTCTAGCCGGATTCAAGATACGGAAACTATTTGGTTTGAAGATAGTTTCCCAAATGGGGCGAAAGTTGGAAGCTCTGGGCATCCTCTGACCCTAGTAGATCAGCCCGTATTCAGTGGGCAAAAGGCGTTGAAGCGGGGAGGGAAAGAGATGGCCCAAGATTATTATGAATCGGGGGCGATTCCTTTGACTGTGCCTAGCGGAGCTAGGTTTTTTCTTCACGTTTACCTTGATCCCAAGGATACACCGGAGGAAGTGATGATTCAGTTTCATAGTTCGGCGTGGAATCATCGGGCAGTTTGGGGCGCTGATATCATCGATTTTGGCAAAAAGGGAACGAGTCAGCGATTCGTCGCTGGTCCATTGCCCCAGAGAGGTAAGTGGATAAGGTTGGAAGTCCCTGGTGAAAAAATGGGTTTGAAGGCAGGAATGCAAATCATTGGGTTTGCTTTCACCGTTCATGGAGGAACCGCTTATTTTGACCGTTTTGGTGTCCTTGGAAGCGAGGATCCTACGACTGATCCTAAGGCTTCGTTTTTAGCGTGGAGGAAAGCCAAGCAGGTTGATGGAGTTCCCGAACCATTGAGCCAGTGGCTTCGAGAAGGTGTGGAGAAAAAAAGAAAACCATCTGAGTTGGCTCTTCTGAAAGATTACTATCTTGCACGGATCTGCGGGACTTTAGGGAAAGCATTTGAGGGAAAACGAACCGAGTTAGTAAAGATTAAGAATGAGCAGGGGAATTTTGAAAAGAGTTTGCCGTCAACTTTTGTATATCAAGATTTATCCAAGCCTCGTCAGAGCTTTGTGATGAAGCGTGGCGAGTATAATCAACCGGGCGAGAAGGTGGAACCTGGGGTCCCTTCAGTTCTACCGACCTTAATTAAAACTGGGGAACGAGCAACACGGCTTGATCTAGCAAAGTGGCTCGTTTCTCGAGAGAACCCACTGACTGCGAGGGTTGTGGTGAATCGTTTTTGGCAGCAAGTTTTTGGAACTGGTCTAGTGAAGACCAGTCATGATTTTGGCACTCAGGGTGAGATTCCCAGTCATCCTAAGTTGTTAGACTATTTGGCTCTGCACTTTCAAGATAGTGGCTGGGATGTCAAAGCGCTCATGCGTAAGATGCTGCTAACGAATACCTTTCGACAGGAAAGTGCGGCGGCGAGTCCAAGGTGGGATAGTGATCCTGAAAATCGGTTCCTCGCTCGCGGGCCGAGATTCCGTCTCGATGCCGAGCAATTGCGTGATCAGGCTTTGTTTGTAAGTGGCTTGATGAACTTTGAGATGGGCGGTCGGGGCGTCATGCCATATCAACCTCCCAATATTTGGGAGCCGGTTGCGTTTGGGGGATCAAATACACGGTTTTATAAACGAGGGAATGGGGCTGACCTATATCGGAGATCGGTTTACACCTTTTTTAAGCGGACGGCTCCTCATCCGATGTTCGCTAACTTTGATGCCCCTGCTCGCGAGCAATTCTGTTTGAAGCGTGAGCGGAGTAACACACCGTTGCAGGCCTTACAGTTGATGAATGATGTGCAGCATTTTGAAGCAGCCCGTGGATTGGGGGAACGGGCTATGAAAAGCGTGAGTGATCGTGAAAAGAGGATAGACTTCATCTTCAGAAATGTCGTTTCGAGGCTGCCAAGCATTGAGGAAAAGAAAATCATTGTCCGTTTCTTTGAAAGGCAATTTAAAAAATATCAGAGCGCACCAGAGGAAGCGATAAAAGCCATTTCTTTTGGGGAATCGGAGCCTGCAAAAGATCTTGATCCGTCTGAGCTCGCCGCATGGTCCTTGGTGGCCAATTTAATTTTAAACACGGATGAGGCGATCGTCCGTAATTGATCTCACTGCTATGGACCCATTTTTTGAAAATCAACTTTTGCAAACTCGCCGCCAGTTTTTCGGTGATAACGGGATGCGACTTGGAGGTGTCGCGCTTGCGTCAATGATAGCCTCTCGTGGTGTCTCGCAAGCTGGGTCTCCGATGCATCCCGGTTTACCTGCGCTTCCTCATTTTGCTGGTAAGGCGAAGGCGGTCATTTATTTGCATATGAATGGCGGGCCTTCGCAGCTTGATACCTGGGATTATAAGCCGAATTTACATAAACAATTTAACAAAGATCTGCCGAAGGATTTTCTGGGTAATCGTATTACCACTATGACAAGTGGACAGGGTCGTTTTCCGGTAGCGCCTTCGAAATTCAAGTTCACCCAGCATGGTGAATGTGGGCGATGGGTCAGTGAGTTGTTACCTCATACTGCAGGGGTTGTGGATGATATTGCAGTGGTGAAAGCAGTGCATTCCAACGCAATTAATCACGACCCGGCTTGTACTTTTGTGATGACCGGTAGCGAAGTTCCGGGAAAGCCGAGTATGGGGTCATGGATTTCATATGGACTGGGAGCAGAAACTGAAGATCTTCCAGCTTTCGTGGCTCTCACACCCAACTTTCCAAAAGGTTCAAATGCTCAAGCTCTATTTAGCCGGATGTGGGGGGCCGGATTTTTACCAGGGAAGAATAGCGGGGTTGTTTTGAGATCTGGCAATGATCCGGTTCTGCATCTTGAAAACCCGCCAGGAGTGGACCGGCAAGATCGACGTTCGATGCTTGATGCTTTAGGAAAACTTAATCAACGAGGGTTTGAAAAGTTTGGGGATCCGGATATTCAGACTCGTATATCGCAATATGAAATGGCCTTCAGGATGCAGGCTAGCGTGCCGGAATTGACTGACCTAAGCCACGAGAAAGAGACGACCTTAGGGCTTTATGGCGATCGCGTAAAAACACCGGGCTCTTTTGCTTCAAGTGCTCTTCTCGCCCGCCGTCTTGTGGAAAAGGGAGTGCGCGTGGTCCAGATCATGCACCGTGGTTGGGATTCTCACGGAAATTTACCGAAGGAGTTGGGGAACCAATGTCTGGACACTGATCAGGCTTGTGCCGGATTGCTCAAGGATCTTAAGCAACGAGGCATGTTGGATGAAACTCTTGTAATCTGGGGGGGAGAATTTGGGCGGACTGTTTATTCGCAGGGGAAGCTAAGCCGTGAAACCTACGGAAGAGATCATCACCCAAAAAACTTTTGTATGTGGATGGCTGGTGGAGGGATTAAAGGGGGAACTGAAATTGGAGAAACAGATGACTTTTCCTACAATCCGATTAAGGACAAGGTCCATATTAATGAAATAAATGCGACAGCTCTCCATTGCCTCGGGATCGACCACGAACGGTTCACGCTGAGGCATCAGGGTCTCGACGAGCGACTGACCGGAGTGGAGCCGAGGAAGGTGATTCGTAAGATTCTCGCCTAGCTTTTCCAGATCTGAGTGGTGAGGGCAGCTTGTGCGGCTTTTGCTTCGGCTGATTTCTTACTCGGGCCAGAGCCCTGACCCAAAGGTTTACCTCTCCACGTAACCTCGCAGACGAAGGTCCGGTCATGGGGTGGCCCCTCTTCCGAGATGACTTCATAGGAAGGTGCCTCTGGGGTTAATTTCTGGAGGATTTCTTGAAGCTCACCTTTGGCGTTACCTTGGGATCTTTTTGGGTTTAGGGATTCAAGTTGGTTGCTGAGAAGTTGTAAGCTCACCTCTTTGGCTGCCTCAAGACCACTGTCTAGATAGATCGCGCCAATCATTGCTTCGAGAGCATCGGCAAGGTTAGAGTCCCGATTGCGTCCGCCGCTTCCAGATTCGCCATTACTCATGAAAAGTGCGCTGCCCAAATCAATGGTGCGCGCTGCTGCGGCGAGTGCTGGTTTTGAAACCACTGAAGCACGCAGTTTGGTGAGAACACCTTCCTGAAATTCAGGGAAGCGGTGGTAAAGATGAGTGCTAATGACGAGCTCGACAACGGCATCTCCAAGGTATTCAAGTCTTTGATTGTCGGGCGGCGCCGGACGAATTTCTGATGAAAGACTGGGGTGAGACAAAGCCTCATTTAAAAGCGTCTGACTCTTAAATGTGTAATTTAGCTGTTCTTCGATACTCACCTTAGGAAAGGGCTATTTTTTACCAGTCATCATGGTCCAGTGTCTCCCATATGGGCCAATTCCTATCAGATTAGGACCGTTTGCAAACATGATGAAGCGATGGCCATCGGAGCCAAACCAAGCATCGTAGGCGGCCACCGGCGAAGCCGATCCCATGAAAATATTTTCGCCTGACCAGCGGTGTTTGAACCCGGCAAGTCGAGCCCGGTCACCCGGCGATTTTTTTTTGGGGATGGGAGATTGGTGGGCGAAGAAACCCATCGAGGCCATATCCCTTGAATGTCCAACTGCAGCATCAGAAAGTTTTTCCTCTAGGCGGAGTGGAGTGAGCGCAAATAACGAACGAAATTCGTTGAGATGGTTGGCGAAGTCTTTTTGGGATACACTGGCCCATCCAGAAGCATTGTTGTCTAGCCGCGCTGAAACTTGTGATTCGATTTCCTTACGAATATTCGTGATCACTTCCCTATTTTTGAGGTGAACTTCGCCTTCGTAAATCGACATGAGTGCGTCATCAAGATCGAGCTGGTTGCGCTCGAACTCAGTCTCGTCGATGATATTCACTTCTCGAGAGACTTCGGCAAGAGCTGTTGCGATGCCCTTGACTGCCTTATCGAGAGATGCAGGGTCATTCTCGGCAATCATACGAGCGCGGCCGTTGATTTTTTGTAGTATTTCGACCTCATGACGTAGCATCGCAATCTTATCCGGCTGTTTTTTATAGTCGGTTTTAATGAGCTTGTAGATGCGCGCGCGATGTCCCTTCAATTTTTCTGAAATATCTGGGAGATCTAGGAAAGGGTTTGATCGTTCGTCGCTGAGGATATCTGCGAGCTTTTTTTCGTGAAGAGTCCGTGCTTTTTCGAGAGTGCGACGGTAGATCGAGCCTCCCTCATCACCGTAAAGCTGAAAGGTGCGGTAAGCGGCTGCTCTTTTGGATGCGTCTGAGTTTTGCATCCACTGAAGTGCCTTTTTTGCCACAAGGGGAGGAATCGCAGGCCCGGCCTCCTGGGCAGGTAAAAAACTCCCGGCACAGCTGATGATGAATGGCATCAATTTCCTCATGGGTCGGCCAAAATCTTAAGCACAAGCGGTATTTTTTCAATCTTGGAGTTTTTCACCGCTTGACCGCGGCAGTCATTCCTCGTTTCGTCACCCCCATGCAGCGCATTCAACTTAAGTCAAAGCTTCACCGGGCCATCATTAAGCAGGCTGATATTGATTACGAAGGGAGTATTGAGATTCCCTCTGATCTTATGAAGGCGGCTGGGCTTTGGGAGGGTGAGCGTGTTCTCGTGACGTCCATGACTTCTGGGAGTCGCCTAGAAACCTACGTTCAGGCCGGTGATCCGGGGACAGGTCATATTATCATGAATGGGGGCGCCGCCCACTTGATCAAGAAGGACGAATGCGTCACGATTATGGCGTTTGGAATCTCGGATGAGCAAATCATTCCTCTCCGACATGTGCTCAATTTGAAAAACGAGATCATTAAATCGACGAATTAGAGATGAATGGGCTCGGCGAATCTTGTTAGGGCTTCTTAAATAAAATTGGTAATTTTGCTTAAAACTCCGTCTTTACAAGTCGAGTTGAGCCGGTAGAGTCCCGCCCTCCCATGCTAGACATTTTCATCACACTAGTGGTTATCGCTCACGTCGTCGTGAGTCTTTTGCTGATTCTCGTGATCCTCATGCAACGCCCGAAGCAGGAAGGCCTTGGTGCTGCGTTTGGTGCCGGTATGACCGATGCAGCTTTTGGTGCAAAAACGACAGATGTCCTTCAAAAAGGAACCGTTTACCTAGGCACCCTTTTCTTTATCTTCTCCTTGGTTCTTGCGATCCTAATGGGAAAGAGAAACGCCATTGAAGGCAAAAACTACGCTTCGGATGGAGGTTCTTCGGCGAGCGCTCCCGTGGAAACGACCGAGGCCGAAAATTCAGTCCTTGGGAACGCAGGTAATGTTGTTGCCCCAGTTCCTGCGGAATCAATTGCACCTCCTGCGGAAGCAATTGCACCTCCTGCGGAAGCAATTGCACCTCCTGCGGAAGCAATTGCACCTCCTGCGGAAGCAATTGCACCTCCTGCGGAAGCAATCGCACCTCCTGCGGACTCAATTGCACCTCCTGCGGAAGCAATTGCACCTCCTGCGGAAGCAATTGCACCTCCTGCGGAAGCAATTGCACCTCCTGCGGAAGCAATTGCACCTCCTGCGGAATCAATTGCACCTCCTGCGGAAGCAATTGCACCTCCTGCGGAAACGAACGAGGCCCCGGAGAACCCCGACGAGTCTCCAACTGATGGCGCTAACACTCCAACTGAGGAGAACAAGGTGCCAGTAGGTGGCTAATTTTTGGGATGATGAGCGAGCCAGCTTTGCCAGCTTGGGCCCGCGATGATGCCTTTCCAATCCGGCCAGATACAAGTAAGTTCGGGGTTGTTGATCACTCGAGGATAAGCCGTTCATTCGAATCGCTAGATGAGCTTAAAGATCACTTAGAAATCGGAAAGGGACGGTTGAATTGGATTTGGACGCCGGAAAGCGACCGATTAGTTGCGCCTGAAGAGATCCCGAAGCTGGCCGGCTCTCTAAAAAAAAGGTGCCTTATTTTCGCTGCCGAAGATGAAGGTTATGCCCGGCGCACGACGCCGCTGACTGGAATTGCAGTCCTCTACGGCCTGTTTTGCTTTTTAATGGGTATTTCTCCGTTTGGTTTTCCTGGGATTCAATTTCTGGTTCTGACGATTTTTGGATTTCTTTATTTTACGGCCCGTCCTTGGTGGGAGGCTCGGAAGGCGCGTGCTGCTGCCATGCGCCTAACGCGGGACCAAATTAGCGATCAGGTTCCGGAAGCTCGTTTCGAGCTTTGGATGGAAAATCAGCGCACTCCTTTCTCTGTCCTTTTTCTTGTGCTGGTCGTGTTGGTTGGTGGGGCTCAGTTCGCAACTCCTGGTCTCGGTATCTCCGAAGCTGGCTTAGTTAAGCCCCGCTATGCAGCGGGAGAGAACTGGCGGCTTTTTACGGCGGCTTTTCTCCACGGTAATCTGATCCACTTCATCCTTAATGTCAGCGCACTGTGGTACTTGGGTCGACGTGTTGAAACTCTAGCCCGCTGGCCCCATCTTGCTGCTGCCTTTTTCCTCAGCATCATCGGTGCGGGCTGGGCAACTGTTTCCTGGCTACCGAACCAGACTTCGGTGGGGGTTTCCGGAGTAGTTTGCGGGTTGCTTGGATTTTTGCTGGTTTTTGAAACGCTTCATCGCCCGCTTGTCCCTAGATCGGCACGCCGCAGGTTGGCTGGAATTCTTGTGTCACTGATCGTGATTGGGACACTGGGATTCAAATTCGTTGATAATGCAGCCCATCTAGGGGGGCTCGTGACAGGCGCTGTATATGCATTTGTGGTTTTCCCCAGATCATCGTCACCTCATCGGCCGATGATCTTGAAGCGCGATTTTTTGATCGGAGGGGTCGGAATCTTTTTGATCGGAGCCTCAGCGATAGGCGCAATTCTTACTATGGTAATGCGCGCGTCATGATTCCTGAAATAATAACCAGTATTCCTGGTCCTCGCTCGCTGGCGCTGGCGGCAAGGCTCCGCGAGCACGAAAGTCGGAATGTGACTTATATGGATCATTCGTGGCCAGTTTTTTGGGAGAAAGCGAAGGGCGTGAACGTGTGGGATGCAGACGGGAATCGTTTCTTGGACTTCACTAGTGCTTTTGGAGTTGCAGGGCTCGGTCATCGGCATCCTGAAATTGTGGAGGCCATGAAGGAGCAAAGCGACCAACTGCTTCATGGGATGGGTGACGTTCATCCAACCGCTTTAAAGGTTGAGCTGTGCGAACAACTTTCGAAATTAACTTTCGAGAAATGGGGTGCTGGTTCGGGAAAAGTCGTTCTTTCAAATTCAGGATTTGAAGCGGTGGAAACGGCGCTCAAAACGGCACGACTGGCGACTGGAAAGCGTAGGGTGATGGCTTTTACTGATGGTTATCATGGGTTAGGTTATGGAAGCTTGCTCGGCACTGATCTCGAGAAATTTCGTGGTCCGTTTGTAGACCAATTGGCGGAGGTGACCAATCGCGTGAAATACGGATCGTTTGAGCTGCCTAACGATGATGAGATTGGTGCGGTTTTAGTAGAGCCCATTCAAGGACGTGGGGGTAAGGTGATTCCTCCTCCCGGATTTTTGTTAGCACTCAGAAATTGGTGCGATGAGCACAATGCTCTCTTGATTTTTGATGAAATCTATACTGGTTTTTTTCGCACTGGAAAGTGGTTCGCCGGTGAGTGGGAAGGAGTAGTCCCTGATCTGATTTGCGTTGGAAAAGCGATGAGTGGGGGCTTTCCGATTTCTGCTTGTGTGGGAAAAGAAGAAGTTATGGATCAGTGGCCTAAGAGTTCCGGCGAGGCGTTGCATACCAGTACTTTTTTGGGGCATCCGGTAGGCTGTGCCATGGCATTGAAATCGCTGGAAATTTTTGAAAGGGACGCAACGGTTCGATTGGTGGAACAATCCTCACAAAGGCTTTCTAGCGCGCTGCAGTCGTTTGATCACAAAGCGGTTCGAGAGGTGCGTGGTCGTGGCTTGATGTGGGGACTGGAATTGAATCGCCCAGCCGGCAAGTTATTGACCTCGCTTTTAGCTGAAGGGATTCTCTTTCTGGCGGATGGGCCGGAAGGAAACGTCCTTTCTTTTACCCCCCCCTTCCTGATCTCGGAAAGGGAGCTAGATTATGCGCTTGCTGCAATACGGCGACTTTTAGATGCCTCTTAAACTAGGTTGAGTCGCTCATCACTTTCGAGCGTCTTAGCAAGATTCTCCCACCCATTTGGGGTCTGCAGATTAAAGATCCTAAGATAAAGAGTCACCAATTTGGGGTCGTGTGCTTCGATGAGGTTGTCGATGGTGGATTTAAGTTTTTCATCATCGAGAGTTTCAGGGAGAGCTCTTTCGACTGAGCCTTCTCCATCATGCTCGATTCCCATGCCGTCACAAAATCCAATTAAAAGCTCTTGTTGCCCTTTCATGAAGTAAACCTGAAAGAGATGTTCCCCGATGGTATCGCTGGTCTTCAGTTTAAGGGTTTTATGAAGCCAAGAAATCTGCTCTGAGACCGACTTTTTCTCAACGAAGACAGATCGGAGATTCCGGTTTGCGGTGAGAGTCGCAATCGCTGATTTGTAAAGCTGACGGTCATTTTCCCGGATCCAGAGAAACATGTCGCTGATGGGGGAGGGGGCGATTTTCTGATAGATTTCGAATGCGTTCACAGTTTTTTTTGGCTTGAAGGGAGTCAACACCGCGTACCGGTGAAGGCAAGGCCAAAGGCTGTTTCTAACCATAGCTTTGCGGGATGGATCTAAAAAATTCATTACGTTTGCCAAAGTATGGTTTCTAAATCGAATCGGTGACGTTCTGGAGCATGATATTTGGAGTAGGTTCAAAAGAGTGATTGAGATTTGCATCAAAAATAATGACGAATGGTGGCTTTGAATTTAAAAAGCCCCTCAAATGAAGCTGGATTGACTTTTTTGGGGAGGGAGGGATTCTGGAGATATGAGAACGTTTCTTGTGCTTTGTGTTGCCGGATTTCTGAGTGCCTCCGCTGATGATTGGCCCCGTTGGATGGGTGAGAAGGCGGATGGGGTGTGGCGGGAAAAAGGGATTAGAACAGATCTACCAAAGTCCGGTGCTCCTGTGATGTGGCGGGTTCCGGTCGGGTGGGGATACTCGGGACCTGCAGTTGCCGATGGTAGAGTTTATGTATCTGACTATCAGCGTTCCGAGGGTGAACTACTTAATAATCCTGGGAGAGCCGTAACGTGGCAAGGAAAAGAGAGATTGCTTTGTTTAAATGCGGTGACCGGGAAAGAGATTTGGAAGTATGAAGAGAGCCGGACTTATAGGCTCTCTTATCCAGGAGGGCCGCGTGCTACTCCTACGATTGCGAATGGCTTAGTTTATTTCTTGGGCGGAATGGGAGATCTCGTTGCGCTTGACGCCAAGACTGGTGCTAAGAAGTGGGAAAAAAATTTCCAAAAGGATTTTGATGCTGGGCTTCCCATTTGGGGGTTCTCCGCTCATCCACTGGTGGTCGGCGACACTTTGTATTGTCTCGTCGGTGGAGAGGGGAGTGTTGCGGTGGCATTTGATGCGATGACCGGTGAGGTGAAGTGGAAGGCGCTTGATGCGAGAAGCCAAGGGTATTGTCCTCCTTCACTGGTGAAAGTCGGTAAAACGGAGCAACTTTTGATTTGGCATCCAGAGGCAATTAATTCCTTAAACCCCAAGACAGGAGAAAAGTATTGGGAGCTTCCACTCAAGCCTATTTATGGAATGTCAGTTATGACGCCGCGACTTGTGGGCAATAAACTTTTTGCGAGCGGGATCGGCCGGGTTGGCGCTATGATTGAGCTTGATGAAAATGAACCGACAGCAAAGTTCATATGGCGGGGAAAACCCAAAACTGCTCTCTATTGCTGTAATAGCACTCCTCTGATTCATGATGGTGTTATTTATGGATGTGACGTCCGATCCAGCCAGTTGGTTGCGGCATCGGTCGAAAATGGAGAGAGATTCTGGTCAACAATACAGCCAACAGTCGCCGAGGAACATCGTTCAAAGGGCGGGAGTCATGGCACGGCACATCTGACGCGTCACGAGGAGTCAGGGAATTATTGGATCTTCAATGAAAATGGAGATCTAATTTTGGCGCAGCTCTCGCGTGAGGGATATCGTGAAATTGGACGCCAACATGTTCTGGAACCCACCAACGAGGCTTATAGTCGTCCAGTTGTTTGGAGTGGGCCTGCCTTTGCCGGAAAGGCGGCCTATTTGAGAAATGACAAGGAGTTAGTGAAGGTTGATCTCTCAGCCAAGTAAAGTTGTTGGCTTAGCTCAGTCCATGACGGGCTAGATCTTGAACGTCAACTAGGCCGATTGCTTCACCCGCATTATTGATGACGACGAGATCATCAACGCGATGTTCACGAAGGATGCGAACAACCTCGGCCGCGAGGTCGTTTTCGTGGACCGTAATTGGGTCAGTGGTCATATGATCAGAGACAGGAGTATCTCCAATCTCTCGGTTCGTTTGATAGCTCCGAACAAAGTCTCCGTGGGTGAAAATGCCAGCCAGTTTACCGTTAAAGTCAACAACGACAGCAGCTCCGGCCCGGCATTCTAGCATCGCGAGAACGCTTTCTTGGACCAGAGAAGTGGTGGGGACTTTCGCAAAAGTTGAACCGGTACGCATAATATCGGAAACCCGATTTAGGAGATATTTCCCTAGGCTGCCACCGGGATGTAGCTCGGCAAAATCCTTGGAGTGGAAGCCTCGCTGTTCCAGAAGCACCATGGCGAGTGCGTCGCAGAGAACAAGCATGTTGGTCGAACTTGAAGTGGGTGCGAGTTGGAGAGGGCAGGCCTCTTGCTCGACATGGGTATCAAGGACGATGTCACTATGTTTTGCCAAGGTGGAGCTGGTATCTCCGGTGATGGTGATAATTTGGGAAGCTCGTTTTTTTGCATGAGGGAGCAAGCGGATCATTTCGGAGGTTTCTCCAGAATGACTGAGAGCGATGACGAGGTCTCCGACTGAAAGAATCCCAAGATCGCCGTGCAGGGCATTTTGACAATTGAGACTTACGGTAGTGGCGCCAGTGCTGTTTAAGGTGGCAACGAACTTGTTCCCAATGTGCTCGGATTTACCGACTCCGATGACAACGATTTTATGCCCTCCCTTAAGGGTTTCCTCTAGGGCGCTAAGAGCTTTACTAAAGTTTTCATCGAGCCTCTCGGCTAGCCGGTTGAGCTGCGAGGCCTCAATTCCTACGACCGTCCGGGCTTTTTCGATCAAATCCACATTGGTAGAATGACTTATGAGCTGCTTCTGGTCAACCCAAGTAAGTCTGGTTGATTTGGAGAGATTGAGCTAACCTTCTCGCCGTCGATGAAGCGCTTTCTGCCTTATTTCAAATACTTTAAGCCGGTCAAATGGCAGCTTCTTGGAAGTGTTTTGTCCGGATTAGTCTATGCGGCGGCAACTGGAGCAGGGTTGCCGCTTGCGGCAAAAGTGGTCTTCCCTTTAATTTTTAAAGATGATCAGGTAAACCTTGGGGAAGGAGAGCCGGAAAACAGTTTCTTTGTAGAAGGCCTGATGAGTTGGTTTGATCAGTTGCCGGGTGAGTGGTTGCTTCCTGTTGCCTGTGCATGGCTTCCGCTGATGTTTTTCTTTCGGGCGATTGGTGGTTTTCTAAATACCTATCTGATGAGTTATTGCGGGTATCGTTTTTTGGAGCAGATTCGTGATGAGGTTTTCACGAAACTACAAACTCTGCCTATTGCGTTTTTTCAGAAGAGACAGGCGGGCGATTTGCTTGCACGGCTTGTGGGAGATGCTGAAATCGTTCGCTCGACGGTGGGTAAAGTGGCAGTTGATATCATTAAACAACCTGCGGTTCTAATCGCTGCACTGGTTTTTTTGATCTCAGAAGCGGCTTCTAACCAAGGCACCTCTCTGGTCCTTTTTTCGATTTTTTCTATCCCTTTGTGCGTTCTCCCGCTGCGCGCGATTGCGAAACGTTTGGGTGGTAAAGCTCGTAAATTACAGGCCAATGCTGGCGATTTAAGTGGGCAGATTTCTGAATCGATTCAGGCGCCACTTGAGATTCGGGCCTATAATCTGCAGGGGGCGGTCGTGCAAAAATTTCGTAACCGAATTCAGGGGGTGATCCGCTATTCGATGAAAGTTGTTAAGTACAAGCAGCTAATTTCACCGTCAGTTGAATTTGTATCGGTGCTTGGCTTGACGGTGGCGATCTATCTGGGAGCGCAACAGGGGATGAAACTTTCTAGTTTTATGGCGATCGCGATGGCGTTGTATCTCTGCTATGAGCCGGTAAAGAAGTTGGGTGCGATTCAGGCGAACTTGCGGCAGGCTGATGCTTCTCTTGAGCGCTTAGAGGAGATTTCTCTCGCGGTTGATCATTTGGACGATCCTGAGTGTCCTGAGACCCCAGAGATTTTTGAAAGTCGTGTTGTTTTTAACAATGTTTCATTCGGCTATGGTGATGAGCTTATCCTACGTGGAATCAACCTTACAATCGAGCCCGGCCAGTGCGTGGCCTTGATCGGTCCGAGCGGAGGGGGGAAATCAAGTCTCTTCAATTTGATTCCGCGTTTTTACGATGTGAAGGGAGGAAGTGTTTCTGTGAGTAATCTGAATGTGAGGAAATGGTCCAAGAGTGAGCTTCGTGACCGAGTTGCGGTGGTTTCCCAAACTGCCGTATTATTTCAAGGGACGATCCAGGAGAATATTCTTCTTGGGCGTCCCGGCGCCAGTGAAGAAGAGGTCATAAGTGCTGCAAAAAAAGCAAATGCGCATGAGTTCATTCTTAAACAGGAGAAAGGCTACGATACGCCGGTTTCTGAAATGGGAAGAAGCCTCTCCGGGGGACAACGACAACGGATTGCTATTGCGAGAGCATTTCTAAAGGATGCACCAATCCTCCTTTTGGATGAAGCGACCAGTGCGCTTGATAATGAAAGTGAAGCAATTATTCAATCGGCTTTAGCAGACTTGGTGAAGGGTCGCACGACCTTGTTGATTGCTCACCGCCTTTCTACTACCAAAATTGCAAGCCGCGTGATCGAGCTTGATCAGGGGGCAATTATTTCGGAGCGGGCGGAGGCTTAGTAGTGGAGGCCACTCGAGTCTCCCTGAGGTATTTAGTGAGCTCGATTGACCGTTGTTGGGTCCGTAAGAGGCTCATTTCCCAAATAGAGTTGTTCTTTTGGAAGAGGTGCAGAGGGATGGTCAGCTTGTAGTCGCCTGATAAATTTATTCCACCGGCGAATGATTTTACCTGCTTTGATCGACTTGAAAAAGTTGGGGGCGGTGAAAATAACGCGATCGCCTATTCCGTCAACGATCATGAGTTTTTTTGAGTTTCCGCTGAGATGCTGGAAAACGATGTTGTTGCCGTGAAGGTCACTAACAAGAATGTGGTTTTCCAGGAGATAGCGGCCCAGCTTGGCGAGATGGGAGCAAAGCTCCTCCGTTTCTTGGGGATAGTTTGCGAGATAGTGATTGAGGGTTTTTGAAGTCTTACCATTTTCATCTTTGATATATTGGTAGAGATGGCCGGGGCCGAGGCTGGTTTGGCAGGAGCCCAGATAATCACTAATATAAGTTAAATCCGCTTTGGTTTTATGAAGCTTTCGATAGTAGGCTTCATCGGCCTTTTGGCGTTTTCTCGCCTTTTTGTGAGTGGTTGGAAGTTTGATGCAGACAGAGTTGTCTTCCGGGTGGAGGTAGCAAGTGCAGAAGAGGCCCTCGCCAATGGTTTGGCAGTCGGAGGACAGGTTAATGAGGTTATGGGTCACCATTGCAATTACTTCTGGGTGAGAAGGGGGAGGGTTGAAATTTATCGGTCGGGTCCTTGACGGTCGAGTGGAAAGTGGAGTGGAAGAAACCGGATTGTTTTTTCTCGACTGCTTTGTAACCTTCTCAGCAGGATGAATCGAGGCGTGGAGAAACTTTCAGAAGGGAAGCTCCAAGGACGGGTGCTCTCTGATTTTAAATCATTCTTTGACGAAGAATCTCTGGGGGGGCTGGGGGAGCGAGCCAGATCTGTAAAAGATGGAGTTTTGTCTGAGGGTCGGCACCGGGTAGTGGTGCTCGATTTTGAAAAGAATGGGAAACGTCTGAAGGTGGCTGTGAAAGCCTTTGGGAGGCAGGGATTTCTTAAGGACCGTTATGATTTTAAGAAGGGCAGTAAAGCTGAGCGTTCGTTTAAGGCTGCTAATTTTTTAAAAAGTCGAGGAGTTGGAACGCCTCAACCGATTGCCTATTTCGATTGTTGGGAAGGTTCACGTTTGGTGGAGAGTTTTTATCTTTCGGATTACCTTGAATCGTTAGTCAGTTTCAAGAGCGCGCTGATTCAGGCCTATGAGGAAAGGGCGGATTGTCGATTTTTGGTGGCAAAGTTAGATCATATTGCATCTGCGATTCGACGGATGCACGACGTTGGGTTTTGGCATCGGGATCTAGGAAATCAAAATATGGAGTTTCAGGTGTCGGGCGACGGGGAGTGGGGTGAGGTTCAGTTTATTGATTTAAATCGCGGACGGATCAGGGAGGTTCTGAGTTTGAAGGAGCGAGCGCAGGATTTTTCGAGGATGCGACTGCCTTCGGCGTTTCTCAATGTTTTGGCGAGGATTTATTGGAAAGGGAATCCCCCCAAAGAATTCACCAAAGAGATGATTTCCCGTCGGAGGAGTTTTGAGTTGTGGGAGCGAAGCCGCAAATGGCGTCACCCATTTCGGAAATGGTCTCGAGGGCTTGTCGGGAGTTATCCCGAGGTTCAGGATATTTGGATTTGGGATCGGGAATCGGCGCAGGCATCAATTACGATGGAGAGGTATGAGAGGAAACGATTTTATTCTTTAGGGAGGCATTATAAAGTTGCTTGGGCAGTTTTGAAATTTGCGAGAAAAATCTGGCGTGAATACCGTAGACAAATTCCGTTAGCCTACCAAAGCCAGATTGATTTGAAGGGGCGATTTGGAGTGGCGCTTGAATCGACCGATCTGGATTTTAATCGTCAGGTGAAGCTATTGGAAAAGTTGGAAGGGGTGTCGGTTCTCTTACGATTTTGTCATCATGAAGGCATGTTGTGTTGGAAGGAGGGAGTTTTGCAGGTGAAGCGGCTTGTGGATTCTGGACGCGAGGTGATGATCGCGATGGTTCAGGACCGTGAGGCGGTCAACGAGCCGGATTCGTGGGCTGAGTTTTTGAGTTTTGTGTTAGATGAAGTTGGGGAGCTTGTGACGGCTGTCGAGATTTGCCATGCCGTGAACCGGATGAAGTGGGGTGTTCATGGGCCGGATGATCAGGTCGCCTTGTTGTTGCCGGTTATAAAGTTGCAGGAGAAGTTCCCTGAAATCACTTTTACGGGCCCTGCTTGTATCGATTTCGAGTATCATTATGTTCTTTCAGCTTTTGAAGGTGCTCCTAAAGGATTGCACTACGGAGCTTTGTCTCATCATCTTTATGTGGATCGGCGGGGAGCACCGGAGAATTTCCAGGGAAAATTCAGTACTCTGGAAAAATGTGGATTGCTGCGAGCGATTGCGAAGGTAGTGCCTGCTTGTGATGATCAAGTGATTATCTCGGAGGTAAATTGGCCACTTGAAGGAACGGGGATTTGGTCCCCGGTAACGGCAACTTACGTGGATGCTGGTGCGCCGGAGCATCCCCTTAGTGTGAGCGAATTAGACTATGGAGTATACATGTTGAGGTATCTTGTAATCTCGGTCTGTTCCGGCTTTGTCGATAAAGTTTACTGGTGGCGTTTGGTGGCTCATGGATTTGGACTGGTCGACGAGCGGGTCGAAGGCGGATGGCGCGAACGGATTGGGTTTAAGATGCTTCGTGTTTTTTTAGAGCAGTTGGGATCAGCGACTTTTTTGGAAAAATTAGAAATGGAAGATGACGTTTACGCGTTTCGCTTTGAGCGGGGTGACGAGCAAATCTTGATGATGTGGTGTAATGGGAGGAACTATTCTGGGCCGTGGCCGGTCGAGTTCAAATACGCTCTAAATTCCTCTGGCAATGTGGCTGAGATCAAGGAAGTTGGGGATTCTCCCGTCTATTTCTTTTTGTAGCTGTCTCGGGCTCTGTGGGTGGTAGGTCTTTCTGGGGAGAAACTGGTGAGTTTAGATGTCATCTAAGGATTAAGTGGGAGACGATCTTTTTGGATTTTCAGCTGCTCCTATCAGGATCTTATCTAAGTTTAGGAGTTCTCCTATAGCTGGCCCTTATTCCTTAGTTTTTTTATTTTTCAGTAGAGGCGGTCTCTGAAAAACAGTTCTTTTCGGCGGTAAGGGTGATGATTTTTCCGGAGAGTTTTTTGACCCGATCCAACTGAGAATGCGGTGCCAAGAAGACATCGACTGGAGTCGCTCCACGATTTGAGATTTCGTTGAGTCTTTCGCGAACTGATTGGTCACTCTGATTAAAGTCGACTTCGTGATGCTCTTGAGTGATCAAGCGTTTGGAGTAAGGCAGTTTCTTTTCTTGCCGAGCGAGGTTCACGGCACGAAGTGGACGGGGTATTTTGAGGTCGGGTTTATACTTTTCGAGGAAGGCAAGTGGATCGTTCCCTTGGAGGCGCCAGCGGTTTTCGAACCAAAAGACATCAACAGGTGATCGTCGCCAGTCTTGTTCGATGCTATCTGCGCACGCTTGGGCGGAGATTGTTGGAATAGGCCGAAAGGAGATCTTCCAACGTGCGATTCCAACGGTCTCGCATGAGAGACTAATGAGGAGACCCTTGCCTCGTTTGGCGATTAGATGAGGGAGTGGTGAACAGGTAGTTGGACGACCAAAAAATAGACAGGCGGCGCCACGTGCACCAACTCGTTGGTCTGCCAGAATCCCCAAAGCCCCGCCTTCCCTTACAAAGCTCGAGAGACGATGGGTCGAGGATCGTTTCGCAAAGAGTTCAAGTCCTCGTCTTCTCCTACGGCGTTCGACAACGGCATTGATGAGAGAGTTGTTAAGGGGCCGATAGTGTGTCCCAACTTTAAAATCGCCATCGATTAGGAAGATGGCCTGGGCAAGAAGTTCCCAGTTTCCCATATGTGGAGAGACCATGACAATGCCGCCCTTGCTCGTGGTAGCGAAGAAATCGTCGAGCCCTTCAAAGTCCAGTTGAGCTAAGATCTGGGCATCATTTAAAAAAGGGATTTTGAGTGAAGTTAGAAAGTTGGCTCCGGTGCGCTCGAAAACTTCTGCAGTGAGTTGTGAGATTTCGGAATGCGATTTTTCGTCGCCGAATGCGAGGCGAAGATTTCGGTTGACTTGATACCTTCGTATTGAGTTGTAGCGATAGAAAATTCGGCCCGCGAATTCGCCAAGTTTAAAGATCGTTTCTAAAGATATCATTTTGAGCATCCACTCGAAGATGCGATAGGCGCAATACTCAAGCCGATGACTGAGGGTGGGGGCGGTGGAACGACTCATCGTGTGCCTGCAGTGGCAGGCGAGAGGGTGTTACCAGCGAAAAAAGTGAATGTTAAGTGTCAAAACGCATCGATTTTCAGCGTAACCTTCTATCATGCGTAGTTTTGTCTCGTTTCTTGCCTTAATCTCCCTTGTGTCAGCGTCTGAGAAGCCAAACGTCCTGTTCATTTTTGCTGATGATATGACCTATGAGGCGATCGGATCCCTTGGCATGACCGAGGTGATGACTCCTAATCTGGACAAATTGTTCAGCTCGGGGACCCAATTCACCCACGCCTATAATTCTGGCGGGTGGAATGGCGCGATTTGTGTCGCTAGCCGGAATATGATGATGACGGGGCGTCATCTCTGGTATGCCCAGAAGGAAGAGAAGACGATGGGTAAACGCCGTCTCTGGCCGCAATTGATGAGCGATGCTGGTTACACGACCTACATGACTGGAAAATGGCATGTTCGCATGAAAGCAGAGGATCTTTTTGACCATGTCGGGGATGTTCGTCCTGGTATGCCCAATCAAGTGAAAGCGGGATACAATCGTCCTCTTGAAGGGAAGAAGGATATTTGGAATCCGACCGACAAGTCCAACAACGGGTTCTGGAAAGGTGGAAAACATTGGTCGGAAGTGGAGGCTGACACTGCGGTGAGGTATCTCAATATGGCTAAAAATGACGACAAACCATTTTTCTTCTACTTGGCTTTTAACGCTCCGCACGATCCCCGACAGTCTCCGCAGAAGTATCTCGATATGTATCCGGTGTCCGACATTAAGGTGCCTGAGAATTTTCTCGATGCCTATCCTCACCGCAAAGTGATGAAGGCTCCGCATAGTCTCCGCGATGAGAAGCTCGCGCCAATGCCGAGGACCAAGCGTTCGGTTCAAGTAGCCCGGCGTGAATACTTCGCCTTAATTACGCACATGGATACGCAAATTGGGCGCGTTCTGGATGCGCTGGAAAAAAATGGGCAACGAGAGAAGACCTATATTGTTTTCACCGCCGATCATGGGCTCGGTTGTGGCCATCACGGTCTTCTTGGAAAACAGAACATGTATGATCATAGTATCAGGGTTCCTTATGTCGTGGTGGGGCCGGAAGTTGAGGCTGGGAAAAAGGTCTCTGCTCCCATCTACATTCAGGACTCGGTTCCGACTGCGCTTGAAGTGGCAGGGGTCGAGATTCCAGAGCATATTCAATATCAGAGCTACATCCCGATTCTTAGAGGCGAATCGAGTGGTCGCGCTCAGATTTATTCGGCCTACCTCAAGGATGCTCAGCGTGCGCTAACTAGAGAAGGCTACAAGCTGATCCTTTATCCAGGTGGTGGGATTGCCCGCCTTTATGACCTTGAAAAAGATCCTCAGGAGAAAGTGGATTTACTCGAAAGAGGAAAAGGTAAGGATGTTGCTAGAAGGCTCTTTAAGGCGCTCAAATTAGAGGCGAAAATTCATGGTGACGGGCTTGAGTTCGGAGAGTATAAGGCTTTGGATTAGAGAGGGAGTTTTCTTGCGTCCCTTTTTGGAAGGGAATGGCAAAACTCTTCGTAATTGAAATAGGAACTTATGAAACGTCTTGCTCTTGTTATCCCGCTTTTACTGGCTCTTGTCAGTCCCTTGTTTTTGTCAGCCAAGAAAGAGGGAGCGACGAAAAAGAAGATTGTGTTGATTGCGGGCAGCCGTAGCCACGCATCAGGGGAGCATGAATTCAGGGCTGGTTGCATGCTTCTTGCAAAAGCGCTAAATGATGAAAGCGGGCTCAATGTAGAAGCGGTCGTTGTAGGGAAAGATTGGCCTAAGGATAAGTCGGTTCTCGATGATGCGGCTTCCATTTTCATCTTCGCTGATAGCGTGAGTGGTATCGCGGGTGAGTGGGAGTATCTCGATTCTCTGGCAAAGAAGGGTGTCGGAATGGTCTTTATGCACTATGCCGTTCACCCGAACCCGCAGATGGGTAAGAAGTATTTTCAGCCTTGGATTGGTGGTGCGATGGAGTCGGAGTGGTCAGTCAATCCTCATTGGGTTGCAGACATGAAGGTCAAACAGGATCATGAAATCGGAAATGGTGTGCCGGAAACGGTGACTTGTCTCGATGAGTTTTACTACAACATGCGTTTCATCAATGAACGCGATAAGGTGCTCGATTTGGTGACCGCAACGCCAACTCGTAAAAATATGTATCGATACATTAACCTTTGGAACCAGCATGGGGTTGATGGTCTAGATAAAGAGCATGCTCTCATGTGGGGATACGAGCGCCCTAATGGTGGTCGCGGGGTTGGTTTTACTGGTGGGCACTACCATCACGGCTGGGCGTTGGAGGGGTTCCGCACAGTTGTCCTCAATGCTTTGATCTGGTCTGCTGGGATTACAGTCCCTGAAGATGGAGTAAAATCTAAGCCACTGACCGAAGATGACCTCAATGATAATCTTGATAGCTATGGCAAGAACATGAAGCGGCTCAAACTCCCAAATCCAAGCGATTGGAAAAAGTTGAAGCCAGCTCGTATCGACGAGAAACGCGAAGCTGCGTTTACGAACTAGGTAGCCTGCTTCCAAGGTTTTCGGCCTAACGATTAAAAAGCGAGCTAGCTGGACCGCAGTTCCTCTGGTTAGCTAGATCTAGGATGGTGCTCAGGAAGATTTTGCAAGGTTGATTCCTTGGGCCTGGAGCCAGGCGATGCAAGCTTCGTGGTCATTTAGGTCGTATTGCCAAGAGGAAAAACCGAACTTTTTCCCACTTGTAATATTCTCGGGGAGGTCGTCGAGGTAGAGGGTTTCGCTTGGAACGAGATCGTAACTGTCGATGGCAGATTGATAGAACTCGGGGAGAGGTTTGATAGTTCCGATTTCCTGCGAAAAGTGGTGGTGATCGAAGAGATTAAAATCCTGATAGGTTTTTAGAAATGAGCGCGCGTGGATCGCGTTAGTGTTTGAGAAAAGAATGAGGCGGTGGCCTTGCTTCTTTAGAGTGTGAACGATTTCCCACATCGGGAGATTGGGTGAGAAAATATCTTCCCAAGCTGCCACGAATTCGTCTGAGGTGAGAGGATGATTGAGGATGTCGAGCGACTGCCCTATAAATTCTTGATCTGAGAGTTTTCCAGTTTCGTAAGGATCTTTGAGATTGGCTAGTTCGGTGGGAAGAGGGAGGTTTTCAGCACCTAGAATGGCGAGGTGGAATCGGTGAAAGTGGAGTTTCAGGAGAACGTTTCCGATGTCGAAAAGGAAGGTCATGAGGGTTTGACTTTGGATAAGATGAAGTTGGCGGCGTCACGTGCAGCGGAGGGGCGCGCGTGTTGGCTGAGTCGGTTTTTCTGCTCGCGCCAGAGTGCAGCATCGTCGTCGAGAAGGTTAGAGATGGATTCGCGGATAGTTTTTGCTGAAGTAGCAAGCGATCCGGTTTGAAAACGGTCAAGAAGCTCGATGTTCCCTTCTTCCTGTCCGGGCACGATGTGGTGGACTAGCATGGGGCACTGTGCGGCAATTGCCTCGTGGACGGTAGCACCACCGGCTTTACCAATAACGAGGTGGTGCGAGGAGAGCAGCTCAGGGACTTTACGAGTCCAGCCTTTGATGTGGATTCGGCCAGGGAAGGATTTTTTGAGTGAATAGACCTTGCTGTAAAGTCGGCGGACATTTCGTCCGAGAACGACGGTGATGTGGTTTTCGTGACTGAGAGTGGCCTTGATGATGTCAGTGACGTGCGGAGAGCGGGCAGTGGGAAAGAAGAGAATACGAAAGGGATTTAGGGGATCATCCGGCGAAACTTTTTCAAGGCTCTCGAAGCGAGGGCTCACTGGAAAGCCGGTGATATTCATTTTTTCTTTGGGGAGGTTTCTGGTGATCAGCCCTTCGCGGGTGTGATCGTCAGTAATGAGGAAGTAGTCACTGGGTGAACGAGTCCAGGCAGCATTGATTTCAATAGAGTCGGTGATAATAGTGATAATGGGAACGCGGCGCCCTATCGAGAATTGGCGCTCAACCATATAAGGGTAAAGTGGGTAGGTGTTTACAACTAAATCAGGCTCGAATTTGTTAAGCAGGTTCGCAACGGCGTCCTCAGTTTTGGCAATAAAGGGTAGGGGCTGGGAGAAGTCTTGACGATCGGTGGATCGATACATCCAAGCCCAGATTTTAGGGGTGTAAGTTGTGATTTCCCGATAGGCTTTGCATAAGAATGCGTTAATTCTCGGATTGCCGATGTGGCAAGGATCAGCGACCAGGATTTCCGCCTTTTCTTTCAGTGCCTCAGCAAGGTGACGGGCCGCGCTATTGTGCCCATCGCCAAAGCTTGCAGAGAGAATTAGAATTTTTGGCTTCACACGTTCAATTGTTGAATGAGATCTAGAGGGGATCCAGAGTTGCGTCGACACTCATTTGAGGTCATTCTGCCGATGAACGATGGCAGAAGGGTCGAAGGAAAACAGGAAAGATCAGATTAGGGTTGTCGATGAGATGCCTACGGAGGTTGTTCGTTTGGACGTTGAGAGGATGATGCCATTGAAGAAGAAGGGGGGGATTCCCGAGGTGGTTCTGGCTCCAGAAGTAGAATCTACTCCTCCAGAAAATTCTTCTGAGGAAGTTCCTGTTGCGGAAAAGTTATTTGACTTGGAAAGGGAGTCATTGGAATTTGAAAAGGAGGCCGAAGAAGACTTGGTTCCGATGGGGTGGTTCGTCTTATTGGCAGTTGGTTTGTTTAGTGTTTTAGGTTGGGTGATTGTTCAAACTGGGATGGGAGACGGGAGTGATTTGATAGACGTGAAAGCTGCGAATCAAGCGTTGCGAGGTGACCTGGATCGACCCAGGGGAGCAAGGGCGGAGGAGAATGAGCGACAGGCCGCGGAAGCTCATTTCAACAAGATGGAGAAGGTTGTGACTGATTTCCTTAGTGCTGATTCTCTTGAAGAGATGGTTAAATGGGTTAGGCATCCGGAAAGGGTTGCTCCGCTGATGGAGTCCTATTACGCGCGTAATAGAATTGAGCCCCTAACTTTCAATGCTACGAAGAAGTATCATAGTCTTTCGCTCGAAAATAAACCTTTTATCGCTTTAGAAGTGAGAGTTGGGGAACACGAAAAGGGTATTCCTATTCTTATCGAAGACCGGCAGGATGGAATACTCGTAGATTGGGAATCGTATGTGTGTTATCTCCCAATGAGCCCCGAAGAATTAGCCGAATCTCGGCCAACGAGTGTGATGGGCTTGAGGGTCTATGTTCAGAGGGATAATTTCCATACCTATGAATTTTCGGATGAGAGCGAGTATGATTGCTTTCGATTGAACTTTCGTGGATCCGAAGTTATCCTCTATGGCTTTGTGAAAAAGGGAACTGCTTTGGAGCAGGAGTTCTTAAAATTTTCCCCACTTGGAACTGACGAATATCGGAACGCCGCGATTATTAAGGCGAGATTTCTAGAGGGAAGTAAGGCTACACGTTCAATGTTGATTGAGGGTCTGGAATCGACAAAGTGGGCGTTTCCTTACAATCCACAGGAAATTGCTGAGAACGAATCATCGAAATAGACTTTTTGCTTATGAAGCTTGGACAAGCCAATCTGAAAGAGGAAATGAGGGTTGTTGGAGCTGTCAATTGCGGAAAGATTTTTCGCTGCCTTCTAATTGTGTTAACAGTGATTAAATAGTTTTTATTTTTGGTGTCGGAAATAGTGGAGGCAGGTGTGAGTTTACTTGTGCGAAGTTATATGATTGCCTCTCACAAGGCAAAGGGCACAAAGCAATTGAAAGAGACAATAATTTAGAATGATGAAAAAATACATTAGCCGGGTGAATACTTTTCTCGCCATTTCATTTGTTATGCTATTTCCAACTTGGGCCTTCGCTCAAGTTACAGCCCCTAAGATTTTCACGAACATTCTTGATCCAAACAAGCTTTACGAGGGTCAAAGGGTGGTGGTGACTCCACCGGAGGAAATCGAGAAATATATAAAATTAGTCAAGGAGGGAGCAAAGAACGATCCGGAGTGGTATGAGGAATATTCAAAGAATGCTAAGCCTGGTGTTCCACTTCCATTCCACAAAAATCTCAATCTAACAACCGCTCAGTATCAGGAATACCTAGAGCTCTGGGGTAAGCGGGAATTCAAGATTCTAGAGAAGATCGGGGTTCTTCTTGAACTGAGGCGCGGTAAGTGGTGCTTTAGATTATCGGGAACGGGGGCAATGATTTCTTTGCTCCGATATGACGAAAAGGAAGATGTGTTTCGTTCGACTAACGGTGTCATGAAGCGAATTGATGATATCGACGCAGGAGAGGAAACCATTCTTGGCGAATGGAAGGGAGCCGAGTGGAGGTTTGAGGAGGAAACGCCGTTGGGAAAAACTAAAGAGAACCTGGCTCTTGGGAAAGCTGCCGACGGGAAGTTTGGTTTTCTCGTCTATCGTCTCCAGGATATTACGGCAAATAACACTGTGCTAGAGGATGTCAGTCGAGTGATTCGTTTTCCGCTTAAATAGGAATTGAGAGGGTCCCGTCGTGTGAATCTTCTGAACAAACGAGTTCTTGGACTGCGGTTGCATACGTGGGGAATAGCTCCGCTACTTGCTTGGGCATGTATGAACCTGTTTTTTTCTACGGTGCTGGGCACTAGAATTATTTGCAACAAGATAGAGGAAAAGACAGGCTTGCCTTGCCAATTGGAAAGTGTGACGTGGTCGCCCTGGATGGGAGTTGCGATGAACAAGTTCCAAGTTTTTGTCCCAGCTGAATTGGAAAAAAAAACCCTTCTTTTTTCGATTCGTGAGATTCGGATCGATGTGTCGTGGATTTCTCTGCTAAAAGGAAAGAAGCGTTGGGAGCGACTCGAGATTAATCAGCTTGATGTTAATGTTGCGGTTGAGACACTTAGGGAGATTGTGGCCAGGCCCATGGGGAATCCTTCCAGGTCGGCAGTAGTTGAACAGCCAGCCAGTCAAGATGAGCTACCTCATTCAGATCCTGAAAGTCAACCAGCAGATCAGAAAACCGAAGAAACCCCATTAGTCCAGAGCGACGTCCCGGCGAAAGGGCGTGGTCTAAATATGACCTCGATACCAGTCGAAAATTTTGAGGGAGAGATCATTATTTCGAATGCGAAAGTGAGAATCTTTTCAGAGCGGGCTCCCGATTTTTCAGTGACTCTAAACCAAATCAAGGGTGAGATTCCGCTTTGGGGAAGCGCTCGTGAGGGAGAGATTTCCTGTGGGGAAATTACGATTACAGAAGAAATTTCAGAAGTGGGATTAAGAATCCCCGTGGTCTGGGGAGACCGCTCGCTCGCGGTCATAGAGCATTCGCTAAAGGTATTTGGCTTGGATTTTGAGCTGTCGGCGGCCGTTAAACTGGCGGCTGGTTTGCCTGTCGGTTTACAGGTCAGTCTTCCAGATCAGCAGGTTGACTTAAGTTCGGTTTTTCGGGAGCAGGAATCACCGCTGTCAGTGTCCAATTTAAATTCAAAAAATCGATTGCAAGGTTACTTATTGGTTCCTTCGACCTTCAAAGGGAGTAGTGTCACCCGCTTTGAAAATGTGGTGATCAATGATCCACGGGATGAAGGCGAAATAAGATTCAATCGTGGAACAGCCAGCTTCATTGCGACAGCGGCAGGAGTTGTAGCTAAAGATGTTCGGGCTATTGGTGAGGAAGATGCCATCTTGATGAATGGGTTTGCAACGGCTGCGGGAGAGGCGGCAGCAACCTTGCGGGTTGTTTCGAGCCCTGAGAGGGCACAATCTCATTCGAAAAGAGTGAGGATGGCTTCTGGGAACCTGCTTATGGACTTTCAACCGCTAATTACTCCAGATCGCGCATTTCGTGATATTCGGATTGAAGCTCGTGACGGGACATTGATGATGAACCTCGGTGAGGACCGGTCCTGGGTTCCTTTTTTTGATACCGCGGAAGAAGTCCTAGGTCGCCAGAATACCAACCTTCCTAAATTACCATGAGAATTATTGCTGGTTCAGCAAAGGGGCATCCCCTAAAGGTTCCGCGCGAAGTTTCGCGTCCGACTACGGATCGCGTCCGGGAGTCGGTGTTTGGGATTCTTACGGCTGTGATTCCCAAGGCGCGAGTTCTTGATCTTTACGCAGGGTCGGGTGCCCTAGGGATTGAGGCATTGAGCCGCGGTGGGGCTTCGTGCACTTTTGTGGAGCAGAATCGTGGGGCATGCCGAATCATCGCGGAAAATTTAGAAAATACGGGATGTGATGATGGAAGAGTCATTCAGCGCGAGGTGGGCGCCTTCCTACGTAGTGAAAGAACGAGTTACGATTTGATTTTTGCTGATCCTCCCTACGCCGATGGATTGAGTGATCCGGCACGTGATTTGATTGCGATCGAAGGCTGGAAGCAATGGTTGTCCGAGGATGGTTTTTTGATCCTAGAGCGTGAAGCGGCCGGAGAACTTCCTGATCTGAAAGAATTGGCATTGGTCCAAAGCAGAGATTATGGCCGGAGTCGAATTACAATTTATCAGTTAAAATCTTGAGATGAGAACTTTGGTGATATTTTTTTGGAGAATTTTCTACCCGCTGGTGGCGCTGGCCGCTGCGCCTTTTTGGATGTTGAAAATGTTGCGTCGCGATGGTTGGGGGAGTGGGTTGCTTGAGCGGATAGGAATCTATAGGAGAGAAGTGGAATTTGAACGCATTGGGGCTGTTTATATCCATGCCGTGAGCGTTGGGGAGGTGCTGCTTGCACTGAAGGTGATCACGGAATGGCGGAAAGAAACGGGCGACCATTTTGTGCTAGTCCCAACCACGGCGACCGGAATGGCAGTAGCCCGTGATAAGTCACCTAAGGATGTGCGGGTGATTTATGCGCCGCTTGATTTTGGCTTCTTGATCCGCCGAGTCATGAAGCGTTTGGAACCCCGGGTAGTGGTGATGGTGGAATCAGAGATTTGGCCGAATCTCATCTATGAAACTCACCGCCTAGGAATTCCGATTGGTTTGATGAATGCTCGACTCTCGCCGCGATCCGGTCGTCGCTTAAAGAAGTTTCAGAGTTTGGTGAGCCCCTTTCTGGAATTGCTAGACTACGTCGGGGTTCCCGAAAAAGAGGACCTTGTCCGATGGCGGTCAATTGGAGTTCGCGAAAAAGCGGCGGTGCTGACCGGGAATGTGAAATTCGATCCGTCGGGCTCGGTTTTGCCAGAGAAGAGGTCGGAATTCTCTGCGATGCTAGAACAATTCCCAAAGAGGCCGGTAGCGATGGCAATCTCAACCTTTCCCGGTGAAGAGGAGTACCTTGATGATGTTTTTAGAGAGTTAGGTTATCAGTCGGTTATTGTGCCCCGGCATGCCGAGCGACGAACAGAGGTTGCCGAAGCTTTAGATGGCAATGTGATTTTACGAAGTCAATTCCAACAACCTCTGGGCAGTGAGTCGTTTGTGATTGATAGCACGGGGGAGTTACGAGACTGGACAGCTCATGCAGATGTCGTGGTCATCGGAAAGAGTTTTTTTGAAGAGGGAGGGCAGAATCCTTCCGAAGCGATTCTCGCCGAAGTGCCAGTCATTTGTGGGCCGAACATGTCAAACTTCGAGCCTTTGGTTACCGAGCTCAAGGAAGCGGGTGGGATTTGTATGGTTTCTTCTCGCGAAGAGTTAGTTTCAACGCTTCGGAAGATACCGATGGGGCAAGTGCAAAGAGCGCGTGTCGTGCTAGAAAAGCATAATGGTGCGATGGGCCGGACGATCTCCCTTTTCCTAGGAGGCAAAACTGCAGCGACTAATTAACGAGATCATTGTATATTTTTTGATAGTCAGCGACGACTCGTTCATCTGAGAAGTCCTCTTTAGATTGTTCCATGATTCGCTTAATTTGGGGATTTTTGTGGTCTGGCGAAAGTTGATAAAACTCCATGGCCTGATCGATTGCCCACCGGAACCCATCGGTCGTGAAATGCTCGAAGAGAAATCCGTTTCCAGTGTTTTCGTGGATGTTGAGGTGCCTGACGGTGTCCTTGAGTCCGCCAGTAGCGTGGGCAATCGGTAGGGATCCATAGCGACATCCAATCATTTGTGGTAGGCCACAAGGTTCGAATGACGATGGCATGAGAACGAAATCCGAGCCTCCGTAACCAAGATGTGAAAGGGATTCGGAGAATGGTTGAACAGCGATACGGTCGGAGATGCCATGATGGGCGACGATTCCCTGGAAGTGTTGCTGGTAAGGACCATCGGCTATCATAACTATTTGTAAACCAAGGTGGTTATAGTCATTAATTAGCTGGAAAAGGATATCAGCAAGGAGCGAACATCCCTTCTGTATAGGATCAAGACGCGAAGGCCAAAAAAGAATTGGAACTGAGGGATCTTCTTTGAGCAGGAGGCGTTTTTGAAGATCCTTCTTAAGTTTGGGTTTGATAGTGTGATGCCGGCGTGGTCCGTATTCTTCTGGGAGATAGGGATCAATTTGGGGGTTAAAAGAGCGATCGGGGGCATTGACGATTCCTGAAGCGACTCCAGCTTCGCGTTTGTGATAGAGTAGATGGCTTAGGTGGGGTGGGATAGTTGGGTGATGACCCATGGCGACTTCGTCAAGGAAGGTTGGGCTGACCACATTGGTGTGGGTCGCTGCCGAGATTCCGCTGGCGAGAAGATCGATAGGGTTGGTCCAGTAGGATTCATCAAAGCTTTCCGGATAGCTTCCAAAGTAAAGTTCGTCCCAAAAGTCTCCGGCTGGAATTCCTGTGTTTTCGAGTTGGGCGAGGGTGGCTTCCTGAGTGTGGATATTGTGAATAGTAAAAAGGGTCGGAATACCGAGTTTCTTGGCCTCAGCGGGGATCAGACCGGTCATCCAATCATTACAATGAATAATGTCGGGTTTAACCCTTGGGATGATGTGATTGATGAGGTCACGTTGAAACGCGAGGGCGGACATCAGAAGATCTTCCTTGCAGGCTTGGTAGACTCCACCACGTCGGTAGAATTTGCAGTCTTCGGCAAGGTGGATACGGTCCCCGACTGAGATGCGGGTCCGCTTGCCAGGGTGGGTGGCTTGTTCACCACTTTGGAAGAGGTTTCGGTAGTGTGGGATAGCTAGGTGAATGTCCTTTTCGGCTGAACTTAGACCATGAACTAGAAGGGCTGAAACATCAGCGAGTCCGCCTGCTTTGGCTCTTAGCCGTTCGGCATCGTCCGAAAGCTTCTTTGAAACGTAAGAAATTTCCGGGGTGATAAAAAGAATACGAGGCCCGGGATCCGAGCGGGTCTTTTTGGTCGTTTTTATTGGCATGGGGCTTTTCCGGGATTTAAGGGAAATCGGGTTCAATGTTTTGTCTTTCACCCTCCGGAGTTGTCTTTACTAGTCTTTTTAGTCTTGGAAACTGATTTAGGGCTTTAGATTTGAGCCTAAGCTTGAAGTTATCGTCTTTTGGATCCGATTCGCTGCACGAATTTTAGTAGCAGGGGGTGTGCCGGGTCTGCCATACCATGCCCATAACCATCAATTTCGAACAAGGTAACCTCCTGATGCCCTGCGACTTTTAGCATTCTAAAGAGATAGGCATTTTCCTCATAGCGACCGAGAAGTTCTTTTTCGCGATCGCCTGTGATTAGGAGGATCGGTGGGGCGTCTTTCCTGACATGGAAGAGGGGCGCCAGCTCGTCGACGATAGGGCGAGTTGCAGCAATACCACGCTCCTTTCGAACTGTGAAATGTGTGATGGCGTGCCCGCTGTAAGGAATAAGGCCTGCAATATCATTAGCATCTACTTGGTGACGCTTGAGCCAAGATGAATCAAGCCCGATCATACTCGTGAGATAGCCTCCGGCAGAATGTCCGCTAACGAAGATGCGCTTCTGATCTCCACCAAGTTTTCCGATATTTTTCATAACCCAGGCAACTGCGGCAGCTGCGTCGTCAAGGCATTCGGTGACTTTGACTTTAGGGCTCAGTCGGTAGTTGACCGCGACGATGGCATGTCCTTTATTTTGGAGAGACTTTGGGAAACTTTTTTTTCCCGAAGTCAACCCCCCACCGTGAAACCAGATAATAGTCGCAAAGCCTTTTGATGAAGGGTGATGGATATCTAGGACACATCTTTCACGCTGATACTCGCTGAGGGCTTGGGTGCTATCGCGGTAAGGGATGTCTTTTTTGATTTCGTAATCAATTTTAGCGGCCCAGATTTGAAGGGCCGATATGAAGAATAGCAGGGGAATTCGCATCTTGCGATCGTGTCAAAGATTCGCTACTGATGCTAGAGTAATTGTGTTGGAAGCGACCAAGGTTGATGGATTAGGTTTTGAAGAGTTTTGGATCCGATAGGTCAATTGAAGTTTTAGCGAAGCTGAGGGTGGGAAGCAAAGAAAGGAGACCCGATTCTTTGCGAAAACAGCTAAGTTGCCATTGTCGCGATGGTGATTAAGAAGGGCAACCTTTGCGTAGGCAAAGCGCGTATTCGTTGATTGGGATCTTTAGGGTCCGCTGACTCGAATCCGGTAAAATTTTCTTTCGCCAGATGTTTGATCAGTCGTGCGACTCGTTGAGGCACCTGCCGTGACTGAATCGTGGAGGCTCCAGTTGCCGGCCAGATCGGGGCTCGACTCAACAAGGTAGGTTTTTCCGGTGACTGAAGTCCAGGTAATTTCGATCCCGTCTGGAGTATCTGTTGGTCCAACCGATAGAATACGGAAGTAATCTGAGCTGTCCAAGGGGG
>Ga0222717_10000105_pt1 | contig 66321 bp, 48 predicted proteins | sample C33_18DmetaG_FD_165053 | JGI IMG/M metagenome (GOLD analysis project Ga0222717, IMG submission 165053) | Estuarine water microbial communities from San Francisco Bay, California, United States - C33_18D | ecosystem: Environmental > Aquatic > Marine > Unclassified | place: USA: California... | reverse complement strand
CTACTGGCAGCACTTCCCCAGGCCCCTTCGCGGCTTAACCCACGCCGCAACCCGCAGGCTGCCTTGGAACGCCGAAACTGGATCCTCGACCGGCTTGCCTTCGAATTTGATTACCCCTCATCCCAGATTGAAATTGCGAAATCCGAACCCTTACAACTCGCAAACCTCAGAGCCAAAAACCCCATCCCGCATCTAAGCAATCGCTTCAGCGAAGGTGCTCAACTCAGCATCGACAGCGACCTACAACGAAAGACTCACGATATTCTCGGCGAAGAACTTTCGAAGCTGAATCAAAAAAATGTCCAGCACGGTGCAATTGTCGTCATCGAAAATGCCACCGGGGAAATCCTTGCCTTCCACGGCTCCTCGGATTTTGAAAGCTCCAATAGCGGCCAAATCAATGGCGCTCTCAGCCAGCGCTCCGCTGGCTCCACCCTCAAACCCTTCACCTACGCTCTCGCATTCCAAAACCAAGGACTCTACCCCGGCACCATCATTGCCGATATTCCAACCGACTATCAAACTGAGGAAGGGCTTGATGCGCCAAAAAACTTCGACCGGCGTCACCACGGCCCCGTTTCAATCCGCAACGCCCTCGGGGGCTCGCTCAATGTATCAGCAATGCGAATGCTCAATCAACTGGGTGGTCCGGAGCCTCTTCACACCCTCCTCAACAAACTCGACCTGAATCTCTCGCTTGAAACTGCCGAATACGGACTTGGCCTTACCATAGGTAATGCCGAGGTCTCACTTCTTTCCCTCACCAATGCTTACGCAACAATCGCGAGACTCGGCGAGCACTTCCCACCCTCCTTGATCCATGGAAGTGAAACCAACTCTATCTACCCGCTCAGCCCCGAGGCTTGTTTTTTGATCACACATATCCTTTCCGACAACCAAGCCCGCGCGGGAGCTTTTGGAAATGATTCTATCCTTCGACTTCCCTTTCGCTGTGCAGTCAAAACCGGAACCTCCTCTGATTTTCGGGATAATTGGTGCCTTGGATTCACCGGCAATTTCACGGTCGGCGTCTGGGTCGGTAACTTTGACAATACTCCCATGGCCGGAATCTCCGGAGTCACCGGTGCCGGTCCAATCTTTCACCGCACCATGTTGGCTTTACACCAAGAACAGGAACCCACTTTCCCATCAATGCCAAATTCCCTCACCCGCATCTCAGTCGACGAACGGACCGGACATTTTTATCCAATCCCACCGAAAAAAGGAACCCCCTACCACAAGCTAGAACTCTGCCCTAAAGAACGACTACCATTACCTGTTACAAACCAAGACTACCACCGAGATAAACGGGCTCTCCTTTCGCTCGATTATGCTGAGTGGTTTCAGTCGGATGATAATATTAGAAGCCATGCTTTCGCCCTCTCTGATTCACGCCCTCTTACCAATCTAAGCCTAAAATTTCTCACCCCTCTCCCTGGCGCAACCTACTACCTGGACCCAGAACTCCCGGGTAACACAGGGCAATTAAAGTTAGGAGCAAACCTCAAAAACGTCATCTGGGCCTCAAACAGCCTCAAGATCAGTGGAGAACAAGTCACTCTCACTCCGGGGATTCATCAACTGAAGCTCACCCATCCAGAAACTCGACAAACGATCCTGTGTGAATTCACGGTAGAGGAGCTCTAGTTTTTGCCCCACCCCAGCAAACTTTCTAAGCCGAACCTGGACAGGGTGAAAAAAGACCCTCATTCGGTGGAAAAAGAAAATCACAGATCCTACTTCTTTTCCTTCTGTCCTTTTCGCTGTTCGTAGATCCACTCAAAAACATCTGGATTCGAATAACAAGGAGTCCAAGCATCATGTTTCACCCCAGAGGCTTCGTCATATTCAGTGTATTTGATGTTACCCTTCTCTTTCTCCAAAGCAGCCACCATTCGGCGTGTTAACTCAACACTTACAACTGCATCTGCGACCCCATGGTGAGTCCAAATTGGGATGTCCTTAATAGCCTTAGCTGTTCGAGGGTCACCTCCTCCACATACCGGCACCGCAGCCGCAAAAAGGTCTGGCGCCTCCGCTAAGGCAGACCAAGTTCCGAAACCACCCATCGAAAGTCCGGTGATATAGATGCGATCTTCATCGACCGGCAAGTTCTTGATCGCGGTCTTGAGAAGCCCAATGACATCGTCAAGATATTCGCCGCGCCAACCTTTCGAATCATCAGGACATTGGGGTGCAAAAATGAAGGATGGGTTTTTTTCATGGAACCGTCCTTGAGCAAAATCACGAACGATTCCATTGAGCTGCTTCTCGTTGTCACTTCCACCAGACCCCTTTCCATGTAAAAAAATCAAGAGTGGATGACGTTTCTTCGGGCTCATTCTTTTTTCGCTGTAAAAACGAAACTTTAGGCTCTCATAGTCCATCTTCTCCCATTCTTCTGTCAAGCGGCCCTCGAAAATCCCGCTAGGCTCCTTCTCGCCGGGTCCATCTAACTCCTCAAGCGTCTCTGCCACCCACTTTCGATCCGACTCTGAGATCTTATCAAGCGACAAAGTAAAACGTTTCCTGTCCGATTTGCGCCGAAGGGTCACATTCCTTTCGTTCGCGGTGATGAATTCCGCCTCAAGGGTCCGTCCATCATTAGCCGTCCAAGTGCGGACTTCACCAGCCCCTGCAAACGGTGACCCAGTTGCTAACATCAAAAAAAGCGCAGCAACTAACTTGAAAAACCTGTTTTCCATCTGGTTAGGTTAACCCACGCTTCGTATTTGGCGATCTAGAATTCTGCTTCTCAGCATCTTAAAGAAGGCTCAATCTTCGTATCCACTACTATTTCTGAATTAGCCCTTAATGGAATAGCACCAAAATTCGGTAAAAAGAGGTCTTTTATGGGAAATCCTTTCATACCAACTGCCAAAGTCGGCAGCGATGCAAGAACCCTCTCATTTTTAACCTTTTCCATTCCAATCTCGTAGGGAAAGGTGTCGTTTTAATACCCAAAATAAACGCTCCCAGCCTAGAAATATTTGCGCAAAGATCCTACCTTACCAACGTAGGTCTAAAGCATTAAAGCTCTGGGTCTGGCAGACTAATTCACTTCTCCGAGCAGACCTACCCCGCCAAAGTTCAATTCAAGAAATAATGATCCGACTTCTCTCGCCCCTCCTTTTAGCCATCTCAACTCCCCTTATGGCCGCAGACAACCTGCGACTTGACCACGACTCCAAGGCTGGACTTATCACCGTTCGCCGCGGTGACTCCACCATTCTCACCCAAGTCGCTGGCCCCACTACGCGGCCCTATCTCCATCCCATCATTGCTCCCGATGGCAAGGGCGCACTCACTGAATTCAGCCCCGGACACCACAAACATCAGACCGGACTTTATTGGGGGTTTACTCGTGTCAACGGCCGCGACCACTTTCACAATCTCCAAAGCGATTACTGGAAACGCAACTCCGCCAAAATCATTGAGCGCTCCGGTTCCTCTGTCTCCTGGCAAACTTCCTACGACCTCCTCGACGTCAAGGGTCAGGCCGTCCTCACCCAGACCCAAACCTGGCTCATGTCCTCCTCAAATGAAGAGCACACCCTCGACCTCACTTGGAAAGGCAAAGCCAACACCGATGTCACCATCGGAAAATGGAAATACGGTGGGCTCTTCCTTCGGATGCCCTGGCACAAAGGCAAAACGAAAGGAGAAGTAGTAAATTCCGCCCTCCAAAAAAACGGCCAGGCCGAAGGGAAACGCGCGGTCTGGGTTGATGTTGGAATGGATATCGAAGGACGGGACGACTGGGGACACATTGCCATTTTTGACCATCCAAAAAACAGTGACTTCCCCCAGCCCTGGCGAGTCGACGGACAACTCGGAATCGGACCCTCCCGAGCAATCCTTGGCGACTGGAAAATCCCAAAAGGTGAGACCGAGACGATTCGTCACCGTTTCATTATCCACACCGGAAAACTCGATCCAACAGCACTCACGAAAAAGTGGGAAGACTATAGTAAGGTTCCCTACCGCGACGTCACCTTTATCTCAACTCCTGCCCCACCGGTCCCCCTCATTGACCTCAATCAAGCGCGCCTTGAAAGCATCGTTGAGATGGATCGCAAGGAAGCTTTTGCACTCCTCTTCGCCCAACTCGCAGTCACTGATAACCCGATAATTCAAAGAGCCCTCCTCAAAGGCATCCTTCTTGGACTCGATGGACAACGTAATCTCACCCCGCCCACAACCTGGTTAGAACTCCGCGCCAAGCTCCTTGATCAAAATGACCCCGAGCTCACCAAACACCTTGAGCAACTGAGCCAAGTCTTTGGCGACAAGGAAGCCTCCGAACGCGCCCTTGCCACGCTCAAAAACAAAGGCGCCGCCATCCCTGATCGCAAGCAAGCTCTCGCTTCCCTCCTCACCCAACGTCGTAAAGGACTCGCTCCTACCCTTCAGTCTCTCCTCGATGAACCAGCTCTGCGCATCGAAGCCATCCGCGCCTTCACTTCTGCCCCAACGCCTGATGCGGCGGACCTCCTTCTCAGCCGCTACCCCAAGTTCAAACCCGATGCCCAACGTGCCGTCATTGAAACTCTCGCGACGCGCAAAGCTTATGCCGAAGCTCTCCATACTGCTTTGAAAGAGAAAAACATTCCCCGCGAAGCTCTTCCTGCCTACATCACCCGCTCCCTCTCTTTGATACTCGGACCTGCCTTCGCCAAAGAATTCGGCCTCAAAAAACTTCCCGCCGACAAGGAAGCCGAGATTGCCAAATACAAAACCCTCGCCACCCCAGCTGCCTTAGCACGAGCCGACGTTTCCTCCGGTCGAAAACTCTACCAAACAATCTGCTCCGCTTGCCACGTCATGTATGGCGAGGGCGGAAAAATCGGCCCTGAACTCACCGGCTCAAACCGTGGCGACCTGAACTACCTCCTTCTCAACATTCTCTACCCCAGCGACGATATCGCCGACTCTTACAAAATGGTCACCATCGCTACTAAGGACGGTCGCACCCTTGCCGGGAACGTCAGTGAGGAGGACAAACAAAAGATTGTCCTCAACATGATCGGCCAAAAAAACACAATCCCAAAAAGTGATATCAAATCTCGCACCGTCTCAGACTTTTCAATGATGCCCGCCGGCCTCCTGCAAACCCTCAAAAACGACGAAGTCGTCGCTCTCTTCAAATACATGCAGACCAAGCAACAAGTCCCACTCTCCAAGTAAATGAAAACGCTCACTCTATTTCTCTCCATCTCCGCCTTGGCGATCACCTCATCGCTTGCCCAGAACCGTGGCAAGCAACACAAATCGAGCGACGCCCCCTTCCTCACACCCAAAGAAGCCGTCGCCAAGATGTCCATCCCGGAGGGATTCGACGTTTCCATTTACACCTCCGAACCACACATCGGCGAACCCATCGCCTTCACTTTCGACGCCAAAGGCCGCGTCTGGGTCGTGGAAAACTACAACTACGTCAACCGGCGCTCCCACAAAAACGAACAACTCAGTCGCATTCAGATTTTTGAAGACACCGACAGCGACGGTGTCTTCGACACCAAGAAGCTCTTCCACGACAAAATCACCTTCGCTTCCGGTATCGCGATCGGACACGGCGGGGTCTTTCTCGGCGCTCCGCCCAATCTCGTTTTTATTCCCGACGCCAATGGCGACGATGTTCCTGACGCCGAACCGGAAGTTCTTCTCGACGGCTGGGGCATGCATGACCGCCACGAAACGCTCAACAGTTTCATCTGGGGCCCCGACGGCTGGCTCTACGGTTGCCAAGGCGTTTTCACCCACTCTCTCATCGGAAAACCTGGTGCTCCTAAAGACGACCGCCTCTACCTCGATGCTGGCATCTGGCGCTTCCACCCCGAAACTCGCGATTTCGAAATCTTCGCACGTGGCCTCTCTAATCCGTGGGGCTTCGACTTCAATGATCTCGGACACGGCTTCGCCACCTGCTGCGTCATCCCCCACCTCTTCCACATCGTCCAAGGTGGCATCTACCACAAACAATCCCGTCCCAACCTCAATCCCTACACTTACGCGCCCATCCAGACGATCCGCGACCACACCCACCTCTCTGCGCACGGCGGAGCCCGCTTCTATTTGGCCGACACCTTCCCGTCCGAATACCGCGACCAACTCTTCATGTGCAACATCCACGAGCATGCCGTCCTCGCCGATTACATGGAGCCGAACGGCTCCACCTACATCGGCCGACACGGGAGTGATTTCATGCCCACCAACGATCTCGCCTGGGTCGGCTTCAGTATGGAAATCGGACCTGATGGGGGCATCTATGTTTTAGATTGGCACGACACCGACATCTGCGGAAACGCCATCAACTTCCCAAAGAGTGGGCGCATCTATCGCATCATGCCCAAAGGTGCAGAACGCATCGCTCGCCCGAACATTCCCTCTCTCACCGATCTTGAACTTTGCCAACTTCAGAACCACCCCAATGATTGGTTTGTCCGCCAGGCTCGCACCGAACTCCACCATCGCACCATTTCCGGAAAGCTTGATCGGAAAGCCGTCCATAAAGCTCTCGACGAATTCTTCGAGAGCTCAAAAACCTCCCCCAAACGTCTCCGCGCCCTCTGGGCCCAACACGTCACCAAACGCTTTTCAAAAGGTGCCAAAGGCGACGAAAAAAAACTCATCCAACTTCTCGCCCACTCCGACGAACACGTCCGCGCCTGGGCCATCCAACTGCTCAGCGAAGACAAAACCCCACCCACTTCCATCAAGCCCATCTTGGAAAAACTCGCCCAAAGCGACCCCTCTCCCACCGTTCGACTCTACCTCGCGGCCGCGGCGCCTCGACTTCCCCTCGACCATCGCTTCCCCATTCTGAACGCGCTTTCCCAACACGCTGAAGATATCGACGATCCCAAACTTCCCCGCATGATCTGGTTCGCCTTGGAACCTCTCGTCACCGGGCACCCAAAAAAGGCTCTCGCTCTCGCCGCTCAAACAAAAATCCCCTTCCTCACCGAATCCGTTGCCCGTCGTATGATCAGCGGCTCTCCCCAGAGCCACAAAAAACCGCGCCAGAACCTCCGCGCCAAGTGGGCTCAAGCCATCGAAGCAATCGCTCCCGGCTTCAAAGTCGAAAACGTCGGCGAAGGTGGGGTCGTAGCTTTGAAAAGTTTCCGAAACGAAAAAGCTGTCCAAACGCATCCGCTCGACAAGAAAACTCCCTGCTCACTCAAGCGCGAACTCCAGGTCCCCAAAGGCAAATCCACCCGCCTCAAAATTCGCTGCAGCTACCATCCCCACGGCGACTGGCAGCTTCGCGTTCTCGCAAACAGCAAAGTCCTTCACGACCAAATCGTTTCCTTCAAAACGGTCAAATCGGAGTGGCTCGAACTCGAAGTCGACCTTAGCAAATTCGCGGGCCAAAAAATCGACCTCACTCTCGAAAACCGCCCCAACGACTGGCGTAATGAATTTGGCTTCTGGCACTCCGTCCAAATTACCAGCAAATAACCATGACCAACTTCCGGTCCCTCTTGGCATGCCTTTGCCTCCCCCTTACCCTCGGCGCCGCCCCTCAACCCAACGTCATCATCGTGATGACCGATGACCAGGGCTACCCCGAACTCTCCGTTCACGGGAACCCCGTCCTGAAAACTCCTCACCTCGACAAACTCCACGGCCAAAGCATTCGACTGACCGACTACCATGTCGCTCCGATGTGCACCCCCACGCGCGGGCAATTGCTCACCGGCATCGACGCCGCCCGAAATGGTGCGAGCAATGTCAGCAGTGGTCGCGCCCTCCTGCGCCCCGAGATCCCAACGATCGCAAACTACTTCGGCGATGCCGGATACTCCACGGGCGTCTTTGGAAAATGGCACCTCGGAGCGAACTATCCCTACCGGCCCCAGGACCGCGGCTTCCAGGAAAGCGTCTGGTATCCCTCCTCATCAATTCCCTCAGTTCCCGCCTACTGGGGTAACGACTACTTCGACGATGTCTACACCAAGAATGGCATGGAGGAACGATTCAAAGGCTACTGCACCGATGTCTTCTTCTCCGAAGCCAAACAGTTCATCCAAAACTCCGCCAAGCAAAATAAACCCTTCCTCTGTTACCTCGCCACCAACACCCCTCACGGACCCTTTATTCCGAAACCAGAAGACCGCGAAGTCATCGCCAAAACACTCACCGACCCCCAATTTAATCATCTCAACAAGGGGCTCAAAAACCGCCTCGCCAGTTACCTCGGCATGATTCGCAACATCGACTCCAACATGGGAGATTTGATAAAGTTCCTCGATCATCAAGGCCTGTTCAAAAACACCATCCTCATCTTCAAAACAGACAACGGCAGCCTTCTCGGCCCACAGTATTTCAACGCTGGAATGCGAGGCAAAAAAACCGAACTCTGGGAAGGCGGACACCGCGTCCCCTGCTTCATCCGATGGCCCGAGGGAAATCTTGCCAAACCACAAGATATCGGCGGCCTCACTCAGGTCCAGGATCTCCTTCCCACCCTACTCGAGCTCTGCAAAATCAAGCCCGACGCCGCACCAGAGTTCGACGGCATCAACCTCGCTCCTGTTCTTCGCGGCCAAGAACAGATCTCCGACGAGCGCATCCTCATCATGAATTACAGCCGCATGCCCGGCTTCGCAAACTACCCCTCGCCTCATAGCCAAACCCAGATGCGAGCCGATCAAGCCGGCGTACTTTACAAGCGTTGGCGCCTCCTCGAAGACCGTGAACTCTACAACCTCGAATCCGACCCTCTTCAAAAAAGCAATGTCATCGATCAACATCCCGAGCTTGTAGAAAAGCTCCGCGAACACCTGGCGAAATGGTGGGAAAAAGTCGGCCCACTGGCCAACGAAGAACAACGCATCATCATCGGCACCGAGCACGAAAACCCCACCAAGCTTTCCGGTACCGAATGGCTCGATGTCTTCATCGATCAGCAGAACCAGATCCGCAGAGGTGTACAGAAAAGCGGCTACTGGCTCATCGATGTCGCGCGAGCTGGCGAATACGAGATCGAACTCCGGCGCTGGCCCAAAGAGGCCGACGGAACCATCAGCGGAACCCTCCCTGATGGCACCGGCACCACCCTCCCCATCACTCAGGCGAGCCTCTTCGTCAGTGGTCACAACCACCTGAGCATCGGCGAAAAACGCTCCTACCAATTTGAGGGGCTGACCAAGCAAGTGAAGGAGAAAGACAAAGGTGCCAGATTTACCATGGACCTCAAAAAAGGGCCCGCCGCTCTTCACACTTGGTTCCGAGGTAAGGACACCATTCTGAGTGCCTATTACGTCTACATAACCCGGAAGGGAGATTCCAAATGACCATGAAAACTCTCACCATCCTCTTCCTGGCCACCCTTGCCCATACCTTCGCCGCAGCGCACTCCACACCCTGGCCGCCGACGGGCTCTTCGCGCCCGATGGGACTCAATCCCGAAAGCAAACTCCGAGCAGCCAGCAACCTCCCTAACGCTTCAAGAAACGAATGCACACAGCGGCCGGAACATTAATTTTATGGTCGCTTGGATCCAAAGAACCAGTGTCCTGATTGATCTTTAACACGACAACATTTCCTGATCCTTGGTTGCCGGCAATGAGAAACTTGCCGCTGGGATCGATGCCGAAATTTCGCGGGGTCTTCCCCTGCGTGGATTCGCGCTCGATGAAATCAAGCTTCCCGGTTTTCTGGTCAATTGCAAATGCCGCGATTGAGTTATGGCCCCGGTTAGAAACGTAAACCCACTTTCCTGTTGGATGCACCAAGCACTCAGCCGTACTGTTACCTTTACGCTCCGTCCCCTCCGGCACAGTTGATTCAATTTCCAGGACTGCGAGCGCGCCGGTTTTCGCGTCGTGGCTCAACGCGGCAACCTGGAGCGACATTTCTAAATTTGTGTAGGCCCACTTACCGCTTGGGTGAAACGAGAAGTGTCGCGGCCCGGTGGCATCCGGCAATTTAAGAAATGGCGGAGCATTTGACACGATCATTCCGCTAGCTGCGTCGAGCTTGTAAATAAGAACTTTATCTAAACCCAAATCCGCGACATACGCGCGTTTACCGGTTGGACCGACGTTCACGGAGTGCGCATGCGGCGAGGCCTGACGGGGAAGCTGAGCACCTTGGCCTTCATGCTGGATAAATCCACCGGCAGCTGGCGAAACGAGCTTTCCATCGGCGGCAATTTGGTAACTTGAGATGCTCCCACCCATGTAGTTGGCAACCAAGAGGCACTTGCCTTCGGGATCGGTTGAAATGTGACAGGGCGCGCCACCTCCGGAATTGACCTGATTGATGAGCGTCAATCCCCCGTCTTCCCCAATCGCGAACGAACTGACCCCGCCACCCTCTTCGCCCTTGAATTTTCCGTTCTCGGAAACGGCAAAAAGATAATTTTGGTCTGGGCTGACGACAAGGAAAGAAGGGTTTTCTAGCTCCGCGGCGAGCACCGGGTCGGACAGTTCACCGGTTGTTTCATCGAGTGTCGAACGGTAGATCCCTTTGCTCTCACCCCCCGTGTAGCTTCCAAGGTAAACAAGCGTTTCGGCAGCTGCGGGAACTGTGAGAACCAAGAGGAATATGAGCTTCTGAAATCGGGCCATGCAAAATGCTGGTTTCACAAGCCAGAGAAATCAATTGCCAAAAACGGAAAGTCATTTTTGATCTTAGTAAGAATGATCCAAATGTGGGGAGCCTTTCGAAGTTATTTAGACTAGGTCTAACCTAGATCGAGCAACTCCAACATCATGGGATTAAATGCGAATTACTTGCATTTGCAACAAGTGACCAATAAACATTGAGGCCTCACAGCGGCTTCGTTTGCGTTTCATTCTTCACTATTTTTTGAAGCTCATCGATCCCCCCATGTGAATGACTCTTAGCAATCATATTCATGAACTCGGACTCCGTTCCCATCGTTACCCTTTGCGGCTTCCTCGGCTCAGGTAAGACCACGCTCCTCCGGCGTTGGCGACGTGACGAGGCGCTTAAAGATGCTCCGGTAATCGTACACGACTTGAGTGAATTTGGGCTCGACGCAGAACTGCTCTCGGATGAGAACTCAAAACCTTCTCCTGGCCATCTCGTAGGCGGCGTGGCGGCGTTACATGGAAGGCATGCACGCGAGCAACTTCATGACTCAGCAGGAGAAGCTCTCGAAGAGATCTCTGCGCTTGAGCCTGCCCCTCCTCTCGTTCTCTGCGAGAGTACTGGTGCTGCTCGACCATGGCCCCTCATCAAAGCCCTAACGCAGAATAAAAGATTCTTCCTGCGCCACTTTATCGTCACGGTCGATGCCCTCAATCTTCATCGCGACTTTGAAGATGGCAAAATTCTTACCGGCGCACCCGCGAATTCTCAAGATATGGCGCTGCGCCATGTCGCCGAAGTACTCGCTGAACAAATTGCCTTCGCCAGCGTAATCATTCTTACCAAAATTGATACCGTTCCGAAACCCAACGTAGAGGCTCAAGTAAAAACCCTCCAGGCACTCCAACCACAGGCGACTATTGGACTTTCGGCTCAAGCTGGAATTCTTTTACCGCAACTTGAAGCGACCCCAGCCCCAAAAATCTCAGTCTTAGAAAGTCGAGCCAATGAATTCGGTCTCACGCAGCAATCAGCTACGGTCGACAGCGTGGATGCGATCGTCATTCGCGATCCTCGGCCCTTTCATCCAGAGCGTTTATATGAAGCTTGTCGCAGTAAAATGGGGACTGGTCTTTACCGTACTAAGGGGTTCCTTTGGCTAGCCTCGCGCCCTCGGGACGTTTTACTTTGGCAACAATCTGGCAGCCAGATTGGGCTTGAACTGACGGGGCTCTGGCGTGCCGAACTTGCTCACAATCGAGATGGCAAACTCTTAGCCGAAGAGATCGAGCACTTGAAAGCATTGCTTAAAACCAAACATCCTCTCTTCGGTGATCGCCACAACGAACTCACTCTCATTGGCCTCAAGGCGGACCGTGAGTCTTTCGCCTCGTCCTTACAGGATGCTTTTTGCACCGACAATGAAATTTCGGCTTGGCAAAGAGGTGAGACTTTCCCTGACCCTTGGCCTAGCTCCCTCCGCCAGATCAAGTAATAGTGATTTCGATTTTGTCTTGGGATTGAGTTCCTTGGAACAACATTGCAGGATGTCGAAGATGGGATGAATGTGAGTGCAATCAAAATAAGAAGATGCTATTTATAATCCCTAGAGTCCTTGAGGATCCGCCTTCTGGCACTTCATTCAAACCGCCTCCTGATAACTATGAACACCGTCCGTCTTCTCTTCTTACTTTTAGGTTTTAGTATTTCGAGTTTAGAGCTTACTGCGAACGATAGGCCCAATATTCTTTTCTGCATCTCCGACGACCAAAGCTACGCCCACACCGGAGCCAATGGCGACCCCGTCGTCAAAACCCCCGCCTTCGACCGCATCGCTGAAGAAGGACTACGCTTCACCCATGCCTTCTGCGATGCCCCCACATGCGGCCCCTCCCGCTCCGCCATCCTCACTGGCCAACCGATCTGGCGGCTCGAAGAAGCTGGTAACATTCATAGCACCCTTCCTGCCAAATTTGCCACCTACCCCGATCTCCTTCAAAAATCCGGTTACTCGATCGGCTACACTGGTAAAGGATGGAGCCCCGGCCGCCTCGAACCTGGAGGGCGCACTGAAAACCCTGCCGGACCACCCTTTCAGCAAAAGCGGCTCCAACCACCTTTCAAACAAATGCGTAATACCGACTACGCAGGCAACTTCTCTGACTTCCTTGCGCAGTCTCCAAAAGAGAAACCCTTCTGCTTCTGGCTCGGCACCTCCGAGCCCCACCGTGGCTTCGAATCTGGTGCCGGAAAACGAACCGGCAAAGATCCCTCCAGAGTCATCGTCCCTCCCATCTTTCCTGACAGCGACATCGTCCGAAACGACCTCCTCGACTACTTCGTCGAAATCGAACACTTTGATTCCCAAGTAGCCCGCGCCATTGCACTTTTAGAAAAATCTGGTCAACTCGACAACACCATCATCGTCATCACCAGCGACCACGGGATGCCTTTCCCCCGTGCCAAAGCCAGCCTCTACGATGACGGCTCCCGCATCCCCCTCGCCATCCGCTGGCCGAGAGGGATCACCAAGCCCGGCCGCATCATCGATGACCTCGTCAACCTTAGCGACCTTGCCCCGACCTTCCTCAAGGCCGCAGGCATCAAACCGCCAAGCATGATGACTGCATCGAGTCTCCTCCCGATCTTTGAAAACCAAACTTCAGAAAATCATAAAGCTGCCTTCATTGCCATGGAACGCCACGACGGCTGCCGCAAAGGTGGAAAAGGCTACCCCTGCCGCGCTATCCGAACTTCCGACCATCTTTACATCCATAACTTTGAACCAACCCGCTGGCCCTCCGGCTCTCCCGACCCATCGGTCTGTGCCCGCGCCATTCCCTATGGTGAAATCGACAGTTCCCCCACCAAAACCTTCATGATGGAATATTGTAACAAATACGGTATTGCTCGCCTGGCAGAACTCGCATTCGGTATGCGCCCCTCCGAAGAACTCTACGACCTCAAGATAGATCCCCATCAGATGAACAACCTCGCGGGCTCTCTTCCCCTCGCCAAAACCCAAGCCGCCCTGCGCAAGAAACTCTTTGACCACCTCAAAAAAACTAAAGACCCACGCGTCACCGGCGGGCATGTCAACTGGGATCACTACCCCTACTATGGCGTCATTTACACCAAAGGATGGGCCGTCGACCCCAAACCTCTTCCACAAAAATGAAGACCAATCTTCCACGCCGCCATATCCTACGCGGACTCGGAGTCTCTCTAGCTCTCCCCGGATTTCAGAGCCTCCAAACCGGCTTCGCCGCCCCAAAAGAATCCACTCCCCCCAGACGCCTCCTCTGCCTCGGTAACCACCTTGGCTTTCACCCACCCTCATTCTTTCCGAAGCAAACTGGCACCGACTACCAAACCAGTCCAACTCTCCAAAATATCGACCAACACCGAAAAGACTTCACCGTCCTCTCCCACCTTGATCACGACGTCGGAGGCGGACACAACGGAGTCGAAGCCTTTCTCTCCGGAATCCGAAAAGAGGAATCATCGGGATTCCCCGAAAGAAACATTTCCCTCGACCAAATAGCCGCCGAACACAGCGGTAGCGCCACCCGCTTCCCTTCCATCAACGCTGGCCTAGGCGAAGGAACCGATATGTGCTGGACTCGTACCGGCGTTCGTATTCCCCCCATCAACAATCCTGCCCGGCTGTTCGAAGCCCTTTTTGTACAAGACGACGGCTTTAGTCGAAAGCAACAACGACAACGACTCGGTGAACAAGCCAGTATTCTCGACGCTCTAAACGAGTCAGCGAAATCTCTCCACCGCGATCTCAATCACACCGACCGCGATAAGCTTGACCAATATCTAACCTCCATACGCGATGTCGAACAACGCCTCCAGATGTCCGAAATCTGGCTCGATAAACCAAAGCCCAATCCCGGAATCGACCCCATCACCGACGAAGAGCGCCAGCATATCGAAGAACTTCCCCTCTTCTTTGACCTCATCACTCTTGCACTGCAAACCGATTCCACCCGCATCGCCACCTTCGAAATCCCAATGGGCTTCACCGTCTCCGATCTCGACAAGGTTGATCTCGGGTATCACGGACTCTCTCACCACAGTAAAGGCGAAGGAAAACTCGCTCAACTCAAAGTCGTCGAAGACTACATCTTCACCCAAGTTAATCGTCTCCTCAATGGCCTCCAGGAAGCTCAACTCCTCGACCACACCCTCTTTATCATGGGCAGCGGCATGAGCGACGCCTCCACTCACAGCAACAAAGACCTTCCTGTCCTCCTCGCTGGCGGCGGGATTAAACATAAAGGCCACCTCGACTCACCCCACGACCACCACCGTGTCCCCCTTTGCAATCTATGGCTCTCCGCCCTCCAATGGTTCGGCCTGAAACGCGAACGCTTTGGTAAAAGCACCGGCACTTTCTCTAAGTTAAATTTTTCCTAATGTTTCGTCTAGCCGCTATCGCCTTTTTCGGCTTCAGCTCAATAAGCCAGGCCACTCTCCCCAAGGCCTTCCTCGCCGAGCACTGCCATCAGTGCCACGGACCCAACAAACAAAAAGCCGATCGTCGCTTCGACACGCTCGCCACTAGCATCGAAAACTTTGAACAACAGGAACTCTGGCAGGACATTGTCGACCAACTTAACCTCGGTGAAATGCCACCCAAGGACAAACCTCAACCAAGCCAAACCGAACGACTCGATGCCATCAAAGCTCTCACTAATGGCATCACCACCTCCCGCGAAAAATTCAAAGGTGTCAGTCAACACACCACCCTCCGACGCCTCAATAAAGTCGAATACCGCCGAACGATCGGCGATCTCCTTGGCCTAGACGTCAAAGCCTGGGATCCCTCAGAAGATTTTCCCTCCGAAGTCACCCATCAAGGATTTGATAACAATGGCGATCAACTCGTCACATCCGGGCTCCTTTTAAAAAAATATCTTTCCGCCGCCGAAGCTGCAATCCAACGCTCCACCCACTTCGAGGAAAAACCAGAATCAAAAAACTACAACCAGAAATCCCCCTTCTACTTCCAAGGTAAAGAATCCAAAAATCTCCCAAAACTCTTCCTGACTGGACGCTTCCGCTTCGTCCCCGAAACTCCCTACACCGACCTCTACGGTCGACACTACCGCGGTGGCCACCTCGGTTTCCTCCCCCTCTATAAACAAGGCGGCGTCCCACACAGTGGCCAATACACCATCCGTGTCCGCGCCGCTGCCGTCAATCGGACCCATACCTACCCCAACGGCATCATCACCTCCCGCAATGGCGATCCCCTTGTCCTCGAACTCGCCTCCGTCGACCGCCGCGGCAGCGTGACCTCCGCCGGCAACGTCCGAAAAATGGTCTCTCTCTCCACCCACGAACTCACCGAAACCGAACCAAAATGGATCGAGTGGACCGGCTACATCGAAAAAGGATACGAACCCGAAGTCCGCTTCCGCAATGGTACTATCTCCGCCAAAAACCTTGTCTTCAAGCTCGGGCGGCTTGCCCAGAACCGACCTGAAATCAAGCCCTTCCTTCATCTCAAGCCGGGTAACGAACGCGGCCACGGCATGCTCCGCGCCTACCAAGGCCCCAAACTCCGTATCTGGGAAATCCAAGTCGAAGGTCCACACCTCTCAAGCTGGCCACCCGAAGGACATCAACTCCTCTACAACGACCTCACACCCCCTGACCTCAACAAAAAGACCATCCACGAACGCCTCACCCATTTTGCCCAAAAAGCCTTTCGTCGACCTCCCACCAAAGGTGAAATAAAACCTATCCTTGCTCTCGTCTCTGGCAAAATCGATTCTGGAACAGATCCTCTGAAAGCCCTCCAACTCGGCTTCCAAACCATCCTTTGCGCCCCAGGTTTTCTTTACCTAAAAGAAGACGAAGGCAACCTCAATCCCAACGCTCTCGCTTCCCGACTCTCCTATTTTCTCTGGTCCTCTATGCCCGACGACGAACTTCTCCAGCTCGCCCGAAGCAAAACGCTCAACCAGCCCGAAATCCTCCGCGCCCAAGTTGACCGCATGCTCGCTCACCCAAAAGCAAAACGCTTTGTTGGCAACTTTATCCGCGTCTGGCTCGAACTTGACAACATCGGAAGAATGCCACCTTCTCCCGACTTCAGAAACTACTACCGCGACGATCTCGGAAACGCTATGCGAATCGAAACCGAGCACTTCTTCTCCCACCTCCTCGACCAAAATCTCCCCCTCGAAGAATTCCTCACCGCCAACTTCAGCTTCCTCAACCGCGAACTCGCAAAACACTACGGTATCTCCGGAATCGAGGGCACCCATTTCCGAAAAGTCACTCTCCCTAATTCCACCCGCGGTGGCATCCTCGGCCACGGTTCTTTCCTCACCGCCTCCGCCAATGGCGTCGACACTTCACCTGTAATCCGTGGAATCTACGTCATGGACAAGCTTCTTGACTACACACCACCTCCCCCACCTGACGAAGTCCCCGAAATTGAACCCGATGTCCGCGGTGCTATCACTCTCCGCCAACAACTTATCAAACATCGCGCCGACCCCAGTTGCGCCCAGTGCCATGACAAATTCGACCCCGCCGGTTTCGCGCTTGAAAACTATGACGCCATCGGCGCTTGGCGCGACCGATACCCCGATAAACTCCCCGTCGATGCTTCCGGAAAACTCGACAACGGTAAAACCTTCGACAACGCCTCCAACTTTCGCCAACTCCTCGCTACTCAAGAAAAACCTTTCACACGCTGCCTCACTAAAAAACTCCTTACCTACGCCCTCGGCCGAGAACTCAACAGCAACGACCGCCCAACCATTGACTTCATCTGCGAGGAAATGGCTCAGCCAAAAAAAGGACTCCAAGATCTCATCCAGTCCATCATTACCAGCGAAACCTTCCTCAAAAACTAACTCTTATGATCCGCCCTCGCTACAATCTCACCCTCGTCCTTCTAGGCTTCAGCATTGCGAGCTTGGGATTTTCCGCGCAGCAGCCCAACATCATTTTCTTCCTAGTCGACGATCTTGGTCAGCGCGATGTCGGTTGCTACGGGAGCCAGTTCCATGAAACTCCGGCGATCGACCAATTGGCGAAAGAAGATCAGATGAACAACCTCGCGGGTTCTCTTCCCCTCGCCAAAACCCAAGCCACTCTGCGCAAAAAACTCTTTGATCACCTCAAAAAAACTAAAGACCCACGCGTCACCGGCGGCCCCGTCAACTGGGGTCACTACCCCTACTACGGCGTCATTTACACCAAAGGATGGGCCGTCGATCCAACCCCAACATCAAACATCCAAAGTAAGTGAATCGCATTCTCCTTTTTATCGCCCTCCTCACCAGCCTCGCTCTAGCAAAACAACCCAACGTCATCGTCTTCTTCGCCGACGACCTCGGCTACGGCGAATTAAGCTGTCAGGGAAATCCGCAAATTCCAACACCTCACATCGACTCAATCGCGAAAAATGGGGTTCGTTTTACTTCGGGTTATGTGGCTGGTCCGAACTGCAGCCCGTCCCGCGCTGGTCTACTCACCGGACGCACGCCAACTCTCTTCGGCTACGAATTCAATCCCACCGGACCTCTCAATGAAGATCCTAACTTTGGTTTGCCGCCGAAGGAAATCACGATCGCCGAGGCGCTACACGGCGGAGGCTACACCACCGGCCTTATTGGAAAATGGCATCAGGGCGGAACCGCTCAGTATCATCCCCATCGTCACGGCTTTGATGAATTTTTTGGCTTCACTCATGAAGGTCACTACTTCGTCCCCCCTCCCTACAAAGGCGTTACCACTTTGCTGCGCCGTAAAACGCTTCCGGGTGGAATGGATGGACGCTGGATCGGAAAAAAGAATCTGCACTATCATACCTGGCCGAGCGACGAACCAGACTATGATGCAAATAATCCAATCATCCGAGGTGGGCAGCCAGTCATTGAAACCGAATACCTGACCGACGCACTCACTCGCGAAGCCGCCGACTTCATCGATCGCCACGACGACAAACCATTCTTTCTCTACCTCGCCTACAACGCGGTTCACAGCCCGCTTCAAGGCGCTGATGCCTACATGGAAAAGTTCGCCCACATCAAAGACATCCACCGCCGTATCTTCGCAGCGATGCTGGCAAACATGGACGACAGCGTTGGCCGTGTGATGGAGCAGCTCCGGAAATCCGAGCTCGAAGAAAACACCATCGTCTTTTTCCTGAGCGACAATGGCGGCCCGACGAGAGAACTCACATCCTCAAATCTTCCTCTACGCGGGTCGAAAGGTCAGATGTATGAAGGGGCGATTCGAGTGCCTTTCATGATGCAATGGAAAGGCGAAATTCCCGCTGGCCAAGTCTATAAAAAGCCAGTCAGCTCTTTCGATATTTTCGCGACCGCAACCGCCAACAGCACCGGAGTTACCGCACCAAAACAAGTCGAAGGCGTCGATCTGATTCCCTTTGTTACCGGCAAAAATGACGGCGTTCCTCACAAGACTCTCTTCTGGCGTCAGGGAGGAAAGGCCGCCCTACGTCACGGCGATTGGAAGCTGGTTCGCTTCGGCAAACGACTCGGAGCGGGCAAAGCCAAATGGGAACTCTACGATCTCTCGAAGGATCTCTCCGAAAAAAATGACCTCGCTTCAACTGAGCCTGAGCGTTTGGCAGAGCTGGTTAAGATTTGGGAAAAACGAAACGCCAAGATGAGCAAGCCATTGTTTTAAAAACCGCCCCAAAAAACTCCAATTTCCAAATCAAACATCCCTAATCAGTGAATCAAATCCTCTTTTCCCTACCCCATCTTCTCGTCTTCCTTTTTGCATTTGGCATTTCGAGTTTAGACCTTCCGGCCAAAGGCAGACCCAACATCATTTTCTTCCTCGTCGATGATCTTGGTCAGCGCGATGTCGGTTGCTACGGGAGCCAGTTCCATGAAACTCCGGCGATCGACCAATTGGCAGAAGAAGGAATGCGGTTCACCAATGCCTATGCCACTTGCCATGTTTGCTCACCCAGCCGGGCCAGTATTTTAACAGGAAAATATCCAGCCCGAACCAATTTAACGGAGTGGCTTGGAGGGCGTCCCGAGCGCGACTACGAGCCGCTACATCACGGGGAAAAACTGACCGCCTTGCCTGACGAAGAAGTCACCCTGGCCGAGACACTCAAGCGCCACGGCTACGCCACCGCAAACTACGGCAAAGCACACGTGAGCGTGAATCCGAAGACCTATGGTTTCGACGAGGAGATCACGGGATGGGTTCGTTCCTATCACTACCCTTTTGGTGGCGCTTACAATAACAAGCTACCTGCAAAAGAAGGTGACTACTATACTGATAAGCTGACCGATGCGGCTTTGGATTTCATTGAGCGAAATCAGGACCAGCCCTTCTTTGTCCATCTCGAACACTTCGCAGTTCACGACCCGATTCAGGGGCGCCCTGACCTGGTGGAGAAATATCGTAAGAAGCTTGCGGCAATGCCGGAACAAAAAGGGCCAGATTTCATTCTCGAAACCAATCCGGACGGACCGGCACTCACGGAAGAAGAACTCAAGGCGTTGGCAAAAAACGACGAGTTAAAGGCGCACCAAGACGCTCGTGTCTGGTGGGTGAAGCAGAAACAAGACAACGCCGAGTTTGCCGGCATGCTTGAAGCAACGGACGAAAGCCTGGCGCGTATTCGCGCGAAGCTGAAGAAACTCGGACTGGAAGAGAACACCATCATTGTCTTCACAGGCGACAATGGGGGCATGTCAGCCTCGAATCAGTATCGCGGTATCAATCATCAGCGCAAATCACTGGACGCTCAATTCGCAAGCTCCAATCTTCCGCTGCGTGGGGCCAAAGGATGGAACTACGAAGGTGGCATTCGCGTCCCCTTGGTTGTTCACTGGCCTGGCAAAACCCAAGCCAATACCACTTCGCAAGCCGTTGTGACCGGAACGGACTTCTATCCCACCCTGCTCGAAATGTTGGGCCTTCCCGCATTACCGGACCAACATCAAGACGGCCGCAGCTTTGTCCCCGCCTTGAAAGCGAAACCCTACGAACGTGGACCAATCTACTGGCACTTCCCGCACTACAGCAATCATGGATACCAAAGTCCAAATGGCGCGATTCGTTCGGGCCGATACAAATTGATCGAATACTACGAAAACGGAACCGTTCAGCTCTTTGATCTGGAGAATGATATCGGTGAACGTAAAGACCTCGCAAAATCAAAACCAGAAATCGCCAAAAAGCTGAAGAAGATGTTCCATGACTGGCGAAAGGAAGTCGACGCCAAGATGCCCTATCCCAAGACGGCAACTTCCAAACCGGCACGTGGAGCGCGAATTTTGAAACCTAACAAGAAACGCTAATCAAAGTCGCTCATACTCAAAGAAAACCCCGAACAATTGACCAAAATCGATCGACTAGCTCGTAACGGCAACACCGGGTGTTTGAGAATGCGCGTGCTGCGGAAAGTCGAAGGTTAACACGAGCGGGCCAGTGCCTGTGTTCTCAATTTCAACGCCGCCGCGATCAAGTGCAGCTTGCGTCAGGAATCCAATTTCAGGATAGAGTTCGCCAAGCTTCATATCCTGATGATAGCGCACTTCGAGTTTCCCAACCCGGCCGCGGCCACCATTCGTGTGGAATAGCGCAGGGCTCTCCGGGCAGAAGCTCATCCTACCGCCGGGTGCAATGGTGAGACGAAGCATAGAGCACTTCTGGTCGCCAAGAACATCACCGTAAACAATCCACTTTGCGTCCACTCCGTCGCCCGCGAATTCTTCGGCGGTGATGGCCGGACGCGAATTCTTCTTCACGAAGTCGGGATCCTGGTTTGCTTCGAAGTCGAAGGTATCAACCAGGCACTCCCAGTCTTCGTGCCGGTCCTTCGGATAGTCTTCTTCCCGGCAGGCGTAAAATGCATCTGCTGCGCCGATGCGGCCGTCAAGTGTCCGGTCCTCGGCGAGAAAATGCTCATCCATCGTCACGTGTAACTCGTGCGTGCAAAGGTCCGTCGGTGAGTGAAGCACACCGTTCGGCATCACGAAGCCGTTATCAAGATGCATCATGGTGTGCGGCGACAGATGCCGAACCCCATTATACTCGCTTTCTCCCCAGCTCTTCATACACGCCAGAAAATCATCCTTCGTGACAAAGGGATAGAGCCCCATGGCGGTGGTGTGATAATGCGACGGATCAACTCCTGGGTTATCGAAAGAGTTAATGTCGTAAACTTCCCATTTTGACCAGTGTAGGTGATGCGGAATTGGATTCAGGTTATCGAACTTCTTGGACACAATCGGCCAAGTGATCTCGCCGAACAGTGATTCTGAAACGGCCATGATCTTCTCGCCCATGACCGCTTTAGGATTATCCGCAATCAAATCCTGCAGTGAGATGACTTGCCCGTTCGGCGTGAGGACGTGTGCTTCTCCTTCACGAAATGGTGCCTTTCCCGTGCGGGTATCGATGACTCCCGTCACAATGGGCACGGTGCAGCACATCCAAATTTCATCGAGACCGGTTCCACCCATGTAGTCCGGATAGTAGGACTTCTCATCTAGGCGAATCCGTTTCCCTGGTGTGCAAAATGTCCGGCCGGCGTATCGGTGCAGAAGTTGCAGCACCCCGTCGTTCTCGTTCAGGCAATCATCGAGAATCGAATTCGGTCCGACGCCTGCTCCATCAATCACATCCTGTTGAGGGTATTCGTGTAGTTTATCCGGGAGAATTGACGTCGAGGTAGTCATGGGTAGTGAATCTTGGGTAAGTGGAAGAATCTGAAGTTTTTTCAATTTGCCGGAACACAACGAAACGGACCAAGGACTCGCAAGGTCAAGCTGGGAGCGAATGCTGAAGATTGAAAAAGAGAGTGGCAAGAGTGAATGGCAATACTCTCTCAGCGCGGCTGCTTCCCTGCTAGACAGACTGAACGGAGACAGACTAGGGCTTCGATATTCAGCGGCTGAAAAAGATCTGAACTTTTTTGTCCAATAATCCGTACTTCCGTGGACCTGTTGTGAAGAATATCCTTTTCACCCATGCCCGTCGCGGATTCAGAAGACAATCACGAACACTTCACCCGCTTGCTTCTCGAAAGCGAGCCGGCGATGTTGCGCTCGATTCAAGTCGCCGTTCCGCATCGAGCCGATGCCCGGGAAATCATGCAAGAGACGGCCGTCGCTCTCTGGAGACAGTTCGACACCTACGACTCATCCCGCCCCTTTACCAACTGGGCCATGGGCTTTGCCCGAATTGAAACGCGACGCTTCGAGTTGCTGGATCATCTCGCCGATACGCCGGTCAATGTTTTTAACCTCCCAATAGATCTTCGCAGTCTTGACTCTCATTTTCGGATGGGTGCCGCTTTCTTTTGCACGTCCTCCACCAGTTCGATTCGCCTAAGAACTTGCCATGCGTTTGAATCAGTGAGCTTGATTTTTTGTTTGGTCTTCTGGTCGGTGAGACTGATGGAGAAGGTCGTAATCCGGGACCATTCAAGGGCATTTCCATCTTTGTTTTTGAAGTCAGCAGGAGTGAGAGTGATTGTCGTGGGACCGTCTCCCTCAATTCGACGACCATGATTAAAGCTGCCCAAGTCTCTCCCGTTTCCGAGGAATTTACTGTCAACGCCAATGCCGAGAAGGAGCGGTTGGTCTTTCTTCAAGTTGAAGATGAGAGCGAGTTTACGTTCGGCAGATGTGTCGAGTTCAGGATCCTGAAACTTGTAGGTCCTGATGGAGGATTGATCACGAGAAGACCAGCTCCCGATTCCTTTTGAGAAGTCATCAACCAAACCGGTTTTAGGAAGTCGAGTAATGGCACCAAGATCAATATCTTCAGGAATATGGGTATGAAGATCGGAATTTAGAGTGAAGTTGGTGGTAGTATTTCCACGTTCAAGGGGCTCCGCTTGGGCAAGTCGATATCGGCATAGAGCAAAGGCATAGATCGGCAATTGGGAATGCACCTTAAAATTAGCTTTCCAAGTATCCCCCTCCCTAGTCGCGCTTGCCCGCTTCCAAAAACGCGTCACACAATTAGGATCATAGCTATAGTAAATTTCGGTTTCAACGAGGCGATCCAAACTGGACGGCATCACCGAAAAATGAGCTCGGCCATTTTCAATCTTAAAAATAGATGGAGGAGTTTTTGGGATATTTTGCTCTCGCCCAGTGAGGTGTTCTTTAAACCAAAGATTAAGGAGAACCCACTGCTCGGGACCTGGCCCGTGGTTGGCATGAAGGTTACTGGTGACCCGCCAGTTTTGGTGAGGAAGGAGGTCCATCGATTGATAAATCCGCGCAAAGGCAGAATGGAAATCGTTCGATGACGTGATAAACATGACCGGGCATTTGACGGAAGGCCAGTAGGCAGACGGATCGATCGTTTTTTGATAGAGATCAGGATTCTTAAAATGAGTCCCGATACTGCTTCGGGGAATGCCGGGAAAATCTATATGAAGAAAACCGGTGCCTCCAACGAAAGGGGCGACAGCCTTGAGACGAGGGTCAGTGGCAGTCATGGAAGTAATGGTTCCGCCCATTGAGAATCCAGTGAACCCAAGTCGCTCTGGATCAACCTCGGCTTGTTCCTCCAGAAAAGTGATGGCTCGACGGGCGGCCACCGCGAGGAGAAACCAATTGGCGTTTCGCGGACTTGCGATGGGATCAATCGTGTATTCGTCAGCTTGCAGGGAGCGCTTCCAACCCTTGCGCAACGCTTTTGAGTAAAAGCGTGGACCTTGAGATGGATCGACTGCTCCCCAATCCGTTCCCCATTTGTTTTCGGGATCGAGATCTGTTTCGAGCGGACGCCCCAGCCAATTAATATCGATCGTCGCAAAGCCTTGGGACGCATAATAATGGCCTCGCCTCCGGTCTGCACGCTGCCCCCCACCATGACTCCAAACAAAAGCCGGGTTTTTCTTACCATTTTCAGGAAAACAGTAGTAGGCAGCAATACGGGCACCTACGCCTTTAAAAGTGCCAACCTTAAAACTAACGAGACGAGAGATCACGCCGTCTTCTTTCCACTCGTGATGAACTTTGATTTCAAGTGGCTCGACCTTGGAATCATAGCTCTTCCAGAGCGCGATCGCAGATTGGGGGACCTCGTCAGCACGAGTATAGGGCGAGAAAGTGTCCTTAGCCGGAAGGGCAAGAACGCAAAAGATCGAAAAAAAAGAAAAGAGATCAATTGAGCGGAGCATCGTTCTTTTTACGTTCGGGAAGAACCCATTGTTCATCCTATTTGGGGGGACCAAACGCTCCGAATGATTCATTCGATCACTAATGATCGAGAAGTGCGATTCGAATAAGCCACATCTTGCCTACTCATCGATCTTCAAGATCTTTAAAAGCAGCTTCCTTCGAAAGTTGAACTCTGTTATCCGAATCTTCTTCACATCGGGAAATCTTAAGAAAAAGGGCTTTTACTGTAACTAGAGTTACTAGATGGCTCAGGAACCCTCTGAAATGACTCAACCAGCTTCTCCCAACTGTCCCCAGTGCGGAAACCCGATTCCTGATAATGCTCCTTCCGGCCTCTGTCCGGCTTGTGTTTTAGGTCGAGCCGCGACCACGGCAAACCAGACACAACCCAATCCAAAATCCCCCCCACCTTCCTTAGAGGAACTCGCCCCCCACTTTTCCGATCTCAAGATCCTAGAAATGATTGGCTTTGGAGGGATGGGGGTCGTCTACAAAGCCCGCCAACCCAAGCTCGAACGCTTGGTCGCACTTAAGATTCTTCACGTCCAAGACGACGATCCATCTTTCGAAGAACGTTTCCACCGGGAAGCTCGAGTTCTAGCTCGCCTTGACCACCCCAACATCGTCACCATCTTCGACTTCGGCACAGCGGGCCCCTACCATTTTCTTGTGATGGAACTTATCGACGGGGTCAACCTGCGGCAAGCCATGCAGTCAGGTCGTTTCACACCGGATGAGGCACTTACCTTAGTACAAGAAATGTGTGCCGCCCTGAAATCCGCCCATGAAGATGGAATTCTTCACCGCGACATCAAACCAGAGAACATTCTCTTGGATTCGCAGGGCCGCCTTAAAATTGCCGATTTCGGGATTGCAAAAATCATCGGGTCAGACGAAGCCGCAAACTTCACTCTGACCCGGCAAGATTCAATTCTGGGATCGCCCCAGTATATGGCGCCTGAGCAAATCGAATCACCAGAAGATGTCGACCAAAGAGCCGATATTTACTCGCTTGGTGTTGTTTTCTACGAGCTTCTAACTGGAGAGCTCCCACTGGGCCGATTTGCGGCACCCTCTGCTAAAAACGAAGTCGACACCCGCATTGATGACATTGTTCTACGGACCCTAGAAAAAGAAAGAGAGGCTCGCTTCCAAACCGCTGCCGATGTCAGCACTAAGGTGGCCTCTCTTTCAAAAGCCCCTCCTCTCCCCTCTGCCGATCGCAGCAAAGGCGCACCGGCTCGCTTCGCAACACTCTCCGCGATTCTCACCGCCATCAGCCTTCCATTAGTTTATATCATCTTCTTCACTTTCAGCTCATTATCTGAGCCTCTTGCATCCGAAACTCCCAATCAGTTAGCTGATGAAATTTCGCGAAACCTGTGGAAACCCATCCTTGGAATTGGCGCAGCAATCCTCTCCGTCACCACAGCAATCATCGGCTTCGTTCTCGGGTTAAGTTCCCTACGTGAAATCCGTCAATCCGAGGGACAAAAAAGCGGTCTCTCTCGAGCGACCTTCGCTACCGTCACGTGGCCGATTTTGATTTTCCTAGCCATCGTGGCCTCGTCCGCAGGCGCTAGTATCCCTACCTCATTTCCCATCTTAGCTCTCCTTCTTGCCGTAAGCTTTGGGCTTATTTACTGGGCTCTCATCCCGCCCCTCTTACACTGGGCACGTCACCAAGAGAGTCCCCGACCTCGTTTCAGCCGACTCACAACCATCCTCGCTTCCTACTTCACGGTTCTAGTAACCATTTCAATGATTCAAACCACGGTTACAATAACCGCCTCCAACACATTATCTTCTTCTTCACATATCTTCCCGTTTTACGGTGAACATTCTCGGGTGCAAATTAAGGTCAAGGATTTCAATCTCACCGTGAACGGAAAAAACTATGGTCAGGTCGAAGATGGCGACCAAATTAGTGTGAGAAGGGGGAATGTCTTCCGGAACTCTGTTCTCATCATTCCCGACATTCCCGGTTATGAAAAATGGGTCCCCGATTTTCCTGCTCCATCAACAAATCCGGATGAGGAGAGAGCCACCCCACCTCAGGAGTAATGATTTCGGCATCAAAAAATTTCCACACAACTCGCTGGACGATTGTGCGTAAAGCGCAAGGCGAAACTCCTGAAGCTAAATCCGCACTCTCCGAGCTTTGTCAGACCTACTACACTCCAATTTTTCGCTTTCTTCTCCTTCAAGGGAAATCTCATGACGAGGCAGAAGAACTGAGCCACAGCTTTTTTGCCCGCCTCCTTGGGAAAAATTCGATCCATCATGCTGATCAAAAAAAAGGGCGCTTCCGTTCCTATCTTCTCGGTGCCCTGAAGCATTATTTGGCAGAGGATCATCGTAATAAAGGGCGCCTCAAAAGGGGAGGTAATATTAAACACCAATCACTCGATGAACCGGCAACCGAGGCCACTTCTAGCCCCCAGCTTACCGACCCCACTAGCTCCATCCCGGATTCTTACTTTGACCGCGAATGGGCCCTCACTTTGATGGACCGAGGACTCCGGACTGTCGAAGCGACCTTCACAAAAAGCGGAAAGTCCCTTCACTTTAAAACTCTTAAACCTTGGCTCATGGGTGATTCCACAACCCTCTGCCAAGCCTCTGCTGCCGTAGCTCTCAACCTTTCCCCCGGCGCAATCAAAGTCTCAATTCACCGCCTCCGAAAAGCCTTCGCAGACGCTATTCGTGCTGAAATCGCCCAAACTGTCGACACTCCCGAAGAGATCTCTCAAGAACTTAATTACCTGATCGAAGTCATCTCTAAGGTTGCCTGAAGTTGAGTCCTCAGCGTCTGCGCATCAGACATCAAGCCCTTGAACTTTAACTCACCGGGGTTGAAGAAGCGAAAGTCATCCCCAAAATTATAGCCTAAACAAGTTAGATTATCACTCCTGAGAACTGGACAGGCTCAACAAAAACAATCACCAGTCCTTGCCCCCCCAATCTTTTCGGGTGAAACAGTTCCCAGCGCTCGACATTTCTTGCTGCTCCGCTACCCCTCCCCCTGCAGCCCATGACTCTTTTTTCCGCAAACGAACTCCGCCTCGCTTACGGCCACCAAACCCTCCTCGATGGCGTCACGGTCGCAATTTCTGCTGGTGAAAAAGTTGGCCTCGTCGGGCGGAACGGATGCGGTAAAACTTCTCTTCTTAAAATCCTCGCCAATGAAAACCAAGCTGACTCCGGAGAAACCTCGGCCCGACGCGGTCTGCGTGTCGGCTACCTCCCTCAGGAGTTCGAGCTCGATCCCGCCCTCTCGGTTTACGACAACATCGCCGCCGGTGCTGCCGACGTCGCCACAGCCGTCACCCGCTATGAAAATGGCGACGGTAGTGAATCCGAACTCGCCGACCTCCTCACTCTGATTGAACACACCGACGGCTGGAATCTCGACGCTCGGATTAAATCTCTTTCAAACGCCCTCTTTACTCCGCCACTCGAATCCGAGACAGGGCCACTTTCCGGTGGTGAGAAACGGCGCGTCGCCCTGTGCAGTGCCCTTGCTTCACAACCCGATCTTCTGCTCCTTGACGAACCCACCAACCACCTCGACTCAGAATCAATCCGTTGGTTGGAAGACTTTCTCAAAACCTACACCGGTGCCGTGATCTTCGTCACCCACGACCGCTACTTCCTCAACGTCATCGCCACTCGCATCATCGAGATCTCGGATGGCAAAGCTTACTCCCATCCCGGAAACTACACCGCCTTTCTCGAGTCCAAGGCAGCCCGACAGGAAATCGCCGAGAACACCGAAAAGAAGCGCCAAAAATTCCTTAAGGACGAGCTCAAATGGGTCAAAGCAGGCGTCAAAGCCCGCACCACCAAATCCCGCTCCCGCCTTGATGCATTCTACGAAGTCAAAGATCAGGATGCTCCCGTTCGCGAAGGTGAAATTGATCTTCTCATCCCTCCTCCGCCAAGACTCGGTAATACCATTGTTGATCTTGAAGACGTCTCCATCACCTTAGGAGACCGCACCCTATTCCGTAGCGTGAACCTCTCTCTCGAAGAAGGCCAATGCACCGGCATCGTGGGTAAAAACGGCGTTGGCAAATCAACCCTCCTGAAAATCTGTCTCCAACAAATTGAGCCGACCTCCGGAAAGGCTATCCTCGGTAAGCAGGTGAAAATCAACTACATAGACCAGTCCCGGATGCAGCTCGATGGCACCGGTTCCCTCCTCGATGAAATTTCGGACGGAAACGAAAAGATCGAATTTGGCGCCGAGATTCTCGGCGCCCGCGCCTACCTCCGCCGCTTCCTTTTCTCCGACGAACGGATCAATGAACGTGTCGATCTCCTCTCAGGAGGTGAACGCGCCCGCCTCATGCTCGCCAAGGTTCTCAAAACCGGAGGCAACCTCATTGTCCTTGACGAGCCCACTAACGATCTCGACTTACAATCGCTCAGGATGCTCGAAGAAGCCCTTGCGGCTTTCCCCGGCACCATTCTTGTCGTCTCACACGACCGCTACTTCCTCGACCGTATTTGCGATCAAATCGTGGCCTTCGAAGACGATGGCGTAAAAGTCAGCCCGGGTAATTTCTCATACTATCTTGAGAAACGACAAGCGCGTGAAAACGCCGCGCGAGCTCAAGCTACCGCTGCCAACCGCGCAGCTAAAAAACGGGCTTCTGAGAAAAAGGATAAACCAAGAAAGCTCACCATGGCCGAAGCCAAAGAACTCGAAACCCTGGAGGGAAAGGTGATGGAGGCCGACGATGCTGTCACTACTCTGCAAGAGAAACTTTCTTCGCCCGAAGTCCAAACCAACTTTGAACAAATCCCCGTTATCATGGCAGAACTTGAAGCTGCCAAGAAAGTGGCCGACGGACTTATCAACCGCTGGGAGTTTCTCGAAGAAGTAAAAGCGAATTCACCAATCAAATAAAAAGTCTCTATAAGCTATGTCGACCATCCCCAACTGCCCCGAGTGCAACTCGGAATACGCATACGAGAACGGGGCACTTTTCGCCTGCCCCGATTGTGGACACGAATGGTCGGCCGAAGAAGCAGCGGCGGCAGCCGAAGCTCTTATCCTCCGTGACGCTCACGGAAACGAGCTCAACTCTGGCGACACCGTACAACTCACCAAGGACCTCAAAGTTAAGGGCACTTCCTCTACTCTTAAGATCGGCACCAAGGTTAAAAACATCCGGATCGCCCCAGGCGAGGATCACGACATCGACTGCAAAATTGATGGGATTGGTCCTATGAAGTTAAAGTCACAGTTTGTCAAAAAGATCTAAGCTACGTTTTTCCGTTTATATGCATACGGCTTGCCTCTTTCCCCTCTTCCTAGGAATGCGAAACTGAGTAACCGTCACTAAAGGGTCCTTCAAACCCAATATAAAAAAGAACAAAAGTGATCCTAAAAAAGCCCCGCTCGCTTTCACGAACGGGGCTTTGGAATTTTTTGGCTCGTTAGCCCTTAGCTCACTTCACCACGGGCCATGCCTTTTTCCTCGAGGGCCGCTTGCGCGAGGGCAAGACGAGCAACGGGGATACGGAATGGTGAACAGGACACGTAGTTGAGTCCGGTGCGGTGGAAGAACTTCACGGAATCAGGATCTCCGCCGTGCTCGCCACAGATACCAATCTTGAGGTTCTTGACGGTCTTGCGCCCGCCTTTGACACCCATTTCAACGAGTTGGCCCACACCTTCCTGGTCAAGACCAGCGAATGGGTTGTTGTTGAGCACTTCCGCATCCTGATAGGTTGAAAGGAAGCTGGAGGAGTCGTCACGAGACAATCCGAGTCCGGTCTGAGTGAGGTCGTTGGTTCCGAAGGAGAAGAACTCAGCGTGCTTGGCCACTTCAGCAGCGGTGATGGCAGCGCGAGGAATCTCGATCATGGTTCCAACAGTGTACTTTAACTTGGACTTGGAAAGACCAAGCTTCTTACGAACTGCAGCGGCAGTTTCGTCGATGACGTTCTTCTGGAGCTCAAGCTCACGTGCATAAGCAACGAGTGGGACCATGATCTCAGGGAGAACCTTGGTGCCTTTAGCTTGAACTTCTGCTGCAGCTTCGAGGATGGCCTCGACCTGCATTGCGGTAACAGCCGGGTAGCTGATGCCGAGACGGCAACCACGGTGACCAAGCATTGGGTTCTCTTCGTGAAGAGCGTGAATACGCTTGGTGATAGCGGGAGCGCTCATACCAATCTTCTTGGAGAGATCCTTCTTCTGAGCAGCATCCATGGTGCCGATGAACTCGTGAAGTGGTGGGTCCAGAAGACGGATGGTCGCGGGGCGGCCTTCAAGTGACTTGAAGATACCAATGAAGTCTTTCTTCATGAAGACCTTGATCTTCTTGAGAGCCTTGGCGCGGCCTTCGTCGTCGTCAGCGAGGATCATCTCACGAACGGAGTCGATGCGATTGCCTTCGAAGAACATGTGCTCGGCCCGGGTCAGGCCGATGCCTTCAGCACCGAACTTGATGGCCTGCTGAACCTGCTCCGGAGTATCGGAGTTGGTGCGGACACCCAGCTTACGAAGCTTGTCGGTCCAACTCATGAGTTCCATGAACTTCTTGTAAGTCGCAGACTTTTTGGCGGCAGCCTTATTCTCGATAAGTCCCTGGATGACCTGGGAAGGTGAAGACTTGATACCACCCTTGTAAACGTTTCCAACGAATCCGTTGAGAGAAAGCTCATCGCCTTCTTTCAGAGTCACGCCGTTTCCGGAGAGAGTCTTCTTGGAGTAGTCGATGGTCATTCCGTGTGCACCGCAGACGCAAACCTTACCCATCTGGCGGGCAACGAGAGCCGCGTGTGACGAAGCACCACCTTCAGTGGTGAGAATTCCATCAGCAGCGATCATGCCGCGAAGGTCTTCCGGAGAAGTCGCCTGACGAACGAGGATGACTTTCTCTCCTTTTTCAGCAGCTTTAACCGAGTCTTCCCAACTGAAGTAAATCTTTCCGGAAGCAGCACCAGGACCGGCAGGAAGTCCGCTACCAACTTTCTTGGCAGCCTTCTCAGCCTTGGCGTCGAAGATCGGAGCGAGGAGGTGGCCGAGGTCATCAGCAGGAATGCGAAGGATCGCTTCTTCCTTTTTGATGAGACGCTCTTTCACCATGTCGAGGGCGATGTTCACAGCGGCGAAACCAGTGCGCTTACCGTTACGGGTTTGCAGCATCCAGAGCTTACCTTCTTCGATGGTGAACTCGACATCCTGCACATCGCGGAAGTGCTTCTCAAGCTTCTTACGAATGACGAGAAGTTCTTTGTGCGACTTGGGAAGGTCCTTGGCCATCTTGGCGATGGGCTTCGGTGTGCGAACACCCGCTACAACATCCTCACCCTGGGCGTCGATGAGATACTCACCGTAGAAAACGTTTTCGCCGGTAGCCGGATCACGGGTGAAAGCAACTCCGGTTCCGGAAGTCTTACCAGTGTTACCGAAGACCATAGCCTGCACGTTGACGGCGGTTCCCCAAGCAGCGGGGATACCATACTTCTGACGGTAAACTGTCGCGCGGTCGTTCTGCCATGAGTTGAAGACAGCGCTCACGGCTCCTTTGAGCTGCTCACGAGGATCTTCAGGGAAATTCTTACCGGAGCGCTCTTTAATAAGTGCTTTGAAAGCAGCAACCACTTCGCGAAGGTCTTTTTCCTTGAGTCCGGAGTCGTCCTTCACCTTGGCCTTGGCCTTGGCTTTATCGAGAATGACTTCGTAAGGATCGTGGTGCTCACCTGCGTGGGCTTCCACTTCCATCACAACACCTCCATACATCTGGAGGAAACGACGGTAGGAATCCCAAGCGAACTTGGGGTTGCCAGTCTTTTTGGCAAGAGCTTCAACGACTTCGTCGTTGATTCCCAAGTTAAGGATAGTGTCCATCATTCCAGGCATTGACTCGCGAGCACCGGAACGAACGGAAAGAAGAAGTGGGTTATCGAGATCACCGAACTTCTTACCCATGGCTTTTTCCACCTTGGTGATGTTCTCCTCGATCTCGGCATCAAGGGCCTTGGGATACGTCTTAGCGTTTTTGTTATAGTAAGTGCAGACTTCGGTGGTGATGGTGAAACCAGCAGGAACGGGGACTCCGATGCTGCTCATCTCAGCGAGGTTCGCGCCTTTTCCCCCGAGAAGAGCTTTCATCGATCCATCTCCGTCGCACTTTCCTGCGCCGAAGTAATAGACGTGTTTTGCTTTCTTGGCGGTTGTCTTTTTGGCGGCTTTTTTAGCGGCCTTTTTTTTGGTAGCCATGGTGTTTTTATTTTGAGAATTAAACGGCAAGTTTCCAAAGCGGACTGCGGGTCAATCCGGTCGGAAAGGGGCGCACTCTAGCAACCAAACCCTTTGTGTCAACAGTGTTGCGGGACCCAAGTTCGGAAGAAAAAAATCATGGGTTCAAAGACAGGCGCTTTCCGCAACGTTGCATGATGAATCTCATCAGTATTTTGGATGAGGTAGTCTATTTTTTTCAAACCCGCTAGGACCGGTTTCCAACCTTGGCTGAGAACGTCACAATGACTTGAATCAGGCCTACTTCGGCCTGCACCAATCCTGGAAATCTAGAAGTAGATACCGTGACTTCGAAAGCTAGGAAGGATGGCTTGTCTTTTCGAAGACACTCGACAAGGTTTCCCGATATGTCGGAAGAATACGATGTCATCGTGATCGGTGGGGGAAGTGGAGGCTATGCCGCTGCAAAGAAGTCTTCGGGCCTTGGCCTCAAGGTTGCCGTTATCGATGGAGCCACGGAACTTGGCGGTCTTTGTATTTTACGTGGCTGCATGCCCACCAAAGCGCTCCTCGAAACATCCAGCCGCATGCGTGCCATTCGGGAAGCAGGTGAATTTGCTATCGAAGTCCAAAATCCATCAGTTGACATCGATTCCCTCCGAAACCGAAAATCACGCCTAATTGATGATTTTAAACACTATCGTGTCAAAGGGCTAGAAAACGGTAACTTTGATCTCATCCGTGGCTACGCAAAATTCATCTCGCCTCACGAAATTGAAATCGAAGGACATGGGACCCTTAAGGGCAAGGCTTTTGTTGTTGCGACGGGCTCGGTCGAAAGCATCCCAAAAATCCCGGGTCTTTCTGACTCTCCCTATTGGACCAGTGACGATATCGTCGATCTCCCACGCCTTCCTGAATCGGTAGTCGTGGTCGGAACGGGAGCGGTTGGGATGGAGTCTGCGTTTCTCTTCGAGGGACTCGGATCCAAGGTCACCATCATTTCCCGGAGCCGCCCTCTTGTTTCCGGAGTGACTCCGGCTCTTTCGGAAGCAATGGAGAAACGCTGTCAAGATCTCGGGATAGACATCATTTTCGAAAAACCATTAACTAAAGTCAGCCACAATGATTCCGGCTTTACCCTCACGATCGGGGAAGAAACCCAAATCGATTGTGACCAATTAATAATGGCATCGGGTCGAAAGCCCAATCTCAGCCCTCTCAATCTTGTCGCTGCAGGATTCTCCGATGATCTAAGACAGCTTAATATTAACGACTATTGCCAAACGTCAGAGCCACACATTTTTGGGGTGGGCGATGTTTCTAGCCCTTTGGCAGTCGTTCACCTCGCGGTCATGCAAGGTGAGGCGGCTGGCGAAAACATCGCCGCTTATCTAAAGAGTGCGAAGCAAACCGCAACTTGGGATGAACGACTCAATATTTTCGGAATCTTTACCGATCCCGAATTGGTCGAGCTTGGTTGGAACCAAAATGAGGCAGGCAAAAGAGGATTTGACCCTGTCACAGCCTTCTATCGTTACGACGATCAAGGAAAAGGCGAAATTGTTGGAGAGAAGCACGGCCTTGTTTCGATCACAGCCGATCGCAAAACTGGCAAAATCCTTGGTGCAGCCGGAATTGGCCCACACGTCATCGACTACGCCCACACCATGATGGTCGCCCTCCATCAAAACTTAACCGTCGCAGAATTCCTTAAAATCCCCTCCTACCACCCAACATTAGGAGAAATCTGGACCTATGTGGCCGAGGAATTAATAGAAGAACTTTGATTTAATGAGTCATCCTTAAACTTTTGGCATCGAATGTCATCCTGTTCGCCTCCGGCAACCGGCTGACAGTTCAACCCGGAACGCCCTGAGTTTAGGGCGCTAAAACCCTAATCTTGGCCCTGAAGGACAATCCCGGCCTTTTTTTGTCCGATTAGCTGTATTCCTCAAAAAAGATTTGCATTCGTTGCGGGCTTCCCGTAGTTCCTCCGCCCCGCCAACCCACTTTACGACCATGGATATCATCAGCAAGATCGAGAAAGAGCAAATGAAGTCAGAAGTTACCGACTTCAATGTCGGTGATACCGTCAAGGTCCACAATCGCGTGGTCGAAGGTGGCAAAGAGCGTATCCAGATGTTCCAAGGCATTGTTTTAGCCAAGTCTGGGAGTGGCCTCAACTCTGCTTTCACCGTCCGGAAAATTTCGTATGGGACAGGTGTTGAGCGCGTCTATTGCGTCCACAGCCCACGAATTGACAAGGTAGAGGTCATCTCACGCGGCAAAGTTCGTCGTGCAAAGCTTCATTATCTTCGTGATCGTGTAGGTAAGCGTGCCATTCAGGTGAAGTCAGCAGACTGATCACACGAATCTAGCTAAATTCCTTGAACCGCAGTAAGAGTTTTCTCGCTGCGGTTTTTTTGCGCTTCACCTGCGCCCTCCCCTCTCCCACTCTAAATCCCTGTGCGAATCCACTGGGCATTTGTCGTTTCTGCAGTGATCGGGACCATCCTTCTCACGTGGCATCTGCGTACTAAGAACATGGATTTCCTGACCCCCTCAGGTATGGAAATCGTAGAAACCGAAGAAACTTCAGATTTGATCGACCTATCTGTAGTGCTGCAGCCGGAAATCAAAGATCAGCCGGAAATCAACAGTACTATTCAGCAGCCAAAAGACCCTGACAAAATTACGCCGTCTAAGGTGAAAGAAATCACCGAATTCGAACTGGGTGATTTAGTCTCTAGTCCGGGACTAGGCGCCTACCGGGACTTCGCCCGCGGAGAATCGCCTGACCGTCTTTTTGAGCTTTCATCCACACTCCGAGCGCGAGGTGAATTCCAACGTGCCCTCTTAGCCTTCGAAAGAGTGATCGATACAAGTATGGCTGAACCCAACTCCCGAGCCGAGGCGGCGCAGGGAATCGCTGCTCTCACAAAGAACCTGCCAAATTGGAATATCGATCCCAGCAACGAGATGATTCTCAACCTCCACCTTGGAATAGCTCACAAGCCATCTGATCACTTGCGAGATGTTCTTCAAGAGGTTGCAGCCCGAATTCGTGGATCTTCGGGTGACCAGCTCAGCATTATCCCCACAATGGACAGCAGCGACAATCCCGATTCCCCCAATAATAACCCTATTGCCCTTTGGCTCTCGGCCCCCGGCGATAACACAACTTCTTCTGCAGTCATTACTCTTCGACTTACAAGGAACGATGAGGAGCATCTCCAAGAAATATCGTTGGCGGTCTTCAAAACCATTCGGAGTCACCTCACCCAATTTGGGTATCCATCAGCTTCTGAAAACCTTAAGAAGGGAGAAGATTATCTTTCTCGGCAAATCACTCGCTTGATGTGGCGGGATTTTGCGCAATCACTTCATCACCCACAAAACGATCCCAATACCGCTGGGGAACACCCTGACGAATCAGTAGATTTAAATTTGGATTAAATTCCCTAAGAAAATCAATTCACAACCGTCCCACCCTCGTAGCTATGATCAAACTGCTCATCACCGCCACTTTTTCGCTCTTCTGCACTGCGATTGCCCAAGAGCCTTCCCCGGCAAAATCGAAACGCCCTGAAAAACCGAAAATCGAGCGTCTCAATGATGATGAAGTAAAGATTGGTAAAATCCACCTTCATCAAAAGAAGCGTGAACTCAGCTTCAAAGGTGGGATCAATATGACAAAAGGTCTCATCGAATACTTTTTGGCGACCACCAAAAGCGATAAGGTCCACGAAACGCTTATTCTGACCGATGCTTCACCGACAAACATAAATATCGCGATGAAGCTTCTCGGTATCAAAGCATCCAAGGAGCTCTTCGAAATCTTTGATGAAGACACGTGGAAGCCAACCGGCAAGTTTCCGGCTGTTTCGCCAGAAACACATGCCGCATCTTTAGTCGACATTTTTGTGGAATGGGGTGAAGGAGCAAAGAAAAAGAGGATTCCTGCCAACAAGCTAGTCCAGCATATCAACTGGCCCAAGAAGGCGCTAACTCCGAAGCCCAACCAAGAATTCGAGACAAAGGAAGCCACCTTAAGCGTGATGGAGAAAGGCCCCTGGCTCTCAACTGGATCCTACATGCATGAAGGACGATTTAAGGCTGAAATTGGCGGGATCATTTTCGGGATCTACACAAATGAACAAGCGATCATAAACTTTTTTGGCAAAGATCGCCTTTTAGGTGACGTTTGGATACCTAACGAAAGGATCACTCCAGACGAAGGGACAGTTGTCACCATCGTCGTTAAACCTCATACTCCACAAAAATGAAGAAGCTCCTCATTTCCTCTATTATCGCTATCTCCAGCCTCAGTCTGATCGCACAAGACAAGGTTCCACTCAAAGGCGCTCATCTCTCGATCAAACTTGAAACCCAAGAAGTCATCAAGAAAGGGAACAAGTTTATTATTAGTCAGCAAAACAAAGAAGGCTACTGGGGTGACCCCGACCTCCCAGCCTTTACCGGATTTGCGGTGAAGTGCCTCCTTCTTGATCCTTCATTCGACCCAAAGGGAACCGTTCCTGCGCCTGTCAAAAAGGGGATCGAATGGCTTTTGTCTCAACAAAAAGAGGACGGCGGAATCTACGGCCGAGGAATGGCCACCTACTCGACCTCTGCGTCCATCATGGCTCTCTGGATTGCCGGACCCGAAAAATATAAGGATCAAATCATCAGTGCCCGCAATTTCCTGATCAATCACCAGACCGATTGGGGGGTAAAAGGCGAAAATGACACCAAATTTGACGGTGGAATAGGCTACGGCGGGTCGCTTGCCCACTCTGACCTCTCAAACACTCACCGAGCGCTTGAGGCTCTTTACACAACTCGCGCCCTTGCCACCGACACCGGCGACAAGAAAGCGATTGAGCTCGACTGGGAAGCAGCTCTCGAGTTTGTCTCCCGCTGCCAGAATCTTCAAGCTACCAACAAGGGTGAAAAAACCGGTAACGATGGAAGCTTTGTTTACTACCCTGGAAACTCAAAAGCGGGGGAAGCGGTCGATAGCAAAACCGGACGTGTGGCTCTCCGCGGCTACGGCTCCATGTCCTATTCCGGACTCCTTTCGCTTGTTTACTCGGATCTAGACGAAAGCGATCAGCGGGTTAAGGCCGTAATTAATTGGCTTTCGGATAACTACACTCTGAAAGAGAATCCAGGCCTCGGAGGTCAGGGTCTCTACTATTACTACCATGCCATGGCTAAAAGCCTCGTGGCAGCTAATAAACCAACCCTCGAGGGAAAAGACGGTCTGAAGATTGACTGGCGTTCTGAGCTCGCCGCCACCGTCATCAACGGACAGCGCGAAGACGGTTCATGGGTTAATACAAAAGCCAGCCGTTGGATGGAAAACGACCCTGTTCTCGTCACGAGCTACGCCATAATGACTCTTCAGCAAATTCACTCTTCGCTGAATTAGATCCTTCAAGAAAATCCCCCACTAAAACCGGCTGATCAGAAAGCCCTCAACAGGATTATTGCCATTTCTAATCCTAGACTCTGCGGTATCATATTTCGGCTCACCCTTCCCCATTTCAGGGCTAGGTCCGGGTCAATTTAAAACAGGCTCCCTTGGCCTCCATCATCATTCTTGCGGGCCGGAGCCCCCAATATTTCCAAACCTTCCTGACGAATTCCAAGAGTGGCGATTTCATAAACCACTCTTTTGCGACCTTTACCGATTGAAACCTCAGTCCGCGTAATTTTCGTTCCGAGCAACTGCTCCATCATTTGGACCTCCATTCGCACTGCGTTGGGATACTCTTCATAAATTTTCTTCAGGGGATTATGAAATTCCTCAATTCGAAAACCGGTCTCCGCATCATAGTGGCACTTACTAAACCACCCCGACTTATCGCGAATATCAGCCAGCCGGGTTGCTTTTTCGACCATCGATTTTCCAACTCTAACCTTAGGCTGCCATTGCCCTCTCAAAACCTGAAAGTGATGGAATAAAAGTTTTTCGGGCGCCGAATCCCCGTAAAGTTGTTTGACACCCTCCAAAACCGCTAGAGTCAGACACACTCCAGCTTCCGGAAAAAGAGCATTACATTTCGGAGTCAATCGATAGAGTTTTTCAGGACGTCCCACCTCTTTTTTTGCTCGCGGGATCCGCCATTCTTCCAAATATCCTAGCTCCGCTAGTTTCAAGCAATGCTGCTTCACTCCCATATAACTCATTTTGAGCTCTCTTGATAAATCAGAGACAGGCATTCCGTCTGAGACTTTGATCGCCTCCAGAATAGCCGCCCAGGACGCACGCATCGTCTCTCTATGTGCTCCAAAAAACATTAGGTATGCCAGAAACTAGGCTCCGGCCTTGAATTCGGGAATCTTAATTTTAAGATCTTAACAGTTGCATCCGTATCAAAGAACCTAATCTTTCATGAAACACCTTCTCACCTTTACTGCTGGGCTCACGCTCGCTCTCTCAGGAGCGGATCGCCCGAATATCCTTTTCATCTTCTCAGATGATCACGCCCCAAATGCCATTTCGTGCTATCCAGGCGGACTTTTCGACGAAATCGCTCCGACCAAAGGCATAGACCGGATCGCTCGCGAGGGGATGCGCTTTGACCGATCCTACTGCACCAATGCGATATGCGGGCCTTCGCGTGCCTCCATTCTCACAGGAAAACACAGCCACCTAAACGGCTTCATCGATAATAATTCTTCTTACTTCGATGGCCTCCAAACCACTTTCCCCGATCTACTCCGCGAAGCCGGCTACACCACCGCAATGATTGGAAAGTGGCATCTCCACTCCAATCCTATCGGCTTCGACTACTGGGAAATCCTGCCCGGGCAAGGAGCTTACTACAATCCTGACTTCATTCAGATGGACAATACGCGTAAGCGTTTCCAAGGCCACTGTAATGACCTTGTGACTCAAAAAGGCCTCACCTGGCTCAAGCAGGCTGCTGACTCAAAAAAACCATTCATGGCAATGGTCCAATACAAGGCTCCCCACCGGAACTGGGCACCCGCGTTCCGTCACATTAACATGTTTGATGATGTAAACATGCCAGAGCCCGAGACTCTTTTTGATAATTACGAAAACCGTTCTTCCGTCCTCAAGGAACACGCAATGGGAATCCAAGACCATATGTCTTGGGGAAATGACATGAAGATGCAGGGTAAGAATCTGTTCCCAAGCCACTTCACTGGCGGCCCTGGCAACGGCCAATTTAATCGGCTCTCCGATCAAGATAAGAAGATTTTCATCTCTGCTTACGAGGACGAAAACAAGCAATTCATCAAAGAAATGAAGGCTGGCAAGCTCGACCAAAAAGCGATCACAAGCTGGAAATATCAGCGCTACATAAAGGACTACCTTGCCGTCATTCAGTCCATGGACGAAGGGATCGCCAAGATCCTAAACCACCTCGACAATTCGGGTCTCGCTGAAAACACCATTGTTATCTACTCGTCAGACCAGGGCTTCTATCTTGGCGAGCATGGCTGGTACGATAAACGCTGGATGTTTGAAGAATCACTTATGATGCCCTTTGTTGTTCGCTGGCCCGGAAAAATTAAGCCAGGCTCTGTATCCAATGCCATCATCCAAAATATCGACTATGGCCCCACCTTCCTAGAACTCGCTGGTGCTAAAATCCCGGAAAGCATGCAGGGAAAATCACTTGTTCCAATTTTTAAAGCTGCCGGTGAAAAGCCCAAAGGATGGCGTGATTCCATCTACTACCGTTACTCTGGCGAGCGCACTCATAATGTAGCCGCCCACGATGGAGTCCGAACTGCAGATCACAAGATTTTCTGGGTCCCCAAGACCAAAGAATACCAACTTTTCGACATGAAGAAGGATCCACAGGAAATGAAATCGGTCCACAATGATCCAGCCTATGCCGTCGTCTTCAACGAAATGAAGCAAGAACTTGATTCTGCTCGTAAAAAATATCGCGTCCACTCCGCTATTATCGGCGAGCCACGCAAGGATGAATGGTGGATGAAACGTCACCAATCGATGAATAAAAACGCCAAAAAACCACACGACCTCCTCTTTATCGGCGACTCTATCACTCAAGGTTGGGAAGGTTCGGGTAAAGGGACCTGGGAAAAATATTACGGCAATCGCAAGGCTCTCAACTTAGGAATCTCAGGGGACCGTACTGAACACGTGATCTGGCGTTTAGATAATGGGAATCTCCGAAACCAGAAAAAAGCAAAGGCAGCCGTTGTCATGATTGGCACGAATAACACGGGGCACATCATGCAAGATCCAACTGAAGTTCGTGATGGCGTTGAACGAATCGTTTCCACACTCCGGGCCCGTTGCCCGCAGGCAAAAATCCTTCTCCTCGGCGTCTTCCCTCGCGGGGTGAAACCCGATGATGCCAAACGGAAGAACAACCTTGAAATCAACAAGTTCATCTCGGAACTCCACAACGGAGAGCGGATTCACTACTTAGACATTTCAGATAAATTCCTTACCGCCGAGGGCATCCTCACCAAGCAAGTGATGCCAGACGCCCTCCACCCAAGACAGAAGGGTTACGAAATTTGGGCGGAGGCGATCGAGCCCAAGCTCAAGGAATTTGGGCTCTAACGCTTGAGATGCCACTTTTAACGATCTGTGAAGGTCGAGAAGACAACCACGCGCCTTAACGGAAGAATAATCCTTTCACGTCTGATAGGAATTCTCGGGGGCTGTCAGCGCTCGAAAACGCGGCCTAGGCCCCAAGGCAATCTGTTAAAGCCCACGAAACGGCTTCTTTGACATCTCTCCATTCATACCTAGACTGAAAGCAACGTGAGCAACATCTCCTTCACCTCCTCCGCGCCTGGATATTGGGCAAATGAAGACATTCCCCACGAAGACTGGAATTCAGCCAAATGGCAGTTGAAAAATTGTGTTTCATCGCTCGCTGATATCGAAAAACATCTCAGGCTCTGCGAAGAAGAGCGTGCAGGGATCCTCCTCACCGGCACCAAACTTGCCACGTCTGTTACCCCGCACTATTTCAACCTCATTCACCCGACCGACCCGGATTGTCCAATTCGACGTCAAGTGATTCCCCGCATCGAAGAAACTCACACCGACCCGTCCGAGATGGCTGATCCTTGTGGCGAAGACTCACACATGCCGGTTCCCGGACTCGTCCATCGCTATCCAGATCGCGTTTTATTTCTAGTGACCGACCGTTGCGCGTCTTATTGCCGCTATTGCACTCGATCGCGCGTCGTTTCCGGAGTTTCCGATCAAAAACTGGAAACCCAGTGGGAGCTGGCGATCGATTATCTCAAAAGGACTCCCCAAGTGCGTGATGTCCTTCTTTCTGGTGGTGACCCCCTTCTCTTTTCGGATGCTAAGCTCGAGAAACTCCTCACAAAACTCCACGCGATTCCCCATATTCAATTTATTCGTATCGGTTCACGCATCCCAATCTTTCTACCACAGCGTATCACACCAGAGCTCTGCGCGATGCTCCGAAAGTTCCATCCACTCTTTATCTCAATCCACACCAACCACCCAAAGGAACTTACAACTGAGGTTCACGAAGCACTTAGTCGTTTAGCTGACGCAGGAGTGATGATGGGGAATCAATCCGTCCTTCTCGACAAGGTAAATGACTCGGTCGAAGTTCAGAAAGAACTCGTTCACAAACTTCTAATGTGTCGGGTCCGACCCTATTATCTTTATCAAGGCGACCTAATAAAGGGCACAGCCCACCTACGGACTAGCATCTCCAAGGGAATCGAAATCATCGAAGGCTTACGCGGGCACACATCCGGATACGCCATCCCCCAATATGTTATCGATGCTCCGGGAGGTGGAGGGAAAATTCCTATCAACCCTGAATATATCGTGGAGTCCAACGATGAACGAACTGTCCTTCGTAATTACGAAGGCAAGGAATTCGTTTATTCCGAATCAAAATCAGCACCGAAATTAGCACCTCTTCCGCTGTGAGATCAGGCAATTGATCTCACCGTAATTTCACCACTCGCATTCCACAAAAAACGGCGGACCTTCCTCGGAACCGCCGTTGTTTTTAAGTCTTAAGCAGTCGCTCTATCTGTTCTTAGGAGGATACTTGAGGAAGGTCTTGTATTTGGACGGGACACTTTCGCCAGAACCCAGAACTTTATCCCAAAGCTTAAGGAGGGCGGTCGCTTCCTTGATGAGTGCCGCGCCATTTGAATCGTCGCTGTAATCCTCCGTTGAATAAAGCTCCATTGCAGTCTTAACATCTTCGTGATCAAGGATGATGCGGAGGCAATTCAGCGCCGACTTCCGAGTGATCTCCTCAGAGGCAGCGAAGTCAGCAACAAAGGCATTATTATAAGCATTGAGAGCCTTCACGGGTTGACCAGCGCCCTCGAGCGCCAATCCATGACAATAGGCAATCTGTCCGCGCAAGTTACCAGGCAACTTGGCTCCACGCCATTTTTCATCGCGGCAAATCGCGTCAAGACGGTTCCAGCTTTTAGTGCGGACTGCATCCCAAAAAACTCCATAGATTTCATACTGCTTTTTTTGGAACTTGTAGAGAAGGTTGTCGGGCGCAAATTTTGCTGCCAGCTCGGCGAGCTTCTCAAGATCTTCAAGACGCCGATAGCATTCCATTTCGTAAAAAGAGGCCATAGTAGCGGGATTACCTTTCACCTCGATCAGCGTGTCATATTCCTCAGCACAGGCAGCAAACTTGGGTGCGGCATCGCGGTAGTTTCGGCTTTTGTAGAGCTCAAGAGCTTCAGTAAACTCAGGCGCTTGTAGGAAATAGACCGAGCAGCTGAGCAGACTCTGCTCCCGCTTCACGAGAGTCTGCTGGGTTTCACGCCAGAGGAACTTTAATTTAGTAGCATCCATCATCCAACCCGTGAAGGTATCCTCATCAGTGACGATTAGAATCCGGGCCTCCTTTGCCCCAAACAAGGGAGCGACACTGGCGGCGAGAAAGAGGGCTGCAGTAAGAATTTTTTTCATATCTTTTGATCCGTTCAATTTTTACTAGGTTAAATCACTCGTCTTCTGGCTCCACGACTTTGGTGATGTCGGAAAGCGCTTCATAGGACTTTGTCAACTGATACACTTCATCCCACATCTCTTTCTCCTTCTTAGTAGCTTTCTTGACAGCCTGCGACGTCATCTTGAGATACTTATAGCCACCCTCATAAGCATACTGGCGATCGCTCTTACCTTTGGTGGTTCCACCCCGCTTCCAGAGAATTTCCATCCAGCGTTTCATGGCAGGTGAAGAAAACCTGATTGTTCCCATGCTGGAAATCCACACCTGCTGGTAAGCGGTCAATGCATCATCAACCCTCCCAGCCTTGTCATGGGAGGCAGCAAGTAACATTCGGCAAGGGACCGCGTAACGGCGGAACCCATCAGTTTCAAGATACTCCTTGGCAGTAGCAATCGCCGCATCGTAGGCATCATTATCAGCGTGGATACTAGCAGTGAGATAGAGAGCTTCTTCTCTTTCGCCACTGTCGTCCGAATCATCACTAACCCGCTTCAGGAGCTTGATGGCCTCGCTCTTCTGAGCTGAGGTGCCCTTCGCGTAAACGTCGGCTAGTCCAAAAATCGCAGCGAACATATGAGATTGATCGGAACGACTAAGCGCTTCCTGGTAATAGACTTCAGCAGCTTGCGGTTGAGTCGTCTTGCGAATAAAATCACCAACCCTGACGAGAATAAAGTTAGAGAGATCTTTCGGTTTGAAGTCCCTTTGAAGCTCCTGGAAGAGAGTTTCGATCATCGCCTTTCCATCACGAATCTGAGCCGCCTCCTTTTCGGGATCTGAAGACTCTATGACTTTCTCAAACACTCCGATAATCGCGATACGTAGAAGTGCCCGAGTGGCCATATCACGGGAATCAATTCCCGGGAACGAGTAGTAGTGATCTTTAAGCTCCTTGGGAGTCTTTTCTTCAAGATATTCCTCGGTGTAAGAACCAATAGACTCCTCAAGCCCAGGAGTACCGGGTTCCTTAGCAATCCCAGAAATGACTGTTTGAAGACGTTTAAGGGCTTCCTCGATTTTTCCAACTTTCCGCATTCCCGGAATGCCAGCGACCGCGACCTTTGCTTTGAAAGGTGATTCGTTTCCATACTCTTCCCAGAACTTATTATAGTATGGAACAGCTTCCGCAACGCGTGGATTTTCCACTTTGCCAATCTTGGCCTTACCGATGAGTGAGGTGAGGTAGAAGAGACACTCTCCTGAAACGAGATCGTTTTTCTTCTGCTCGGCTAGCTCGAGAGCCATAAGATAGTATTTCTCGGCTTCCTCGGGCTTTTTCAGCCCTTCGAGAATATTACCCTTCAGAGCAAGATTCTGCTCCATCACAGAAACGCCAGGAAACTGAGTCTCAACCCGAGTCACCTTCTCAAGGGCTGGTTCATATTCACTTTCTGCGTAGTAGCAGTTCGCGCGGTCGAAAAGGGCAAATGGGTAGTAAACGTTACTCTTAGGGTCAGGATAGTTTTCGAAAAATTTATCGAGAAGTTCAGCGGATTTCGTCCATTCTTGAAGACGTGAATAGTTGGCGGCCTGAAAGTAGGAAGTAGCCATAATACGAAGCTTGTCTCCCTCTTTCTTATTCTTGCCGTAGGAGGACATATATTCATTTAGGTACTCTTGAGCTTCAACAAATTGACCAAGATAGTGCTTACTTCCACCGAGAACAAAGAGGCAGACATCATGCTGCTTAGATGGCTTCGTTAGTTTAGGCAGCATCACTTCAGCAACTTCGATACACTTTTCATATTCTCCGTTAAAGAAAAGGCTAGTGAGCATCATGCGGCGCACTTCATTGACATACTTGCTTTTAGGGAAGTCCTTGAGAAAAATTGAACCATAATGCTCGGTGGTAAGGACCTCACCGATCAAAGCCGAGGTTCGGACAAGGTTATAAAGGTTATTTTCACGCCCCGCACCTACCTTCCCATCGCGCATCACTTTGGCATTCGGAAAATAGAGCTCCATTTGTTCATAAACCGCGAAGGCGCCTCGTACATTTCCGTCTTCCTCGTGAAGAACAGCAGTGTTGAGGTAGGCATATACCTCATTCACCTTGCCGCTCGTATCGGCCGTTTCGAGCTCGGCAAAATCTGCGTCCAACTCACCTTTTTTAACGATCATCGAGCCATCGCGAATCGTGCGGTCGTAGCTTGCAAGCATTGCAAGGCGACCCTTGATGTCATCAATCGCAGCAATTGTGCTGGGAACAAGTGCGTAGAGTTCGAAAGTTGAGCGAATCATATCAGCCGAGCGGGCGTCCTGAGCGAGCTTCATAAAGAGGGAAGAGAACTCATGAGCTTCAAATGGCTCCAGTTTGATGTGAGCACGATTTTTGGAGAGGAAGTCGAGAAGTGCGGCTTCATCTTTTTTCTCAATTACAGAAGCCACCATCGTATTGAAAGCCGCCATAATACCCTTATTCGGGGTAGGAAAAGTCACTTTGTTCTGAATCGCGGTCTCGAGATACTTGTTACCCTCAGAAATCTTGTTCAACTTATAGTGGTTGATGGCCATATTGATGAAATAGACTCCCTTTTCATAACGATCACGGGTTGGGTCACGTTCCTCGAGAAACTTCTTATACATGCGGATTGAGGTTGCCCACTCCTCGGCCCCTTTGGCTGCGTGCCCCCACATGAGCAATGAGAGCTTGTTATACATATTCTTGCTGGCAGCCTGCCCCTCCTTGGGCTTGGTGTTTGGATAGCGCTTATAACACTTCTCAAACGATTTCATTGCGTCTCCGAACATGCCGAGTTTGATTTCGCAGTAGCCTCGATGATACCAAAACCAACCAAAGCGTGGCCCATAAAGCTGGGGAGCCCTGGAATCATAAGCATTGGTCGCTTTGACAAGGACCGCCTGGGCTTCGGCCCACTTACCGGATTTCATGGCCGCGAGAGCGTCCTTGTTCATATCGCCGATGGAGGCACCAAAACTTGTATTGAATAAAGCAACGAAGGCGAAAATGGCGAGGGCCAGTTTTCGTGGAATGGATTGGATTGAATTCATAATTCGCGAGGTGGTGGAAATGGTTGTTGGAAAAAGAAAGGCTGAGAGCCAGTGGCTCATCAGCCTTTCGGGCAAGAGTTGAAACGATTAGGCTAGGGATTCCTTAGGATATTCTAGCGAATCCTGAAATGATGAAAATTAATTGGCTTCCGGGTCAAGAAGATCAGTGAAGGTAATCTCCGTAATCTTGGCACCAGCCAAGGAATTGAGCACATCAGTCACCCGCTGGGAAACAGCATCACCATCGACCTTGATTTGAACAAGGGCCTTGCTGCTCGACATGTCGGCAGCGCTCTTGTGAAGATCGAGACGTGCCGAGAGGTTCGGCAGCTTACGGGCGTCGGAGTCAGATTCGAGAAGCTCAATCACTCCGGTCTCATTTTTAATCGAAATATTTCCATTCGCTTCGAGAAGGATCAGCATTGGCGCAAGATCCGGAGGAGTCTCCGAGGGAGTCGTGGAAGGGAGCGCAGTACTCAGCTCCTGTTCCTTCTTGATGATCTGAGTAGTTACCAAAAAGTAAATGAGAAGAAGGAAACAAACATCAATCAGGGAAGAGATGTCCAAGCCTGGTTCATCTTCCTCAGGCGCTTGAATCTTTTTGTGGCGTGCCATGGAATGATTTTTTGGTCTAGAGTTTCAGGTTGAGCTATTCTTTGTTGAAAGCGGCGTAGGCAACCTGCTTTAAACCGACGGTAGCGCCGGCCTTGATGACACGTTGAACATACTTAAATTCGACTTCCTTGTCTGAACGAATATGGAGAACCGGCTCATTACCTTTGGATTCAACCCGCTCTTTTTCAGCTTTAAGATATTCGCGAAGAGCGGCTCCATCAGCCATGAGGGACTTAGTATCCTCTTTGACGAAGTCTCCATTATCACGAACATTGACGACAATCTTTCCATTTTTCGATTTAGCAGCTTGAGCATTCTCGGCTACCGAAGGAGTTAGATTTGGATCAATCTTGATCGTCTTGGGATTGGAAACAACGAGGAAGAAAAGAAGCAGCAGGAAGACCATGTCGATCATGGGCGACATGTCCATTTCGGCTGATTCACCATCATCCTTATTGACTGCGCGGAGTCTATCTGAGGCCATTGGTTTCTGAGGTGGTTTAGTAGCTTAACACGAGGGGAGGAAAAATTTCATCCCCTCGGACGGGTTAAACGGCAATCCCCTCAGGAATCTTAGCAAGATGTGCATCAGCATTCACGGTCTGGATAGATGCGTTGATGAGATTTTCTGCCGTACCATGACAATCAGCGACCAAGGTGTTAAAGCGGTTCTTGAAGAAGAAGTAAGCGAAAAGAGAGAGAATCGCGACGATCAGCCCCCACATCGTGGTCAAAAGCGCAACCGAAATATCGGCAGCAAGATCTTGCGGATCAGCACCAGCATTTTGTCCCAACGTAGAAAAAGCACCAATCATACCGAAAACAGTTCCGAAAAGACCAAGCATCGGAGCCGCCTGGGCCACGAGAGAAAGAAGCGAAATGAAGGTCATCTGCTTGCGAGTCTCATTGATGGAAAAATCAGCGATCGCATCCTCAACGTGATCTCGACCTAGATCCTCGGGGTGAGTTGCGTCGATATTGGGCAAAGAGTAAGCCATCATCCGCCCAAGGTAGGAAGGATGTGAAGCAGAAAGCTCAATCGCACTGCGAACACGGCAGTTTGTCATATGATCGAGGAGAGCTGCCTTTAGGTCGTCAGGCGCAAACTTAGCTTTGGTGAGGTTCATAAAGTTGAAGACCGTAAGACTGATCAACGACAGTAATCCGATCGCGACGATGAAAATTGTAAGCGGCCCACCATCAATGAGGTAGCTGTCGAGCGCGCTCTTATCCTTTCCAGCTTTCTCGGCTTCCTGAGCGAGAGCGGGAGCGGCGGAAAGAAGAGTGAAAGCGGAGCCAACGAGCCAACCTTTGGCGATACTGAACTTTGAAGTCATGGTCATGATTTTTTGGTTTAAAAGTCGAAGTGATGAATTTATCAGGAGCGCATTCTCGAAAGTGCAACCAAGGAGTAAAGAAAATAAAACGAAGAATGGAAGTGATATTTACTGTGACATTTGGATGTTTTCCCGCGCGGGGACAAGGAATAGACCTACCCAAAGAAGGTTAGCTTTTGTTATGGCTTCTTGGTCTTAATCGGTGTCTTTCGCAGGGGGAACAAAGCCTTGCAGATTTCACAGACGGTTCCATCACATCCTCTGGCCGAGCAATATTCACGCCCGTAGAAGATAATTTGCAGGTGAAGTTTGTTCCAAGCTTCCCGTGGGAAGAGTTTTTTTAAGTCCTCTTCAGTGCGTTTCACACTTCTCCCGTCTGTCAATTTCCACCGCTGGGCCAGACGATGGATATGAGTATCGACTGCAAAAGCCGGAACGCCAAAAGCTTGTGACATGACCACTGAAGCAGTTTTGTGACCCACTCCGGGAAGCTCTTCAAGAGAAGGGAAATTGGCCGGCACTTCGCCACCATGCTTGCTCAGCAAAATTTCTGATAGGCCGCGAATTGCCTTAGCCTTCCGAGGAGCTAATCCACACGGTCTCACAATGGCATCAATTTCCTCCACAGTGAGTTTAACCATCATGACGGCATTACTGGCTTTTTTGAACAATGCGGGGGTTACGAGATTAACCCGGACATCAGTACATTGCGCGGACAAAAGCACGGCAACCAGGAGAGTGAAAGAATTCGTATGGTCCAGTGGAACGGGTGTCTCGGGATAAAGCTCTTCCAAACGTCGAAGGATGTAGTCGGCGCGTTCCTGTTTCAACATCCCCCATCCCTGCCCGAGGAGAGGCACTTGGCCAATAAAAAACCGGCTCTCCCATCATTAGGGAGCCGGCTCTTAGAGAATTTGGGGAAGGATCCTAGTTGCGGGCCACTTTACCGGACTTAACCCTAGCCTTGGCAGCGTAATACATCTTACGGGTATGCGTATATTGAGTTCTCCCAGCCAGAATATTAAGTGTCCGATCCCAATCACCCCACTGAATTACCGCGATCTCGATATGACGATTTCCCCAAAGGCGCATGCTGCTAAGGTTTGGATGATAGATATCGATCGTGTTGGTGCCAACAAGAGCCGAGCCGTAATCATCCACTATATAAGTATAAGGAAGACCTTTAATTTTGAATTTAGTCCCAACCGGATATTTGGACCAATCAGCGGCTGCGCTGCGAACCGCACCATACTTAAGATAGGTTCCTAGAGCATTCTTACGCCAAGGCACGCCAACCTCATTTTCCTCGTGAGAGTAAGCGGTAGTCCGCACAACACGATGGCGAACGCGGTCTGGATAGGTTGGCATACCGTGCTTATCCTTCTTGAAACTCCTAGCTGTCTTGACCACCGAATCCGAAACAGATGCTGGATAGAATCGATTCGAGTTATTCGCGGCAGTCAGTCGAAAGAGATTAGAAGGATTCCAGAATTTGAACACACTCCTACTATGGATTCCAGTGGCGTCAGAATTAAAACCCATGGAACCAAGATCTCCGCAGCTAGAAAGAAAAAGGCTACAGGAAATCCCTAAAAAAGGGAGGAAGCGAAAAAAGTTCATCTGATGATCTCGCGAAAGTAACCCTCTCGCACGGCGAGGATGTGCACTGGGAGCGGCGCGAATGTCTAGAGTTTTTCGGGAATTAAGCCAAAAAATCATCACGGGACTCCGGGAGGCAAAAAAAGCGACGACCTCCAGGCCGCCGCTTTGTGTTAAAGATATTCCTTAAATTTGGGAGTAGACTAAGCCTCAGCCGAGAGCTCTAGAGGCTTGTATCCGCCTTTCCCTTTGAAATAGAGATACATGATCACATATGTGATTAGCATGATAAGAGGAAATATTGCCATATTAGCAAGGGCTTTCTGGCCACTACCATCTTGCGAGGCAGCTACAGCATCCTTCACATCTTGATTTTGATTTGCTATGAGAGCATCAACTTTTTCCCCCTCAAGGCTCTGATAGCTGATTGAGTTATAATAAATTGACTTTTCCTGAAGAGCCTCCGAAGCGACGTTCCCATCGACAACAAGTCCAGGAACACTTTGGGCTTCCTCAAGAGCAGCAAGTTCAGATACTGCCTTTTTTTCCTGAAGCGCCCCAATATATGGGAATCCAAGAACGCCTACCGCCAACATTCCGATACCAGAAACTGAGTTGAGCGTAAGAGCTCCTCCCCGAGGAGTTTGCTCAGAAACAATCCCCAACATCGTTGGCCAGAAGAATGTCTTCCCGAGGGCATAGAGAGTAGCCGCCGCAAAAATGAGTCCAACTCCTGAGGCGTTAGAAAGCGCCAAAAGGCCTGCGATCGCAAGAACCGAACTCAAAATCAAAAGCGGAAGTGGCTGCAACCGGTGAACAATTGGTCCTGCATAAAAACGGAGAACCATCATGATGACCGATGTGTAGACTAAAATCCAACCTGCATCGAATGTAACCACTTTCCCCATAATTCCGGAAATCCAACCGTCCGTTCCAATCTCAGTTGTCGCGAGTGGGGTCATCAAGAGAATCAACACCAACATCAAAGGACGGCCGAGACTCCTTGTATAGCCTCCTAAGCCGATTGCCATGGCAGCACAGAGGACCATCCAAGTGAGACTATAACCCTTAATTGCCTCGTCGAGTTGGAGGAACATCAGAATCGCAACCACAGCCGCACCGCCAAATCCAAACTCCGCGAGCATATCACGATAGCTCACACCCGCAGCAACGCGCTCCTGAACAGGAAACTGACAACGAAGCAGCATCACAAGATAGATCACTGCCGGGATGAAAATCAGGCCCAACTTCACCTCCCAAGATGTTCCCCCCATAAAAATCACAGCAATACCAGCTATGACAAGTCCACCGGGCCAACCCGCATGCAGAATGTTGAGCCATTTAGTTTTTTCCTTGTCAAAAAGAGTAGCGACTACTGGGTTAATAAAAGCCTCTACCGTTCCATTACCAAGCGCTAAGATCAATCCACCCCAGAGCAGCAGGTCTTTCGCAAGTTCGGGATTAGTATCAGCCACAGAAAGACCATAAATCCCCATGATACCCCAGATGATTTGGGAACCTGCTGCGAAAATCATCGCAAACTTATAACCAACTTTGTCAATAATCAGACTGAACAGGATGATGCTTATTGCGAAGGGCCAGATCTGAATTCCTTTGAACATTCCGACTTCAGCCTCATCAAGACCAAGAAGCTCTTGTGTGATTGCGGGATCATCTAAAAGAAACATTCGGGTAATAAATCCGAATGCCGTGGTAATCAGGGCAATGAAACAGCCCCAGAAAAGGGCCATACTTGGTTTCTCACTGTCACTCATATATAGTAATTTTTAATGTTTATTTGTGTGCCCCAAGTTGGGGAAGGCAAAAGTCTGCCCAATCTGCTCCACAAAACAAGCAAAGGATTACCATAATTCCACACTCCTCCACAGACTCAAAACGGCGACTCCCTAATGGAAGCCGCCGCTCTTATGGAAAGACCACCGCCCGGACGATCTCTCGTTTTAACCCGGACGGTGCTTAAATTTAGTCAGCCCCTATTGAGCCTGACCAGGTTACCAAGGTAACCTTTGATGTTCCTTTCGGAACGATTGGTTCATAGGTGTTTTTTATGAATCGGCCGGGAGGCTGTTGCCTTTTGTGAAGGACCACAAGCGCAAATCGCATTTTTACGCAGAAGTCTTCTGCAAAAATAGATCCAGCCCGTCAGTGAGAGCAATCCAACTTGCCTCAATAATACTATCGGACACCCCGACGGTCCCCCAAGTGGTTTCGCCATCAGTATGCACGATCAAAACCCGGGTTTTCGCAGCGGTCGCCTCTTCCCCGTCGATAATGCGCACCTTGTAATCAACGAGCTGTATTTTTTCTAACTGAGGAAAAAATGGGGTCAGGGCCTTCCGCAAAGCTCCATCAAGAGCATTGACCACGCCATGGCCGGTTGAAGCAGTGTGACTGGTTTTGTCGCCAACATCTAATTTCACGGTCGCTTCACAAACCGGCGCGTGACCGTCCTTATATTTTCGGAAAGAACATTGGTATTCTTGAAGATTCCAACTGCGGGGAGATTCACCGAGCATCCGGCGCACCAAAAGCTCAAGCGAACCACCCGCTGCTTCAAAAGAATAGCCAACCTGCTCAAGGGCTTTGACCTCGGTCAATATGGCCTTGGCCTCATCACTCCCCTTTTCAAGATGAATTCCAAGCTGCTCGGCCTTCATAAGAATATTTGACTGACCAGAAAGTTCGCTTACCAAAATCTGCTGTTCGTTCCCGACCTGACCCGGTTCGATATGCTCATAAGTCCTCGCTAGCTTCTGAACGGCATTCACATGCATTCCACCTTTGTGAGCAAAGGCAGTCCGTCCCACAAAAGCCGCTCGGGCGAAGTGGGGGTTATTGGAAACATCGTCCACAAAGAAAGAGAGATCGCGCATTCCCGAAATATCTGCAACCGCCTTGCGGCCCATCTTAAGCTCAAGAATCGGGATGACTGAGGTGAGATTACAATTTCCAGTCCGCTCTCCGTATCCATTGATCGTTCCCTGCACCTGGGTCGCACCTGCATCAACCGAAGCAATCGCGTTGGCGACTCCGAGTTCACAATCGTTATGAGTGTGGATCCCAAGTGGAACCTCCGGAAATGCCTCGCGCACCACGTGGCTCATTTCAGCGATCTCTGACGGGAGACACCCTCCATTTGTATCGCAGAGCACGAGCCAATCAGCCCCACCTTCCACCGCTGCTCTCAAGGTTGCCATCGCGTGTTCAGCTCCATCTTTGTAGCCATCGAAAAAGTGCTCGGCATCGTATACGACTTCACGTTCCGCCTGTTTAAGATAACGGCAGGTATCCCGAATCATAGCCTGGTTCTCCTCAGCCGTCGTACGGAGCACCTCGGTCACTTGAAGCTCCCAGCTTTTCCCAAAAATGGTAATTACTGGAGTGCCGGCATCAATTAGAAGCTGGACTTGAGGATCATCCTCGACAGCCAAGTCGGCTCGGCGAGTGGAGCCGAACGCCGCGATCTTAGCATGATGCCAGGTTTCCTGAGAAGCCGCCTTGAAAAACTCAATATCCTTAGGATTCGACCCGGGCCAGCCACCCTCAATATAGTCCACCCCGAATTCATCCAACCGCTTTGCGATTCGAATCTTGTCTAGGCCAGACAGTGAAAACCCCTCGCCCTGAGTACCATCGCGAAGCGTGGTATCGTAAATGCGGACTCTTTCTTGTTCGCTCATCGTTTGTATCAAATCGGATCAACCGGCGGATCAACTGAACCGACCGGAGCACCGACAAAATGCCGCGCCCAGCAGCCAGTGGCAAGAATGAAGACTTCCCTAGTTCAAAGGAGGAGGCACCGAGGTTGATATTTGATTCTTAGTCGAAAGCTTCTTTTTAATGAAGAACAGACAAGCAATTGTTACTGCCAATAATCCAATACCGAGAACAGGGCGGAAGAAAATCCAACTCATTGCAATGATGATAGCACTTATGGCAATTGAGAGGAGGAGGGCAACCAACGCGCTCACCCCACCCACCAGATTGCCCAGAAAAGGTAAGACATCTGCCAAAACCGAAAGGGGTTTTAGGATAAGAAGGAAGCCAATAAACATGACGACAATCCCGCCCCCTCGAAGCGCCCAGCGCTGAAGCTTCGCCTTAGTTTCCTCACCTTCAACTACCTCCTCAGCCGACAGCAGACCTTGGTAAAGTAAGAGCTTAGTTTTCCCGGTTTCTGACTTGTAAGTAGAGAAGCTATTCCCCGTCTGAACCGCCATCACGCTAACTTCATCAGGGCCAGTAAGTGAGAAAGAGACCTTTTCATCTCTAATTTTTGGGCTTGCCGGTATCCCAGAGTAAAAAGCTCCCCCACTCAGGCGACCATCTTCCTTCCAACTATCGGGCAGCTCCTGGAGAAGATAGGGTTCCTTCCACGACATTTGAGAAATGAGCTCATCTGAAAGTTTAAAAGCTCCTAGTGTGACCACCTTAGCCTGGGATGATCCACTCTCATACTTCCGGCCACCTCCGTTATCATGACCAGATTCCTTGAATTTAGAAGAATCAACAGGCTTACTCACCCACTCTTTCTTGTAAGTATAAGTTGTTACAGTTTCCTCACCACCACCTAGCTTTTTCCTTTTCTTGGATTCTTTTTTCTCAACCCACTGATAAATTTTGGCACTCCAACTGAGTCGAATAGCGTTCTCCTCAATCTCAAATTGTTGATTCTTCACGAGATCGTCGGTCTTGGCCGGACCATTTAGGTGAACCAATTCCCCCTCATTTTCAGATTCAACCGAGTCAGCCGAAACGCTGATCACCTTCTCCGCAATCTCCTTGTTGGTTTTAAGGTCTTGAACTGCATTACGCTCATTCCACACCAGCATCACAAGAGACACCACCAAAAGAACGAGTCCGAAAAGAACCCCTGTAATTGAGGAGCCAATCCGGCCAAGCCAACCGGAGCTTGTTGTTTCAGTATAAGACATTCCCGGGAGATATCGGAAAAAAGGGTGAACGCAAGGGCCAAGCAACTGCCCATCAGGTTTTTATGAAATTTTTCTCTTCGATTCAGATCACTACTTCGGAGCCCCCTCTCGCTCATCTATCAAGGCACCGCGGTAGCGCTTGAGAAGGTCATCACGATTGCACTTTTCTGCCTTCAAGAATCCAAGGACTTTCTCGACTTCCTTGGAGTTCTCAGGCGTAGGAAGCCCGGCAAGACGGTCGAAGATTTTATTCCTCACCGTCGTGAGATACAAGCCATCGGTCGGACAGCCTGGCTTTCCCATAGCTTGATTCAGAGCCTCCCTAAAATTCTTCCAAAGCTCAACCTGCCCCTGCGGAGTTCCTGACGATGCAATCGCAGCATCCATCACCAAAAGGTGATAAGGATTTTGGGCAATAGCATTAGAGAGAAGCTTCCGACCATTCTTCTTTTGCTCCTCTTTGGGTAGCAACTGGTGAATAGCGAAAGCGACCGTTCCATCGTGGTAGGCAGGCAGATCGTAATTCACCCCCCACGCAAGGCTTTGGTGGTAGACCATTTTTTTAATTCCACGAAACTCGATTTCGTGTCCGCTTGTCCGTCTGCTCCGCCTGAACTCGCGCTCGAACGGCCAGGGAGTGAAGGGTCCAGTTTTCTCATCACCACCAGTCGCATACTGACCTCCCTCACAACGAAAGATCCCAGTCTCCGGTCCGTGACGGAAGAAAACCACCGCACAGTGCCCGGGCTGGGTTGCCTGACAAGAGGGAACGCCAAGAATGTTATGCCCCCGGGCGGAAATAGAGCCCATCGTTCCACAAACTCCGCCATCTTTGAGCATCATCTGGATCGTAGCATAGGTGAATGGATAGGGTTTTAGCCGGCGCGCCGATTGCATCGAGAACTGCTGCGCGATGCCATGGATGTACTCGCCGTAACGGTGAAATTCACCCCCATCGCGGAATGCGATCCAACGCTCTTCGCGCTCGCGCAATGGCTGTTGATCAGCAGCTAGCATCGTGAGCAGCGGCCACGGAGCGGTGAGAGGAAATGGTGGCCAATTACGCTCCTTTTGCAGATTAGCAGGAAAAGTGTGTTCAAAGTTACGAATTGCGTAAAGGCAGCGCTCAGCTGGAGTCGCAAAAGCGTCACGTTTCTTTGGTAGCAACCCTTTTGCCTCATAGGCCGCTCGGAACATCTTATAGGCGGCGTCGATCTTTTTGTAGACATCACCACGCACAGCGTCCCGGCTATGCCAGTGAATGATACGGTCGCCGCAATCAATCTGCACATCATGCCCCTTCGATTCCATATAAAGATTGAACTTCTCCTGAAGCTCCTTGCTCGCCATCACATCGGCAGCATAAGCTTTGCGTTTAATCGTCTTCGTCTTTGATGCCGATTTTCCTTTCTCCGGCTTTGGAGCCGGAAGCGCAATACCCCGTTTGTCGTATTTTAGCTTTCCGGTCTTCGCATCAATGGTGACCTCTTCTTCAATAATATTTTCATCGAGAAAGTTGATGATGTGATCATTGAAATCCAACTCCCGCTTGGGATTCCTCGTGTCGACTCGCACACGTGGATCCTCGGGAATTTGCAACTCCATTGGAGCCCGCGCCGCAATGTTGGGAGCAAGTCCTTCCTTGGCACTCACCAAGGCGGCAGCGAGAGCCAACTGCCGATATTGCTCAAACTTTTCTTTTCCGAGATCCAGCTGCAAAGAGTAAAGCCAAAGAAGGACACTTTCAGGCTTGTGGTGTGCCGCATAAACACCGGTAGCGATATCGGGATCAGAATCAACCCACCTTAAAAATTCAGCGGGTAACGATTTGCCAGCAACCTCCAATCTTTCTAGAGCCTGTCCTTTTGCATGGCTAAAAAAGGCGCCCCGTAAGGCCGGAGTCACAGAAAATTGCTCCTTTGCGCAGATTACCGAGATCTGATCACCCGATTCCTGGGCCCCCAGAGCAGCTGTAAAACTGAAGCCCGAATTAAGAATCAAAATGAAAAGTCTTTTCGCTGAAGTCTCCATTAAAAAAGCCTTGGTCCTAATCTTTGCGATGTGCCTCATAACCATGACATAGTTTCATACTCTAAAGTGATGCTTACTCCATAAAAGAAATAGTAGAAGTGTTAGAATTGTAATTCTTTCAAGACGAGAAACTAAATCTTTTTGCCCTTTCCTATTTTTCAATGGAAAAAGTTCTGATCCTTGAGAATGAGGCCGATATTGGACATCTTGTCGTATTCAATCTTCGACGTGAAAGATACGACATTACGGTAGCGCACGACGGGCGAGAAGGGTTAGGAAGAATCCTCAAAGAGCGACCAGATTTAGTTACTCTCGACCTGATGTTACCCGGAATGAATGAGTATCAAGCCCTGAAAGAAATGCAGCGAGACCCGCGATCTTACAAGATTCCAGTGCTAATGCTTTCAGCAAGGGGCCAACTAGACGAACGATGACTACCTCCCAATCTTCGAAGTTGGGTCCCCATTAACCTCAAGCAGATCCCCTAGAGAATCCTTATTGAGCTCGATCTCCCTGAGGACGGCTCGGAAAGCATTTCGAGAATCCCAAGCGTTGTCGGCAAATTCACGCACGGGATCACGAGAGAGAGCTACCGTCGAAAGTAGATTGGTCTTAAAGTATCCCCTAGAACCATACTTATCGACCAACTCGTAACCCCTTCGTGCAAAAAATTCAAAACACTCTTGATACCGGCCCTTATCGTAAAGCTTTGCGCCGTCTACCAACGCAGCTTGAGTGAAACGGATCGCATCAATCCTTGTAAGATCATTCTCCGGAAGCTCCATAGGATCAGCAATCACTTTATCAATGACGTTTACGATTCCATTGAAGGCTTCAAGGTCAGCTTCAATGATTTCAACATTCTGAATATTCGTTTTCCCTTCGTCCACAGTGAGGTAAATCGGCGCGCCATGAATCGTTCGTAGTTTCTCATATGGAATCGGATTTTCACTCACATGTTTCCCAGTTATGACATGACGAGCAAGAATCGCAAAAATAGCTTCCCGGCTTTGCCGCGAAGGATTCTCGAGTAACGATTGATACGGTTCCGAATTCCACGCCTCATTTGTCGGAGCAAAAATGGTATATTTGGAGGAATCTGCTAACGCCAAATTCAAGCCACTCGCCTCGAGAAGTTTAACAAGATTTTTCATTCGTGGATCCCTCTCAAGAATCTCTAGGGTACTAAGCTCCGAGGGAAGTATCACAGAGTCTACAACATGGATGAGACCATTCGCGGTTGGAATATCAGCTTCGGAAATCCGAATCCTATCAACCGTAAGAGAATCTCCTTTTTTTCTATAATTAAGCTGCTGACCAAACGCGCTCACTGGCGTCACATCAGCGACTCCTAACCTAGAAGCACCATAAGAAGGACTCGCGCTAAAAACGGAAGCCGTGATGTGATGTTTGATGATATCTTCAAGCCGTTCATCATTTTCCGGGAGGAAAAGAGAAGACACAGTTGACTCTGGAAGCTTGCGGAAGGCGCCATCAGTCGGAGCGAAAACCGTGTAATTATCATGAACATTTTGATAAAGTTTCCCCTGACGACTTGCCGTGATTGCTTTCGTGAAAAGCGTGAAGCGTCCGTCTTTTTGAAGAACCTGGAACAAATCATCGGTAGTCGGTGTTAACACCTTATCGATCACGTATATGACGCCATTTGAACATGGAATCACCTCACCTGTGAACTTAGCGTCACCAATAACTCCCTTGGCATAATTGATTGAGATCCATTGACCACTCCGCATCTGAAGAGTTCTGTATTTTTCCAACTCAAAAGATGGTTCTGAGCGATTTATCACATGATAGTTAAAAACCTCCTCGAGCCTATCATCATTCCTTGGATCAAGAAGAGTTTCTACTGCTCCCGCAGGCAAATTTTCAAAGGCCTTATTGTTTGGCACAAAGATTGTGTTGTTGAAATCTGTTCTCTCAGAAAAGGCTGAACCCAGCTCAGTCTTCTCAAGCACTTTGAGGAAGAACGATAAATCAGCGCGCTGCCCAATCACTCTCCCAACCGTCTTAGCTTCAGCAGGATCAGCACCGTAGCCCTGGGTGATCGAGCCAATAACAAATAAGAAATATAGTGTAATTGATCTAAGTCGCGCCTCTTTAAATATTAAGCCGCGAACATTGAAGAGTTTCAAAAGTCTAATCATAGTTTTTCCAAATTATTTGTGCTTATTAGACTGATCACTCAGAAACCATTTAGTGCAAATAATTCATAAAAAAACATCTTACCCGCTATAGCGGTATCTTTGAATTTCTCTCAAAAATGTCAGGTTTATTTTAGCTGTAGTTCCCAGCAAAATGGACACGCCGTGAAACTCTTGCTCACTCTATCTAGTCGATTGCACCCCCGCTTCGCTGGGGTAGTAGCGTCGCTAGACCTATTCTCTCAATGAGAAGGTCAACCTTAAGAACCTTTTGCTCTCCCCTGCAGTCACGCGCGCAGTCTTCACCTCCGAGGCATCCGCTTCAGACACCAACACTCCTGCCTCTTCCCACTCAGAAAGATCCTCACTCACTTCGACCTTATAGTTCACGTCGGACCGCCCCGCAAAAAACCTCGTGGCTAGCTGCCCGTCGAAAAACTCTACCGCCGGCATCTTCGTAGGGTCTATCTCATACGGATCCATTCCTAACGCATATGACATCAGAATTGAGACACTACTGCCCGGTAGAGTTTCACCCATGGCCTGTGAAATTGGCAGCCCTTTGGCAATAAGCCATTCCTCCACTGGTTCCAGCGACCCGATTTCCACGGTATTGAACACCGTACGACCATCGCCGAAGACATCCCAAGTCGGTGAGCTAAATCCCTGCGCCCCCGCGAAAAAATAGATGGTCTTATTTTCGTTGTTCCTCAGACCATTGAGGCCTGCCAGATCAACCGGAGCATCTCCTTTGAACAGGATCGTTTTCAACCGCCGGTTATTGTTGAGCGAACCGTGACCGATCTCTTCGACGCTCGAGCCAACGATCAGCGATCTGGTGGCAGACGTCTCGAAGGCTCTCGCTCCTATTTTCTTGACGTTATCAGGAATCACCAGCTCAGCCGCGATCACGTTAGGAAAAGAAAACTCTCCGATCACCTCCAACCCGGAGCCGAACTCCAACTCATCGATGAGTGTCCGGTAAAAGGCGGCCGGCCCAATGATTTTAAGGCTATCCGGAAAGGACACCTTGCGTAGCCCAAAACAGAGCGCGAATGCATTACTACCAATAACCTCAACTCCCTCCGGAATGTGGATGGAGGTGAGTGCGGCAAAGGAAAAAGCGGGCTCAAACGTATTCCCGCGATAAGCTCCCGTGATCCCTGTTACCGGCTTTCCTTCTATCGTGGCAGGAATTTTAATGTGACCGGCAAAATCCTTCGGGTAACCGACGATTTCCACTTCATCACCTATCACCCGGTAAATAAAATCTCCAAACGGCTGCAGTTCGTCAGACGGCAGCACGCTGACCCCGTGGCTCCGCAGCCCTCGCCAGGCCGGCTCTGTGAATCCCGTCGCACCTCCCAGAAAATTAACGACGAACTCGCTCGCTCGATTTCCGAAGACACCGCCACCGAACGAAGACGGAGCATCCCCCTTGAACATCGCACGGACCAACGACCCTCCGTTTATTGAGAGTGAATTTCCGGAAAATCCAAAAGACCTGTTCCCAAGGATCTTTAAAGTCGAAGGAAATGTCACCTCGGCAATCGTGGAGCCACGAAAACAATCCGGTCCGATTTCTACCAGCCCCTCGGGGAATTCTACCCGTTTCAATTGATCACAGTTCTCGAACGCCCCTGAAGGGAGAACCGACGTGCCTGTCCCAATTTTTAAAAACGTCATTTGCTTACAATTCGCGAATGCCGAGTTATCTATTGCCGTCACCGAATCCGGGATAATCATTTGCTGAAAATCGCAGGCCCAGAATGCCTGTTCTCCAATTTCTTGCAGCCCGCCGGGAAGAACGATCGCCTCGCCACCAAACCCTATAGCAGTGAGACCAAATGCCTTGGCTCCGATGCGTTTCAGCGAAGTTGGGAAATCGACAGCTAGTAAACGACTCCAATAAAAGGCATGAGAACCGAGGGTTTCGACCCCCTCAGGAATCATAACCGAGCTGAGACTCGAGCCCTGGAAAGCCCCTTGCGTTGGCGAAGTACCCGTGATCGCAACCACTTTAAATCCGTCCAGTTCTACTGGGATGTCGAGATGCCCTGTTTCGCCCGCCGGATAAGCGGTGATCTCGGCCTGCCCGGACACTACCTCATAGGTGAACAAACCTGACTGGGCGGCATTGACAGACCCTCCACCAAGAAGACAAACACCCGCGATCACTTCTATCCATGGAGGGAATATTCGTCTCTTCACAACCTAATGAAATACATGCCCGCGTTCTCTTGGGAATTTCTTCAAAAAAGCACAGCTTCCCTGAGAACATCCCCCCTTCTATGAGGCGGCGTAGTAGCAGGGCTTACGATTTCCAATCGCTGTAAGCAACCCCCTATTATAAATTCATCTTGTTACTTGAGAATATTTCAGGTAACTGAAAGTGTCTAATGGTTGGTAAAGTCACAGCTCTTTTCATGGCATTACTCATCGGAAATCCGATGTGCTGTTGTGTAACAGCCACTTTTTTTGACGCTGATCACGACAAAGAATTAGCACTACAGGATCAATCGTGTTGTTGCCAATTGGCTGAGCAAAGCGATCAGGAAGAAAAACCTGACGAACCTGACTCCTGCCCCTGCTTTTTAAAGAAGGCAAAATCTCTAACTCTCACCCAGACATTATTTCTCAAATTTACTGGTGACGATGAGATGGGAAAAGTGCTTCTACAAACCAGCTGTCACTTCACTCTCCCACATCTTTCACCGGTTGTTAGTGACCTCAGCAAGTGGCCTCCCGGCTCATTGCCGACACCTTCATTAAGGAGGCGAATTGCCCTCCAATGCTGCTATCTTCTTTGATTCATTCGGCTTGAGACCAGCCTTCTGCGCCTCGCCGGACTCTCTGACGCCTCAGATTTCCCATCGAGGCCTCACCGTCATTCCTGATGACGTTTCTCAGCTCTAGCCATGAGCTGTGCCTTTCCTTCAAAAAAATATAAATCAAAGACTTTAAATGAAAATCCTTAAAAAAATCTCTCTCTTTTTACTTCTCCCTCTCTCTGCTTTCGGATGAGACGGATGAAAACTTACCGCGCCGCCAGTTGGCGGTGAATCAGTTGCCGATGGCTCTGCCTTTAGCTTCGCCTTCGATTATCGTTATCGGAAGAACGATGATCTTTTCAACCGATACTCTCACGTTGAAAACCCGACTCACGCCTCCACGGAGTTCAATCAATTTTTACTCACTGCTTCCTATCGTATGAGTTCAACTTGGCTCTTTTCTACTCAGATCCCTTTCACGGATGCCACTCGTCGTGAGCGAGATAAGCCCGATATTAACATGAATGGCCTGGGGGACATCACGATGTCCGCAACCTATTTACCGAGGGCTGTTGAAAATTCGATTTGGAGCCGGCTAAGGTTAAGCGCTGGATTCACCTTACCGACCGGGAAACCACGGGATAACCCCGCTCTAGGAGAAGTAGCGCCGACTGTATTTCAACTCGGCACAGGCACAACCCAACTTGCCTTAGGTGCAATTTATTTTGCTACTCTCAATGACGATTGGTCTTTCTTTTCTGGAGCTAATATCACTTTTCCCCTCTATGAAAGCTCCAAAGGTTTTCACCCTGCTGAGGCCTACGCATTCCGTGTAGGGATAAGCCGATCAATTACTGAAAACCTCAACTTGAGGCTTTCTTTAGATCTTTCCCACGGTGAAAAAGATAAGTTCCAAGGAAATGAGATTGGCTACACAGGTTCCACTGTCCTAAGTCTCACACCCTCACTCATCTACACTATCAATGATAATTTTAGGGCCTCCGCTTCAATCTTAACCCCCGCGTATCGACGTGTTAATGAAACTGCCCTTGCCGTAGGCCCTCTGTGGTCACTTGGCCTCAGCTATAGTTTTTAACATGAAATCTGAAACATCACCCCGATAGAGTCTTACTCTTTGGTGTTAATATCCTGTTGACCCTGACGATGAAATGCCGATGCATTACCCGCCGTGAGAGTCTCGAGACTCTTTCGGGGGGAAAGATTTAAACAGAGCACACGAGCTACTCGTAACCGCACCAAATAAAGCTGATCTAGTTGAGTCGCACAGTCCTCTCCTTGAGAGTGTAAACACTCAAATCATGAACGAACCCAATAATCTCCCCTAAAATTTAGGGCTTCTTTGACACCCTGCATTTTGAAAAAAACATCGGACAACTCAGCTGCTTTGAGAGAGCAAAATGAGGAAGATTGCGATGCCCAAAAAAGTAGGCGCCCATAAACCTACGAAAATACCAAACCTCTCGGCATGGGCCCTCTGTTCTGAGCCCTCGCCCTTCTTAATGTTCCAAATCGCAACTGAACCAATTATGGAGAGGAGGCTCAAAACAAAACAAATCCAAGATGCAATAATCACATTTAATCGTTATTATAGGTTATTGATTTTTCAAATTAATTTACCGATTACTTTTGATTCCAACTGATGTCTAGGCGATCATGCAAGTTTCGTAATAATAGCTATTCAAGTCTACCCTCCTCTGAATTCCTCATCCCGATTCAGTGCTTTCCTTTCCGAATTCAATAATCTTTTTCAGAGGAAATCACGATTGGTCGATAAGAGGTTCAGCCTTTCTTTTTTTAAACTTCATGGATTGTGAATCAGAGCTCGGTTCTGCCTTTATCCCGAGCCACCTTTTCGACTTCAAGATGCCTCTCCCTCCGAGCATACCTTGAGCCTTGGGCTTCCATGGACAATCATCCAGATGCCAGGCTAAGTGAAGCAATGCACCGCCAGATGCCGGTTTGAGAAAAGATTGGATTAGACGGTACTATGGGAGAAATCAAAGGATTTCAGAACATTCTCCCCTCCGCTCAGACCCAAAGGCGGCTTCAAGGCCCTTCCGCCAAAAGCAAATTCCTAGCTGTTTTGTGATATCCATTGACTCTTTCAGGCAAAACTCCAAGAATTGTCCATCCGGAGCAGGAGCATCTTCTCATGGAGATTAGCAATCACTCCGATAAACCAAATACAAAAATGAGTACAGGTACAGTTAAATGGTTCAATCCAGAAAAAGGTTTCGGCTTCATCACACCAGACGATGGCGGGGCAGATCTTTTCGTTCATCACTCCGCAATCGAGAGTTCTGGATATGCAAACCTTGATGAAGGTCAGAAGGTGAAATTTGAAATCGGCCAGGGCCAAAAAGGCCCATGCGCAGAGAAGGTCGAATCCGTATAGTCGTGAAGCACGACTAGAATCAAACTTACGAATCGCTGATTCGCTGACTCTTTTCTAAATCAGAGGGCGAATCAGGATTTAGGTCACAGCTGACCAAAGACGGTCAGCTGTGACCTAAATTAGCAGATGCACTGCGGCGCTTGTACGAGTGTTTTTTCAGTGAATGCTCCCATTCCAACTTACTGAGTACGATGCGAGTTATCGCTTGGCTCATTGAAGCTAAATGGTCTTGTCGGAGCGAATGGGGTTCGAATGCAAAACACCCCTTATCCTGATTCATCCCACGACCATTACCGGGAACCACCAGCTCTCGTTGAGGAGGTTGCGTCAGACCAGTCCCCAATTGCTAGTAATTCTAACCCGTCCGGTAAGATCAGTTTTCGGGCTGCACATCTCATCCAACTTTCGTGATTACGGTAATAGCGATTTCGCCTAGCCCACTGCTTCCTTGATCACCTTTAAAGTCTTCGCATGCGCCTCCTTCAGAAACTCCTTCGGCTCTCTTTTTCGATACTCCTCATTATACAATTCCAACGACACACACCCCTCATACCCAATCTCTAATAAGATTTGCAGTTCCTCTACCAACGGTAACTGCCCATCTCCCGGTAGAACTCGCTCCCCGTCGCACCACGAATCCTTTTTTTTCTGGCCCTTTGGCGCATCCGAAAACTGATAAATTGCGATCGCACTCCCACGCAACATACGCAGTGAATTTAATGGAGTCCCACCATGATAGTTATGATAGCTATCCGGGATGATTTTCACATCCTTCCAACCCGACTTCATGCCCAACTTCACTGCATCTGCCACCGTTTTCAGATTACCTACCGCATTGAGAAAGATAATCCCGGTCTTCAATCCATAGTCCTTCTGTGCGATTTCGCTAATCCTTGCGTAGCAAGCCGCTCCTGACTCCAGGTTGAAGTCATCCTTATACTTAAAGTCCGGGATACACTGGACATGCGCCGCCCCGATCGCCTTCACCATTCGCAACCGATTACGGTGCTCACCAATCCTCTTTTCAAAATCCTCCTCACTGTTCGCTAACACTCCCCAGAGCCCGATCACACTCGGCACAAACAACCCAAGCTCTTTAATTCTCTCCCCCAACTTTTCTAAAGACCCTCCCGCTTTCTCGTAAACCCCCAACTCTCGATCCCACGGCTCAATCGCATCAAATCCAGCTCCTGCTGCCAATTCGACCTTCTCATCCAGCGGTATCTCACTAGCCAAGGTCGCCGTATCTAAACAGATCGGCCACGGACTCCTCCCCCCCTGCCATTCAATCTTTTTCGCTTTCGAGCCCTGCCCAGGTCCTGTGCCCACTGCTCCTACCCCAACCATCGCTCCTACCCCCAAAAATGCTCTTCGCGTCCTTTTCATTCAGGAAATACACACCACACACTCCTCATCTTTCTTCCACTCTGATAAACCTTTCCTGCCAAAAGAAAATTCCTGT
>Ga0222717_10000102_pt1 | contig 66806 bp, 108 predicted proteins | sample C33_18DmetaG_FD_165053 | JGI IMG/M metagenome (GOLD analysis project Ga0222717, IMG submission 165053) | Estuarine water microbial communities from San Francisco Bay, California, United States - C33_18D | ecosystem: Environmental > Aquatic > Marine > Unclassified | place: USA: California... | reverse complement strand
ATACAAGAAAGCAATGAAGACACATAAAAAGGACGGCTTTGTTGAGATCGAAAATGCTATGGGTTATGATTCATATTTCATCTTAAGCCCAGATGTTAAGATCGAAGATGAAGAATTCACATATAACTCAAAAGACGAGATCTCAACATCTCGGAAGGCTCAGACAGCTCTTGCCAAGGAATTCTCTAAACACAATATCGAGTCTAAGAAAAACCGAGTTCTAATGAGTCGAATCGCCATGAAAGTGGCTTAACCCGAAGTGAAAAGCAATCCGAACCCTTTAACTATCAATGACTTATGACTTTTACAACCACAACCAAAACTGAGTCATAAGTCATTGATAATCAGACAGATAAGACCATTGACAGATCCTCTAAAATAGGATATAATATACATATAAGATTGAGAAAGACCAAATATACTATGAAAACTATGCTAAACACAACTGAAATCACCCGCCTCCACACTGAATTTTCCAACACCTCTGATGGTGTTCGAATCGGTGAAATTACTGATCGTGCCGAAATGATCGGCTTGCCTCGAAAGTCAACATATAAGACAGTGAAGAATATCTTCATCACTGGGGCCAAACGTGGATTATACCACTTCCCTGCTGCCAATGTGGCAGTCAAAAGTGCTCCGGCTCCGGCTCCAGCCGCTGCTCCGGCTCCGGCTCCAGCCGAGACATTCAAGAATGCAATGTCCGTGTCCTCAATTTCCGATGACGAGATTTATATCCCGGCTATCGACCCGACATTTGTGAAGTGGGGTGAATACAAGACTGTGTTTAAGGCCCTTGAGTCTAAACTGTTTTTTCCTCTTTATATCTCAGGTATGTCTGGCAATGGTAAGACGTTCATGGTTGAACAAGCTTGTGCCAAAGCCAAGCGTGAATATGTCCGAGTCCAAATCTCACCCGAGACTGACGAGGATGATTTGATCGGAGGTTTTCGACTGATCAATGGCGAAACTGTTTTCCAAAAGGGACCAGTGATGAAAGCCATGGAACGTGGATGTGTTCTTCTCATTGATGAGATTGACCGTGCTACCAATAAGATCATGTGCCTCCAAGGTGTGCTTGAAGGTAACCCAGTTCTTCTAAAGAAGACTGGCGAAGTGATCGTCCCAGCTCCCGGTTTCACCGTGATCGCCACAGCAAATACTAAGGGTCGCGGCTCCGATGATGGACGCTATTCGGCTGCCACCATTATTGATGATGCTTTCCTTGAGCGATTTGTAGCCACGATCGATCAAACATATCCGTCCCCATCCATTGAAACAAAAATCTTGGCTAAGCACGCCATCAAATATGATGTCGATGATAAAACTTTCATTGAAAAACTTATCGCCTGGGCATCTGTGATTCGCAAAACCTTCGATGAAGATGCTATCGATGATGTTATTTCCACTCGCCGACTATGTCACATCGTGAAATGCTTTTCGATCTTTTCTGATCGCATCAAGGCTATCGAACTCTGTGTCAATCGATTCGATGAAGAAACTCGCTCAGCCTTCCTTGACCTTTATACTAAAATTGATGAGTCAACCCCGACAATGGAGGAACTCATGAACGGCACCGATACTACCGCCGACGAAGAAGAAATGTATCCATAGACGTAATAAGTCAAACTCAATCGGGCGCCCCTCTTTGGTCGGAGGGGTGCCCATAATTTTAAAAAAACCTAAGTGAAAAAATCTAATACAAATAACAAAACCGCAGGAGTGAAATATGATAATGGGAAACCAGAATATGGATTGCTACCCGCCAATGCGCTCGAAGAGGTCGTGAAAGTTCTGACTTTCGGCGCTAATAAATATGATCGTGATAATTGGAAGAAGCTTGATAATCTAAAATCAAGATACTTCGATGCCTCTCAAAGACACTCTTGGGCTGTTAAACGTGGTGAAGATGAAGACCCAGAGTCTGGTTATCATCACGTTGCACATTCTATAGCATGTTTGCTTTTTTATCTTGAAAGTGAGCTGAATTCTGATATAATACTAAATGATGAAACTAAATAATAAAACAATCGATATCCTCCGAAACTTCGGAATGATTCAACCTAACCTCGTAGTTGAGTCTGGCTCAACTATTTCCACACTGGCGGAAGCAAAGCATATTATGGCTGAAGCTCAGATCGATGAAACGTTCGATTCTGGGTTTGGAATCTATGATCTAAATGAATTCCTTTCTGCGCACTCTCTTCTAGAAGGCCCAGAACTTGATTTCGCTGAAAGTCATGTCATTCTTAAGTCAGGTAACGCTAAGGTAAAATACCACTTTGCCGATACCGAGATTCTTACTAAGAAGACTCAAGCGATTCAGATGCCTCCTGCGGATTTGTCTTTCACATTCACAGAAGCGAATATTAATAATATTCGTAAGGCAGCTTCAAGCCTTAATCTGGATTCTCCAACACTATCACTAATTGTTGAAGATGGTAATATTGTAGCCCGAGTCCTTTGTACTCAAAATCCATCTTCCAATAGCTATTCATTGGTCATTGGTAAATATGATGGAGATGATACAGAAGCAGATTATCGATTCAACATTGATAACCTGAAACTTATTAGTGGTGACTATAATGTGGATATCACCAACAAACTAATTTCCAACTGGAAACACGAAACAGTAAGTGTGCAATACTGGATTGCGCTTGATAAAACATCAACAGTATAATAATATGAGTGAAGAAAACCAAACAGAAACAGAAGCAGTAAAACCAGATGTCAGCCTCAACGATTTTATCGTGATGGTTAAGCTGATTGATATCTGCTCAAAACGTGGAGCATTCGAAGGCCCCGAATTAAAAGATGTGGGTACTCTTCGAGGTCGACTATCAGAGTTTGTTGAATATCACAAACCCGAAGAGCCAGAGCCAGAAGAAGAGCCAAGTGCCGAAGAAGAATAAATGATACTATGGTGGGTGTTTGAGTGATATCAGACACCCACCATCTTAATCTTGACCCGCCAAACTTATTACTATATTATACATTATATGAAAGAAAATTTACTATGGGTGGAGAAATACAGACCTCAAAAGATTGAGGATTGTGTTCTACCACAAAAACTGAAAAAGACATTTACCGAGTTTGTTAAGAATTCCGATATTCCTAATATCATTCTAGCTGGTCCCGCAGGGACTGGAAAGACTACGATCGCCAGAGCATTGTGTAATGAATTAGGACTTGACTGTCTGCTCATTAATGCCTCGGAGGAAAGTGGTATCGACACCCTTCGCAATAAAATTAAGCAGTTTGCTTCTTCAATGTCCCTTGATATGGAAAAGAAGTATAAAGTGGTTATTCTCGATGAGGCTGATTATCTAAATGCGCAATCTACACAGCCTGCGCTCCGCGGATTCATTGAAGAGTTTTCTGGTAACTGCCGATTTATTCTCACTTGTAATTTCAAGAATCGTATTATCGAGCCACTCCATTCTCGATGCACGGTTATTGATTTCAATGAAGTGAAAATTAACGATCCGAAACTGGCCGCGACCTTTATGAAGCGTCTCCAGTTCATTCTAAAAGAACAGGGTGTTGAATTCAACAATCAAGCAATCGCTAATCTGATTATGAAACATGCACCAGACTGGCGCCGTGTTATCAATGAATGTCAGAGATATTCAACTTCTGGCACACTCTCACCTGAGATTGTTACTACAGGAGAATCAGAAATCAAAGAGTTGGTGAAACATCTAAAAGAGAAAGATTTCCGTCAGATGCGAGCCTGGGCAGCAGCAAACTCCGACATTGATTCTTCAGTAGTCTTTCGACGGATTTATGATTCAGCATATGATATCCTTGAATCTCAATCGATTCCGCCCGCGATTCTAATCTTGGCTGACTATCAATATAAAGCAGCATTCGTAAGTGATCGTGAATTAAACTTAGTTGCTTGTCTCACAGAGATTATGGGAACTGCAAAATTCAAATAATGAAATTTACACTTAATACCACAGTAAAAGATATCCGCGAGAATACTGAATTAAAGTCTTTAGAGGAATATCCTGTTCAGATCACAACAGATTCATATTACTTGCGAATGGGTAAATGTAAAGATTGGTTTTATGTTGAATGGGATAAAGATAATTATTTCACGGAAATGTTCAATCAAAACAGATTAGGCTCAACAGATACAGTAGAAAATGTGATGAATAAAATTAAAGAATATAAAGAGCAAAATAGTTCAGGTAAACATGCCTTCTATTTCTCAGAATTCTTTTTTGGTTAAATTAAAATAATATATTATGGAAGACAAAATTAAGAAAGTGATAGATTGGATGCCAGTGATGGATATCCCAACAGCTCAGAGTGACAAATTCAACAAACTTGGTGGAGAAATGAACTATGACTCCGTTTGATTTCCTAAATTCAATTAATGAGAAGAAGAGTTATTTGTTTGATGATGTTCGGGCGGACAATTCTGGCGAAGCATCTGATCTAGATTCAGTGGATCGTCAATATCCTCCGTTCATGGTGAATCGTGGACTATCATATTTCGTTGACACAGTAATGCTGTCGAATGAGATGAATCAAAGATTTGGTCTTGCAAATAAGATGCAATATGATTTCTTATATCATGGTATTAGAAAGAAACGCAGGTTCTCTAAATGGCACAAGAAGGAGAAAGATACAAAAGACATTGAATTGATCAAGGAGGCATATTCATATAATCGTGAAAGAGCCGAAGAGGTTTATGACATGATTGATATCAAACAACTTCGCAAAGATATGGATAAGGGTGGTATGAAAAAAAGATAATGTATAAATACATTCATAAGATAAACAAAATAATACTATGAATGAAGATGACATTATAAAATGGACACCCGATGATATGCTTGAGGTTCTCTTATCAGAGCCTGACGACTTTCTTAAAATTAAAGAAACACTTACACGAATTGGTGTTTCATCAAAGAAGGATCAGAATACACTATATCAAAGTTGTCATATATTACATAAACAGGGACGATATTTCATTGTACACTTTAAAGAACTCTTTATGCTTGATGGTAAACCATCGAACTTCACAAGAGATGATTTGACTCGAAGGAATACCATCACAACACTATTATCCGATTGGGGTTTACTCAATATCATTGATGAATCAAAGTCTGAAGAGAAGACTACATTAAGGAGTATTAAAATCATTTCCCATCGTGATAAACGTGAGTGGCATTTAGAATCAAAATACACCATTGGAAACACGAAGCCTCAACATTCATAGATGAAAGCATATTTCAAGACAGAGCTCAAAGCAACAGTTTCAGGTTATTTTGATGGTAACAAATTCATTCGTACAGTTACTCTGTTAGAAGATTTAGTATTCTATACAAAGTCAGGTGATTCTATCACTGTTCCTAAGGGATTTGAGAGTGATGGAGCAAGCGTGCCTAAACTACTTTGGTCAGCCTTTCCACCGTTTGACACATATCTACCTGCAGCGGTCGTACACGATATTCTATGTGTACAAGGTCATAACGATAAGTGTTTATACACATCAGTAGAAGCAGCTAATATTTTCTATGAAGCAATGCGAGTGTGCGGAGTTGGAAGAACTAAAGCGCTCGCGATGTATTATGCAGTGCGTTACTTCGGTCCTAAATGGAAATAAACTAAATCTGTAATTTCAATTCGATATAAATAACATATATACATGGCTTGGCAAAATATACCTAATAATCCATACTGGCAATATGACGACGCTCCACTTGACCCAGGTGGGACAGATACTGCTCTGTGGGCAACTAGCACAAACGGCGTTCGAACAAGCGTTAGAGGTGAGGAAATCTATGTTAATTGTAGACATAAACTTCTACATCCAACACAAGATTCTTTTCCAAATGAAATAAATAAAACATTTTGGTCACCTGCCTGATCCAAAGATTTTATCATCGCAGTATAAATAAACTTTTAAGGTAACACGCTGTTACTTTAAATGAGATGCCCTCGGGGTCTCACAATAACATAACCCTGCCTAATAGGAGGAACAATAAATGACACAATACACAATCCCACGTTCGTGGACAATTGGTTTTGATTCTATCTTTGATAGACTTGAAAGCACACAATTAAACAACTCGACTTATCCGCCTCACAATGTAGTGAAGCATACCGATACGAGTTTTGAAATCGCACTAGCAGTTGCTGGTTTCAGTGATAAAGACCTTGATGTAACACTCGAAAAGAGTATCCTTACGATTGAAGGTGATAACGTAGCGCTCAACGGCGATAAGGAATATATCCATAAGGGTATTGCTACACGTAAGTTCAAGAAGCAATTTGATCTTGCTGAGCATATTAGAGTTGAACACGTTAGTATTACTGATGGTATTCTCTCGGTGTATCTTGAAAAAGAGGTACCAGAAGAACTTCAGCCGAAGAAGTTTACAATTCTTCAAGCAGCTCCTGGCGATCCAGAGTTCTTGACTGAATAAATCTGTTCTCACGATCGTCCTATCTCATCTTCGGGTGATGATGGCGCTTGAGACTTCTAGGTCTTTCCCTCTTTCGCCTAAAGTAAAGGGGACCTTTTAATTTGACATATCACATCACTGTGATATAATACCATTATATTATGATAACAGGCTTCTACACATCAGTTGAAAAACAATCCAACTTCCTTCTATATCGCGGATATAATGATGAAGGAAACAGAGTAAAACAAAAGGTTAAATTTAAGCCTACTTACTATTTGGACTCTAAGCATCAGAATCCAAAATACAAAGGACTTGATCGTGCGCCGATCGATCCAATGACATTCAATTCTATGTCAGATGCGAATGAATTCGCCAGAACATATGATGGTGTTAGTACATTTAAGATATATGGTAACTCTCGCCACGTCCCAGCTTTCATTCAAACACAATTCCCTAATGAGATTTCTTTCAAACGTGATCTTATTGATATAGGTAATATTGATATTGAAACAGCCTTCGGTGATGGATTTCCAGATTGCGATAATCCTGTTAATGAGATTCTTACAATTGCATACAAGAGTTCAAAAGATGACACATATCGTGTCTGGGGTCTAAAACCCTATGATGAGACACAATCACAGCTTGATGTAAAAATTGATTACATGCAATTTGGTTCTGAGGAGAAGATGCTGTTGCATTTCATTGATTGGTGGGCCAACCCAGAGAATACACCAGATGTCATTACAGGATGGAATATTAGATTCTTTGATATTCCATATATGGTTGCTAGAATGACACATCTACTAGGTGAACAAAATACTAAACGACTATCACCATGGGGTTCTATTCGAATCGGTGAAGTGAAGTTTATGGGTAATTCTCAGCGAGTGGTTACTCTATCTGGTGTGGCGCAACTTGACTATATGGATCTCTTCAAGAAATTTGCTTATACATACGGCAACCAAGAATCTTATTCATTGAATCATATTGCAAGTGTTGTGCTTGGTGAGAAGAAACTTGACTACTCTGAGGTTGGCTCTCTTAGAAATCTATATGATGCAGACTACCAGATGTTTGTTGATTATAACATTAAGGATGTCGAACTCATTGAAAGATTCGAAGAAAAGATGGGTTTGATTACTTTGGTTATTACCACAGCATACATTGGTGGTGTAAACTATACAGATACCCTTGGTACAACGGCAATATGGGATTCAATTATCTATCGTCGATTGATGAGAGAAAGAACAGTTCCTGGTCTTACTCAGGCACCCGCAAGTAATTATGATATTAAATCTGGTAAGAGTAGAATTGCTGGTGGATATGTAAAAGAAGTTGTTCAAGGTATGTCTGAATGGGTAATGTCTTTTGACTTGAATTCACTATATCCGAATATTATTATTCAGAATAATATGTCACCAGAGACTCTGATACCGCACTCATTTGTTAATAGTGTTGTCCCTGATATTCTAATCAACACTGACAAGAAAGCCCCAGAGGGTGTTGCTATGGCAGGTAATGGTTCTGTATATCGGAAAGATGTGAAGGGTATCATTCCAGAGATTGTTGAAGAACTTTACACCAAGCGAGTGGAGATTAAGAAAAGAACAATTGAATTTAAAAAGAAACTGGCTAAAGATGAGAGCAATGAATCTCTTATTCGTGAAGTGACTCGAAATGAAACTCTTCAGATGGCTGTTAAGATTCTTCTCAACTCTCTTTACGGTGCCATTGCTAATGAACACTTTCGTTATTATGATCCGCAGATTGCAGAGGGTGTTACCTTAACTGGACAGACTATTATTAGAACAGCAGAGAAGGCTGTAAACACAGAGATTAAGAAGTTTCTCAATGAATCTGATTCAAAGGATCGAGTCATTGCCATCGACACGGACTCGGTTTATATTACAGCCAAGGATATCATTGACAAATTTAAACCCAATGATCCTGTCAACTTCCTAGATGAATTTGCAAATCGTGTTATTGAGCCAGCCCTCAATCGAACATTTGAAGAATACGCTGAGAAGACAGGTGCTTATTCTAATCGAATGGTCATGGCTCGCGAGGCTATTGCTGATCGTGGTATTTGGACTGCCAAGAAAAGATATATCCTTAATGTTCACAATAATGAGGGTGTTCAATATGCCGAACCTAAGATTAAGATGATGGGTATTGAGGCGATCAAATCTTCGACACCTCAGGTATGCCGAGAAGCCATGAAAGAGATCTTCAAGGTTATTATGACTGGCAGTGAAGAAAAGACCCAAGATGCAATTGCTCTCTTTAAGGAGCACTTCAAGACACTATCACCTGACATGATCGCATTCCCACGTGGTGTGTCTGATACTACTAAATGGATGGATAAGGATGTTATCTATTCCAAAGGAACTCCGATGCATGTAAGGGCTGCCCTACTTTATAATCACCATGTGAAAAAGAATGCTCTTGACAATGAATATGAACTCATCTATAATGGTGATAAAATTAAGTATATCTATCTCATGTTACCAAATCCTGTAAAGGAAAACATCTTTGGTTTCAAGGAAAGATTTCCTAATGAACTTAAACTCAACAAATACATAAATTATGAACTACAATTTAGGAAGTCATTCATTGAACCGCTAAATATGATACTAGAAACATTGAACTGGTCTGATGAGAAACGTGTATCACTACAAGACTTCTTCTGCTAAAATTATGATTGATAAAATATACATTCCAACAGCCTGCCGAGTAGATAATCAGGTTACATATAATAACCTCCCTAAAGAACTTCAAAAGAAAGTTGTATTTGTTGTTCAAGAATGGGAACGTGATCAATATAAGTATGATGCTGAATATCTGGTGCTTCAACCTGATATCAAGATAGGTACTAAGAATGCACTATCACGTACCCGAAAGGTTATCTATGAGGCTGCTAAAGATGAACGATATGCAATGTTGGATGATGATCTACATTTCAAACGACGCAATTCTAAATATTGGAATGGTGTATCTAATATGGAAAAATCTTCAAGGGTTTGCACCGATGATGATGTGCTTGAGATGTTCGAAACATATGATAGTTGGTTAGATGATGGTGTAACATTCTGTGGTTGTGCACAACAAAATAATCCACCGTTTCATAATATCTCTGAAGATAATCGTGCAATGTCTTCTTGCTACTGGATCAATGGCACTGACTGGGCCGACAAGATTGATGAGATGCGATTGGATGAGACCCGAGTCGCGCAGGATGTTCTTCTTATCATTGGTCTGCTGAGTCGTGGCTTCCGCAATCGTGTTAGTAATGAATTCATCTTTGCCAACCAGAGTATTGCATCCAAGAAAGAAACAAGTATTCATTGGGATCAGACTGAATTCGATGAAGTACATGAGAATCATAAACTGATTGAATCAATGTATCCAAAGTATTTTAAGATTCTATATGACGAGAATGGTGATCGTGTGCCAGGTGGTTTCCGAGATTTTGGTAAGACTTCTGTGAAATGGTCTCAGTCATATAAAGATTCACAAGTGAATACTTTATTCTAGCATTGACATAGATATAAAAACCATATATAATAATATCATGTCTAATTTAAATCAACCAAAATATCCGATCTACATCATTTCGAAGGGTCGTGCAGATACCCGATTTACATCTCGGTCACTTGAGATGATGAAGGTTCCATATCGTATTGTTATCGAAGAATCGGAGTTCGAGGCTTATAATAAACATATTGACACTGAGAAGATTTTAACTCTTCCAAAGGATTTTCGTGAGAATCCAAAGTATGCTCGTCGATGTGAAGCGACAGGACTTCTAGGTGGTTCTATCCCAGCACGAAACTTTGTATGGGAACATTCTATCAAAGAGGGTCACGATCGGCACTGGATTCTAGATGATAATATCCGAGACTTCTTTAGGTTTAATAATAATCGTCGCCGACGTGTTAATACTGGTGGAACATTTAGAGCGTGTGAAGACTTCGTTGATCGATATAAGAATGTGAAGATGGCTGGTATGAATTACACATACTTTGTTGTTCCATCTGAGAATGCTATCTATAAAAAGCCGTATTACCTGAATTCACGAATCTACAGTTGTATCCTTCTATCGAATGATATTGACTATAGATGGAGAGGTCGATATAATGAGGACACCGATTTATCATTAAGAATTTTAAAAGACCGACACTGTACAATGCTATTCAATGCCTTCCTTTGTGGAAAGATCACAACTCTTAGTATGAAGGGTGGTAATACAGAAGAAGTCTATAACTTCAATGCTGATGGAAAGGACTATGATGATCGCCATGAATTTGCAAAGTCTCTTCAAGATCAACATCCAGACATCACTGCGATTGTTAAGAAATTTAATAGATGGCATCACCATGTGGATTATTCAGGTTTCATTCAGAAGCCTATATACAAAGATGATATCACACCGCAATTTGGGATTAATGATTATGGTATGACATATCGGAAACCAACAGCCGAAGAAACAGCAACAATTGAATCTTATTGGGAATGAAAAAGAATACTAGAAATACAAATGATACAGAGAATAATATCTTTGACCGTGCACAGGATAAGCAAAATGTTTTTCATGGCTGGTGGGGTATGCCTGAATATTCACACCAAGTATATGCTTACTGCGTTGCAGATTTCTATTTCGAGACCGATGAAGATCTTCAAGACTTTCGAGAAAGAACTGGTATGGATATAACAGATAAAACAAAATCAACATGGTATCCAGATATGCCATACAATAAAGATGTAGATAATCGCTGGTTTGAAGGAGGTTCAGAATGAGAAAAGTAACAATTAGATTCCCGTCAGAGGCAGATATGATTGAGTTCGGTAAAAAGATCGACATTAATCACTTCGTGAAAAAGCCTAGCACATCCCAAAGACCTAGAGTGAAGGTTGTTTATAAGAAGCCTAGTAATAATTTGGAAGAGTTTTTCGGTTAATATGTTGTCTCTCACTTTATTCCGCAATATCTATGATAATAAGACCCATCGCAAGATGGAGTTCAATACATTGGAATCATTTGAGAAGTTGTTATATGATCTATCGACGCAGCCTGGTTATAAGCCGAAGAAGGGTGAGAGGAAAGATGGTTCACCTTTAATCACACCATCTAGCTTTGAGGCGAATACAACTAGAGCTAATAGAAATGTTGTTCAGTGGAATGGGTGGGCTGCACTTGATGTGGATGACTATGATGGTAACTTCGAAGATACAATAGAGAAGTTTAAATCGAATTACTTTATCTGCTATTCTTCCGCTTCCTCAACTAAAGAGAAGCCGAAGTTTCGTGTGATTCTACCTCTCACAGATTCAGTTCCTGCCGAAAAGATTCGACACTTTTGGCACGCATTGAATCACGAATTCGGATCTGTTGGTGATGCTCAAACAAAAGATTTAAGTAGAATGTATTATGTTCCTGCACAATACCCCAATGCTTATAACTTCATATTCACAAATAAAGCACCCTTACTGAATCCAACACAATTGATGGACAAACATGCCTTTGCTGACGGCTTCAAAAGTAGTTTTCAAGATAAGATGCCCGAACACATTCGTGAGAAGATAGCCGAGTATAAAAAAGATAGACTTACTAATGTTAGCATAAAGTGGTCTTCATATCATGATTGCCCCTTTGTTAATAAGCAGTTGGTTGCTGAATATCGAACAATCAATGAGGGAGGATGGTATCATAAAATGTTTCAGATAATGGTATCGATCTCAACAAAAGCACTCAGGGCTAAGTATCCGATAACCCCAGATGATGTATCTAAACTTTGTAGGGAAATCGATAGTGAGACTGGTGGGTGGTATAAATCCAGACCATTGACCCTAGAAGCATCCAGAGCCATCGATTTTTCGATGAAGAATGTGTAACCTGTTGAGTGTTAACACGTTGTGACTTTTGCTGTCACCTTTCATTCAGTTTTGTAACCCGTTGAGTATCAATCAGATATTACTATGTACAAATCCTTTAAAATAGGATATAATATACATATAAGATTGAGAAAGACCTATACTATGAAAATAACTGAAAAAGAAAAAACCGTCCTCCAACTCATTGCCCAAAATGAGATGAATCCTCTGAATTATGGAGTCCCCGAAATTGCTGATGATACTTACACCTGGTGTAATTGCATCGACGCTGGGTATATCTACGAACACATGACTCACCCGAGTCTGAAATCGATCCCAGGCACCGTTGCCTCCCTTGTCAAGAAAGGATTACTTATGACTAATGGAGAAACAATTGGTCATACTGAAGCCGGTTTCGCCATTTGGAAATCCGAAATCTATCGTGCTGATGAACAGTAATGATTGACTATTAACGGGTTATGACTTTAGAGATCTCTTCAGATTCAATTTCATAACCCGTTGATTATCAAGTGGATCAGACCGTTGACAAATGTCCCAAAATAGGATATAATATACATATAAGATTGAGAAAGACCTATACTATGAAAATTACTAAACAAATGGAAAATATCACCATCACTCACGCAGAATACCAAAAGATGTGGTTCGCTCTTCATGAGGGAATTATCACAGAGGAAGAATGGCGAGTGTTTTGCGATGCTCTTTTCGCTCAGACTCTTGAAGACAATAAGGATGTAATGGTTCGTCTAAAGAATCGCTAATTGGAACATCGATATAATATTATTATGAAAATTACTAAAGAAATGGAAAGTGCGCTCGACCGAGTGCTAAAAACAATCGTTGTTAATTACAACCGATTTATGAGTGGAGATGAAGAGCACGTCGTTGAGATGAGAGAAGAGTTCGCAAGAAGTCTCAAATATGACATTGGAAATAAATACATTAAGATCAGCAAAAGTGGATCGGTTCATTCATTCATTGTTAATACTGATACTGATAAGAAGTTTGCTTATGGAGATATTTTAAAAGCAGCTAGTTGGGCCTCTCCAGCTCGAAACAAAGCCCGTGGAAGTGTATTCAATGATTCCGACATTGCAACTAAAATCTGCTGGACTGGAGTAAAATACTAATATGCCTCATACATATATTAAAACATATGATCTCTCAAAGGTTTGGCCCCCGAACGACACTATTCAGTTTTGTATGAAGAACAACTTCAGTCGAGGTCTCAAGTCTGATGAATATAATGATTCAAGTGTGATTAAGGAACAGCTAGAAGAGTCACTTAAAAATGATGAAGGATACCTCATTGTTGCACACGATGGAAACAAATACACTGGCTGGGGTATGGCATATAATAAGGATGTGGATCGGAAAAGTAAAGGCTTCCAATGTTATGTGATGCCACGCCAACGCCGAAAAGGAATTGGAACTCGCCTCCTTGAAAAAGCCTGCAGTCTTGTTGGTCGAGTAGAGGTATATGATCATGCAACTAGCAACAAGTTTTTTAAAGCAAATGGACTTACGAATAAGGAAGCTATCACAGGCAATCGATTAAAGAAAAAAGTATAATGAAAAAACCAAATACACGCCACGGCGGCCCTTATGATCGAGGAGCAGCAGACGCATACTACATGCGTGCGCCCAGACCACATTACTTCGTAAGAGATTCATACAATTCCCCGAAAGTGGAACAAGATAAGATGACCGAGGATGAAGTTAATCTATATCATGAGGGTTTCGAAAATCAGACATTCTTCAAAGAAAATTAATATGACAATGACAGCACAAGAACGCATGAAAGCTTGGAAAAATCTAAGTGAGCCAAAACCAGATTGGGAAACATTCAAACGAATGCTTCCATCTTGTAATAACAATCCACTAGTGGTACGAACACTATGGATAAGGAAGAACTCTCAAACCAAGGTGACAATTACCCAATAGACTATGAAAAAATTATACAGTACAGATTATGTTGTCATAAAGAATGGCGAACCAACCGAACCTCTAGATATCATCTACTCAGATGAATCAATCATCGAGATGGTGAATTCTGGCACAACGCCGCTATGTTCTGATGGAGAGCAATTTGTCAGTATGACTGATTTACCTTTAGAGTTACAACAAAAATATCTAAGCAAATTAACAGATTAAATAACAATATGGAAGATAGAGATATAAAAGAAGTATATGACAACATCTGCGTTGTCACTCGCGAAGATATTAATAAAGACGTTGATGGTGAAGTCCTCAATTTCCGACCCAACGAATTCCTAAAGGTTGTGATTGGCAAATCGGTGGCTCTTAATCTACAATATGAACCCTCACAGGGTGTGTATATTGGAGAGAAGTCAAAGATGCCATTCTTCTCAAAAGGACCAAAGAAATTAAAATAAGTATTTACATCCAAGTATAAACAGTATATAATAACATAATGAACTACGAACAACTAGAAGAAAAAGTAAATCAGTGGGCAGCCGATAAAGGTATTCTCGGAAAGGCTACCGCACTCACACAACTTGGTAAAACCCAAGAAGAGCTGGATGAAACTCGCCAAGCTCTTCTTGCTTTGGAATTTGCTGAAGATGATCATGATAAACAAGTGAAAAGATCTGAAGCATTGGCGGAGGTTGAAGATGGTATTGGCGATATGCTAGTTACTATCATCATCTGCGCTAAGTTGGCAGGACTCAATTCAGTTGAATGTCTGGAAGCAGCTTATAATGTGATTAAGACTCGCACAGGTAAGATGGAGAATGGCGTCTTTGTTAAAGATGCTTAAGCACAATAATATATAATACTATGTCACTACTAGAAAAACTAAAAAAATCAAGCCGCACTGCAGGCGCAGAGATTCTATCTGAATCAAAGTTCTTTTCCGAAAAGGAAATGACTACAACATCGGTGCCGATGATTAACGTCGCACTCTCTGGTTCCACTAAAGGTGGTATCTCATCAGGTCTAACTGTTCTTGCTGGTCCAAGTAAGCACTTCAAAACATCGTTTGCCCTTTTGATGGCTGGCGCTTATATGAAGAAGCATAAGGATGCAGTTCTCATGTTCTATGATTCGGAGTTTGGATCACCTCAATCTTACTTTGAGAGTTTCGGCATTGATACATCTCGTGTACTACATACACCTGTTACTAATATTGAAGAACTCAAGTTTGATCTTGTTCACCAACTTACTGAAATCGATCGTAAGGATAAAGTGATGGTAGTGATTGATTCTATTGGTAATATTGCATCGAAGAAAGAAATTGATGATGCTGAAAACATGAAGTCAGTCGCTGATATGACCCGAGCAAAAGCTCTTAAAGGTCTATTCCGCATGATTACACCATTCTTGACACTCAAAGATATTCCTCTATTGGCTGTCAATCACACATATCAAACACAAGAGATGTTCTCAAAGGCAGTAGTTTCTGGTGGAACTGGTGTCATGTACAGTGCAAATGATGTATGGATCATTGGTCGTCGTCAAGAAAAGACTGGCACCGAAATCTCAGGTTATCACTTCATTATTAATATTGAGAAGTCTCGCTTTGTGAAGGAGAAGTCTAAGATTCCAATTAGTGTAAGTTGGGATGGAGGTATTGAGAAGTGGTCAGGTCTATTAGATCTTGCTCTTGAAACTGGCCACGTTGTCAAACCTAAGAATGGTTGGTATATGGCAATGAATCCTAATACACAGGAAGAGCTGAGTGGAAACCTTCGTGCTGCACAAACAATGACTGAAGAGTTTTGGACAAAGATCTTCGATAAGACAGACTTTGAGAAGTGCATCGAGAAACGATATAAGGTTGCTCATGTTTCTATGCTTGAAGAACTTCGTGCTAAAGATGAAACACTTACAAAGGAGGTTGTTGAAGATGGAGATTCCTAAGTACACAATGGTTGAAAAAGAAGACGTAGATTACTTCGGCTTCAAGATTCAAGAGGGGGAATATAAGGATGTTGTATATTTCTATGGTGAAGTGAAGATCGAAGAAAATGAAGAAGAGGACAACGCAGTCCTCAACTTCAATTATAAGATTGACAATGGAAATGAACAGTATAGTATAGAACAATTACAAGACTCTGTTAAGTTCAATGACTTAATGGGTGATATCCTAGCAACAATATTAGATACTGAAAATACAGAGAATGACAAAGGACTTACAGACGATAATTCTTAATAACTTAATATACAATGAAAACTTCACAAGAAAATCATTACCCCACTTAAAGGCTGAATACTTTGAGAAGTTTAATGCACCTGTATATAAGTTAATATTATCTTTTATAAGTACATACAATAAACTGCCTAATTCTGCGGCTCTAGAGATAGAGTTTCAGAATTCGGATCATGTTTCTCGTAATGATGCGAATGAGGTCCTATCCCTCATTCGTGCGCTGGACAAAGAAGAGAAGGTTGATGGCACGTGGCTGATTGACTCAACTGAGAAGTGGTGTAAAGATCGCGCAGTTTATCTTGCTATCATGGAATCCATTGAGATCATTGATGGTAAAAAGAAGGATAAAGCAGAGGGTGCCATCCCAGAAATCCTATCTGATGCACTTGGTGTTTCATTTGATTCAAACGTTGGACACGATTATATCGAAAACTCTGATGAGCGCTTTGCTTTCTATCATAAGAAAGAAAACAAGATGCCATTTGATATTGAGATGCTCAACACCATTACAAAGGGAGGTGTTGGTCGAAAGACTCTGAACATCATTCTTGCTGGCACAGGTGTTGGTAAGAGTTTGGCGATGTGCCACTTCGCCGCTGCTGCTCTTAGCGAGGGCAAGAGTGTTCTCTATGTCACATTGGAAATGGCGGAAGAAAAGATTGCTGAACGTATTGATGCAAATCTATTCGACATTGACATTGGAGATATTGAGAATATGCCCAAGGAGTTGTTTGACACCAAGGTGAAAAAGATTCAATCTAAGACTCAAGGGAAGTTAATCGTTAAGGAATATCCAACTGCTGTGGCTCATGCTGGACACTTTCGTGCTCTTCTAGAAGAGTTAAAGATGAAGAAAGATTTCAAACCCGATGTCATCTTCATTGATTATCTTAACATCGCTGCATCTTCACGAATGAAAGGTCTCGGAGGTTCAATCAACTCATACTCATATGTCAAGGCTATTGCCGAAGAACTTCGAGGCATCGCTGTTGAATTCGACGTACCAATCTGGTCTGCAACTCAGGTTACACGAACAGGATTCGGCAATTCTGATGTTGAGATTACAGATACTTCAGAATCATTCGGCTTGCCAGCAACTTGCGATTTGATGATAGCATTAATCTCAACAGAACAGCTTGAAGGTATGAATCAACTCATGGTGAAACAACTGAAGAATCGATATAATGACCCAACACAAAATAAAAGATTCGTCGTTGGAATTGATCGAGCCAAGATGAGATTATATGATGTCGAAGCTTCGGCTCAGAATCTATCAGGTGATGGATCATCTAATTCAACATCCACACAGTCTGATACAGACTTCTCAACATTCAAGATTTAATATGATTACAATATCGATAAGCGGTTCAACCAAGGCTGTGAGAGAGGAGATTGAGAGTGCATTCTTCTTCTATGTTAATAGACTTATGCCAAGACTGAAAACACTTGAAGTGGATGTAAAATTCATAAGAAACTTGGCTGGAAAGGAATGTCTTTACGGCGACTGCGCATGGAATGATAGAAACCACCAACCAAGAGATTTTACAATCAGGCTTGATTCTGCGATAGATCTAGATTCGATTCATGACACCTTTGCTCATGAAATGATTCACGTGAAACAGTATGTGAGAGGTGAGCTAGTCGATTTGATTCGAACTCCAACTGCCTGCAAATGGATGGGAGAAACAGTTGACTGGACTAAATTAGATGATAATGAGCCTTGGGAAATAGAGACATATGAGAGATCAAATACCTTATATGAAGAGTGGAAATGTTATAAATAGTATAAACAAAACACTAACAATAATTTATGGGATATATGCAATCATTTAAAGAGTTTATAGTAGAAGCTGTAGGATTAGGGCCTTCGGAGTTGAAGAAAACCGCCACGGCTGGTCCATATAAGGATCAGGAGCGAACTGATATCCTCGCTGATCTTATCAAAAAACAAACACCATTGGAACTCATTAAGGGCGAGGATATCATCATTGCCAATGTTCCAGAGACATTGGAGAAGATCGCACAGTTTAAAAAGGATGGTAAAACCTTTGAAATGACGGGTGTTAATGGTCGCACCATTAAATCTTCCATGCTGAATAAATCGAAATATTTTGGTGGCGGCGCAGGTGCAGGTGGTGGAACAAAGCAGACAGCAATTGGCGAATCTGCACAGTGTGTATGGATGGCTGCAATGTTGGAAATTGGATCTGCAATGCCAATTGATAGTTTCACTGATGAAGTTCTCACTAAAGCATTTAAGTCCGTAAGTGTTGGAAGCACAAGTCTCAAACAAATCCTTGCGATTGATGATAGCTGGAAAATGTCATCTTATCTAACCGCACAGTATGCTATTCAGAAGGATATCATTGAAAGAGGGATGTTCTTCCACCGCGACGATAAACTCATGAAGGCGATTTATTCCGCTAAAGACACTGCGTTTAAGAATAACGGGTTTAAACCACTTAAGGACGATAAGTGGAATCCTGGCGATATTTGGGTTGAAGAAAAGGGTTTCAATATCAAGGAACTTGATACAGCTTCAGTAGAAGGTCTCAATAATGATATTTTAGATTTATACCTTCAAAAAAGATTAGTTGGTATTTCGCTCAAAAAGGTTTCTAGAGGAGTTGTTGGGATTGAGAAAAACGTGGTTAGACCTCCTGTGACAGCTGATCATAAATTTACGGGTGGTCGCATCAAGTCTGTGTCAAAAGGTGAATGGTATACAACCAAATCTAATTTCGTAGACTTTCAAGGCGGCTACATGACCTTAAGCGCAAACAAGGCCTTTGGTTCTCACAAAGTAGAGATTAAAGGTAAAGGCGCTCGTGGTGGTGGTGCATCTTGGGGAGTAATGCAAGATGCGGCTCAACGAGTCTATGGAGGTAAGAAACTACCTAAGAATTCTGATATGGCCAAGGAGGCTAAGTTGATCGCTGCTGGTGATAAAAAAGCTGTCAATAAGTTCACATCAATGCTCCAGAAGTTTGATAAAACAATTTCATCTGAACAGGTCGTTGAAGAACTTGGAAAAATGAAAAGTAAGGCAGCTGCAGTGTGGATTCATGGAAAACTTGGTGGATTACATATTCTCAATTTGATCCACCAAGGTGACACAAAGGCGGATCAGTTTGTCACTCAGCTTGTTAACTACGCAGGTAGTTCAACATCAGATTCTAGTGCATACGTAAAGTTAACCGAAAAATAATGAGTCAATTGGAAACAGCCCTACGATTCCACAGAGAGAATCAAATCCCATTAGCACATAACATTTTCCGACCACACTCGGAGAATTACTATAAGCTATTTGAATATGCAAGAGAGATGAAAGAATCTGCATTAAACCCATTGAATGAGTTTGATGAATATCTTTTATCAACAGATATCGGTAAACTTGCAATGTATGAAGGTGTGGAAGTGCCTTTAGATCATCCATTGATTGAAGCAGAATATAAAGGTGATGAAGTCGAATTGAATAAACCAAAACGTGGCGGCAAAAAGAAGTTCTACGTTTATGTTAAGAATGATAAAGGTAATGTAATCAAGGTTCAATTCGGGGATACATCAGGTCTTAAAGCTAAGATTGATGATCCCGAAGCAAGAAAATCTTTCGCCGCTCGACACAACTGTGCAGCAAAGAAAGATAAAACAAAAGCTGGCTACTGGTCATGCAATCTCCCACGATATGCCGCAGAACTTGGTTTAAAGGGCGGCGGCAACTTTTTTTGGTAATATGAGTAAACCATACACAGATAAAACAGAAGGTAAACTAAAGATTCGTACATTTGAATCTAACATTGAATCGGATGAATTGGTTTGGCACCGTGATCGAGCAGATCGTGTTATTACAGTGCTAGAAGGTGATGGATGGATGTTTCAAATGGATAATGAAGTTCCTCAACTATTAGAGGCTGGAGATATTCTTAATGTATCCAAAATGGCTTATCATAGAATCTATAAGGCAGGAACAACGCCACTCAAAATCAAAATAGATGAATCAATGAAAACATTTAAAACATTTTGTGAAGAGACTGAATTAGAAGAAGGGTATGCTATCGATACTACACATTGGCAATTCTCACATAAAGGACAGAGTCCCAAAGGAGAAGGAAACTGGGCATTTGATTACAGCGCATCAATCATTGGCGGAGGCGCAGCTTCGTTGGATCAAGATACGTTTTTCGCAAAATCACAATCAACATATAAGGATGCACTAAAACAGTTGACCAAATTCTTGAAAAGAAATTTAAGAGTTAAACCTAAAGATATTAAGATCAAACTTGCTCCATAATGAAAACATTTAAAACATATCTATCCGAAGCTTCCAAAGCTGGTAAGAATACTCACATGCAACACCTTGAGGATGCAGTCATCTATGGCGGTGTCAAAGGAACGAGAGAAGCGATCTTTGCTCTCCGCTCTTTAAGAGATATGCTAGCAGGAAATAGTAATTCTTCAACTGATGTAACAGTCAAATGGGATGGAGCACCTGCAGTTTTTGCTGGTATCGATCCAGAAGATGGTCAATTCTTTGTTGCTAAGAAAGGAATCTTTAATGCAAATCCTAAGGTATATAAGTCAGAAGCTGAAGTACGGAATGATACATCTGGCGATCTTGCAGAAAAGTTAGTGATTGCATTCAATGAGTTGAAGGATCTTGGTATTAAAAATGTAATTCAAGGTGATATCATGTTTACTAAAGGTGACTTAGGTAATGAATCAATCGATGGTGAGAAGTATATTACCTTTCAACCTAACACTATTGTTTATGCGGTACCTGCAAAATCAGCACTCGCCAAAACAATACAAAAGGCAAATCTCGGAGTTGTATGGCATACTACATATACAGGAAAAGACTTTGAATCAATGAAAGCATCCTTTAAAGTTGATTTAAAAGGCCTCAAAAAGAAAGCTTCTGTCTGGTATCAAGATGCTAACTTCAGAGATATTTCAGGTAAGGCGACTCTATCAGCGATTGAAACAGAACAAGTATCTAAAGCACTTGCTAAAGCTGGTAAGATATTCCAACAGATCGCAAGTTCAACTCTCAAAGAAGTTGAATCTAATCAAGCTCTTGCAATTAAACTTGAGACATTCAATAACACTCTTGTTCGTAAAGGACAACGTATTGGAAATACGACTAAGCATGTTCAAGACCTTATCACATGGTTTGATGAGAAGTTTAAGAAGGAATATGAAAAACGTTCAAGTGAAAAGGGCAAAGCAAATGTTATGATAAAACATGAAGAGGAAATGAAGTTCTTCTCGAAAGAGAATAAGAAAAACCTTGATCTAATGTACCAACTTCAGAACGCGATTGTTGATGCTAAGTTGCTTATTATAAGTAAACTAGATCAAGTGAAACAACTTGATACATTCATTCGCACTAAGAACGGATTTAAGGTTACTGGATCTGAAGGCTTTGTTGCAATCGATAGAGCAAAGAGTGGTGCAGTGAAGCTGGTTGATCGCTTAGAATTCTCGACTAATAACTTCTCACCTGATACAATCAAGGGTTGGGAGAGATAAGTGTATAAATAATAGTCTAGGTAAAGATTTAATTAAAGAATGGGAAAGATAACTATGATCAAAGGATTTAAACAGTTTAATGAAGAGAAGTCAAAGTCAGTTGTGTTTACTTTTGGTAGATTCAATCCACCGACTACTGGGCATGAGAAACTTCTAATTAAAGTTGCATCATTGGCCATTGGAAATGACTATAAGATATTTGCTTCACAAACAAATAATCCAAAGAAAGACCCTCTTCAATATAAGGAGAAGGTAATGCTGATGCGCAAGATGTTTCCGAAACATGGAAGAAACATTGTCCTTGAACCAAATGTGAAAAACGCAATTGATGCTCTTGTTTATCTTTATGATCGAGGCTACACGAAAGCGACAATGGTTGTTGGTGCTGATAGAATTTCCGATTTTAAGACACTGTTGAATAAGTATAATGGTGTTAAAGCCCGCCACGGCTTTTATGAGTTTACAGATGGTATCTCAATCGTATCTGCGGGTGATCGTGATCCAGATGCTGATGATGTTTCTGGAATGTCTGCCTCTAAAATGAGAGCAGCTGCAATCGCAGGAGACTTTCAATCCTTTGCAAATGGTCTTCCAAAGTCATTTGGAGATAAGTTAGGTGTATTCAATCTTCTTCGGAAGAGAATGGGCCTAAAAGAGATGAACAACTTCCGCAAACATGTTGAATTAAAGACCACAGATATTCGTGAAAGATATATCGCCGAAGAGGTTTTCCTTGTTGGTGATAGATTCTTAAATCTAAATGGAGAGATTCTAACTATCACCGAAAGACGTACAAACTTCATCGTTGGTTCGGATGATAAGAAATACTTCCTCAATAAGATTGTTGAAGTGAAACAAGATGGTGATATTGATGATAGAAAAGGTAGCCAGCCTGCCAAATATTATTCTGATGATATGGCTAAATCAACTAAATCCAAAAGAGCTGCGCAGTTTAAGAAGCAAGCTGAGATGGATGATGATGATCCAAAAGCATATGAGCCAGCACCTGGTGATGCTTCGGCCAAGACTAAAAAATCCAAACACACGAAGAGATTCAAAGATATGTTTGGTGAATCGACTGAAGAAGGGATTCGCAGTAAAGCGGAAAAAACTGGAATCTCTTACGGAATTCTAAAAAAGGTATTTGATCGTGGAGTAGCCGCTTGGAAGTCAGGTCATCGCCCTGGTACAACAGCTACTCAGTGGGGTTATGCTAGAATTAACTCATTTGCTACTGGTGGTAAGACACAAACAACAGCCGACGCAGACTTATGGAAAAAGCATAAGGGAATTAAAGAGTCGAAGGAAGTAGATGAGCGTGTTGAATATATGTCAATGAGTCAGCTCCAAAAGATGTTGAAAAAGGAATATGGATTAAGGGCTAAAGATCTTAAGATGGTGAAAATTAAGGGTGGATTATCCATTCAAACACCAAGTGGTCAAGAACTCGAAAGATATAATCATGTGCCAAAACTAGGTTATACGATCTCTGAGGAAAAGAAAGAAGACGACGCAGTTGAAGAGGGTGTTGATGATCCAGCAATCTTCAAAGCAGTATTCCTTGCTGGCGGCCCAGGATCTGGTAAATCATTCACTGTTGGTAAGACTGGTCTCACAGCCCTTGGATTCAAGGTTGTTAATTCGGATGATAAGTTTGAAGCAGCTTTAAAGAAAGCAGATCTTGAACCAACACCAGATAATATCTTTAGTCCAAAAGGTCAAAAACTTCGTGGAAGAGCCAAAGAATTGACAGCAAAACAAAGAGATCTTTATATCGATGGCCGCCTCGGTTTGGTGATTGATGGAACTGGTAAGAACTTCGCCAAGATTAAAAAGCAGTCTGAGTTACTTAAAGCAATTGGTTATGATGTAGCAATGATCTTTGTTAATACTGATAAAGATACTGCACTAATCAGAAATAGAAAACGTTCTAGAAGTCTTCCTGATGCCGAAGTCGAAACCATGTGGAAAGAGGTTCAGAATAACCTCGGTAAATTCCAATCGATGTTTGGTTCCAACTTTGTCATTGTTGATAACTCTGAGGGTGCAAACATTGAGAAGGCAACCACATCTGCATATAAGAAGATGGCTAAGTTCGCTAAGGATTCTCCTAAGAATAACATCGCTAAGAAGTGGATTTCAAAACAACTCGGAGAAGCGACATGGAGATCGGAAGGTCATTATACAGCAGACGGCAAAGAATGGACTGGTGATCAACACCAAACTGACGGTCAAGTAATGACAGGCAAGGTTCATACCGATGATAGCGTAAATTTATATCACTTCAAAGAACTATCACCAGAAGTGAGAAAGAAAATTTCAGCAACATTTAAACAATATAAATAGTTAGTAATAGCAAAACAAACAGAATTAAAGATAGTATAGAAGAAAGAAGTGGGTATAAAACAACTTTATTATAAATACATAAAGAATACTCCAAGTCAAAAACTTAATGGGAAAACTATGAAAAGAGAAAAATTTATACCTGAAACCGTCATCGATGAAGATGTCCCAGCCTTTATGGGTGCTCTGGCTCAAGCGGCTAAAGCTGGCAAGAAAGAATTTAAATTCGGGGAGAAGACATATAAGGTCAACTTGAAGAAGGATGTGGCTGATAAGATCACAAAGAATATGGATGAGAAAACAGATTTTGAAGAGGGGAATGAATTCACATCAGCAGCTGCTAAAGCAAAGCTTGCTGGCAAAGATGAATTTGAATTCGAAGGCAAAACATATCCAGTAGAGATCGATCAAGATGCTGCTGAAAAGATTCTTGGTAAGAAGGAATCAGTTGAACTTGAAAGAACAAATATTCTAACACCTGATGAGTATGATGAGGTTTCAAACTTTAAAAACTTCAATAAGAAGGATTGGAAATGGAACGCAATTCAAAAGAAGTTCGTTCGTAAGGTAAAGGTTAAGGAATCCACAGATGTTGATCAACTTACCGATGCTCTTTCTGAAGCAACAGCCTCAGACTATGCCAAACTTTCAGATACAGATTTAAAGGATCTACTTGCAATCTTCAGAAAAGTGGGTAACACTGCAGCCAAGCCGATCATCAAAGCCATCCGAACCGAGATGCAGAGAAGATCTCTCAAGGAAGAGATTGAGCTTGAAGAAGCGGCTAGACCATTCAAGGATCTTGAAAAAGCTTGGATCAGAGCAAAGGATAATGATAAGAAGAGAGAAAAGCTCATTAAGAAGCATAATCTCAAACCAATCATTTCTAATGTGAGACCAGGCGCTATTAAACTCGGTCCTCTTAATAGTCTTAATGCAAAGGGTAAACAAGAATTCACAATGGTAGGATTAGATGCTGACGGCGAGTTAATCTTCGTTAGTAATAATCCATTGAGAATTCACTATCCAAGTAATGTTAAGGATCGCCCATCAGGTGAGGAGATGAAAGAGTCTGTTTCACTTAAGAGCCTCCGCATTCGCCGTGCAGTTGAGCTGTCTGTAAATGAATCAATTTCAGAAAGACTTGATGCTTTCATTACTGAGTCGAACATTGATGCTACTTGGACTCCAAGTAAAATAAAAAATGCATACAAGAAGTATATCATTGAAGCAGATTATCAACTCTATCATCCCACATTTACAGCCGCTGCTAAGGCTGCCTCAGATCTTGCTAAGAAGAAAGGCTTTGAGGTTGATGAAGATGATTGGTTCAACCAAGTTTCAACTGGACCTAAAAAGCCAGGTAAAGGCAAGACTAACCGATATGTCGTTAAGGTTACCAAGAAAGGTAAAGAAACAAAGAAAAGACTTGCTTTCCAAGTCTATGGTATGGATTCTGGCAAGTATGAACTAAATGCTTATGTTGAATCTACGCAGATTCAAGAAGTTAATGAATCAACCATGGATAAGGTTAATGCAATTGTATCAGATAAACAAGCCGCAAAGATCGGTGGAAAGATGATTGATATGCAGACCGCTTCTGTAATTGTGCAGGTTTACAGTAAGGTAAATGACGCAACCAAGAAGAAGATGGAAAACGAAAAGATTGAGAAGCTTGTTAGTATCGCTCAGAGAGTGATGGCTAAAGAATCTACTAATCTTGAAGAAGGTTCATTTGATAAACTAGAAAAGAAACTTGGTCGTATAAATCCAGACACCTTAGGCGATGTTCTCAAAGGAAAGATTAAATTGAATTCTGCCGAGCAAAAAGAGTTTGATGCATTTATGAAAGGCGCTAGAAAGATGTTTGCTCCCGCGGAAGAAACAGATCTTGAAGAAGCTATTGTTTATCGTGATATTCGCCACGCAATTGAGTTACTGAGGACTACGCCCGGCGCTACTAAGTTCAGAGATTCACTTATGAAGAAAGATCAAGATGCTAAGATTTCTTCAAGTGATCTTAAAAAAGCCAAGGAAATATTCGGTAATATGAGCACTATCGATTCGGCTAACGTTGAGAAAAAGAGAAAGGATAGATATTTCCCTAGATTCGGAGTTAAAGCTCTTGAAGAATCTACTGATCTTGAAGAAGCTAGTGCAACAGTCGCGATGGTTCTTAAGGCTCTAAGACTCAAAGGAGGAAAGGATGCCGACGCATTGATTAAGAAGATGAAAGATCTTGATTTAGAATCGAAAGTATCTAAGGCTCATGCAGATGCAGCTAAGAAGATCTTAAAAGGACAGATCACCAAGTTTGTAAAGGAGTCTGATAAAGAACTTGATATTAAATCTTTAAAGGATTTGATTAAGAACCCATCGCCTAAGATGATCAAGCAATACGGCGGAAAAGATAAGTATATCAAGATGCTAAAATCCAAGTTGGCTAAACTTGAATCGATTAAAGAAAATATAGGTGTAGAAGATGGCCGACGCGTCATTGTTAAGGCTTTAACAAAACCGGCTGCATTAAGACTTCAGAAGAAATTGAGAAACAAATTCAATTCATATGATTTCAACATTGATAAATCTGGTCTTAGTATTATCGTTCCAAATGAAAAACATATCACCCGTTTCATTAATAAACAACCTGAAGTAGACACAATTGGTGAATAACAATCAAAATAGATCTAACATGGGAATATGGATGACATGAACGCAAACGAAAAAACGCGACTAGACCGAATTGAAGAAAAGATCGATAAGATGGCAGATGCTATCATTGCTTTGGCCAGAGCCGAAGAAAAGATCTCAGCTCAAGAAGAATCAACCAGGATTATCCTTAAGAGAATGGTCGCGCAAGACGATCGCTTAAGGATGATTGAACGAGATCTGTCACACGTAGAAGATACAACTGGAACTATAAAGTCAGTTGTATGGACTATCACAACAGCAGTCATTGGATCTATCGTCGCGGCATTCGTTTGGATGTTTGATATCCCATCAAATTAGACGGTCTTCTAAGCAACCATTAATATGAATATTATAGAAAAGACATTAAGTAACTTAAGTGAGAAACCACTTTCAGTCTCGGCCCGAAGAGCCCGCGGCAGAGTGATGAAACGACTCGCACCTAAACTTGCGATGAAGAGAGCCAAAGCTCTGAAGAAGAAGGCTTCTCCAGAGAAATTGGCTTTGAGGGCTAAGAAGGCTGCTAAAGACATTATTCGAGATAAGATCTTAAAAGATAAGAAATATAATGATCTAGCTCCAGCACAAAAGATTAATGTAGATAAGCAAGTTGAGAAGAAGGCCGCCGCAATCGCCAAGATTGCCAAGAAACTTCTACCTTCGATAAAAAAGGCAGAAAAGGAAAGACTCGCAGCAATGAATGCCAAGGAGGAATCTATTAAAGAAGTACAACAACCTACTCCAAAAGCCGCTTATGATTTCAAGGATATACACACCATTGAAATTTACGATTAATACTCAGAGATAACTTAAATTTAATATAAATACATTTTAACTAAAACAACTATGAACTTTCAGGATACATCAAAATCATTAATGGATGCGGTAGCAAAGATACTGGCGCCAGCAACTACAGAAGAAGTCGAAGTTTCTGCTGCAGAAACCACAGAAGAAGTGGTTCTCACAGAGGCGATCAAAGTCAAAACTCATAAGGGTATGTACTCTATTAAAAAAGGTGAAGAATCTTTGAAATCTTGGGTCGAAAAGATTGTGATCATGAGTGATGACGTAAAGAAGAGTCAACGCAAGACCATTACACAAAACATTGTTAAAGCAATTGAGTCTGGTAAGATCAAGAATGCTGATCTAACACAAGGTCTTGGTGCTCTCATTGGTGTGAAATCTCCAAAGGGCATGGAAGCACCAGGTGCAATTGTAAAAGCAGAACTGAAAAGGCTTGGACTACTTGAATCTGCTGATCTTGAAGAAGCATCTAACGCAGATCTGAAGAAAGTTCTTGCTACTACAAGAAAACTTGGCGCTATAGTAAAAGGAAACACCGCAGATTTTGGTCTAGGTGCAGTAATTGATTTTTCTATCGAAAAAGGCAAGATTAAGTTTGATGGAGGTATGTCATCTGGCGTTGAATATTACAATAATGCTAAAGACGCAATTAGCGCATTGATGATTGGAGTTGATGAATCGATTGAAGAATCTGCTGATCTTGAAGAAGCAATCAAATGGTGGACAGTTACTATCACTAAGAAAGCTGGTAAACTCTTCAAGGGTCAAACAGTTGATGTGAAAGCCCGCAACTCTGCTGAAGCCATTAAGAAAGGCATTAAGCAAATGAAAGCCGATCCAATGACAGTTCCAAGCGGCAGTGTTGATGCAGTCTTGGGAGAATCATCGAAGTAGATTCTACAAAACCTTTAAAACCACTCACAATAACAAATAAAGAATATAAGCCATGTTTAAGAGAAAAAAATCTAAAAAAGCAATCGAATCTGCAATCGAAGAAATTCAAGAGGATGTTGTCGTAGTTGAAGAAGCGGCCGAAGTTAAAGCTCCAAAGAAAAAGGCCACTAAGGTCAAAAAGGAAGTTATTCAACCTGAAAGTAACAAACCTCAATCATTTCGCTCTCTAAGAGAAGCTAAAAAATATGCTAAAGAGAATGGCGGAAAAGTGGTAGAAAAAGGTAGATTTTACGTTCGTTAAAGTTCATAAATAGAACATGAGGATATTTGATGAACTAAACAATGCGAACTTTGAACTATATGCGGCTAAACATTACCGAAATCCAGCCTGCCTATCTATTGAGGATTTCAAAGAAGATGTTGTAAGATTCAAATATATTAATAGATTGTTGAAGAAGTATGAAGCAAGTGGGATGATATCCGAGAGACTTGTACTAAATCACTTAATAACAATATATAATGTGTTTGATATCGAAGCCGCGACCAGAATGATCTTCTATCGTGTATCAGCAAGTCATTGGCCAACTATCAAAACATTCTTAATATACTTAAACTATCTGGAACCAGATCAGAAAAGAGACGTTGTCACAGACTTATATGTGGCAAAGAAATTACAATCCTTATAAACTATACTATGTCGATATTAAAAGCAGCTGACTTCTTCTACTCATTAAGATTCCTAAGACTATTAACTATGCCTTGGGTGAAGACCGCTGCGTATAAAGAGGGTGTGATCGATGATGATGGTAATAAACTGAAGAAGCCAGAAACTGCCGATGAGAAAAAGGCTTATACGTCATTCCATAAGTTGGTCTTTAATATCCGTCGCTTATTGGGAAAACTTCCCTTGGGTAAGAGCACAATAGCTCGATATGGTGCAGCCTTATATCTCATTAAAGAACATGCAGATATTTCAGATAAGAAACTTGCAGGGATGTTGAGTGAGATGATAGGTGACACAGTTGAGGATGATTACCTTGCCGAATCAACAGATTGGTTCCTCACAGAAGATTTAAATAAAATTCGTGAAGGTACTTATGTTTTAACAAAGGATCTGCCATTAAGAAATGGAGAACTTTTAGCCAAAACTAATACATCTGTCATGGTTGAAGAGCATGAACCAATTGGTGAAGTCTTTGGGATCAAAGTCTATAAAGGCCATCATGTGAAAACCAAGCAAAGTATATATATTACACAAGCCGATATAACATTCTAATATGAAACAAGCAAAAGAACAGATGACAACAGGAGCAGTAGCAATCGTGGATAAACCATTGTTTGCTAAGAAACGCAAGTATCGTGATTTCGATGTTCCGTCAGAAGTCTTTCGCAGGTTTCAAACAGGAAGAAATAAATTCGAAAGATGGGCAAAATATCTTGATTTAAATGATAGTGATCAAAAGAGGATATATGACTACGCCCGCAAAAATCGTGATTCGGTAGTAATTCTTAGAGACTCCACCACAGGGGCTTTAAGATCGATTCGTCAAAGAGCAGCAAACGATTAATATAATAATCGATAAGGTGATTATTATGCACCCAATTGTATTATTGTGTTTACAACCTAACTTAAATGTATATAATAGTCTTTAAATGATATTCGAAGAACAAATTTCCCGCAAACCTGATCACTATCCTTGGACTGAAGAGTTCATCGAAGCTATGCACAATGGCTTTTGGACCGACAAGGAATTCAATTTCCAGTCTGACATCCAAGATTTCAAAGTCAACCTAACCGATAAAGAACGTGACATGGTCTCGCGGAGTCTATCGGCTATCGCACAGATCGAAGTTGCTGTAAAAACCTTTTGGGCTAATGTTGGTCAAAACCTTCCTCATCCATCTATCACTGACCTTGGTTATGTGATGGCAAATGTCGAGGTTATCCATAATAATGCATACGAGAGATTGCTCGATGTATTGGATATGAACGATATCTTTGAAGAGAATCTTAAACTCGACATCATTCAAAATCGAGTAAAGTACCTTCGTAAGTATCTTCACAAATACTATAAGGACTCAAAGAAACAATATGTGTATTCGCTTATCCTCTTTACATTGTATGTAGAGAACGTATCGTTGTTTAGTCAGTTCTATACAATCAATTACTTTAATCGCTTTCGCAATCTTCTTAAGGATACTGCTCAGCAAGTAGCATACACCTCAAAGGAAGAACTACTTCATGCTATGGTTGGTATGAAGCTTGTAAATACTATCAGAGAAGAGCATCCAGAGTTGTTTGATGAAGAGTTTGTAGACCGCATTCGCCATGAGTGCGAAGAAGCTTATAAGGCAGAATCCAAAATCATTGAATGGTCAGTGAATGGTTACGAGTCAGAGCATCTAAGCACTCCTATCCTACAGAATTTTATTAAGAATCGACTCAATGATTCTCTTACACAGATTGGTATTGAACCAGTGTTTGATGATGTCGATCAAGAGATGTTGAGTAAGACAGAATGGTTCGATGAGGATGTTCTTGGAAATACTTCTACTGACTTTTTCAGTAAGAGACCTACAGAATATTCTAAGAATGATAAGTCATACGGTGAAGAAGATTTATTCTAGTTGAACACTTAAAAGTTATATATACATTATGGAAAAATACAATTGGTTAAACGAGGACAGTCGCAAGTTCCTAAAACGCGGATACCTAACGGGGGATCAGACACCCGAAGAACGAATCACTCAAATTGCAAAGACTGCTGAGAGTGACTTAAAGAAACCAGGCTTCGCGGAGAAGTTTGAAGAGTATATGTCATATGGATGGTATTCATTGTCATCTCCTATTTGGGCTAACTATGGAATGAAGAGGGGTTTACCAATCTCCTGCTTTGGTTCTTATGTTGATGACACCCTAGAATCGATACTTACTAAGCAAGCTGAAGTGGGTATGATGACGAAAATGGGAGGTGGTACATCTGCATACTTTGGAGATATTCGTAAGAGAGGTGCAAGTATTAACACTGGGGGAAAGTCGAACGGCCCGGTTCACTTCATGGAGTTATTCGAATCAGTGACAAATGTTGTTTCTCAGAGTAATGTTCGTAGAGGATCATTCGCAGCTTACATGCCTATTGATCATGCTGACATCTTAGAGTTCTTACAGATCCGCAGTGATGGCAATAGTATTCAGAATCTTTCTATTGGCGTGTCAGTCTCTGATAAGTGGATGAAGTCAATGGTTGATGGAGATAAGGATAAGCGAAAGGTATGGGGCAAAGTAATTAAGAAGCGATATGAGTCTGGTTACCCATACATCTTCTTTAGTGATACTATTAATAACAACGCCCCAGAAGTTTATAAGGACAAAGGTCATACGATCCACGCTTCTAATCTATGTTCTGAGATCACTCTATCATCAAGTAACGATGAGTCATTCGTATGCAACCTATCATCAATGAACCTACTTCACTATGACGATTGGAAAGGCACTGATGCAGTTGAAGTTCTTACATACTTCCTCGATGCGGTAATGTCTGAGTTCATCCGTAAGACTGAAGATATTCCATTCATGGAAGCCCCTCGTAAGTTTGCAACAACTCAACGTGCACTTGGTATTGGTGTCCTTGGTTGGCACTCGTATCTACAGAGCAAATCAATCCCGTTCGAAAGTTTCGAAGCAAAGCAGCTCACGACTGACATTTTCAGATACATGAAAAGAGAATCGCATGATGCATCTGCGTCTCTTGCAAAAGAATATGGTGAACCCGAATTGTTGAAGGGTTATGGTCGTAGAAATGTTACCACTATGGCCATCGCTCCTACTACATCAAGTTCGTTTATCCTTGGTCAAGTATCACCGAGTGTTGAACCTCTTAACAGTAACTACTTCGTTAAAGACCTTGCAAAGGGTAAGTTTACATATAAGAATCCATATCTAGAAAGAGTGCTTGATGGCTACAGTAAGAATACTGGTCCAACATGGAAATCTATTCTAGTGCACGGAGGTTCAGTTCAACACCTTGACTTCTTATCTGATCATGAGAAAGAGGTCTTCAAGACATTTGGTGAGATCTCTCAGAAGGAGGTTATTATTCAGACTGCTATCCGTCAAACGAGCATTGATCAGGCGCAGAGTATTAATCTAATGATTCATCCTAAGACTCCACCGAAGGAAGTAAATCAACTTCTTATCTTCGCATGGGAGCAAGGTGTAAAGACACTATACTATCATCGTGGCACCAATCCATCACAGGAACTATCACGCAACTTACTTCAATGCGCATCGTGCGAAGGATAATAATGATTAAAGAAACACAATACTGTAACGCCTGCGCTTCTCAATATACTGTTCAATGGCTTGAACAAGATGTTGATGAAGACTTAATGCCAACATACTGCCCATTCTGCGGTGAAGAAAACTTCGGGGAGTTTGACTTGATCGAGACCGACGAGTTCGAATAGGTTTATAAATAACTCCATGTGGAGTTACAAGGGTGAGGAGTTTACTACTGAGATGATCGAGGACTATATTGGATTCGTCTATATGGTTACCGACAAGGATACAGGTATGAAATACATCGGAAAGAAAGGTTTCTTCTCGAAAGTAACTAAACCACCACTGAAAGGAAAGAAGCGCAAACGTAGATCAGTTAAGGAATCTGATTGGAAAAAATACTGCGGATCAAGCGAAGCAGTGAAGCTTATTGTTGAAGAGAATGGATTAGATCACTTCGAAAGAGAGATATTGCATCTATGTAAGAGTAAGGGTGAACTAAATTATATCGAAATGAAAGAACAGATCATAAGGGATGTTATATTGAAGCCCAATGAGTATTTTAATGGTTTCGTCGGCGGAAAAATCCACCGTAATCATCTAAGGAGTCTTTGGAAGTAAAAAAAGATTTGACATATGGTGTTATTCTGATATAATCAGTAATGATTCAAAATAATAGAATTATCACAACATAGGAAAATTACATAATGATTATCATCGACTACTCAGCTATTGCCATTGCGGCAATCTTCTCACAAGACCGACCTCAAGATATTGAAGAGGGTCTTATTCGCCATATGATTCTTAACCGAGTCAGGCAGTACAATCTCAAATTCCGTGAAAAATATGGACAGACTGTTATTGCATGCGATGGCGGATCTTGGAGAAAGCAAGCATTTGCTCAGTATAAAGCTGGTCGAAAAAAGAATCGTGATGAATCACCCTTAGATTGGAAAGAATTCTTTCGATTAATTAATCTAGTTCGTGATGAGTTAAAAGAGAATTTTCCGTATCCAGTTGTATATGTTGACAACGCAGAAGCCGATGATATCATTGCAGTCTTATCCAAATCTACTCAAGAGTTTGGTCAGAATGAACCAGTCGTGATTATTTCGGCTGATAAAGATTTCTTACAACTTCACCGCTATTCAAATGTGAAACAGTTTAGTCCAATGAAACGAGACTTCATCACAATCAATGATCCTCTCTTCTATCGATTCGAACACATCTGTAAGGGTGATAGTAGTGATGGTGTTCCAAATGTATTAAGTCCAGATAACACATTCACTGAAGGTCTTCGACAAAAGCCGATGCGCGCTAAGAAGATCCTTGAATGGTATGAAAGTAAAGATAACCTGGAATCTGTTATGGACACTGAAACTCTGCGCAACTTCCATCGCAACAGAGAAGTCATTGATCTCGATTACATCCCAACAGAAATCGTGGATGCTATTCACAAGGCTACTGCTGAGCAAGTATCGAAACCTAAGAAAGATGTTCTGAACTATCTTATCACAAACCGTTGCGCCATGTTGGTAGAGGCAGCTCAAGATTTTCAAACTAAATAATATCATTATGAAAACACTACACGAAATATTCACCGAAATACAAAAGGCACCCACACGTGCAGAAAGACAGGAAATTCTGAAGGAAAATGATTCGTTTTCACTTCGAACGATCCTTCATTTAAACTTCCATTCGGATATCGAACTACATCTACCAAGCGGAAAACCACCATTCACTTGTGATGAAAAGCCTTATGGTAAACCTGAAGTAAAGATCAAGATGTTGGGAAGATGTGTTAAGGGTAATGGCACAAACGCCATCAAGAAAGAAAAGTTGTTCATCGAGATCATTGAATCTTTGGTTGAAGAGGATGCTAATATCGTCTGCTTGGCTAAAGATGGTAAGGTCATGAAGGAATACTCTCGTGTATCAGAGAGTTTAATCAAATCAGTTTTTCCAACACTTGTAAAATGAAAGAAGCAGACTTAATTGAAATCATTGATAATTTAAAAAGAGAACTAGTTCTTATTAAGGATAAACTCAGAAAGATTGATGATCGCCACTATAAGAATGATCTAAAGCATAGATGTAAAAGAATCTAAAGATTATTGTCTTTACATATGATCAATTTGATTTATAATACTATATTATGAATATATTCGCTCTATCTCCCGTACCAGAAGTTGCCGCTAGGTGGCACTGTGACAAGCACGTTTGTAAAATGATTCTTGAATCCGCACAGATGTTGTCTACTGCACATAGAATCCTTGATGGCGAAGAATCACGCCGACCATCATCTACTGGCAAAACAATGTCTCGGTACTGGGAATTGTTAGATGAGAGAGAAGGTACTTTATATAAAGCTGTTCATATGAAACATCCGTCCACTTTGTGGACTATGGAATCTCATATGAATTATAAATGGCATTATCAATTATTCAGATATCTATGTAAGGAATATACTTATCGGTATGGAAAGATTCATGTCTCAGAAACAAAACTCCTTGACGTTCTATCTGAATTGCCTAAGAATATTAAGCAATCATATATGACACCATTTGCCCTTGCTATGGGCTCTAATCCCGAATGTATGAATCACGAAGATCCCGTTGGTTCATATCAAAAGTTCTATCAAACAAAACAAAAAAGATTCTCCATGAAGTGGACGAATCGAAAAATACCACATTGGTTTAAAACACTATGACATACGATTACTACTGCGATAAATGTGAAAAGATATGGGAAGAATCCCATTCAATTGCGAACAGAGATGAGCCAGTTGGGAAAGACTGCCCTTGTGAAAAAGGTGGCAAAGTCCGCCGAGGTGTATGTGCTCCAGCACTATCATTCGAAGGATCAGTATCACCGATCCGTAAGGCTGGCTCGGGTTGGAATGATGTACTTAAAGGAATCAGTAAGGCTTCTGGTAAGCAGTCTAAAATTGATCACTACTAAAATGAAGAGGAATAGACAGAACGTAAAAGGAAAAAGAGATCGTAGAGAACAACTCAATGATCATGATCCATTTGAGCAAAAGAGATTGAGGTCGAAAAAGATGAATAGAGGTAAGAAAAATAAACAAGATTTTTCGAACCGATATGAACAAGAATTATATAATGACTATGAATACTAGATTCAAACACAATCACTTCGAACTTGGCTACGATCTCACAGCAAAATCTACTGTGGCTGGTAGGCTTTATGAGACGCCAGAAGGTGTATTCTATCCTTCAGTAACAACTGTTCTGGGTCATGCAACCAAGGCTGGTATCGTCGCTTGGAGGAAAGCAGTTGGTGAGAAAGAAGCCAATCGTGTATCTCGCCATGCTTGTGCCCGTGGTAATGCTGTTCATAATGCTGCTGAGAAGTATATCAATAATGAAGAGGAATACTTAAAAGAGGGAACAATGCCACATGTGCTCCAGTTATGGAATGCGATGAAAAAGGTGTTGGATGAGAAAGTTGATAATGTGATAATGCAGGAGGTGCCACTATATTCAGATGAATTGATGCTCGCGGGTCGAGTCGATCTAATTTGTGAGTTCGATGGTGTTCTATCTATTGTCGATTTCAAGACCTCTAGTAGAGTGAAGACGAGAGATCAGATATCAGGCTACTTCAAACAAGAATGTGCTTATGCTATTATGTTTGAAGAGAGAACTGGAATCAAAATAGATCAATTAGTAACTGTGATGGTTGTTGACGGCTCGGATGATTCGATCACGTTCATTGAGAAGAAGGATGATTGGGTCGAGCCACTCCAGAATACTATATCAGAATACTATGATCATTTGAGAGAGAAAGTAAAGAATCTGTAGCTTGTTGATTATCAAACACTTATGACTTTTAGGGTATCTCCAATGGTGATGCCCTAACTGCTTGATCCTCAACGAGATAAGACCATTGACATATCGATCAAAATAGATTATAATAGTATTATAAGATTGAGAAAGATAATTATGAAAAATACAAAAAACTGGGTTCTGGTCAATGAAATCACTAATGAAGTTCCTGCTGGAACTATCATTTCTCGCCGCCATGTATTGCGGATGGTCAATGTAGCTTCGCTGGTCGAATACTACAATGTTTTTGTGGGAGGAAAGTTCCACAAGTTGAGTCTAGCCGATCTTTCGGAAGAGGCTTAACACCAACGGGTTATGACTTTTGAGGTCTCCTATGATTCGATATCATAACCCGTTGATGATTAGAGAGATCAGACCATTGACAAATCCTCTAAAATAGATTATAATATACATATAAGATTGAGAAAGACATTTACTATGAAAACACTAAAAGAAACACTACTCGCCACCCTTGTCGGTGCTGCTATCGCTGCCATAGCCTACTATGGCCTTTGTCTCTCTGTTCCTGCTTAAATTTACATATTATGAAACTACACGAAATTACAAATACTGGAAGCTCCATTGCAATTGATTACATCTCTGATTGTGAATTCCAAGCTACTGATCTCACAACTCATGAGGTTACTGTCGTGACAAAAGAGTTCGTTAATGAAGTTGCTTGCTTCGATAACGTCTTCGTCACTGAAACTGCTAGAGTGAATATGCATGCGGTCGACACCCACGAAATCTTTCCTGGCACTATGGAAGCCCTGGGTCACCTCACTTCCTTGGTCTAATGACATATCGATATCAAGCACGGATTCAACGTAAGTTGTCTCTTTTACAAAGAATACTTTTAAAATTCAAAACCAAATCAATATAATGTATACAAACTCAAACAGACACCGCATGCTAAATAACGAATACTCCATCGAAGGTGATGCAGAGATGCTAACTAACGAATATACTATCGGTGACGAGGTACAATTTAAAACAAGTGAGAACTCTCATGCGAATGGCACGGTTGCTGGCTTCAAGAAAGATGGAAGTGTCTACGTTGATACTGGGGGCGGTGGAGCCCGAGGAATATATTTAATTGAAACAAAACAAATTACTACTAAACTATGATTATATTAACAGATTGTGATGGAGTCCTATTGAACTGGGCTCAAAGTTTTCATTGGTGGATGCACCGCAAAGGTTATCGACCAATTTACCCGAACGCCTATGCGATGGATGAATGCTATGGAATTTCTAGGAGTGAATCGAAAGAACTCTGTGTGACGTTTTGTGAATCGGCAGCCGTGGGGTTTCTTCCGCCGCTCCGAGATGCTATTAAGTATGTTCGCAAGTTACATGAAGAACACGGTGCAGTTTTCCATTGCATTACATCTATGGGAACTGATCCGTGGGCTATTAAACTCCGTGAAGAAAACCTAGCCCGTGTATTCGGTGAGGGTGTATTCGAACGAGTTGTCTGCCTTGGATGTGGAGAAGATAAAGATGAAGCACTTGAACGTTATCGTGATTCAGATTTTATATGGATTGAGGATAAGATTGAGAATGCAGAACTTGGAGCCAAGATGGGTCTAAACAGTTTTCTTCTTAGACACACATACAATGAAAATTATGATTTGAGTGATGATATAACACGTGTTAACAATTGGAAAGAAATTTATGACCACATCGCTTGAGAACGCATTAGGAATCCTGTATAATGTATGCTTCATTAGTTGTTATTGGCCACAGATTATCAAATCAATTAGGACGAAGTCTGTTAATGATGTTAGTATTACACTTTACTTCTTATCGATCATTGGATATGCTGCTGCGGCTGGATATGCGATTCTTCGATTCGGATGCGACTTCTGGCTTCTATTCAACTACGTGCTCAGTGGAATCTCTGCTGTTGTCATGATCGTGGTGTACTATAAACATAAAAATAATGGATAAACTTAAAAAGACTGGAGAACCCAGACAATTTGAATCTGGTGCACAAAGAGATAATGCCGATGGGAAACTTCGGATGAGTCTTCTACCACATAAAGCTCTAAGTGATGTTATGCTCAGGTACCTTCAAGGTTCTAATGAGTATGGTGAGAATAACTGGAAAAAAGGAATGAATCATTCTGTTCTTTATGATAGCACAATGCGACATCTTATGAAGGATTTCATGAGAGATGAAAGTGAAGATCATTTGAGTGCTGCTCTATGGAATATCATGGGCATGATTTGGAATAGAGAAAATAAACCAGAGTTGGACGATAGAAAGAATTACGAATAGTATGGGAAAATTAATATTCATTGATACCGAAACCACGGGAGTGGATAGGGAAAGACATGAGATTGTTCAGTTGGCTGCGATTGTAACCAATGAGGATGGGCAATACATTGACAAGATTAATATAACAATCCGCCCAGAGATGATTGATACGATTGATCTATCAGCGCTTGAAGTCTGTCACAAAACAATTGACGATCTATTATCTAATAAATATAGTATGAAGGAAGGTCATAAAGTGTTTTGCGACTTTCTCTCTAAACATATTAACCGATATGACAAGGATGATAAGGCACAGTTCGTGGCTTACAATTCCACATTCGATGAAGACTTTGTTCGACTCTTGTTTGATCGATGTGGGGATCATTACTATGGCTCATGGTTTTGGAATCCAAGCCTATGCGTGATGAGAGAGTTTGCCTTCTTGATCAGAGATAGTAGACACAAGATTGAAAGTTTTAGACTGTGTAATGTTTGCAAGTTCTTAGAAATTGAATTTGATGAAGAAAATGATGCTCATGATGCGCTTTACGATGTGAGAAAAACAATTGAAATATTTAAAAAACTAATATAATGGAAAAACTATACAAAAAGGCGAAGACGGGTGCAACAATGCAGTGGGAAATATTTGTTGAAGATAACAAGTATTGGACTGAGCACGGACAGGTTGATGGTAAGATCACAGTGGGTGTTCCTACCGTATGTGAAGCCAAGAATGTTGGCCGATCTAATGAGATGAGTGAATCTGCTCAGGCTGAATTCACCGCCCGCCGCAAGTGGGAGGATCGCCAAAAGTATGACGGGTACACTACAGATATTACAAAGATTGATAATGGAAAAGGATACTTCGAATGCACACTTGCACACAAATGGGAATCTCACTATAAGAAGATGCCCGAACGTGTTATGGCATCACCAAAGTTGGATGGTCTTCGGTGTATTATCACAAAGGATGGTGCCTTTACACGCAATGGAAAGAAGTATGTTACAACCAAATTCATTGAAGAGAGTCTGAAAGATTTCTTTGAGGAACACCCAAATTTCGTCCTTGATGGTGAGTTATACTGTCACAGCCTACATAATGATTTCAATAAGATTACATCTCTTGCTCGAAAAACCAAGGAGAAGTCTATCAAGGAGGGTGACTGGGTGGAAATTAAAGATAAACTCAGGTTGTATATTTTCGATGTATGTGATTCAGTTGATCCCCAAAAAGAATTCATTGAACGATATGACTTTATTCATTATGAATTTACCGACCACGATTTCGTAGTTCCAGTACCAAATGAAATGATCACACACGATCAGATTGATGAATACCACGCCAAGTGTATTGAAGAAGGTTATGAGGGAATTATGTTACGTGATCCATGTATGGTTTATGAGCACACCCGCTCCAAGAATCTTCTTAAGTATAAACACTTCACCGATGATGAATTCAAAGTGATTGATATTACTGCAGGTAAGGGTATGAGAGCCACCATGGCTGGACGTGTTCGATGTATATCCAAGGCGGGCGTTGAGTTCGAAGCATCAATGCGTGGCACCCACGAATATTTCACAGAACTATTAGCGAACCGAAATTACTATATCGGTAAGTTCGCAACAATTCGATATCAGAATCTGACACCAGACGGCAAACCTCGATTCGGTGTAATGATTGATATTGGTCGAATTGATACATAATTTTCTTTACAAAATCCTAAAAATAGGATATAGTATATACTTAATCAAATCAATGGCTCTCTAAGCCAAATATCAAATTAGAGTTAAACGTCTTGTAAAACTGGCATCCAATCCGACTTCATGGTTGAGAGGGGTGAGAAAGAATTTCTTTCGTTCTTTAAAATATCGGTGGACGTAGCCACCATTAACAAACCTACGACAATTTTTAGCCTCTATCGTCTAGCCAGGTCTAGGACTCTGGATTTTCATTCCAGCAACCGCGGTTCGAATCCGCGTAGGGGTACCATTCACAATAATAATAACAAATATGAAAGATCCACACAAAGCAGAAGAAGCACTAGGAATGCTACTATTAATGCTATTCGGAGTATCAGTAATTGGTCTCTTGGGTGCACTAACCGTAGCTATTAAATCAATATTCAATTAATAATCAATATGAAAACAACAAAAAGAGATTGGCTACACTTCATTACAGGAGCAGTGGCAGCAGTAATCGTATCAGCCGCTGTGGTGGATGCAACATCTCAACCTATTTCCGAAATGGAAACAACTCATTGTAACTGTTACTGTAGTTGCTCCCGACCGAATCTTGACGATGAAGTAATTTACACAATGGATGTTAAAGACAAGAGACCTAATATCCCAGTAGGTGAACCACCTCCACAACCAGTTATCCTCTCACAATAATACTATGGAACAAAATCTATATCACTACAAAGCTCATGTCACGAAGGTGTATGATGGCGATACTATAACAGCAGATATCCACCTTGGTTTCAATATGGTCATGCGTAACCAAAAGCTTCGCTTACTCGGCATTGATACACCTGAAATTCGAGGTGAAGAACGAGCTGAAGGTCTGATCTCACGAGATCGATTGTCAGAACTCATTCTCAATACTGATGTGCACATCGTTACTCATCAAGATAAGAGTGGTAAATATGGTCGATGGTTAGTAACGATCTATGCGCAGTTACGCGATTTAGATAAAGACGAAACCAGTTGGATAAACTGTAACGCTCTCCTACTCAATGAGAATCTAGCAAAGGTTTACAAATAATCATATGTAAATAAAAGGTATGTGTACTGTTTACAAAATGTAAATAACGCTGATTCGTGTTAAGAGAATGTAAATGACTTTTCAAAACCCGAAAAATAGCGTTTTTTGAGATAAGTAATAGTATGCGAAACATACTAATATTATTACTACTACTTTTACCATCATCACTATTCGGCTTCAATGAAATGATAGCTGTGCAAACTCTTCAAGACAATGGAAATTTCCAACACACTGTATGTGAAGTAAAGACTGCATACGCAAACAAAGGTGATCACATCTTATACAAGAATGTTGCACCTCGTGATGGAATGATTATTCTCACAGATGATGGTAAGTGCGTTAAGTATAATAAGAACATCATTGCTGATAGAGTAGTAGTTGCTATAGTGAAAAGATACACATAATAGATTTGTATAAATAATTTTATAATGAAGAAAGTAAGTAGAACCAAATCAGATATCGCTTTAGATGTTATTTACTGGACAGCCGCAGCCATCGTGTTTGCAATGCTAGTAACTACACTTCATATGATGATGAAATTTTAATGTTCAGTGGTAGATAGGTAATACAGCGGACTGTTAATCCGTGCTTCGGCAATGCTGGTTCGAATCCAGCCTGAACAGCCAGATTTAATCTACATATCAAAACATCGAAGTGATATGTAGATTGAAACAAACAGTTTCCAAAAATGGAAACACCTCAATAACAACACACACACAAAAACAATGAGCACAAATAAATCAATGAACGCATACGAGATTCGTCTCAAAATCTTACAAGAAGCACTGTCTTCGGCATCCGATAAGTGGTACTCTGAAAAAGAAGTACTCTTGGAAGAATGGAATAATAAACGGGATGCTGTCTGCGGAGACACTGTTGCACTCTCTGCACTCGGTGCACCAACACTCCCGACATGGGATCGAGAAGTTGAAGCGATTCGAATCGCGAAGAAACTCTACGCTTTCGTAGAAGGCGAATAGGTCTAAGAACCTGAGTTTGTAATTCCTCTGCGAGTGCGGAGGTTGATAAAGAGGATAAGGATTGCGTTTAGCGGTCGACTCCCTCACACTTTTTTATTTTAAACGACGGCGTAGCTCAGTTGGATAGAGCATCGGTTTTCTAAACCGAGGGCCCTGGGTTCGAGCCCCAGCGCCGTTACCATTTTAATACATGTAGGAGAGGTGGCTGAGCGGCTTAAAGCAACAGTCTTGAAAACTGTCGAAGTGAAAGCTTCCGTGGGTTCAAATCCCACCCTCTCCGCATTTTAATGCATCCTTAGCTCAATCGGTAGAGCAGTGGTCTTTTAAACCATTGGTTCTGGGTTCAAGTCCCAGAGGGTGTACCACTTAAACAGAAAAAGAAATAAATTTAGGGCCTGTAGCTCAGTTGGTTAGTAGCAAACGACTCATAATCGTTAGGTCGTCGGTTCAAGTCCGACCGGGCCCACCATTTTAAGGGGGTGTACTGGATTCGATCTCAGTTTCGGCTGAGACACGGAGGTTCGATTCCTCCCACCTCCACCAATTATAAATAGAATCGATGAATGTTTTAAAATCACAGTATCATGGATCGAAGTGGAATGGAATCAAAGTGTTCCCTCTACTTGTAAAAGATTTGTGGGCTTCTGTACCCAAAGCAGATACCCATAAAGGAAAGGAATTCTTTAAGCCAGTGATGGATGACATTAAGGAGAATGGTTTACATTTTCCCTTACTTGCCGTTCACTCGACTTATGCTCAACTCTTGGAGCAGAAGAAAAGATATGGAAATAAAATGTTAGACCTACCATTTGAGTCTGATACAAAAGATTTAGATAAAAAACTATATGTTGTTTGGGGCGGTTCTAATCGCTGGCATGTTGCGAATGATCTTGGGTATGATTATGTAGACTGTGCAGTTTTCCATAATGGAGAATTTGATACCGCTCGGCGCATGCAGAAAATGCACCGTAAACCATACACTAAACAATTTTATTAACATGAAAGACAGATGGCAAACAACTGAAAATTTAAGTGAGAGATGGGATAAACGAACTATCCTAATATCAAAACTGATTGATGAAGAATCTAACATCATTGAATTTGGAGCAGGAAGATTAGTATTAAAAGATCACTTACCGAGAGGTTGCAAATACACACCATCTGATATTACTGATCGTGGCTATAATACTATCATCTGTGATCTTAACAATAGTATCCTTCCATCATTCGACAATGGACATACTGTTGCCTGCTTTAGTGGTGTATTAGAATATATAGAAGACATTCCTAGACTTATTCAACACTTGAGTAATATACCCACTATAATCACTTCTTATGCAACCTTAGAATTAAATATTCGCAATTCAAGTAGTCAATGGGTCAATAGCTACACAAATGAAGAGATACTTCAGATATTTAGATCAGAGGGTTATAAACTTTCCAAATGTGAAAGTTGGAGAAAACAAACTATATATAAATTTACAAAATGAAAAATATAAAACTATGGTGGCCACAATCACCCCAGCCAGGAAACTTTGGTGATATCTTATCACCTTTCATATTAAAGAAATTGGGCTATTCTATTACTGAAGCCAATAGAAATGCTTCTGGTAAATTTATGTGTATCGGTAGTACAGCTAAGTTTATTAAAGAGAGTGATACTGTTTGGGGTACGGGGATAATGAGAGATTCAGATCCAATTGAAAAGAATGCTCGATATCTTGCAGTAAGAGGTCCATTAACTGGTGCAAAGACTGGTTGTGACGTATATGGAGATCCTGGTTTACTGTGCTCTCATTTTTGGCCCATGAAGTCTGAGCATAGAAAAAAATTAGGTATCATACCCCATTATGTTGACTATAATAATCATGATGTTGGCGGGAATGATCAGATAAATCTTTTGAATGCCAATCCTGTTGAGGTGATGAGAGAAGTTATTAAATATGATTCGATTATTTCTTCATCTTTACATGGTATAATTGTGGCACATTCATATGGTATTCCAGCAGGATGGTGGCGGCCATCCGATAAATTATCGGGAGATGGATCGAAGTTTGAAGACTATGCCAGATCAGTAGACATTGAATTAAGACCATGCAAGGATTATAAAGATGTTATAATGACATTACCCACACAAGAAAAAATTAAACAAATACAATCAGATCTTCTAAATGCAATACAAAATTATTAGTTTTTACTCTGAGCCAGAATCAGACTCTACATATTACACTAATCATGCTAAGAGATTTATATCTGAATGTGAAAAGTATGATCTTGATTATCATGTTGAAGAGTTAAAAGGTGAGGGGAATTACTTTAAGAATTGTAGGTTGAAAGCCGGATTCATACAATCGTGTATGGATAAATTTAAGATGCCGCTTGTGTGGTTAGATATCGACACATATATAGAGAGAAGTCCAGATATAGATAATCTATCAAATGTTGATTTTGCTGGAGTAAAGAGATTACAAACTATCGAAAAACCTAAACCTAGAAAATTCTATGGAGATAGGTCTGGAGATAGAAATGATAAGTCATTTAAAAGTGGATACCCAATCTTTGCTCACTGCCTCTTCTTTAATAGCACTCCAAATTCTTTAAAAGTGTTAGAGACCTGGAAGAGTTTATGTGATAAAGAGCAAGGCGCAAACATTGGAGATCACTCTCTTCTATGTAAAACTCTGACCGATAAAAAAGTTGAATATAAGTTCATTGATGATTTTACAAAATATACTTTGGCACCAGTTTCAATGGTGAAGAGTAAAGAAAGATGATTATTATATCTGGCTACACACTTAATACAGACTATGAGCAAGAGGTGAAAGATCTTGAGTCTGATCTAAAGAGATTCAATCTTTCATATAAGTTATATGGCTATGAGTCTCGTGGAGACTGGACAAAGAACACAATGGTGAAAGCCGAGTTAATTCAAAGGGCACTGAAAGAGTATCCTAATGAAGATGTGATATGGCTGGATGCCGATGCTGTCATTGTGAAAGAGCCGAAACTCTTTCATGAGTTAAAGGATAAGACATTCGATATCTGCTGCCACTATCTCAAGACAAGATATAACCCTAATGAATTACTGAGTGGTACTATTATCTTTCGAAACAATGATATCGTGAATAGTTTAGTGGATGATTGGGTGAATGATTCCGAGGAAGTGAACTGGGATCAAAAGATACTACAGAAATATGTAGATGGTAAGTATGAAGGTAAACTCAAGAAGATTGCTTTACCCATTGAATATATTAAGATACGTCCTAGAAGTGTTAAAGACACCCGCAAACTTGATTGTGTAATAGGTCATAAACAAATGAGCCGTGAACAAAGACATAAAATTAAGTGATCTAGTTAAGAGTAAGAACGTGCTCCTAGTTGGTAATAGTAAATCTCTGCTCGAAAAAGATAATTCTAAATTAATTGATTCATATGAGTTTGTCATTCGTTTCAATCTATCTATAGGTCATCTACACAAATATTCCATAGGTAATAAGTGTGATGCTTGGATATACGCAATGTGCAAGCGCGGGGTTTGTAAATCGACATATAATAGGGCTAAGAATAAACCGAAAGTGTGTGTTAGATATGGTGAAACCCTTCCTCTTGGGGAGACTAATATTATCTTAGATGTGATTAAAGATGATGTGAGAAAAGAGGTTGGTGTAAGTTCAGATCTACATCCAAGCACAGGAATAGTCACACTCTACTATCTTTTAAATAAAGCACGATGTGAATCTATCTCAATGATTGGATTTGATTCCTTTAAAAAGAGTAACTTCTACTCTTCTTCTCATCTGGCACATCTATGTCATAATTTAGATGCAGAATCTGAATACATAAAGAGACTATCCAAGGATGGAAAAATAACATTGACATAACTATAATTACTCTATAGTATTACTATATAATGAAATATATACTAGAAACACTCATATATCTACTGATTATTATATCGATGCCGATCCTTTTTGTCTGCGCATCTTTATTCGCCATATTCAATGTCGGTAGATTTGTCATAGTTGATTATCCTAGAATCGCTTTCAATAAACTTTATTGTGGGTCTTAATGGAACATCTAATTGATATAATTGAGTTCTCTGTCAAAAAATATATCCTTTGCACAGAGAAGAAAGAAAAGTCTGCTATCAAATATGGGGCTAAGATGCTGATGAGACAATTGAATCATCGAAAGCATCTTTGGTCAGAAGCTGCTGCGACCTTTCGAGATGCTAATAACATTCCAGAAAATATTACTTGGGTGAATCAGCCAAGATATGATCCAGGTAGGAAGAACCTACTACTTGAACATAAGAATCCATTAGAGGAGATTTGGAAGAAGATGCTAATTGAGCCCTCGAAAACTGAGGAGATTCTTTCAGAATATAATGTGATCGTTTGGGTATCCCGTGCCGAGGATGATCGACTAAATGAGTTGGGATATAGATCAAAGCGCCCAGATTCAGATAAAGCGTATGCTGAAGCTGGAATAAAGATTCTACACGGTTGATTATCAACAGGTTATGACTTTTCTAGTCCTCTCTTAAGGTCTTTTGTAAGTCATTGATGGTCAGACACATATATGTATGTACAGATCATCCAAAATAGATTATAATAGTATTATAAGATTGAGAAAGACTGATAAGAAAAATATACTATGAAAAATACAGAAAAAAACCAAACTACTCCAGTAACCATCGGCGACGTATGTGACGCGATTCAAGTCATCGTCAATGCATCAAAGTTCATGGGTGCTGAAAGTCTTGGGCGCATCGTAACCGACGAGCTTTATGGCTCTCACGATGCAGCTTACGTAGCAATGCTCGAAATTGCTGGTGAACGTGCCAAATCTCTTCAACAAGATGCATGGCAAAAGGAAAATGCCCACAATCTTGTCTCTTGTGGACCAGTCCTAAGCCGCCGATAAATCTCACTTCGGGGAGCAGCATCCTACACTGCACATTTATATTATGAATTTAAAACCAACTCAGCGCGAAATCAAAGTGATACTCCAATCTCATAACCTCACATTGCCACGAACATGCTTTAATGATAAGCGTTCTGATGGTGGTCGTATCAAGATGTGGGGCACGAAATACACTTTCGGTGAAATGGAATACTTAGAGCAATTCCTCACAATGCTATTTCCATGGCTAGATATCGAAGTCTACGCATGGAAGAATTCTTGCACATGTGTTAAATGGACAGAGGACACTATATAATTATGAAAATATATACTGAAAATATTAAAAAAGATTTCAAGTGCAAACGCAAAAGTATTCATAATGGATATCAACTTTTGTTTAGTTTTTCAAATTTGTTCGGGGCAAGTGTGATTGAACATGATTGGAGTAACGGATTAGAGATCGCAGTCCTAGATTCTGAGGGGAACATCACATATGATACTCCTATCACCAGTGATACCTTAGGTCATCTAAGTAATGATGAAGCAAACGAAATTTTAGAAAAGATATCAAAACTATGAACGCTAATATTAGAGCAATTTTAGGACTAGACGAACCGCCGATGCGTGAGGTAACTCGCAATCGTAAAGGTGTAATGTCGTATTCTTCTAAAGATGCGGGATGCATACAGCTCTTCACTAACGATAGTTGGGAGCGCAACAAGAAATACTATGTGCCGAATGGTCCACGTAGTTGTGTTAAGAATTTTATGAGAGGATAACTATGAACGATATTATTGACAACCTACAAGAGAAGTGCTTTGCGATGCTTGGCACTATTAACGACCTTAAGCATGCTGAGGCTCAAACAGATGAACTCACTATTAAGTTTAATACAGACCTAACAGAGCTCATGAAGGCTGGTCAGCCATTCTTTGCTCCACCACCAGAAAAATAATTATGATGAGATATAACGATGTAGAATTTAGACCAGCAACAGAGAATCGGCATGCCGAAATCGTTGCTTTGAATTATAGCGAAGAGCTAGATAAGGAAACTGCCTACACTCTTTGTTGGATCAAGGGAGATAGCGAAGGTTACTATATGAGAACTATCGGGAATCGATATGTTGAGTATGACGATATGATAGCTCTAAACCACGTTGCTAAGTATGCACTGCGGTCACTGAATGTACAATTTGAATTTGAGGAAAGATTATGAGTGAAAAAATAACAGAAGTAATATATGTAATTGCAGCGGCCGCCCTTGTGTGTACGTTTTGTAGAGTGGTATGGTGGGCAGTTAATGTTAACCCAGAAAAGAAATAATATGAAAAAATCATTCAATGAACGAAAGAGCGAATCTGGGCCGCTTCAATTACACGAGAAGGTGATCATTGGATCATTTTCACTATGCATTTTTGTATGCCTCTGTATTTGGTTAAGCTGTCTATAAATTAAGTTGTTTACAAAATGACTTAAATAGTATATAATATAAATTATGAAAATTACAATAGAGCAGCACAAAGAAAAGTTTACCTACGAAAGTGAATTCGATTCAATGGATATGAGCGAACTGACTGATAAGTTATATGCTCTATGCCTTACCGCTGGATATCATCCCGATTCCGTAGGAGAATGCTTCTTTGAAAAAGGTCGTGAAATGACAGAGCATCTTTATCCAGATGACAATGTAGAAGAAGATGTAGTGTCTTCAGGTGTCTCTGATCCAATTCAAGGTGAACAAACAATCTCGATTCTAAGCCGATACAATGAGGAACGAAAATTCACTATCATAGCTAAGAATTGCGTTGAGTATTCCTTTAAGGATGATGGCCATACTGGATGTTCACGGAATGATGATGGAAGTCTAGAGTCAGTTGACCCGAGTGGTGGACCATATATCGGTATCGGTACAAATCTCGGTGAATATATTCATAAGGACTTAGGAGATTTAACTGTTACAAAGATCAAAGTAGATGAACACAAAGCAGGGACTTACTATCTCACAGTAAAGTAATTATGATGAGATATAAAAATGTAGAGTTTAGACAATCGGGTATTGCCGATTCTCATGGATATGCAACTGATGCGGATAGACGTAGCGAGATCATTGCTTGGAATTATAGCGAGAGTTTAGACAAAGAAACTTGTTACACTCTTTGTTGGTTAGAGACAGATAAAGAAGGTTACTATATGAAAACTATCGGAGATCGATACATTGAGTATGAAGATATGGAAGCACTAAATCATGTAACTAAATATGCAATGAGATCCTTGAATGTACAATTTGAATTTGAGGAAAGACAATACTAATTATGAAGGTAAAAATCAAAGCAGAACTAGACGACGTATGAGGGAATCATATGACATCTTCACGGTCTTCAAGAAGGGCGAGCGATACAAAGTCAAATGCTTAGACTTCTGGAAATACGTGATCCCCGACACGTTCACGACCATCAAGTGGGCAATCAAGAATTTCTTAAACAATTACTTGAAATAGATGGTACCGAGACACAAATAATTATGAAAGTAAAAATCAAAGCAGAACTAGACGACGAAGCATTCAAGACTGGAGACTTTATCCAAGAATTGGGTAAGATTCAAGAGGAGTATTTGGATAAGCTTGTAGCTAAAGTCAAGAAAGAGAAATGGATTGAAGGTATGGATGATACTGAAATTCACGATTGGCTATTCGATTATTGTTTCAATGGTTGGAATAATAATAAAGCAGGGTTCGAAGATACATTTTCAGAGTGTATCGATAAGTGTTCAAAATACGAAGTGGAATAAATTATGAAAAAAGTAAAAATAGTAAAACCCGCAGAATTAACATACCAGAAAACCATTCACGCTTTAGATGTGGAGGTTGATGGTGTAATATATACAGCTTATAGAGTGGAAGATTGTAAAGGCGCTGACACTGAGTTTGCCGATCCCGACAATGTTCCTCTCGAAGTACAGCAGGCTATCGACGCTTTATTTTGGGATGATCTATATGTGGGTAGTGACATCGTGGGTGGAGAAGTCTTTGAAGTCAACCTAGACGATTACCTATGAAGAGATACGATAAAGACTTTTTTATAGCATGTTCTTTCTACTGTTTGATAATAGCAGTATTGTCAGCTATAACATATGGAGCATCACTAATACAATAACAACATTATGGATAAACCGAAGAAAATAACACGAAAGAAGGTTCTCGAAGAGAATGAAGAACTGCGTAAGAACTACGTCCACGCTATCTATTCCATTATGGAAATTAGACAAGCTGTAGGTGACACCGAATCAAAACTATCACATCGTGATTTAGTCGATAAGATTAAAGCACTTTATGAGTCAAATAACGAAAAAGTATAAATAAAACATTATGAGTAAAAGAGCAAAAGCAGGTGTAGATCTAAGATCACCAAATCCAACTAAAACAAAGCGTATGGGACGTTCTCGGGGCCCTCTCGTATTTAATGAGCATGTCGGTCATAAGGTTACTCAAAAGATTGACGAAGCTATAACCAATAACAGAGAAAAGTAAACATGACTGAACCAATCTTTGATTTCGGTTTTACCCTCGTCGACGAGAGAGAACTGAACACCTATCAGCAAGCAGAAGATGCTAAAGAGCAAGTTGAGGCGACTACTTTGGTAGCAACCGCGACTCAAGAAAAAGTTGACAATCTCTATAATGCGATTCAACCACTTCTTAATAATCTCAAACAAAACCCAGAAAAGGAGTATATCCTTTGGCCATCTCGTCTTGAGAAGATCGAGCAATTTGAGGCCTACCTACAAGGTATCTACACTAAATAATAAACAAAAAGAAAGATAAACTATGAGCATGATACTATTAACCAATCTCGCCCTATGGGTATTCGGCTTTGTTGCCGGTGTACTAGTTGGTCGCAATAACGTAAAGACTGTTGAAAAGTCAGTTGATGAAGCTCTATACCTCTACGATTGCGCAGTTGCGGAACTCAATGAGCTTAAAGCTAAAGCCAAGAAGAAAAAGAGAACCACAACTAAGAAGACAACTAAAAAGAAGGTCTAATCTATATACGGTTCTTTCGCGCTTTGCACCCTATCAGCTTCGGTTGATAGGGTTTTTGGTTTATGAGACTCTTTCCAACTCTCTCGATAATTACGCACCCAACTAAGGAGTGCTTTTTCGAAGCCTATATCTTTACCTGCTTTTTCAGATTCGATCCACTTGTGCTTTAGTATCTCTTCTCTTTCTTCAAGAAAACATTGATATAATGTCGAGGTACTAAAATCAGATTTACTCATCAAATGATATAGATTATTCTCCAATCTGAGGCTCGATAGGTTCTGATTCGGGTTGTGGCTTTTGTGAATCTTGGAAAGCTTTCAGAGCATCCGAGTGATAAAGAATGATATCATCGATTGAATCTGTCACGATTTTTACATTAGATGCTAGGGCAGATAGTTGTTGTCCAGACTCTATAATATGTAGAGAACTAGATCCAGTAACTGCATAACATTTGCAGGTACCATTACAATGGACATTAAAGATGTTCTCATCATCTTCATCTACTAAGGCGAAAATGTTAGAGTCTGGTTTTAAGTTTATTTTCATATTAATTTTATAATTACACTAATTGTAAGTTGTCTTCACCCATCCTGCACTCGGGCCCTGCACGAACCATATATACGGCATCTCCTCATAGGATGTGCCTGTGTCGTTGTGGAGTCTTCTGAGTGCCATCGCGAAGTATTTGGTGCCGGCAACACCATTTAGCGTCCCTGTTCGGGCATTGGTCCAATCCACCTCGATCGTTAGATTGGCCGAGAGCGTTGCGTATGCGGGGCCGCGGGGGTCTTCGGTATTCAGTCGCATGTAAGTGGCAGATGATGTACCTTCAACGTTCCAGATGGATTGACCATGAACATCTCTGACAGAGAAGCCGTCCCATACAGTGGGTATGTCCATATAGCGCGCATCTGGTGTACCATCGCCCTCCCATTGAGACAAGTCAATGGTGTATGTTCCACCCGCGGCGGGTATATTATAGTGCGGTCCATATATATATTGGGGAGGCGGAGCTGGCGGCGTATATGAATTACCATCAGTAAGTTCCCAGTTGAGCATGCTGACGAGCGCATTTCGATAACCCGGACTGGTTGACCATGGACTTAATCCAAAATCTCCTTGTAGCTTGTCATCACCAACAAGAAGGTCTCTCCATTGGTAGTCTTTGGAGGCGTTTTGGCTCCCTTCATAGAGTTTTTGGGTAATATAGTCATAGTCTGTACGAGTCAGAGTTGGCATGTGAATATTGAGACCAGAGCTTACAGGTATTGTTGGGATGGCATTATTGTTGCCTTTGAAATTAGTATTCTCCCATCCAACTATATCTATACCATCAGTCAATGTTGCGGATGCTGGGTCTTCAATCGGGATTATTATATTAGTCTGACTACCTATACTAAATCTAGGCAGGTATGTCGCACTTGATGGAAATACATTAGTGAACTTATCCATCCAGGCCCAGTTGTCTCCGCCAAAAGTTGTCGCGGCGGTGGAACCAACTGGGATATTCTCGGTGGCTCCTAAGTTTGTAAAAGGATTGTTTGCTGCAGTTACACTAATTTGAGTTCCGCTCCATGTATTCTCCCACAACGCGGAAGTGTATGTAGTGTTTGAAAATGGAGAGAAATCTGTCAGGTTTGTACACCTTTCCCACGCTCTATAGAAGTTATTACATTTTCCAACATCTATTGATGGGAAACTAATTAGATTAGTGCACCCGTACCATGTGGTGTCGAGCCTGTTTATTTCCGACGTATCAATTTGAGGGAAGTAAGTCAGACTGCTGCATCCAGCCCAGGTGGAGTTCAGACTGGTCGGGCCCCTCCAGCTGTTGATAAATGAGCCGGTGTAACCACCTGGCATTGTGAAATTGTCGAATGTCCCGTCTTCTATAGCGGCGCACCCACTCCAAGTGCTGCTAAGTGACAGTCCATTCATGCCAAGCGAGAACTCATTACCATTGGATATATCAACAATCATCTGATTTGGAAGTGTCTGGAGGCTGGCACATCCATTCCAAGCGCCAGCAAAATACCCGCACCGACTAAAGTCCATGTATGCCATAGATGTGATCGAGCTGCACCCAGCCCAAGTGCCGGACGGCCCGTTGAGGCTCGGCCCAATTGGCAATGATGGGAACTCCCCACTAATAAGTTCGCAATTCGCAAAGGTCTGAGACAGTCCATAGTTATCCGCGGCGCCAGTATCCAAGTTGGCAAACACACTTGCGGGGACATTAAGGCTTCTGCAAGAGAAGAATGCCTGCGTAAAGTTTGCGCAAGTGCTGGTGTCGAATGTTGTTGGAATGGGTGGACATGTATGTAAAGAAGTCGCCGACTTCAAGAAATACTCCATCGTGGTTCTTTTAATAGTGCCCCATTCATGAATTTCAGTGATCACAGGCTTTGATCCGTATGAGTAACGGAAGTCGACGAATCTAAAATCGCATGTGTCGGCTAGATCCCTTTGTTTTATCCAGATCCTATAGTCTGCGTTCGCCGAAGGATATATGTGCTGAACTTCTGCTTGAGTTGATGTTATCGTGACCTCTGGTGAACCATCTCCCCAATTAATTATCACATCTCTACAATCTGCGATAACGAAGGGATCGCGTTCGCCTTGCGATGTATCATAGTTGTCTGCTGTGATAGTCAATTGCATAGATTCAGGCGATTCAAGTGCAGCTTCGCCGGCGTCATATGTCTGTGAAACATTCAAACCATCTAGTGATATTGTAACTGTGGCTTCAGCGGGTATAATAATATCTGGAACACTGAATTCCACTGAGTTACCGACACCGCCAGCGACTGTAAACACTCCAGTTGATGGTGTGATATTCAATCCGTTTGTTGTTGTTAAGGTGAATGGATAGTCGCCATCAGGCACCTCAGTCACATCTAATCTAACATTAAATGATTGATTTCTAGCCACGGGATCAAGTGGACCCTTGTAAAGGCTGTATGTGGAATCATCTATGACATTAATTGTTATTGATGCATGCGTTATACTACCTAAACCATCTAATATATCAACAGTAATTGTTTCGCCAGACTCTAGAATATTATCATTAGAAATTGTGAAAATAAGGTCTTGTTCAACTTCCAATATATCGAAAGTACCCTCATTGGCCTCTTCAATATCTCCAACTACTACATATTTTAATGTTGTACCATATTCACCATTCGTGGTTGTTAATCGAACAGTAACTGATGTACCTTCCTCCTTGCTGGTGGCATCTGGAATGAGTGAGAGTGCGTATGATGGAGCCGCTGGCCCTGCTTCTAAAGCTCTTACCCTAGTATCTATCCGCCCCATAATATCAATGAGACCTGTCAATCTGGTGTCAGATGATATTAACCATCTACCCATAGTTTTATGAGCAGACTTGATTACATTAACATTATCAGCAAACCGAGTTGAAGATGAATCCCAGTGATAAACACCACCATCTCCATCTCCAAGGATCTCTCCACCCAATACTAATTTAGGATTCGAAAAATCCTTACTGTTCTTGACATCATCAATGGTGTCGACCGTTTTAATAGTCTCTGCCCCGACTCTTGGATTGAACTTTGTTAAACTCATATTGTTATTTATAGGATTAAATATCTTCTTTATTCTTTATTGCACGCTTCTTTGCTGCAGCTACCTGATGCTTAGTGAAAAGCATAGGACCTTCGGTAGATGATTCAACAAGGAAATACTGATCTGATTCTAGATGAGCATATTCTTTCTGTGTATTATCGACCCACTCTATGATCTTTAGATTGAGTATTCTTTTTAGTGATTTTAGCATAATGTTATTTATTTAACCTGTGAACTTCCAAAATAGAAACCTACGATTGCAAGTGAAGTTTGACGAACCTCTGGGAGAATAACGAAACCTTCGATTGTTTTCCATTTAACTGTCTTAAAGAAGCCAAGGAAACCATCAGTTTCTCTCGATACTGATATACCAACATCTGGAAAAAATGCAAAGATAAACGGAGCAATAACAATGGCAAAGAATGTTACTACTACGAGAAATCTACGGACTAGAGCACCAGCATCTCTTTTAGCGGCGCGGTCTGCAGAATCATCTGCTGTCTTTTGTTTAACAATCATTCGTTCGAACAACTGTGCTTGATTTTGGGCTTGGGAGGCGATCATTTTCATTACGAAACCACTTAATCCACCGCCGAGCATTGCTAATAGTTCTGTTGTCATATATCTATTTATACAAAAGACTGTCTTTAAAACAACTACATGATAAATCGTGATTAAAAATAGCTAATGTTATAAATAACCTTATGGTAGACTTAAATGAAAACACCAATATAAACATTCCACTTCGTAACCTTATAGCGCTAATCTTTATGGTAGCAGTCAGTGTTACTGGGTATGTCAATCTTACATCCAGAATTACTCAGCTTGAGCATGATCGAAATATTCGTGATGTAGAGATTGGAGCGAATACAGAGTTTCGTATTAAATGGCCGAGAGGCGAACTCGGTGCCTTGCCTGAAGATGCTGAACAAAATCTAAGATTACAGTACATCGAAAAGCACTTAGACGAAGTAGAAAAGATCGCTCGTATTTTAGAGATTACGGCAGACAACGCGAAGAATTAACCACCTGCAAATACATTTGGGGAACCAGCGGCAACGGCTGTACACGTTGGATCTCCGATTCTTCCACAATCCAACCCATTGATTTTCACTGTACCTGATCCAACTACAATTGGCACGGCATGACCCGGGCATGGTGAACCAGGAAGTAGATGACCTGTATTCGGATCACCCAATCTTGAGATAGGAATACCATTTGCAAATACGTTTGGAGAACCCGCGGCTCTCACCATTCCAGAGCAATGAGTTATATCTGCATCTCCAATTCTTGTGACAGCTGGCATATTTTATCCTTGACAAAGGGTTGACTTTTGATTATAATTGGTTTATTCAAAACAAAGCAGAACAGTAGTTGTTTGTCAATTTGAACTATAATAACTATTTATAACTCTCTTGGCAGTAGATGTATCTCCATCGACTGTTTGTGAAAGATTTAATATCTCTCTAATGACTAAAGGTGGAGGAGTATTATAATCATCAATGTTGTATCCTTCTTTAATTAACTCTATCTCATCGGGTAGTATCTCATCACTTGGAAGGATAGGATCTGGCAATGCATCTAGATCATCGAGATATTCTGCATAATCAACAGTCACTGTGTAAGATATTGTCTTGGTTAAATTAGAAGACTGAATGTATGCTACTAATGTTTGACCTTCTGGTATGTTTAAATAATTATTAGTTTCGACAGGTTGGGATACAGGAAGATCTGGGTATTTGTCTTTAAGTTCTTGAAATTTCACTTCGGATATTAACTCTGGGTCACCTGCGCCTTTACTATAATCCAAGGCTACCACATCACCTTCTTTGAAATACCATATCTCTGTATCGAACACTCCTGTGTATTTACCTTGTAATCCAACTAAGAGATTATCCCTATCCTCTATTTCTGTTAGTCCAAGATTAAATTCATCTGGTGCTACAATGTCTATCTTTATATCTAAGACCTCGGTATATTGAGGTGGAATAACTTGAACAGTTGAGTTGAAGTCTGAGAACTCAATCACTCTACTTAATGTTGTACTTGATAGTTGCATTATTCAACAGCCTTCGCGATCTCTGGATTCAATCTGGTGAAACTATAATTTCTTACAGCCTGAACAAATTTAACTCTATCTCTTCTATAAGCCTTTTCATTCTCTTCATCCACATAGAAATTATATGTCAATGGATTTGTAGTAGCCACATCTGTTATAATATCAAGTTCTTCTGGTGTCGGCGGCGGAAGTGCAGGCGCGGGCGGAACAGCGGGCGGTGATACTAAGAGAGGAGAGAAATCAAATTCAATGATGTAATCCACAAAGTAATCAATGTCTCTAATCCTTCGTGGGTCTTGATTGACCTTGAACATATACTTTGCTCTAGGATCAGTTGGAGGCCATCCTTCAACTTTAAATGTTTCATTCGTTTCAATATCCTTGAACTCATATGACAATCTATCGAATGTCGCCAGTCCATACTCACCTGTTAAATTAAGTTTGGTATCATCAACTGTTTTTATCACGGATGCATCCTCTGAATTAGTCGAAACAAATTCACACTTGACCACCACAGATTCTCCATAATCTTCTAGATCAGTATCTCGGGCAAGCCAAATACACTGATCATCTAGTGAGTAAAATGTGGCAGTTTCACCCAAATCACCAAATCCACTCGGTCCACCTCTGACCTGAGGCACGAGCTGACTCATTATTTCTTCTGATATCATATCTTTATTTATCTAAATTGTTAATGGTCAATTACTTATGACTTTTATTATATGTCATGGTATAGTTTTGTAACCCGTTGATGATCAATGACATATTTATATTTACAAATCATCCAAAATAGATTATAATAGTATTATAAGATTGAGAAAGACCTATACTATGAAAACTATGTCAAACATCACCATCACAGAAGAACTCCGCAATCATGTCAACGAACTCTGCGCAAAGTCTAAGGCTTGGGCAGAGGCAGCGCCAGAGGGAGAGTTCCGCACGTATAGTTCCTATGATGAGGAGGATATGATCAGCCACAGCGAACACTACACCAAAGGTGAGCGCAGCCTTACTCCTGACGAGTGGGATCAGACCAAAGCTTGGGAAGAGTACTATGACGCTCATAAGGCGGCATATGGAATTCGCCCTCGTTGGGATTATTGGTCAGACAAAACCACTGCAGAGTGGGAACATCTTTCATCTGAGTGTTATGCTCAGGCCAGCGCCGAATACGACCGCGAGCAGGAAGAAAAGAAAGCAGAAGAATCATACGCGTATGAGTCTCCTGCTGAACTTCAAAATGGCATCAACATTTAATATATGAAAACTATGAAAAATACAACTCCTTATCTCGGCGTAAAGCTCGTCCTCAACACTCAATATATGGAGAACTACGGCGATCGTTGGAAAGCCAAAGGTGGCTCCACATACGTCGTGACCGACAAGTCACTTCTCTCTTCGCCTGAATCTCTTGATGAGATTCGTGGTCTCATTGAACACTCTGATGACCACTCTTCTGAGTTCGTCCGCGGAGAGGAAATTGTGAGCAGAGATGCCACAGTCTGCGAAGACTGGGAGACTCTCAATGAGGTCTATCGTGCTGAAGATGACACATATCGTGTGAAGAGCGTGACTGACAATCGTGACCACGGTTCAATGCGACACCAAATCGCGTTCAAAACGGTGGACAAGCCACTTGGTAGTGAGCGTGGTGATTTCTCTGTTGAGTATGAACTCACTAACGGCCGCACGGCTCACAGTGACGAAGAACTCAGAGCAGAACTCACCAACATGGGGGTAAAATTTTAATATGAAACTATACACTGCACTCTTCATAATTCTTAGCAGCACTGCATTCTCTTATTCAGATCGTGATGTAGTTGCATCTACTCTGATCCTCGAAGCAGGAGGCGAATATTCTGAGGGAGCTATGGAAGCTGTTCATGAAGTGATTTATAATCGATCTATTAAACGTAACAAACCAATGTCTGATGTCTGTCTTCAGAAATGGCAATTCTCTTGTTGGAATGAAAACGATGTTGATTCGAATATCGCAAAAGCAAAGAAGCATCCGCGCTGGCACGAGGCAATGAAGATTGTCGATACAGCACAAATGAGTAACTTCACTAATGGAGCAGATCACTATTATGCAGAATATATCGATGAACCTTATTGGGCGGAAGATATGACACTTACGGTTAAGATCGGAAGACACTTATTCTTTAAGTGATTCTCTATCAACTGATTATGACATTTGATCAATCCCACATCGCAGTGTCCTAACCAGTTGATTATCAGACAGATAAGACCATTGACAAATCCTCCAAAATAGATTATAATATACATATAAGATTGAGAAAGACTATTATGACAAGAGCCTATACAAACCGAATCCTAGAAATTATCGACAATGCCAAAGCCGACCCAGAATTTATTCTGAAAGAACTCATGCTTTGGTTATCTGAAGATGAAGTGAAAAAGTTCTATTTGAACTCGTTTATGAACACTTATAATGTGGAGGACAGCCCATATGCTTGAAGCAACAATTGAAATCTGGTCGAGTAAGTCTCGTGACTATGGAACATATTCTCTTTTTGAAAAAGATGAATTGATCAAGACTTACACTAAGTATTATAACACTTACAGCTCTAAAAGAGCTTTATCATTCGCTCGTCGCTTCAAGAGAAAAATGGAGCGCGACGGTAAACTAACTAACAATGAGGCAACAGTCATTACAATTAAATAATTATGAATAAACTAACAACACTATTAACAGCAGCATTGATCACATCATCTGCTCAAGCATTTGAATATGAATATCTTCTTAGGGATGGATCACTCGGAGCAATCGCGGGTGCAGTCATCGGTAACAATGTCGGAGATGGAGACTCTGAAACTGGAGCAATCATCGGCGGAGTCGTTGGGGCTGTGGCAGGAGAATATGGTCGCCGAGGAAACCAACGTAGGAATACAAACTCACAATCAGTCACAATTGTTAAACAGGCTCCACAAGTTCAGGCTCACCAGCAACAGGTTCAAGTTAAAGAGCAAGTATGGGTAGCAGACGAATATGTAACAGATGTTAGTGGAAATGTTCTATATACTATTCCTGGTCACTATGAGACACGAGTTGTTACTAAGACAATCACTGTTTATCGATAACATTTAAATCATATTATATTATGACAGAAGTTGAAAGATTAAATCTCATTAAGTCTCTAGTTAAGAAGGCTAAGAAGAAAGCAAAACGGGCATCAAAAGAAATTCAAAGTGATTTTGTACCCTTGGAACCAACAGCTCCTACTGAATTTGATATTCATGAAGAACTCGATAATCTAACCCGCTATACAGCAAATCAATACATTAATAATGAAGACTAGAATTTTTGATCGTTACGGAAGGGTCGCAGCAGTGGACCACAAATATACTGGAGAAGAACCCAAATGGGACGGGTGTGAATCTTGGCCAATTGAGAAATTTATGAAGGAACGTTCTCGAATGTTCAACTTCTATAATTACTATTGTTCGGCTAAAGATCTATTCGATGACCTTTTGAAATGGATGCCAACGAATGGATACACAAAGCAGCAAGTGAAGTTGATTAAGTCTGAGGGTGAACGCTGTGCAAATATCACATGCTTAAAACTAGCTCGGGCTATGAATAATGGTATGATTCCAACACGAGATGATGTTATGGAATATATCGAATCTAAACCTGGTCTATCCTGTGATGAAGCGCACGATGATGGCGCGTTTCTTAAGGCTGAGATTGATTCTATCCTTCGACGCAGTCAAGCAAGCATACAAGCGCAAGCCTCATTGAACACAGAGGACTCTGATGTGAAGATTCTTTCCCCACTTCAACGTCTTTCTAATAAAGTCAATAAGACTATTATCTCTGAATTAGAGATTATGATCGATGATAAAGGATGGGCAGAAAATCAGACAAGTGTTGACTCGATTAATCTGATTCAACTCCTAAAGGCTAATTCAATTCCCGTGAAAGGATTGAAAGAGATCTATTCGTGGCTAGAGGTCTATCGTGAAAGCCTTCAGAATGCTTTGGATAAGACAGATGAGTTTGATATCGAAGGATGGTCTTTCTTACCCAAGCCAGGTATTCGAAGCCGCTTGAAGGCTATTCAAGCAATGATTACACAGCTTGATAAGTATTCATCTTCTAATAAGAAGGTTCGTAAGGTTCGAAATAAGAAAGTGAAGTCCGCTTCATTACAAGTTAAGAAACTTAAATATAAAGAATCGGATGATGACTTCGGTATCCAATCTGCCTCTCCATTGAATATCCCTGGCTCTAGAATGGTTCTTGTGTTCAACACAAAGACTCGAAAGTTGGGTGTGTATGAATCAGATAATCCTATCAGTGTCAAAGGGACTAGTCTAAAGGAATGGAATGAAGAGAAAAGTTTCTCATTGACAATCCGTAAGCCAGATGATATAATTCCTATTCTATTAAAGAAATCAGAAAAGGTATTTACAAAGGCTATCGATGATCTAAAGACCAAGCGCGGCAAAGTGAATGGCCGAATCAATAAAGACACTATCTTACTAAGAATATTATGAAACAAGCAGTAGTTATTACACCTAGCATTACAAAAGAGGCTCTAAGAAGTCAAGTCGAAATATTGGTTCATAAAGATAAGATGACTTATGCCGAAGCAATCTGTGACATTTGCGAAGGCTTAATGATTGATCCACAAGATATTGTGAGATTGGTTACAGGCCCGCTCAAAGCCAAACTTGAAGCAGAAGCGATGGATAGAAACATCATAAAGAACAACACAACTAAATTATTTTAAATTATGGGAAGATATTATACAGGAGATATAGAAGGTAAATTCGTTTTCGGTGTTCAAGATAGTTTTGCAGCAGATCGATTTGGTGCAGAGCCAAGGGTGTTATATCAATTCGATGATTCACATATTCCAGAACTTGAAAAAGAATTGGCTGCTATTGAAGAAAGTGTCAGCATAGATAATCTTAAAGAGTATCACAATGGCCCTGACTGTGACACATTCAATGGTCTTGAAGAAGAGGACTATTCAGATTATGCTGATTACATTCTAGGAACAAAGATCCTTGATTGTGTAAAACTCAATGGAGAATGTATGTTTGAAGCAGAAATGTAATGTCGGGATTTGAATCATATTCAATTTACAATGCACTGCTATTACATTATAATAGTGACTCTTATAATGCTTATAAATACCACTTCAAGACAAGAGTGAGTAGAGCTTCCTTTGAAAAAAGGCGAGATCGATACTTTTTTGAAAAACTGGGTCGGAAGTATGATTCAGATTCCTTGAAAAAATTCTATACAGCTAATATCATTAAGGAAGTTAAATGGGTTGGATCAATGACAGAGAGTAACTATAAAGAGTTGCAATCTCGATTAGATTCAGTATCATACCGCTTCAAGACTGATATAAAACTACTCACTGATGTGGAGGAGTCATTTGACAAACTTTGCAGATGTGAGAATGGAAACAACTTAATAATAGATTACCTTTGTTCAGAAAAGATCAGCATTGAAACTGTGTCAATTCTAGATCAGATGGTAAACTTTATTAATGATACACTGCCGATATTAAATGATCCTCTTTCTTTTAAGAAGGGTCAAGCGATGTTGGCACAGAAATACAAGTACAGCTTAGTTGATATAAACATGAAAAAAATGAAAGATATAGTAATTAAAGAGTTTACTTTTTAACTATATTAGTCTATAATGGTTATATCGATTAAATACATCGTAATACAAAAACAAAATACTAACAATACAAATAATATACAAATAATATGTCGTTTCAAGAACTAAAACAAAAACGTGCCGAAGCAATTGCAAACCTAGTTAAGGCTGCAGAAAACACTTCTGAAAAGAAGTCATACGGTGATGATCGTATGTGGGCACCAACAGTAGATAAAGCAGGTAATGGTTATGCCGTTATTCGCTTTCTTCCAGCAGTCGAAGGCGAGGATCTCCCTTGGGTTCGTTACTGGGACCACGGCTTCAAGGGCCCAACTGGTAAGTGGTACATCGAAAAGTCTTTGACTTCTATCGGTCAACAAGATCCAGTAAGTGAAATGAATACTCAACTATGGAATAGTGGTATCGAATCGGATAAAGAAGTTGCTCGCCAACGCAAGCGCCGACTCCATCACGTTTCAAATATTCTTGTGATCTCTGATACAGCGAATCCACAGAATGAAGGAAAAGTATTCCTCTACAAGTATGGTAAGAAGATCTTTGATAAGATCATGGATGTCATGCAACCTCAATTCGAAGATGAAACACCAGTCAATCCATTTGACTTCTGGGGTGGAGCAAACTTCAAGTTGAAGATTCGTAATGTCGAAGGATATCGTAACTATGACAAGTCTGAGTTTGATGCTTCATCTGAATTATTCGATGGAGATGATACAAAACTTGAATCTGTGTTCGATAAAGTCCATGCTCTTAAGGAGTTTGCTGATCCAGAAAAGTACAAGACATATGCAGAATTGAAAAAGAAACTCTACGATGTTCTTGGAGAAGAAGAAATTGCCGATACGCTACATGAGAAGATGGTACAAGAGTTGAGTGTAACACGAGAGCCCGCTATTGATAACGCTCCGACACCGACTCCAAGCCCAGCTGAGACGCCAGCTCCAACACCTCAAGTGGATAATGCAGTCGCGGATGGAGATGAAGACACACTTAGTTATTTTGCTAAACTAGCACAAAGCTAAGGGTTAAGAATCACTCAATGGCAGGGGCGACACCAGATCGGTGTCGCCCTTTTTATTTAAAAAGCAGGAACTAAATCCATCGTGCGATCAATGTGTGCGCCCGAATTGATTGTGGTGTTTGTAACATTGTTACTATCTCCACCCTTACTTACAACCGTTGTTGTTCCTCCACCTGCTGAAGCTTGCAGTGCTTCAGATTCTTTCATTTGATTCACTTGTCTTTGTTGTGAATCTAAGTTAGCACCTGTTGAAACATCAACTGCTTCAATTGATGCCTTATCTGATGCTCTTTGTTTAAGAACACCTCTCCTACGCAACGCCATGGATTGACCAAATGATAAATTATGTAAGTCAATTGAGGATTCCTTGTAACCTCTTTTCAATAGTATTTCCTTGGCGGCTTCATCCTTTGCTGATGAACCAAATGCATATTCTTCAAAGTCTAATGCGGGTGTTAATCCTACTCCAACTGATGCAGTAGGTTGTGGCTTTGGCGCAGCTGTCGGTGTTCTCTTTTCAGCTAAAGCAGCCTGAACAAATTCCATATCTTCGTCAGACAAATCACCATGATTGACAATGGCTCTCAACTGAGCCTTTGAAGCACCTTTAACCTTGTCTCTATCAATCTCTGACTTTCCTAATTTATGTAGATCATATAATCCACTTTCTCTAGCAGCTGACATTGCCTCTTTTCCAGTCTTCTCTTCATAGACGCCACCGACTGAAGGTGCAGCCCCGCCGCCAATACTTGCACCACCAAGGAAACTGAATAGTTCTGCAGCCTGACCTAAATCTAATTTTGAAAGGTTCTTTAATTCCTTTACAACACCTTTAAGTGAATCACCAAGGTCTTCTACTTTATCTGAATCAAGTTTCTCTAATGCAGCAGCAATCGAGTCAATCGCTTCAGCCGATGCACTCAATCCAGAGGACTTATCAGCCAATTCTAAAAACTTTTCAATTGGGTCGCCACCGAAGAAACTTAACAATCCACCAATTGCTGAACTAGCACCAAAGGCTATCAGTGCAGTTGATACTGCTAGGATACCTGCGCCAGCAATAAGTAATCCTGGGCCTGCTGAACTCAATTCAACTAAGCCTCCAACTACACCGTCCATAAATTCTCCAAGGATAGGAAGGAATCCACTTAATCCAGCGAGGGCATCTGAGAATATGTTAAACGCTAAGGCTGCTGGAATCAATGCTGCTCCTAGTGCCGCAATAGCAAGTGATCCAACAAGTATTGCGGGCGAGATGAATGATAAGCCGAATGCAGCAACACCAAGTGCAGTTAATACACCAATGCCAATTCCAACACCCTTCCAATCAATATCCGAAAACATTCCAAAAGCAATACCTGCTGGAATCAGAGCCGCACCTAAAGCCGCTATAGCTAATGATCCAATTAATATTTGAGGACCAAGCTTACCTAATAGTGCTGCACCTATACCAAGTGCAGTTAATACACCAAGACCATACAGAACATTCTTCCAATCAATATTAACAAATGTTTGTAATGCCTTTCCTGTTACGAATAGTGCGCCACCTAGAGCTATAAGAACACCTGCTCCGATTAAATATTTTGGATTAGATATAGCCTTTAAGCCTTTTCCCAAACCTTTTAAGAATCCAGAGATACCCTTTCCAGCACCTTTTCCTATTCCAGCCATTGCTCCTCCAACACCTCCGCCGACACCAGCTCCTGCTGCCTTGCCACCGAATTTATTTTTAAGTGCTCCAGTAATAGATCCTAGTATACCTTTTTTATTATCACCTTTTTCATCAGATGAATCTTCACTATTACCAGCAACAGTATTCATAGCCTGAATCTGTTTCCTTTGTAGTGCAAGATCTTCCTTACGATTCTCTCTATCTTGAAGTGCATCTCCTAGAGAGGCATCTCTCATTTCAGATAATATACTGAATGTACCACGAGTTGCCTCAGATATTTCTGATGTCTCATCGGAAGAAGAGAGACTACTTGCTCCTGCTCCTCCGCCACTGACAACACTTCCTCCACCAAGACCACCAGTAATTTCATCAACTGATTGTTGTGGATCAAAATCTTTTGCTGCCTTGGAAATTCTTTTCAATAAGCCTTGTCGAATCAAGAAGAATCTAGTCCTTGTTAAGATATCTTGATCTGGGGTTGAGCCAAGAACATCATTAAGTGACATCTTACTGCCTAGTTCAAGTTCAACACCTTCAGTTGCATCCTCAACCTTTTTAAGAATATTTTTCTTTATTCTTAGCCATCTAAAAGCATGAATGATATTCAGATTTGGGGATTCTCCAAGAAGATCGGATAGAGATATTTTTTTATCAATTTCTAATCCAGTCAGCTTGCCACCTTGTGTTTCGGAGTCAATACTCTTAAGAATGTTTCTCTTAACTTTAAGAAATTTTAATCCTAAGACAGCATTGAGTGGATCAAGTTTAGTTGTATCACCAAGGAGTTGAGAAAGACCTATTTCTTTATCAATTGTTAATCCAGATAATTTACCTCCTTGAGTCTGAGTGTTGATAGCACTTAGAATATTACCTTTTATAACATCAAGTTCATCAACGAACTTACTATTGCCAGATTGAACACCATCGACGACACTAGACACAGCTGAGTCTATCACTTGAGCTTGGGACTCAAGT
>Ga0222717_10000100_pt1 | contig 67284 bp, 53 predicted proteins | sample C33_18DmetaG_FD_165053 | JGI IMG/M metagenome (GOLD analysis project Ga0222717, IMG submission 165053) | Estuarine water microbial communities from San Francisco Bay, California, United States - C33_18D | ecosystem: Environmental > Aquatic > Marine > Unclassified | place: USA: California... | reverse complement strand
AAGCGCTGCATGTTAGGCCGAGCATATCCGCGAATATGCGGGCAAACCCCCGGCGCAACAATGTGAAGCGCTGCATGTTAGGCCGAGCATATCCGCGAATATGCGGGCAAACCCCCGGCGCAACAATGTGAAGCGCTGCATGTTAGGTCGAGCATATCCGCGAATATGCAGCGCTGCATGTTCGTGAGCAACAATATGCAGCGCTGCATGTTCGGGAGCAACAATGTGCAGCGCTGCATGTTCGGGAGCAACAATGTGAAGCGCTGCATGTTAGGTCGAGCATATCCGCGAATATGCAGCGCTGCATGTGCGGGAGCAACAATGTGCAGCGCTGCATGTTCGGGAGCAACAATGTGAAGCGCTGCATGTTAGGTCGAGCATATCCGCGAATATGCAGCGCTGCATGTTCGGGAGCAACAATGTGCAGCGCTGCATGTTCGGGAGCAACAATGCAGCGCTGCATGTTCGGGAGCAACAATGTGCAGCGCTGCATGTTCGGGAGCAACAATGTGAAGCGCTGCATGTTAGGTCGAGCATATCCGCGAATATGCAGCGCTGCATGTTCGGGAGCAACAATGTGAAGCGCTGCATGTTAGGTCGAGCATATCCGCGAATATGCAGCGCTGCATGTTCGGGAGCAACAATGTGAAGCGCTGTGTTTGGAGGCTCGCGTGCTTGCGGATTTGGGAGCAGAGTCACATACGTGGTTCTATTTTGGCGCGCGGCGCACATAAGTACTGTCACAAGTTTTTGGAGCGACTGCAGGGCATCATGTCGCATGAATTGGTTATATATGAATCGCTCGCAGACATTGAGATTCGCCCCAAGGTCAAGTGGACAATCAACCTCGACAACTTTGAGCGCAGTTACAAGTTACTGGGTTCTTCCGATCAAAGTGACAACCTCTTGCTACAGGATTTTCATGATCATGTTAAAGACAGGATACAAAATGCCGCTATCGACAAAACATTTGGAATAAGACTCTTGGAAGATGGCAAGATAGTGCGACACGACTTTTTGCAGGATTTGGTGATTGAACGGTATTTGATGGCACGCATTGCTTTGATGATAGCATCCCACAAGATGTACATTGAGGAAACATGTTTACCGCTTATGGAAACGATGGTGACAACAGCCTTGACGAAAATTCCAGGCAACAATTTGAAGAGTTGGCTCCAGCAATACGTGTTGACCTTTGGGTTGGAATTGAACAATTACATTTTCGTGTTTAATTTCGACGCTATCATTGCTGCAAGTGCCATGGAAGCGAAGATGACCTTAAATCCCGGATCCGTACAAAAAGAATTTGTTTACCACGGATCAAGTCCAGCAAATGTCTTCGCGATCGGTCACCAGATCAGATGCTATACGCCACCGCGGCAACAGTTTTTTAGTCTTCTACAGCCTTGTGTCGAAAAGAGGTGCAGTGGGATGTATTGGTCCAGAAATAAACACGAAGCAAGCACGTACGCGACGCCATGCGGAGATGACAAAGTGCGGTATTTAGCGTGTGGCAAACTGCGATATGACACGGACAAACGTGTCACAAAGGGGGACGTCAAGTTGGACCAGCCAGTGATCGTGCAAAATATTGTCAAACACGGCACAAGACTCAATTTCGGTAGCACTATACTGGTGGAGAATGCAGCCCAGTTTGTACACGTCACTGGAATCTTAAGCATGAGGCCAGCCAACGCTGCAGAGTGTGCAGCCGAAATTTCGGCCGCAGTCGAGGGAGGAAAGAAATTTGAGTTATGTGTGCAAATGTGGTGGCGGTTCATGCTTTTGTACACGCACAGTGTGTTGAAACGCAAGCATTCACAATTTTTGTGTCTGGATAAAAACATCGAAATGTTACAATCTGAAGATTCAGAATTGCACAAAGTGGCTGAACAGCACAAAAAGTTGGAAAAAGAATTTTACAAGAATGCTCCAAGGCAGGGTATACCGCGTCCTTGCAATTTTCACGATAGTCAGGATTCGTTTTGGATGGATCACGAGACGATCTTGAAACGATCGGAAGTCTTAGAATTGGAGAAATTGTTCCAGGCCAATCCAAAGGAGTATGCACGCGAAGAAAATTGGGGGAAAATCATTGCGATGGCAAAGGCACAGTTCCTCAGAGTCTCGTTTTCGGTACAATTTTGGAAGAATTTGAATCCGAGACAACTTACTCAAATTTTACTGGATGACGAAATACTTAACCACCACTCGATTGCAGAATCTGAGAGGTATGATGCAATTGTTCATCGCTTTGTTAATATGGGAGTCTCGAAAATGAGTGCCATTTGCAAAGTATTGCAGGTTCCCTTTGGATCGTACATCTTTGGGAGTTACTTTCACCTGAAAGATATGAACAAGCACCTACCAGTGAATGAAATTAGCAAAAAAGGGGACATGGACATTTTGTTTGCAAACATTGTCTTGCGGGCATCACTTCAGCAACAAAATGTTCAGACGCCAGTTATATGGTCGTCGTTAACCCCACAAAAATGGGGCTTGAAGCAATGGGTGGCAACGTTTAAAAGCATTTTTGAGACAATGAAAATGGATGCGACGGAGGACGGGGCCACTTCGTTTCCAGTATCAAAAGAGGCGGCTTACATGTGGGCAGGCGATATGTTTGATGCTTTCGTACGACAGCTGTGCAGTTTTCGAGCATCTGAAAATGGTGTACATGTCCAAATGTCCCCCGAAAGCAACATATGTTTTCTGCAGGCATATATTTTTCCGATCATTCCGATGCTGTTCGAGCGACATCCGAAGCACAATATTGAGCGGTCACGGGATTTATATCAAACGACTCACCAGCTATACCTGGACCAACTGGACCAGTTTGACAAAAATTTTGAGTTTGCAGCGCAAGGTAATTGTTTGGACCCTTTGGTGGAAAACAGCATGATCATCAATATCTTAGACCATACGGGCTTGGATTGCTTTGCGGCATATCATCCAATGTCTTTTTTGCTTGCTGCCACACATGACCCTAAGTTAACAGTGGAACGGCTGAGGTTGATTGTCGACCGCACGATCGTGTGGTTGCAATGGGTGAAACCGCATGGTGAAAATTGCGGCGAAGACAACAAGTCGTCAAAGACGAAATCTTTTTTTGTCGACTTGAGACAATACTTGGAAGCAAGCATGGGACACTATAGGGTCAGTTGTATTTTTTCGTGCATGCACAAAAGTTTTTTCAAGAACACGCGGACGGTGCGTTATCTACCCAGGCGACACCAATTACAGGCACCTGGTAGAAACAACATTTTGGAAATACTACGGACGGATCTTCTGTATGAAACAACGAAAAAAACGTGGATGAGCGCGCCTCTGTGTGTTTGTGATTATAATTCGAAAACGAGCGTACAGTTTCGCGTCAAGGTGCTGGACGTTGTTTCAGGACTAAATGAATTTGATTTTCGAAGGCCAGCAACATCCTGCACGCAGACGGTTGCGAGGGATTCCTGGCTCTTGGTGGTAGACTTGGCAAACAAAGACGACGAAACGCAAGTAAAAAATTTCAAAATGGCGATTCGTCGGACACAGGACAAGTATAAAAACAAACAACTGCTAACAACTAATGAGCGTGCGCATTGTTTAATTTTGAAGTTGGACCAGATTGAGAATTACGACTATATGTGTATCAAGCGAAAGCACAATGACACAACTGCAAACAACGCACAGAAAACAAAAAAGACAAGGAGGAAATAATAAGTTTCACGATCAATAAAAATTTTTCATTTGGCAAAGCACCGTAACGCTCGAAATACCACGGACGCATGTGCTCCTCAAAATAGAATCAGAGGCAGATTTAAGCGCGCAACAAAAGATTGCTCGGAAACGCATGTCGCTCAAGGATTTGACACTCGACTCACTAGGACTTGTTTTTGGTTTTCTAGACCACGGTGCACAAAGTGCATGGTGCAACTCTTGGCGGAGGGTTGCATTTTTAAAGCACCAGCGCTTGTTGCGTTTGAAAAATGTCCAGTTACACCCATCTGATTCCGTGCTTGATGGCAACACGGTTCGTGACGCTTTTTGGGTTGCTGCAAACTTGACAACACGACCGTCAAATCTGAGATGTGGCAGTGTTAGCATTGCGATCAACCCTGTAAACCCCATGTCTGGGAAAATCGACCTCTGCATCAGGACTGGATTAGAAATTGACTTTTTAGAATGCATGGGATACATCCCGGACGGCATTGTTGAGAAAATCACCCTCTATTTTTACAATGGGGATTCTAATAGCCAGTTTTTGGATTGTGATTTACTACCCGAAGAGGTTTTTTTACAGCAGATTGGTGCCTTCTGCACGAAAATGGATTTGCGGGAGCTTGAAATGCACTACATGGGAGGTGCTTTCCACTGTAATCTTGAAAGCATCTTGTGCGAGTTTACATTACCGAGGCTCGAAAGGCTGTGCCTTACAAATTTTGATGCAACAGATGCCAAAGACAACGTTGTTGGACATTGGTTCGCAGACAAGCCATTGCAAAAACTGGACCTGCGCCAGGTGCATATGGATGCTGCAATATGGGATAAATTTCAAGGTTTGAGTACCCTCACACATTTCGAGGTGTCGGACTGCAACCTGAACGCAGAAGAGACGCTGCAGATGGATTTCAAGACACCACTTGAAAGTTTTGTAATGCGCGGTAAAATTGCAAACTTCAGGGACAAGAGCGTGGCAATCGCATGGGCGGGATTTTGCAAACGAAACTGTGGATTGAAACATTTGACGATTACGGTCGGGGCAAATTTCACCGAAAATTTTGATTTATATTTGGAACCTTTGCAACTGCTTAACCTAGAGCAGCTGGATATGAGATTCAATTTGGACCGCTCTCATTTTGCTTTTTTCAAAATTAGCAAAACACTCGTAAAGATGTCCAAGCTCCTGAAGGTTTCACTGCGACAAACAGACGGAGCGCAGAAAATTGCATTCCACCAGAAGGTAGAACCGAGCGTAAAATACCCACCGCTGGACGTTACACCAGGACAAGCAGCAACACTGGTGGGCTGGTTGCAGGGGCTCACGAAACTAGAGCTTGAAAATTTGGCACTGCATAAGGAGACGCAAAGTTTGATACTGGACACAATTTGTACAAATCAGACATTAGAGATGTTGTATTTAAACAACATTTCAACAGCTCGGACATTGCCTGCAGAGTGTACGCAGGATTTGAGAAGGTTTCGACATGTGAACACTTGCGGCGCGCATGTGGAATTCATTTTACCGTATCGGGTGACCATGTCAAATTTGACCGAGCTGGAATTAGTTGGCGGGTGGAATTTGCAGAAAAGTTTGAACGAGAGTACCTTTCTAGACCCTACATGTCAAAACGTTCAGCATCTTGTGGTAGACTTTCAGGGCTGTAGCGACTCAACTACAAAATTCGTAGCATTGAATCGCTTTCTTTTGGGAGTATTTGATTTCCCTCATTTGAAAAGTTTGGAAATCAGAAATGTAGACGAACACGAGTTTATTCATTCCCTGGTTAGGATCTTGAATGGAGTCAGTCACGATGAATTCAGTTTGAAGGAGCTCAGATCATTCACGTTTTATTTGTCTTACTCGTCATATGAGACGTTGAAAAGATTAATTGTTCAATTTGTGAAGTGTATGCCAAATCTTCAGAATTTATTCATATATAACATAATGTACGAGAGATGTGTCTTTGATTTTATAGACATGTTTAAGAGTTGCGAATGTCTTGAGCATTTGCATTTCTCATTTCATCAGTACACATATCCAAGCACCTGTCATCACAAGTTTGCGTTTCAGGAAACAAGCTACCGTCAATTAAAGTGCATTACCTTTGACGATACGAAAATACGACCTCTAAGATTCCACTCGTACGTCAAAGATTTTGGAAAAATGTTTGCCAAGCAATTTTCAAACATCTTAGTCACAGATTTGGTCACACGCAAGGTGCAAGCTGTTTTTTAATAAAACCAATGTCTTGTCTATGAAAAACACCATGGAACTACAGACGCCTCAGAATAAACCCCAACGTCCGCATCAAGAATACAAGATGCTGTAACAAGCATGTGACACGTCTGTGAGTATTTGGCGCACCCGGATGCACTTTTCGAGTTCGAGATCAAACACGAGCGATGGCATTTTTTGCAGTTCGGCCGTGAGATTGTGCGTGGGTGTTTCGAACAACGACCACAGCCAGGATTGGCGAAACGTCCCCATGATTTGCAACATTGCCGTGAGTGTCTGACTAAAGCATGCACACAAACAAGACGGGCCCCCAGTCCTCGTTTGGTGCACATAATTGTACAAGATGCACCTGGCCTTTTCAGAAAATTTGCACAACTCGTATATTCGTAGTTTGACTACCCTCAGCAAATTTTCCTCCCCGCATCGCCTTGGCGCCTGCGACGGACTGCTCAGCAGATAGCGCACATCGGTCTGCATACTGGAAATTCGCTTGACCCGGTTATTCATCAAGGTTTGTAAATCGTGCTCAAAATTCCAGATGGCCGTTGAATTTTCCTCGTATACCTTTGTAAGTTTGCAACTCAGCGCGGTGGCGGTCATGATATAATTAATCAGATTTTCGTGCTCCACGCGAGTGATTTTGGAGACCTTGCCCGGCGTTTTGCTTATTTGCATGAGTGTTGGATAACTGCAAAAGAATACTTTCGGCGATAGTAAAAGAAGTGCTATCGTGTTTTGCTGCGAAGCATATGTAGGAAGCAGCGACTCTAAAAACTGCACATCTTCAGTGCACTCAATAAAATGCGTATATAGTTCCCAGGGCCGGGCGCCATGTGTAAATTCGACTGTAGTTTCGGTAACCTTGAGTGTAAACACCATAAATGCACCAAACCATCCAATCTCATATTTCTCGCGTGCGCTCTCCCTCGTTGTGCACGAGAACCACTGCGCGTCGCGATGCCCACTGGCCACCGTGTTGTCTCCACTCTCTTTCAAATGTTTATCAAGATATGCGTGCCAACTTTGTGCGGCCGCTTCAGACTCGAGGAAAAATACTGGGCACGTGTTTTCAACAACACCCAACGTTGGACACCCTTGTTCATCCACGACCAGCACCAGCGTGCATGCGTGTATCTCGTTTTCGTACGTTACCCGTCCCGGCTCGACAAACACGCCATTGTACTGCAGTGGCATCAGGTCTTCTTGCAGAAAATGCTGCAGTAAACCGTGCTTCTGGATGGACCGAAAAATGTCCAGGAAAAAAGTCATCAGCCCTTCACAGTCGTCTCGCACGCCAAAAACCCCAGGGCGGAAAATCGGACCTTGATCTTCGCCTTGTTCTAATCGGTACGGAGAGACGCCTGCTTGTCGGTAGATGTTCGAAATACTAAACTGCAACAGCTGTAGGTAACAATACAGGTCGTATTTGGTACTAAAGTTCATGCATTCGCCTGAATTTCCTTCGCTCTGGCGTGGGGTCATGTATCGCATGACTTCATTGTGGTATATCTCACAGATGCCGCTTGGCAACGTTGCCTTTGTCAGCGAAGTGATCACATCGCCTACTAAAAATAATCCCGGAAAATTGGCAAGGTATGTAAACGGTTGCCGTTCAATATTTGGATTCTCGGAAAATGCCTGCAGAATCTTTCTTGCATGATCTGCAATTATCTTTTGTCGACCAAAATCTTGCACCAGAAAGTTCCACGCAGAACATGCCTGCGAATTTTCGGCTGCTTTATCCGAATTTTCTATTGGAGCAATCACAGTTTTGCCTTGCTCAATTTCCTCTGGAACCTCCCACACATATCCATTCCACGGAAGTAACGCCTTTCCAGGAAATGCGACACACGCTGTGCCCAGAAATGTATTTGGAGTGGCTGTATCGTGATCAATAATTTCTATCAAGTGCAACTCAGTTCCCAGCGCCGCTAACACCGTGTCGAAATGCAGACACAAGGCTGCATTCTCGTCAGCAAACGGTATTGCCGCTGCACGCGCAAATTCCTGTTGTGGAACTGGAAGCAGCATTTTTATGATTACACAATCCTTCTTGATGCCAACGCTAATGTCAGCATCTAGATTCCCCACCGACATTGCCTTGAGGTTATTGTTTTCTATTTTGCCCTGAATCAGTTTATTTGCATTTTTGTGTACGTAAAAAACTGGTACAATGACTACATTTCCAGATATTTTCGCTGCCATTTCCATTATTGGTCACTTATTTATATACTCTACATCACAAAAAGTTTCTACAAACACACTCGAGGAAGCGTACGCATGAAGATGAAAAGTCCCATTGTCCGATTGTTGCTCACTTTTTCATCAAATTGACTTCAATAGGGCTTGTCCCCTGTGGACGAATTGTGTTCAAAAAGTTTTAATTAAAGCTTAACGCGTGTCCGATACTCAAATACGGGAATAATTTCATCGCCTATGTTGGCGGAAACAATGCTACTTTTATTTTTTGCACACAAAACTACTCGTTCCAACCATTCGGTTAGTGTTACGAGATCAGAAGCCGTGCTAAGCACCTGCATGCAATTTGACAGAATCTGACAGTCACGTGGATGATTTTCTACAACTTCGATGAAAAATGAGGTTGTTGAAGAAATCGGGATCAAAATTTTTGTGCAAAAGAGCCGACGCTCTTGCATTTGAAGCACAAAAATTTCGGGACGGTGTTGTGTTGTTTGGAGATGAATCGGCATGAATGCGTTCGTTAGTTGCAGGAAATGCATCGTGAAAAAAAGTGCACACGCGCAGCAGGGTAGTCATGTATCGATTTTTAATTCAACGACTCTTATACGCCAAAAATAAAAATACAAATTATAGCGACAGCCGCCCCATCAAACTCGTCATGTTATCTCGAACCGCGCTCTTCGGACGCGGGTTTTGTACACTGGAATCTCTATTTCTCATTTCTGCCTGACATGATTCACAAACAAATAACTTGTGACTGGAAGCTGCATGATGTGGGTCCGTGCGTGGACCCGAAAATTGAGATGTCCCTGCACTGCCCTCGCCCTGTTTCCGTCTTATTTCCGCAAGTTCCATTTGCCCCCGGTCGGTTAGTGCATGTCCCATCTTAACTTTGTGAGGTCCAGGTTGCTTCGGCGGCGGTGTATTTTGCTCGTGTATTCTATTTTGTAAAGCGTGGTCAGACCGCGCTGCATTGCGTGCTTCCATTTTCCGCTTCATGTGTTGAAATACCTCTTGCGCATCGTCCCTTGATGCATGTCCCATCTGCAGTAAGCCGGGTTCAGGTCGGTCAGGCGGTGCTGTATATTGCTCGTGTGTTGGATTTCGTGTGGAGTTTCCACCTCGCGCCGCCATGCTTTCTACCTCTTCCCGCCTTATTTCTTCAAGTTCCTTTCGCCCGACGTCTGTCAATAAATGTCCCATCGAAAGTGCACCTGAATTCGCTTTTGGTTCTGTGTATTTCGGGGGAGCTCTCCTATTCCTTGCCAGATTTTTTTGCATTGCCCTGTATTCATTGTTTTGCCTCCTCTTTGCAATGCTATTGATGTTATACATGCTCCAGGGTATGTGTGTCACATGTCCTTATATATCGTAAGTACCTCACCCATGCACAAAATAAATATGAAATACAATTGTGTATTTTTACAATATTTACACCGAATATGTAGCGTTTGTTCGGGAATGTCATTGATATCATGTGTTCGGGCATTGCAGGCAAATGACACCAGTTTGCCTCAAAATTTACTGTTGCGACAGCCAGAGCTTGTGCGCTGTATGGCGCTGTACGAGTGGAGAGAAAGTATTCATTTGATGCCTTTGATGCATGTTTTTGTGTTGGAAGAACGAAGTGCACACATTACGACCCTGTTGGATTCCAAGGGCGACGTCGATGCATCCTGTAATTTCACCCAGACTACAGCCTTAATGCGTGCCACATACACACAAAACGTAGATATTGTTGATTTGCTGTTACGTCGCAACGCGGATTTGAATGCACGTGACCACGAAGGATACACGGCATTTCATCATGCACTGCTGAACAACAGTTTTTCGCCCTTACAATTCATGCTCTCACATGCAACAAGCTTGCTGATGCCAGTTTTCGAGCAGAAAGTCCCAATATTTCACATGCAAAACGAGATCAACGGTGCGTCGTTTTCGCATCTGACAAGACAGTACGCGGATACATGGATGCCAATGGTACAAGACAAGATAGATGCGTTCAAAGTCACAGTATCTGCCTGTGTGTTTGATCTGGATGTTCTGGATCTAATTGAGAGTTGGGTTCTACACGATCCACCGATTGACCACCTGAATAATATGCAAAAAACGCCCTTAATCACGGCGATAGAATTCGGACTCTGTTGTAACGTCAAGTTTTTACTGCGGGCAGGCGCAAACACCAAAATTGGAAGCTTGCAGCCGTTACATTGTGCGCTCCATTGCTACCATGCAGCGTTGACATCGGGTCGTACTGAGCAATTGTCCGTCTACCAAAAGATTGTGAAACTGTTGTTGAAGGCTAACGCTGACACGAGCGCAGAAGACGCCTCTGGATGTACGGCGTTGGAATACGCCGCCGGAAAAGGCCTGGTGTACATGACAAGAATTCTTGCACGCCACCAGCAAAAGTTCAACTGCTCGAGTTTAACATGGAAAAGAGTGCATTTATTATTAGAAACGACAATTACACGTTCTCAATATGAGATACATGAATTTTTGCGCGAGACCATTCTACGCAGAGCGGCGCGTCACTATGTGGTGGGAGAAGCGAATGAGCGTAATCAAGTGCCATCTTCAGGATAAACTCCCATAGATCACCATTACATAATCAAAGGGCGTGATGGGCCATGTCAATTCATTGATAAAATGCTGACATCTGTCTGAATATGCATCGAGCCTTTTATCAGGGCTTAGAAAACTCAGTGGTATCGGTGAGGTATATTTGGGAAATCGTCGTTGTAAGATTCGTAAAGGAGCTCCATACACCCGTCACATTCTCTTTCCCCGAATTCCCACAAATCTGTGTTTATTTCGCCATGGTCTCGTCTTTCACGCAATTTGTCAAACTCGTTCTTTAGAAAGTTGAGATTGTCAATCAAAGACTGTGCTTGGTCCGGTGGTTCAACGATTACACCTGACCCTCCTATCTTCTTTTTTTGTGCAGGTTTGGAGGGAGTTTTTATAGGAATGTACTTGTCGAAAAAACGTTTGCATTCGTTTTTGTTCTTTACGTCTGGTTTATAATTGGATAACGTTTGCTCAATGTTTTTTATTGTGTCCGCATTTTGGGCGATAAGTTGTTGTACGTCCTTGACCTTGACGTCCTTGGGGTTTGTTTTCTGCGTCATTCTCTGCTGGCGCAATCTGTCATTCATAATCGATAGTTCATTTCTCCTTTCCCACAATTCTCTCAGACATATTCTTTGCTCTTTGTCGGTCATGGTTGAAAACGATTTCTTAGCGCCTTTGTCGATTTCCTCGGGTGCATATCTGCGCCAATCATCTTCGGGATAATCTGGATTAAAATAGTGGCCGTCGCCACCAGTGTCACCGCCGTCGTTGCCACCGTTGCCACCAGCCGCCACGTTGCCTCCGCCGCCGTTGCCACCGTCGCCACCAGCCGCCACGTTGCCTCCGCCGCCGTTGCCACCGTCGCCACGATCCGTGGCGTTAACTTGGCGATCATTCCCAGCCCGAGGTCTTTGCTGTCTCGGGAAATCGATTCCTGCTTGCTCTACATCGTCTGAGTCTTTTCTTATCAAGCCTAGACGGTTGCCACCAGCGGCCACAGTGCCTCGTTGGCCACCAGCCGTCAAGTCTGACTCGCGCATGTCCATTCCTGCACTCGCTGCATCATCTGTTTCTGTTGTTCCCGAATTTGGACGGTTTGTGATAACCTGGAAAGGTCCCAAATTTTGATATCTACGTATCATTTCTCTACGTCTCTCAACTTTAGGCAGCATTTTTGTGTGTGATTCTCCTTGAATACCTTTCAATCGTTTTACAGCTTGTATGAGACAATTCAGTATTCTTTGATGCTTTTCATAACTTTCTTGTTGCTCCTGTGGTGTTTGATTTGGATCGGGTTCTTCTTGAAAATGAGTAATGTTCAACTTTCTGAGTTCAATGGATGCTTCCAAATGATTTATCACTTCTTGAACTTTTGGGAGCTTCTGCCACTTACGCATAGTTGCATCCAAGTCTTCGTAATTTGCTGGGGCCACTTTCTCCAATATTTTTTTAATCAGATATCCATCCTTACGAAGTGGTGTTAGACTTTTACATTCTTCATCGGTGTATCGTATATCACCACCACAAAAAAATATTAATGTGTATCGCCACATTACCACTATGGTTTCCACGGATCTCGAACCTTGATATACCCCTGTTGCGTCATATCCTGGTTGTGTCGTGATATGTCCTTTGGTTTCTTCAAATCCAAAATCGTAGTTTATCCGTCTAACGTTGTTTTCATGTACGTCTGTCGTCTCTCCAATCCAATTTAAGAACCATTCCTCATTGTACATCGTGTTTCTGTTTCTTCCTCTCACACGCCGCCATGTGTGATCGTGTATAAGTTTTAAGATATTGATTGATATAAATTCTCTCAACGCCCACATTTCATTTGCTCCAGCTAGTTGAGCTCGCACTTTATGATTCGTTATGTCTCGACCCTGTGCCAGTTCATCTTCTGTTCGCTTCCGGTTGTCTTGTGCTTGATCCCAGGGGAATACCTGTGGCCATTTTCTTGACGGTTTCAAATGCTGCCCCACCATTTTCTACAACAAGATCCTACTTTTATATTGTTTTGGCGTTTCGTATAGGTGATTATTACACCATTGCGTGTCTCGTTCCCAGCAGACTTATTTTTGCAGCATTTTATCACTTGTTTTGTAGAAAATCATAATCGCTTCGAGTGTTTTCAGACTGAAATTTCAGCCAAACCTCAGACGTTCGGGCTCTTATTACAGACCATATGGCGATGTTCATGACTGTTTATTTTTTCCAAAACCACCACTTAACTTTGAATTCTGTGTAATCTTGCCAGGTCCACAGTCGACATTTTTTTAAGAAGCGATTGCCCGATCATGCAGAACGGTCAAAAGGCGTCATTGTCCATGCCTTACATCGACATTTTACGCATGAGCGCACGGATGGGCGCGGCTATGATGCAACAAAGCAGTATGTACAGACAGGCTAGTTACAAAAGATATACTTCACTTGTGTGCATGGGTCCCAAAAATCAATCTCCTCTTGAACCTCCTTAGTATGTGTCCAATACGCCCTACTGTAGGCATAATCCAAATCTTTTGGATAAAGAATGAGACCTTGACGTATAAAACATTCAATGTGTTGTTGCCAAGTTAAGTTGTAACTACCTATAAGACCTCTAAGACCCTGATCTTGCTTCCTTTGATATCTTTTATTTTCGCGTTTGAACGATTGTGCAGGATTCATGTACAGGTTGTGGGCAAACATGTGCCCGCCAATGAAGGTGGCGTCGCACTCAATGTCCTAAGTAGAGATTTTAGACAGCGGTGCGCGTGCGGCACCGGAAATACACACAAGAGCGCGGCACCGGAAATACACACAAGAGCGCGCGCGTGCGAGTTGGCTGCGAACTGTTTTTATACGCAACAGTGCAAACATCGGGGGTAAACACCCATGACAATGCATGCAGTATGCGACCATGCACCACGCGTGGCACTCCCGGCGCAGTAACGTACATAGGATTCGAACGTCGAGTTCTGACGCGTGTACATTACATGGTGATAATGTATATAAAGGTGACCTTTAAGGTATCATCGATAAAATCGTCTCGGATACCGGTTGAATTCCGTCTATTTGAGACATGAATCATCACCCGCCGGTCAATAAAGAGTTGGTGCTCACAATTATTTTGCAGGAGATGGATCGCGTGTTTGAAGTAAACGATTTGAGCGAGTGCAAACGCATTGCTAACGTAATCCAGGGCGTGTCACCATCCATACAGCAAATTTTTGAGCAAGTGGTATGTACTGAGAGGGCAAAAAACGTGAATGCAGGGTTTCTTTATCGGGGACTTGTTTTGAAATCAATGGTACAACGAAATGATGCGAAATTTGATTGGTTACTCGGGTACGAGACCTCTAATTCTGCGAGGGGTAGATTGTTTTTATGGTGCCTGGAGGAATCGATTGTGGATGACTGGACATTAGATGCGTATCAGACGGTGGTGAACACATTAATGCTATACGCAGATCTAATAAGCGCGATGTTCCTGCAAGTCAGCACGTTTCAAGCCGTGCAGTCGGAGCCACAGACGCATGAAAGGCGCCAAAAAATAAGAGCTTATCTACGAGCTTTGTGCGAACAGCATGGAGATTGGTGTCGTGATTACCAGTTCAAGACCAATAATGACTTTATGCCATATGCAACATATTTATTATACATTACACTCGTGCCAGGTGCGCAAAGTATGCTATTTTTAAACGAAGTGAAGCAGTACCTGACCCCCGCAGATTTTGAGAGAGAGTTTAAAAATCCAACCACGCGTCATATTACGCAGACCCCACTGTCGTTTGCATTAACGCGTTTTGGTATGCCACGAATGCCCATCATCACGTGGCTGATAAAAGAGTCCGACATTAACAACCCAGTACACAATTATCCATTATTTACGATTATCAATAGGTCATTGATGTTTATTACAATCAATGACAAACTGATTGACGACTTGTGCGCTGCGTTGGACAAAAAGTATGACTGGAGGATTCAAAAAAATGTAAATGGGCGCATGATGACCGCACGTGAGTATTGTGAGCATCTTTTATGGACAGCGCATGAGGAGGAGACGGGAAGAATGACCGCAACAGAATTTTGCGAGTACATGCTGTTTGTAAGTCCCAAATCATCACAAATACCGTTTTTGTTTGCGCGATTATATGCCTGGCTGCAGAGCCTTGAAATACGCAGTCCTGAGTCCGACGCGTAACCGTGTGTGTTATAGTTTTGTCGCTACAATAAAAGTGACCTTTAATACCCAGGCGCGATTACACAGCAGTATATTGTTGAGAAGCTTCATAAATATTTTTTTTTGTTCTGGTTGGCAATTCGACTTCAAGAGGATTGTGTTGACCTCGGTAAAAATTTCAAATTTTCGCACCAACACGCCTTCATTGCTTCGACACTGTTGTTGGTACTCGAAAAATATTTGATTCTTCATGTCCGGCTGCCTGGCTCGCTTCAAGGCTCGAAATAAGTGATGCATACTTGTGGAATCGGTGCATGTGATTTCACAAAACTCGGTCAGTATTGGTACAAGGCTGGCAAATCGAGCGACGAGCCTCTGCTCCAGATAGACGACAAATAGCTTTTGGATCCACGTGATACGCGAATCAGACATGGAATTTAAATCCGCGCGCTTGTGTATTGCCGGCGGCGTCAACAATTGCCGCGACTCGCGGCCGGGTGCGGAAAGCACGTCTGGAAACTGGATCATTTTTTCGATCTCATCAAATAATTCAATTCCGTGTTTAAATACCTGGGTATGTAATCGTGTCAGTGCGACGTTTTTGTCAATGTGTGGTACGTAAAACGAACACACGAAGCAAAAATCAACCATGTGCAGTAACCCGATCATCCGAATCATGTGGTTCATGTTGGGATTAATGCCCAGGAAGGGGATTTTGGAAGAAAATAGTGTTATTTGACTAGTGTCCAGGAGAAATGGGCGATTACTTGTACCGATATATTTACCCCATGGCGCCAAGCTGAACAATAACAGTTGTGTTTCCGCAAGCTGTTTTGAGCGCACATGCTGCAGGACCGAGTTCGACTGCGTGGGACCATTTTCGTCGTGCAACAGTGTAAAAGTAGCGGCAAACATTTCACTAAGGAATATTTTTTGATATGAAATCAAAATGTTTAAAATTCTCAGTTTGAAAAAGCTCCAGAGCACCGGCACAACTTGTGTGTGGGTGTTAGTGGTAATCTGAATTTCCCGACACGTGTGTTTAAAATTATCCATGAATTTTTCCAAGCTTCTTGCGTTGCTGAACATGAATTCGACATTTTGTCTCTTCAACATGTCAATGTATCCCAGGGACCACCGAATCATGGGCGTGATGGCCTTGTCGTCAAAATTTGCATCCAGACGTTTTTCCAAGAGATTCTTTGCCCACTCGATTGTACTGTCATAGTTTTGTACTACAGAGCGCCGCCTTGAAAATCGACGGTGGATGTTCTTTTCGTGTATCAACATGGCAGCCCAGAGCATGACGATTCTGCACAGTGTGATCGTGTGTTGTGCGTGGGTTTTGTCGTCTTCACTCGTTTCTCGTATCTCCGGGAAGAGAGCTATTTGCTCGTCCAGCAAGGTGCTAACATGCGACTGCAAGACATCGCATTTGTCGAAAAACTCTTGATCTGTGCAATCGAGTGTCTCGAAATCAAAATCAATGGCTTCGACTGTCAAGTTGTCGTCACCACGAAACGAACCACGCACGGCATTCACCATTTGCGAAAGATCTTTTGTGACAAACGTGACCAGGATTATTAAGGACGCCAGCGCATCAATGTGTCCAAACACTTCATCGGGTTCGAATTCCGTCATCTGACTCAGAGTTGTCGGTGTAAAAATGAGCAAACTGCTTGTAAACAGCAGACGAAAAACTTGATTCGGAAGCAACTGCGTTGTGGAGTAAGCAGAGGCGACACTGCCAAGGACACTCACACCAAGCGACTTGCGCCATATACTTTGCATCAACGTCCACCACTTGTAAATTATAGACTCGATCGACAGAAAAATGCATCGGACGTGGGAAAAATAGACAACAACATTCATCTCCAATACTGCACTCTGCAGCACGTTTTTGAAAAGATTGTCATACGAAGAGTAAGAGTATCGCTCCTCCGGCCGGACAAGCAGTCGAAGTGTGCTGTCGCCACGGACAACACGCACTGATTGCCACGCGAAATAAAACCCATCCAGAAAAGAGGCGTTGACGGACTTGAGGACGATGTGGCCTTTGTATAGGCGTTTTACCTCGGCACGGTCGAAATTGATGCTCCAATCTATGATTGGCCATGTTGAAACTTTTGCCAGCGTGTCTTCGTCAAGCAGCAAGAAATTGACCTTTTTTTCCAGATCACTTATGTTGTCTTCACGCCTGTCGTTGCGTTTAGACAGTGCATTGGGGGCAACGCTCGTGTGCAGACGTACCGAGTCTTTTTGGGGAGGAATAGAACCGTCAATTTCCACAGTTTCATCCCCGTCAGGCAGCGCCTTGTACGCCTGCAAAATTTGGGTAATGTCCAAAATCATTTTTTCCTTTACAGAATAATCAAACCTCACGCTTACACTGGCAGTGTCCACTGTTCGATCCTCACTTATTTCGTCTCCGTCCATCATCGCGTCTTGCTCTGCAACTGAGGAAACAGGGTCGTCCACCCCCCACACCATTGTGTTTTTGTGTGAGGCCAAAGTCTCGTCTTCTTCTGGAATCCCTTTCCAGTATGCATCCTCCGCTCGTTTTTGCATCAACTCTTGGTCCGACAAAGCATCTTCCATCTCATCAAAAGCAGAGCCAGCGCTGAACACGTCATTTAATAACTGCGCACTTTTCCGCATAAATGATGTTGTTTGTTGATTGCCTTGTTGCAACACATCTGATGCCGTTTCCATCCACGTTTTTTCGTTCTTATGTTCACCAACGACGAGCACCCTGACCATGAAATCGTTATTAAATTTCTGTGCATCACCCGACACATTTTGCATGCTTGGTGTTGGAACGCGAAATAAAAACATCGTGTCGACAAGCTCGAACAGGCGGCTTATGGATAATGGGCTCGTGTTTTGCAAGGGTAGTTCATTTGTTCGTGGCCATTGCAGCGTTTCAAGGATTTCACACTTGGAAGTCAATGTATGGATCCACGTCCCCGATGCCTTTGAGTGGATGTAATGAGACATTTTGCCAAAATCGTCCATTGTCAGCGTTTCAAACTTTTCGATCATACGATCATACTCCTCGAAATACTCCGCTGTACCCAGAGACAGTGAAAGATCTTTAGCCCCAACTTTCCGCGTCCAACTGGTAGGCATATCAGAATTAATGTCGATCAAAATATGACGCTCAATAAAATCCAAAAATCGTACGGCCTGCGCCGCAAAGGTCTGTAAGGTTCCATGCCCATTTGCCATCTCACGGAGTGCTGTCCTCACATACTGACTCTGGTCTTGACTCGCCGCGTCAAAAGGCACCAGCACCAATTTGAGAGCCAGAGATGATTCTTTGTAGTCGTTCACGGAATCCTGTTGCAGAAACGCTGGAAACTCTGGGGCTGAAATATCAAGGCTGTCCAGCGTCTCCAACATACGGAGGGTAGTATTACAGAGTTGGGGCATCCGGCGGGTGTGCTCCTTAATCGCTAAATCCAATTCGGGTAGCATGAACTTGAGGTACAGGTTGAAATTATGAGGAACCGTAAAGTGCGAAAAATCGTTGTAAAAGTGTGGTGCGACAAATGGGAGCTGGTTGCAAAAGATTGACTCATATTTGCAAAACTGGGCCACAAAAAATAAATGCAACGCTTTGCGCGTCCACAGGTGAAAGCTTTCGGTGGCCGGTGCTTGGTCAACCGGTATTAAAAATGTGAAATATGTGGAAGCAAGCAAACTTTTCAGCTCGATTGCGTTTACATCGTTTCCCTTGTAAATGGCCTGCAGGTATGCGGGTAGCACATACGTGAGCATACCTGCAGCTGTTGTGTCACCCGTTTTAAACTTGTGGTGCAACGGGGCGTGCCACTCTTTTTGCTGTATGTCATACACGATCTTACTATTTTGCACACCTTCGTTTTTCATCTTGTTGACCATCTTTTGCGCACTTTCCATCCTGTCAAAAACGTCCCCGTTCGAATTTAGGATCATAACGAAACTAACCATGACCAAAATGGCGGTAATCAGCGTCAGCGTCTTATTGAACGAGCCAGCATTATCGTCAACCTGCAACAACTTGACGAGTTTTGCGCGAAGGTCGCCTATTTGTTTGAAAGCAACGCCAACTCCCGAGCCCTGTGCGTGACCCTGTGTAATTCTGACAGTCGATTCGTCCTGTGTGAGCTCGTCAAAAAGGGCAAGGGCGAATTCTGATATCGTATCAACCGCCTCAAAATCGTGCTTGACAACATTAGACACATAGTTCACAAATGCACGCCGATGTTTCATGTTTGGTATGCTTTTTGCAATGCAGAACATTTCGTCATAAATCTCCTCGACAAAGTTTGGAATTTTCGCCATTGCATGCATAGGTAATTCAACAGAAGTCTGCGCGTCGGGCGTCACAAGATACTCCCACATTGCATGGACAATGCGCGAGGTATGTGGAATATACAACCCATCTTTGCTCATGATTGTCTTACCGCGCAAACACAGCATATATATACTATACTTCTGACATCGAATGTTCGGATTCCAGTCAACATGCAAGGGTCAGAAGGTATTTTAGCGAGAACGGAGTCCATTCGCATCGGTACCATGATGGTTGCCGTACAATTTATGCTGGTGTCCTGGACGGTCGCCGCCATGTATCGTCTGATGGTATACACTGTCGACATCAAACACGACGACTCGAGTGAGATGTTGGACATCCACAACTTGTGGACTATGGTACAGTTTGCGACAAAATACAGTGTGCATGGACTGTCAAATTACACACAGGACTCGGCCCAATCAAGGCTCTCCAACATACTCCGGGTGTACGACTTTGTCGCACAACCCCCAGTTCGCATACATAGTGGCATATTCCGGCCCCGTTTCATCGTGGCACCAGAACTCGACGACTTTCTGTACGACAGCGTGGTCCGCGCCTTTCCTATTGAAATCGGCATCACAACCCTGGACCATATCATTCTGATTTACAGCATATTTGTGCTAGTGCTGTCTCTATTGTACCATTCCTTGGATTCCAAACGCAAAGACACAAATTCGTTTGACGTGCACGTTGTTATCAGTGCAGACATGCTCCAAGGTGACGTTTTGGTCTATGACATTTTGTTTTGGGTGCTTTGCGCCATGACCACGTTTATCGTACTCGAAATTCTAAGCCCCGTTTCGTACTTTTGGTTGTTTTTCTTTGTATCGATCGTATACGCCTTTCTGATGTACATCCCCACGACACCTGGCGTGCCGCCGCATCTTGCGCGGATCGCTTTTGTCAAATGGTTGATTGTTGTGATCAGTACCAAAATACTGAGCACTGCTGACATTTTCACAACGATAGTCAGTGTGTTGCTGGACATTGTGGCTGCAATGTTTGTCTATGTGCATCTTTTTGAGCCTGCCCCCACCCTCATCAAGTTTCTCAACGCCCGTTACTGGACTGCTATTTTATTCAGCATGTTTATCGTGTTTTTGTACTTTTCACAAGTCGAATACGTCTCACAAACACAACACATACATCGCCCAATGCCAAGACCAGGTCCACCTTAGCGCCTGCTCTCTTTATTGCACGCGTAAAAATCTATTTCGGATGTTCTTGCCTCGTAACAACCGAAATATGTCAAGCGTGCAGTTTCTCACCTCCAAGCCCTTTATAAGACATAAACCCTGCCCATCGCCACAACATGCCGCACCGCGGGCCCAAAGTGCTACATGCTGTACAGGACACAGACCTGCTAAAGAACGCGGACCTTATGAAGCACTGCTGTCAAATGAACATGGAAAACTGGGCAAACGTGCCGCCTCAAATGCAATCAGACGAGATTTTTCATGCAATGCTGCGATCTCCGTTCAACGCTGCGGGGTCCAAGGCCTGCCCACCGTCACCGCTCGTGCTTCAACTCGGGTTGAGACAGGACTGCGACAACACCGAGCGTGTTTCGTACGCCGTTCGACACTCGGGTTACAACTTCCTATTTGCAAGCAAGAACATGCGCGCTAATGCCAGCATTCTTGCGTGGGCTGCAGCAACCGAAGAAGTCAAAGCAGTGAGCGAAAAGGACGCGAGTGAGATTTATGAATATAAATTATCGATTCTTAACAAGCCAGTACCGCCTCACCTAAAAATACCAGATGACGTGTGGCAAGAGAGGCTCAATGCGCACTTGACACAATGGATTGCATCGTTGTCGCTTGAGTATCCTCCCAGGCCTGGAGAATTCCCCACGGATAAGGCCGCCGCCTACTTTGTGGTACCAGAAGCCGTGCGCGAACTGTTGTGGCCAGGGCACACCTCAGGGCGAAAGACGCCTCTGGCATAGTAATGTGATGCGGAAAGTTTACTGGTCGATTTTACCAGTGTCAATCCTTGCAGACAATTGTCGTGGAAGTTTAGATGTTAATTGTGCGTTTTTATGTATATGATAAAAGTTTTGAGTCCACGTGCACGTCTCTGCTATTTTTTTCGCCAGCTACATTCTGTGTGGTAGACGGTGCTACGGCTCTACCTGTTCGAATAGGGTTTGAAAAAAATCTCGTAGAGGAATTGGTAGAAACTGAGTTCATCATTTCACATAAAAAATGCGCATTGTCATGCATTTTTGCGCATTGCAGCAAGCACAGCAGAAAGACACATCTTCGTGATTGTGGTAAGAACAAATATTTCACTGTATATAAGTATACCGCTTTAGGTGTTGTCATAATGAAGCGGCTTGGGTTATTGGCGTATGCCTGTTTTGTTTTTGCGTTAATAACCTCCAAGGTAGATGGAGCACAGTCGATTTACCAGGTGTTTGTTGGGAATACTGGGACGCGTGCTTTGTATTTTGAACCGACTCCTGAAATGCACGAAAAATTATCGTTCGAGGCTAGTCACCAGACTAGTCACCATACACAGGATAAACTGCCGACCTACGTGTTCAAAATGGCAGTGGTGCCAAATCAAGGGGGCACAAATGAAACGTTTGTGAAATTCAACATAGACAATGAGTATGCACACATAAGCATTTCGCACGTCGATGACATCACCCCGTTCTTGGTTGCGAATGTCAGCTTCTTTGCAGGTGGCATCCATCGCTACACCAGACTTTGTACATCAATATCATCCTATCCATTCGCTCCTTTCAATATGCACATGCGATTGGATGCAGATAATTGTATAGAGATATTTTGCCTCCGCGTGTGCGATGGGCAACAGCGCCAGTTAGACAATGTTCAAGTGTCTGGGCAGCTCTTTGTATTGCACAAAGTTACCAGGCACCCAACCGCGATACGTGGAGGACAAACAAATATTGACAGTGTGTGGAATTTTGAGGAGGATTACTCAATGCAATGTGTGCGCGGAGTAAAAGCTCGGGTCTCTGAACAATTCTCACATGCTGCAAGTATTAACCTCCTAACGCGTTTCCACCACCACCTACTCAAGTACACACCTCCATGGGCATCAAATGGAAAGGGCACCAATCTGGGGATTTTCAGGCATAATTCAAACATAATGTCCGAGGGTGCAATAACATTTGCAAATGACGAGTTGGCTGCATTTGAGCATGATAAAATGTTTCGACATGCATGTGTAAAACGAGATGAAGTGAGCACAGTAAAAATTAATGTAGGGGGCAAAAACGGAATGGATACTACCGAACACACGGGTCCAGTGACCACGACCCCATTACCTCCCGAAGAAAGCACAACTGCAGTGCCCACGACCCCGGCACCCACGACCCCATCACCTCCCGAAGAAAGCACGACTCCAGTGCCTACGACCCCATCACCACCCGAAGAAAGCACGACCCCGACACCCACGACCCCATCACCTTCCGAAGAAAGCACGACTCCAGTGCCCACGACCCCATCACCACCCGAAGAAAGCACGACTCCAGTGCCCACGACCCCATCACCACCCGAAGAAAGCACGACTCCGGCACCCACGACCCCACCACCACCCGAAGAAAGCACGACACCGCCACCCACGACCCCATTACCGCCTGAAGAAAGCACGACTCTAGCACCCGCGACCCCATCACCACCCGATCAAAACCCGACGTCCGTGCCCACGATCTTTCATTGGTACGTTGGCATGAACATTACAATCATACTCGACGAAAACACGTACGATCATGTTAGTGCTGACATCGAAGACTATTTTTTGTCCATCAAAAGTAACATTCAAATACAAATTAATGTATTGCAAAGGAATGTGGCGAGTCGGCGTCTTTTGGCTCTGTTTGAATACATTCTGTACCTACGAATTGGGGGTGAAGGTCAATCGCGGGACGAAGCTTTAGAATTGCAGTCTCTAATTTCTAATAACATACAAAACGGAACATTTTTAGCCAATTTCAACGTAACAAATTTTACACAAGTAATAATTTTCTCACTACCTCAGACCGGCGTATTGAGAACACAAAACGAAGAAACGGAGGTCCGCAACACTACGAAAAATTTGACCATATTTATTATTGTCGGTGTTGCTACTGGAGTCGCCTGTTGTGTCTGTTGTTTCGCAGATTTTCCAGAAACTACGAAAAAAGACCCATACATGTCAGACGACGACGATGATTTCGACTATGAACAAGATCACATGAAGGGTAGTGCGTATGTTGTAGGACAATTGTATCCATCCATATCATTTTCGACACATGTACAACCGTACAGTTCAAATTTATATATTCCACAAACAATTATTCCGGTCAATTATGTTGATTAATTGTGTGCATAACACGCAGGGGCGCTGCTCCGCTCTCACACACTCTTGTCTGAGTCGGCAGGGAAACCTCGCAAAGATGGAGGAGATGGTGCAGCTCGCGGGGGCAGAAGAACGAACTGAGTAGTGCAGACACTTTCTTGAAAGGTGGGCGTATTTGCATCATGAATTCACGAAAACACTGGTCTTCCTCTCAACCCTGTTCTCGTAACGCCTAAACCTTTGCACCGTCATTACTGCGCACATTTTCCATTTCCAACTCCATGGCCGCATGCTGTTCTTCAACCCGATCAATCTGCTGCACCAGTCCACGGTGTTGTTTCATCTTTGCAAAAATCTGCTCAAATTGCTCCAGTGCCTCGGTGTAAGACTCCGGAAACGTCTGTACAGAGGCCAAAAATTTTTGCTGCTGCTCTGTGTGCATACGCATGTGCTCCACGTGCATTTGAAGCGCCCCAGTGAATAAAATAGTCATCTCCTCTTCCAACAATCGGGCTGAGATTTGCATGGGCACATTAATGGGAATCCGTTCCAGGGGCGGTATAGTGTGATTACTGCAAATCAAAATTTCGCGCAGCAACTGCAGCCACCGCGTGCTGTGCACTAGTTGAGATGCGTCGAAAAAACGCCTTTCGGTGACCATGTGACCGTTTCTAACTAATCTTGCAGTTTCTTCCGCATCCGCGGCCACTGCCTTCACCCGTAAGTATAGTTCCTGCACGCGCTCATAATCCTCGAGCGTCTTTGCCTCTTCCAGAAGTTCAGAAAGTGTTTTTTGATACACAATTTGAACGAGACTTATCTCACAACTCATATTACATCCGTGCACCTGAGCAAAACGTCAGAGCGTCAGCGTAGAACACCAAGAGCAGACTCACGAAAGGTGACCTGTAGGGCTTGCTGGCATATATGTTGCAGCAGTTCTATGGTGCTCATTTTTTTCTTGTTGGAACATTGCATCGCTTCCATCAGTCTTAGTCGACTCGTCTGTTGGTGTAGTGTGGACACAATCTCGTTTCCGAGATAAGAGGAAACCCATGCAGTGACAGTTTCTCGCCCGTTTGGCATTTTGTGTCAATGTTCTTTGTGGACTCCTTTGTACCGAGAGACCATGCTTTGTATTTTATAATACAAGAAAAATATTCTTAATATATTACAAATGTTTGAACATTAACGAATTCACAAATGCCCGATCCAAACCTTCTGTATTTTTCAAGATGTAAATGAAACCCTCTCGCTTCAAGTAAGTAAGGTCATACTGCAAACCAGGATACTGGATGAACCACTCATTACAATCAGTGCCCGTTTTCTGCCGTACAAGGTACTTGATGAGCGAGACCACGTCGGTGACAACGTTTTCGAGCTCCCACTGTCCATTTCTGCACATCAGGCAACCTCGGTCAACATGGTGGTGCGCCACAACACGCACATGCGCGCGCAGACACTCACATGTGCTTGAAACCATGGGTGGATAAGATGTCAGAAATACACTTGGATTCGATTTCCGCGTCCATAGACTTGCACCCTATTTCTTGTAAAATGTCACTGTCGGAAAATCTCAGCTTTGGTTCAACGCAGCACAGATCGTGCCTGTCGCTGCAAAAAGAAAAAATCTTTTTCTGGCGATTGCTCCACTTTTTGCAACATTTGCACGACTCTTCGCCGCGGGTGTGTCCACGCTGAAACATGTTTGTCACTTCGTGTATCAGAGTTTCGAGGTTCAAGTCTACGGCATGGGCTGGCAACATAATAATCTCGCTATCATCCACGTTTTCACTTTCGTCGTTTTTGCGCATTTGCCCCCGCGCATATTTGAGCCACCCGTTGCACTTTTCAATGTAGACTTGCGGATGGAAAGATCCTGATGCCACTTCATTGTGACTCACTTTACAGCGAGCGTTGAACAAATAAACATGTGTACTCATATTTATTTTGTGCTCGTAATCATACAATAAATCAACATTCTGTGTGAAATAAAGTGGTTTCATCCTGTTCTGTACTTTCCTGCCTACACCATTTTTTTGTCGTTTATTTTTTTTAACATAACGACATCCCATCGCACAAAACCCCGTTTTTGCGCTCTACACCCCATTGTCTAGACTCTACTAGCCTGGTAACATGGCATAATGCTTTTCCAATTACCCCATTTTTCTCTGCCCCGCTTTCGTGGTCCGTCTCCTGTTGTCCACTCGGTCCGGCGTTCGCAACAAACCTGGACGGTATTTGGTACGGATCATCATGACTGTGAGCATTCCCAGGAAATACACTCTTTCGTGTTGCATTTCTGCGTTTGGCTTTTTTAAGACGGCGGTCTTCTCGTGTCGTGTTGTCAAATCTCCGATTCCTGGTGGTATTTGAAAATACTGAGAACCTTCTGATCTTGTTTGGTCCGTTCTTTTGCGCAGTTTCGTCGCGTTGGACTCTAGAAAAATGTCATGAAACAGGCCCTGAACCTTGTTGTGTGCGACTCTGTTTCTGGTGTTTCGCAAGCACTCGAGAAAATGTCTAGTGTCGTCAAATGTTTCGTATTCAACGTATCGGCAATTCCAAGCAGCGCGCATTTTGCGGTGCACTTCCAAAACTTCATGTAGACAAAAATCCAATGTAAACGACACGCTACCGTCGTGCGAACCTCTCAAGATTATCATGACCATATAATCGATGAGAAGTTGCTTGTGCGCATTTATGCTATTCTTGACCAACAGCTTCCCGGACATAACGTCTTGAAAAATGCTGTTGACTGCAAGAGACGACAAGCGTGCAAATGGCCTTCCGTTGCCACACATGCTCACCGATTTTTGCACGATTGTGCATTGGGACGTCAATATTTTTAAAAAGACTAACATGGTGGGGCTGTGTCTGAGGTATTCTTTTTGACTTTGGTAATTCATGTTCAGAAATGTCTGTATTTTTTGGATAATGTCCTCATCGTCTTTGTTGGGTGTGGCACCGTGTTCGGGTCTGCTGTTTATGCACAATTGCAAAAAGGGACACTCGTTGCACAACTCTGACATGACAATGCTCCAATGCGGGTCTGCATTCCAATTGAACTGCATGCATGCGCGTGCGCACAATGCGAACTTTTCACTCTTTATGCGCGATGTTTGCAAAATACAGACGAGAAAATACAATAATAAAATAATGCACTGTAGATGGTCACGTGTGAATCATGTGTACGTTTGCATTCTTTTGTCGGCATACCCAAAAAGCGTGTATATATATGGGCGACACTCCGGGGCCCAATGGACAAGAACAGTGCACTTGTGATGATGGGGATTGCGGATCCCGGTACTGGAGATCGGAACAGCATGTTTTGGACCTGCGACGAGTTGCAACGCCTTGTAAAGTCAAAGTCTCTCATCAACACTCCAGTCTTACTTGAGCACGGAGATGCAACGGCCGAGGTAGTTGGCAGGGTGGCGTACGCGTGGGTCGACATGCCCACCGGATTGCATGTCATCATGGAATTTGACAAAAGTTTGATACGCACGCGAGCACTAATTGAGTGGGTCAAATCGGGAATTTTCACCGGCCTTTCCCTGGGTTATGCTGCCTACATGAACAAATCGTTTGATGTGGAACAAAAGAAAATACACGAAGTCAGCATTGTGCGAACCCCATACCACCCAACGTGCCTCATTTATCACGTGGGGAGCATTCCAGCGTCGATAACAGAAAATATGTAAGCATGGGGTTGGTGGTGGGATTTTGCCAATATGTGATATTTTCATACCAACACACACTGTGCAGTCGTGTCCGGTCTGAGAGTGCCTGACAAAAAAAAATATAGACGCTTAAAAAAAACTACATACGACATGGGTGATACACAACAAAACGACAACATTCTACGTTCTGTATATCGCAGAGCATGCGAAAATTACTGCAGGCGCAAGGGAAGCCGGGGATGATACGGTCCCGGTGAAAGGCACACTACTCGTTCACAGAGCTGTCATATGTGTTGGGCTGTAATAAACAATAACAAGACATAAAAAAGCCCACTATCATGCCATTTCACATGGTATGTGTCGCGTGTGCAAAGAAATTTGCAAAGCGCGTCCGAGTAAAGTATATAAGTTGTCGTCGATACCAGCCACCATTATGGCATCCCAACAGGAACCCTTGTCTGATCCAAACGCCGTGTTGAAGCAAACGGGCGAAGTGGCGGCCGAACCCGTGAACAACGTCACTGTCAATGAGGATAAGGCTGGTCATGCAGACGAAGGATCTTTACAGAAGCTCCTCAAGCACATGGAGGGCCTCCAGTCCCAAAACGCAGAACTCGTGGACATTCTGGAGCAAATTGCATCCACAAAGTCCAAGGAGCTCGATGAGATTTGCACACAGGATTTGCTTCCTTGGATCCAGCAGCTCAACCTTCCGGAAGAAATGCAGCAGCAGGTGCTTGACGGCATCAAAAAGGCGTGCATGCAGCCGCGTGACCAGAAAAACTGGAAGAAGGCCACCCTGCACCCCCTAAAGGAAAATCCCGTGCTGCAAGTCATGTGCGCTGCGGCCGCCGCCCATGGGCAGGCCATTCGCGAGGTCGAGGCGACGCGCCAGGAACTCAAGCAGGCCAGCGCGACGGCGGAGCAGATGAACAACGTGACGCGCGACAAGTCTACCAACGACCACGACGCCGTAAACCGTATACTTGGAAGACAGCCCAACGACTCGGCGCTCGGCAAGCGTAACGCACAGGAGATTTCGCAAACGCCGGAACAGATTGATTCCGTGTGTTGGAGTGATCTTTTCAACTCCTTTTAGGATTAATTAGGTCTCACAGACTACAGGGTGACGTTGAGGGTTTACACGTTGTGAACTAGTATTGTTTGCCATATATAAAGAATGAAACACTGCAGAAAATGTTATTGTTACACGTATTGTGGCTTTTCGTGTGTTTGTCAAATCATGTTGCGGCCTTTGACACAATGCAGCAGTGTCTGGCGAGCCCCGAAAATTTCGGCCTGCAGTATAGAGACCCAAAAGACATTAACAACTGCGAAACCATGCGTGCGCGCATGCGATGTCTTGATAGCATGCACTGCGAAAAAAACACCCAATTGTATCGCAACGAGGTGTATGAGTACGAACGAGTTTGTTTATTTGGCGTTTTAGAGACGTTGGAAGATTTTGACAAAAATTGTGGCAGCAGTTTAAAAAAGCCGGGGATCCATCCACGAGACGTTATTATCCTGTCCACCGTTCTGCCCATCATTGCGCTGCTAATCATTGGTTTAACCGTGTGGGGTCTCTACGAAAAGCAAATGTGGTGCTTTGCGCCGCAAACTATGTTTCAGACAATGCCGCAGTTTGACCCTGCACAGCCAGCATTCAGTCCGTATTCCACCACAATGGTCCCACCTGTGCTCAATCCACCGATGGTGTATCCTCCTGCATCTATCCCTGTGCCCATGCAGCCACAATGGTACCGGGACTCATACCACGGATGAACCTCTGCGGGTCGATACCTTTTGCGGGCCACCGCCTCGCGACCTCGAGCATTTTACAGACGTTTGTCGTACTCGTTTCTATAAACAAGCTAGCACAAAAACTCATGTCTGATTTATCGTACACGTATATATATTGGATGTATACATGTCACTACACAATGTCAACCGGCGCAAACAAAGTCCAATGCTCATCACAGTTGTCGGCTGCAGAAACTGAACATAAAAAAAAATCATTTCTGGATCTATGGGACGAGATTGATACCCAAATCGCACGTCAGTTGATGCCGGAAGGAAGCATTCAGAGCATGTTAATGCAATCGTCGGCGTCAATCCGGCAAAAGTTCACACATGACCGACCATTGGTCACCATCAAACCCATCGCATTTTCTCACAATCCTGATCTGCGAAACAAACTTTTTAGCGACGTGGAAAGAATTCGTCAATCGTATGAAATACAAGGGGTAACTCTGAATGGTTTCATGTTGCGTGGCTACACGCGAATGCTTGCAGATCAATTGCGCTTGTGTCCAAGACTTACTCATTTGACTCTCCAATCTTGTAATTTAATGTTGCCGGATGCAGCTATTCTCGCGGGGAGTCTGGCGCTTTGTGCATCGTTATCGCATTTGAATCTTGCCTGTAATAGATTACATGGAACCGGGGTGCGGCTTCTCATAGTCGTGTTACGGCGGTGTAAATCGCTCGCGTATTTGAATCTCAGCAAAAACCAGCTCGAAAACGTAGGGGCACAAAATATTGCAGAGGAGCTTGGACGATGCACTTCACTCTCTCATTTAAATCTGTCACAAAACAAAATCAAGCCAGAAGGGATTAAAAAGCTCGCACTCGCGCTGCCAACCTGCGCGCCTCTTGCTCATTTAGATTTGAGTGGTAACGATATCCAGAATGCGGGCGTTGACGCCCTGGCCGCAGTGCTTCCACAGTGTGCGTCACTCGCGCAGTTGAACCTTGCCGAAAATAATATCAGCGATGAAGGTGTGGGTGGCCTTGCTGCGGTACTGCCGCAATGTAGGTGGCTCAGATCTTTGGATCTCACTAAAAATGATATTCAAAAGACAGGAGAACGTCGCCTGACACTGGCAGTTGCAGACTGTGCTTCCACTCTTACTTTGCATATCTAGTCGGAAAACAACGTGTTCATGCAATGTCATCCCCGTCCATCCAGAAGCTGCGAGCGCAATAGATTAGCCGTGTCATGACCACGATGCTTGGAACGTATCTTTGTTTGTCAACTCAGAGATGTTCCCAAAATAGTCCGAGCTAATTTCATATAAAAGCGCATGGATCTGTTTGTGTCCATCATATGTCCGATCATGTGAACTGTACTTTTTACACCGGTGAATTGCGCCACTTTGACGACTTTTTGCTTGAAATTGACGGAAGATTTTTTAACGAAACATTCGCAAACTTTTTGATCGCGGCGTTTCGGGAATTGAGAGACGACGACACGCTACGTCTGATTGTTATGTCAAAAATTTTGCAGAATCGTGCAAAACTTGGGGGGAGGGTTTGGCGGAATACCTTGAATGGAAAGTACAATAACCCGGGTGGATGCTGTGCATCTCCCATTTTGGTCACATTGTTGAATAATATTAGTGCTCCAGCTGATGAAGAAGATAGATATTTTGTTTTTAAATCGTTTGACATGGATGCCGAAATCGATGCGATTATCGAGGCTGGTGCTGACATTAATGCAATGTGTTCGGATGGAAGAACTTTGTTGTACGTAGCACTGAACAAAGAAGCTGAAAGGGTTATTGAAAAGTGTTTCCAGCATGGTGCCAGCATGTACAATGAGAAGTTACGGTATCCCAATTACTTGTTTTATGGAACGAGACAAAATCACGATGGATTCAAATTCATGGCATTGTGTGCCAAGAAGTACGGGCAGCTCCCGCACATTGACGACACGGATGCAAGTGGACACACGGCTCTAGAAAAGCAAATTTTGAGATCGTATACAAACAAAGACAACTTGAAAGTACTTCTTAATCTCGGAGCGAATCCCAACGTTATTTCTGACGGCGAATCGATTATGCACAAGATTGTGAAAACATCGACAGCATCGTGTTTGCTTTGGAAGGTCTGGGCAATTCATGTATTGTTAGAATATGGCGTAAAAATGAACATGAAGAATTATCAGGGTGTTACGCCGCTGATACTAGCAGTAAGGCAAAGTGTTAGTGAAGGAATTGGTCGCGTATTGGTCGAGGAATTGGTATCGGGAGGGGCACGCATCATGCCGCCAGGAACTGATATAGTGTCCGAGATTCAACATTTGAAAGCTACAAACCCCGGGTCCAGGTACCCCTTGGAAATAGAAAGGTTTTTGCGCCCCAGGATTATGCGTGAAAAACTTGACACGTGTGCACAAGTATTGAACAAGGACGTGATTGCCCGCATAGAAGCTTATTACAAGATGGATGCAGATTCCTAACATGAACTTCTGAAATGGCTGGAAGGGTGGAAATTAATGTTATTGGTGGATTTTGCATGAAAATACAATATGTGGCCATTGTGACGTTGCTCTGCGCGGGATAGCGGTAAAATGAGGAGCGTGAATCGAGAAAAGGGTATAAAAGGAATAGACGTACGTGAATATAGAAGGATGGATTTTGGGGTCTGTTTGAAATATTGTCATAATGACGAGAATTCACAAACAAATGAGCACATGTCGGGAACCGAGGTTTGTCTGTTTAACAAAAATAAAGCCTGTGATTTGTGCGACAAGCAACAAGCGCATCCGATCATGACTGGTGTCGCACAGAAGGTGGTGATTCCTGGTATACAAATTTTGGACCAGGCCGAAATTGAGCACGTTCACGAAAGGCTATCGCCAGGCGAGCAGAAACTTTTACGAGACCGAGCATGTGTTGTCACAATCTTACACGAAATGGGAAACTCGGCCGCTGGAGAGGATCCTAGAAAAGAGTTTCAATTGATCAAAACCTTACAAGCATACATGCACGGGGGATACTACATTGTGCCGCGTGCGCTGTATCAGCGTGTGTTGTCGCCGGCTGAGCGCTTGTATACCAGCAGGGCAATGTGTGCACAGCATGATGCAATTATGTCAGGTCGCTATGGCATGGAAGAAAAAGAGAAAATGGAATATTTGTCCCGTTTGTCAAAAATGATTAGCATTACGTCGAATTACAGCAGGTCGTTGTTTTTGGGATTACAGGAACACGCAGGTTGTGAAATTCAAGGCCTTAGACATGTCGACTTTCCATTCCCGGACACCTGTGATATGATTCACGAACACGTTCTGGGTTTCTTCACAAGTTTTTCAAAGCTCATGAAGGCTGGGTACTTTCACACAGATTTACACGGCGAAAATATGACATTTGACGCGAAACATTTGCATGCAGCCGGTGATGCATGCGCATTTCGAATCATTGACTGGGGTCTGAGCATTCGAGTGACGCGAAATTCGACAGACATGGTATTGCCGACTTCCATTGGCAATTACTACCACAGACAAAACCAGGGGCTTCCGTGGTTCAAGCAAATTCCTTTGGAGTGGTATTTCTATGAGCACTTGCTTGACCACCACTTTCACCTTGGTATCGACAATGATAGACTGCATACAATAGACAGTCTGGATGAGTTTCTCTCTCGTGTAAACAACAGCGATCGTGTGAAAACGCTCGGCACGGAGCGCAGAGTAAGTGAATGGACCAGGCACGGAGACGAATCTGCACTCACAAAAGACATGTTGAACGCCATGTGGATTGCTGCGCGGGACAAGTTTTATGCAACAATGGCACAACCTAAAATTCGAGCGTATTGGGATGACATCGTACAAAGGTACGGAGGTCGATGGCAACGACATGACGACGACATCCGTATAGAGTACGTGGGTGTATTTATCCAGGCAATGTGCAACGGCAGCGTGGGTGTGCTGCAGCGCTTAGACACGTGGGCGGCTGCCAAAAACATTTTGCAGCTTGTGCACCGGGTCACTCCACCAGACATGCGCTCTTCTCCGGCCGTACAACGCACGTTCCAATTGTTACGGTATCTGGTTCTCGAGCCAAGCAACTCAATGCGCATGCTTGAACACGTTGCGCGACACAATTATCAAGGTGGAGATGGTGTTTGGGGTTATTTTGCCAGTGTATTTGGTCAACGCGCCCCGGGCGGCAGGAGCACGCTGCTGCAAAGTCTCGAAGCTGAATTGTTTACACCAGAAATACGCAAAAACATGGGCTGGTGTACTTACATATTACCCCCAGAACCTGATACTACGCATATGGACACAGACGAAACGCTTGAACACGGTGACGGCGCACAAGGCAGAAAGCACAAACCTTTAATGCAATCGCCAGACTATGAGAAGAGTGCCCGCAAACCTTCCAAGCGTGTGCGCAAAACGGCACAGCCCTGAAAACGCAACACGATCCGCGCATATGGATCCGACAAATGCTCCAGTGATAATGATCGTCAGCGTCTGGCCGATGCACAGGTGGATGCCAAAAACACAACTGCCGATGTGAAAAAACTGGAAAAGTCCCCGCCGTCATGCGTCATTGCGACCGTTTACGAATCTATAATTCCAAGTTCTTTCAAGATTAAATGCCGCTGAGAGTCTAGTGTTAAGAGCAAACACTTTTCCAGTATGTCTCTGGAAAGGGCCTGCGCGGAACAATTTCCCAGCCGTGGGTGCGTCAGCATGCAAAAGGCCACTCGTCGATCGTGCACTCGCTCCAGCGCATCATGCACTTTCATCTGCACACGCTGCAGAGTTTCTCTGTGAACGGGTAAAAATGCTGGTCGTGTAGGGAGATTCGGATCAGCGCCAAAGACTAGGAGCATTGCGATTTTGTCTGTCCTTGAGATGGGAGTGCGTATATGAAAACTTTTCAATAAAGCAGCATGCAAGGGTGTAAAACCTCGATCGTTGGCAGCATTTATATCAACACCTTGTTCTAACAATATCAAATAACTTTCTGGGTCGAAATTACAGTGCAATATTGTATTATTGTCGTCGTCTAGGCAGTGTACATCGGCGCCGGCTTTGATCACTTCTCGCAGCATCCAAGTGCACCTTCGTGTCCCGAAATAAAATATACAATTCGTTAAATAATCCTTATCTACGTCATATAAACACTTGACTAGTACCGGTTTCCACCTTTCTTTTAACATCACAGCTTGATCACTGCCACAATCCTCAAAAAACCCAATACGAAAATGGTCCGTAAAAATGATATCGATTGCAAATTTCAGTTGTGAATGTCCTTGTTTGCCGTCTTCGTGAAATTTGCAGACTAACCAATCTGCGATTTTAAAGTTATGAGTCTTGATAGCAAAAGTCAGAGGTCTTTCAATTTCTTTGTCCCATTCGTATATATCCCACCCCATTTCCCTTAAATGCTCTAATCCCGCAACATCTTCGTTTTGAAAACAACTTAACAACGTTTTTGTTTGAGACATTTTTAATACGCAAAACGCTTGACAAAATCCATATATATATATGTAAATACTCACTACGTCAACTGAAATCTCTGCGCAACACGTGCAGTCGCCGGACTATGACAAAACTACTCGTAAGCCTCGCAAGCGTGTGCGCAAAAAGGCAGAGCCCTGAAACAGCACAACAAGATCCGCGCTGCCTTACGCTTGTCCGGGCTTACATTTGTTTGTTTCGCTCGAGCAACCATGCGCCGTATCTGTCTCGGCGCAACTCGTGAAATTGTTCAGACTTGGATCTTTTTTTGTTGTGCTCTGGCAGTCTTTACTGGTATGCTTTTGGGCGCGACGCATGCAATTGTCGAGGTCCTTGTGTTGTGACAAAATTAGCCGCATTGTCCACATTTGAGTGACGCACATGTGTGTGTTTATATGAGTTCATTCCCGCATCGACGTGCAAAATGAAAAGACAAACATGTTTACATTTCCAGGGGCAAGAATGGTTGTTTTTGACACACAATCATAGTTTTCAACTTCAAGAAATGGAGTGGCCATGCCACTAGCTATCACCTGGGCTTTCTGTGGTTTCCAGTACTTGAAAAAGTTTGAAATCGTTGTCGTCTGCGTGTCATGATCCATACAAAACTCTAAAGATACAAACGAATTACATGGCTCCGGGGTGACGTGCAGAGTCCAGTGCCCGTCCTGGCTCTTGTTTTCGCCGTTGGCGGACAACCCACATGGGTGAAATGCATAAGCGTCGAGCACGGTGCCCAACTCTTGCAAAATTGTCAGCAGCTTCGCGTTCTCGAGTATGTAAACTCCACTTCGCTCAATTGTGTTCTGTGTATATTGCTGGGCAACTTGCTGGTCAATGTCTTCAAGGTACAAAGTGTAAATAGGACGGACCTTGTGCGCGCGCTGAAACAGTGTCCAGCAATTCCAGCTCATATTTTGGGTGCATGTGACCTCCGTAAATTGCACGTCACGATGAAAATTTTTCATGTAAGACGTCTCGATTTGTACGTTAGAGTAGGGACTGGACTGTAGCATTGGATAGCGAAAATTAGCGTGTGAATACTGCATGTGATCGAGCGACATTCCCAAATCCCGCGCCAATGCAGTGATTGCCGGCAGTGCAGACAGAACAGTCGTCTGTCCGCAAGTAATCAAGAGTATGTTGCAGTCGTACACAAACATAGACGATTCTGACAGTACAAACGCATCAAAAAGGGCAGATGACGAGGACTGTATAAGACTGGCATTTGTCTTATTGATAATATTTGTCCAAATAGCAATGCTCACAGTCCGCAGGCTTTTTTGCTCGTTGTCATGGGAAAAGAAAACCTCTAGTCTCTTTTCTTTGCCTTCAAACGGCATCCTGTCACGTACGAATATCTTGCGCACATATATGGAATCCCCCTTTCTAATGTATTTTAAGCACGTGCATAGAATACCCCTTTCTGCTGTATTTTAGGAAGAGTGCACATGCAAAATAAATCTTTCTCCACAGATACAACAGTGGTACAAGATGTAATTTGTGTTTATTATTGCAAAAATCACATTTTACAATCTTTACACCGTGACACACTACGACCGTGCTGGCAGTATTTCGTGCCACAATCCTTGCATCGTGCCTTTCTGAGGTTGTGTTCGCATTGTCCCGTTCCACAGTCTTTGCAGTGTGATTTTTGACGCCCGTGTTTACAGTATCCCCTGCCACAGTCTTTGCATTTGGACTTTTGACGGCTATGTTCACACAGGCCCGATCCTCCACATGTTTTGCATATGGACTTTTGTCGGCCGTGCTTGCAGTACTTGTACTTTGTCAACGCGGAACCTGGGAATGAAACTGGCTGCGAATGTAAGCTGACCCCTTTCTCGTCTGGTAGCGTTTTCATCAGGTCCATGCAAGGCCTGGGATACGCTGTTTCAGTGTCACAGTCCTCGTCTTCGGTGTCTGACTCGTACACATTTAGCAATCTGGCCGTTTTGTCTGCTTCTTCACCCTCTCTCGTTATGAACAGCTGATGCATCTCGCGTGAGCTCTGTTCCTCTTGCCACCTGTTTTTGTGGTCAATGAAGTATTCCATGTGCTGCATGTCATGCATCATTTCGCGGCAGCTATTTGCCTCCTCCTCAGCTGCAATCACGTGCTTGTGCCACCGTCTCCCATGCCAGTTGGTGTGCATCGTGTACAAAACCTGCAGTTCACTATTGCCGATCTCGCGATATACCGCATGAATCTTCATTGCCTCCGTCGTCGCGCGAACATCCACCCCCGTCAGGGTGTGCATGAACAGTATCATGCGCTCGTTCAGCGTCTGTGTCCCACTTACCACTGCCCCATCTAAGATTTTGCAGACAATGTTCACCGTGTGAAGCATTCCTGAATTGAGCGCGGTGAACCCTTTGCTGTTTTTAAAGGAATTCGCGACCGAAATAACCTCTACACGTGTTTATGCAAGAATATTTCCGGAAATGTTGTTTCCACGTGATACCCGGAACACAGTGCAACCCATAAAACACACAGTCTCCAAACGCAGGAACATCGGACTGTCCCCCACCCACCTGCCATGCAAGTGCAAATGCTTTTGAACCCGGGGGTGGCACTTGGTGCAGAAGAAGATCGGACTGTGTCCGAAGCGCCTTCCACGCAAGTGCAAATGCTCTTGAACCCGGGGGTGGCACTTGGTGCAGAAGAACATCGGACTGTGTCCGAAGCGCCTTCCACGCAAGTGCAAATGCTCTTGAACCCGGGGGTGGCACTTGGTGCAGAAGAACATCGGACTGTGTCCGAAGCGCCTTCCACGCAAGTGCAAATGCTTTTGAACCCGGGGGTGGCACTTGGTGCAGAAGAACATCGGACTGTGTCCGAAGCGCCTTCCACGCAAGTGCAAATGCTTTTGAACCCGGAGTTGAACCCGGGGGTGACACTTGGTTCTGTCGCACACAAAAGTGGTCACAAGACGTACAAGTACGAGCCAGGTCACATACATCCTCTTTGCCAAGATTGCAACGGCATGGAGATTGTGCCGCCCGACCTCGCTGCACACATATTGTGTAGAGTGGGATTATGTGGTAGTCAAAGAAAGGTGGAAGAAGAAATGATCAATTTGGCAATCATGGAAAAAGACATACAACTCAAGAAATGCAAATGTCAGTTTAGCAAATTGTCCTGGTGGTGGAGATCTCCACACATCCACAAGCGTAAACATTTTAGCCCGTTTCAATCAGCAAGTTATGTTCGCAACGAAATTCACAAACGGTTGCGACTTTGGGGTTTCAAGAGTCAAAAGTAAAACACTCACACACCTCTACGAGACTCAACTACAATTGCGCAAAACGTGCACACCCATCACAAACAGTTGACCGAGCGAGACGTTTCCCTTTGAGGCATTTATTGTAAAGTTAACAAGCACATCTGTTCAAAATGCATGCCCACACACGACCTTTTTGTGTCTAAGCGTTATTCTCCGTCATTCCATCTCAAATAGTCTCCCACAATCCCCCCTATGCCCTGTTCTAAGCTTTATTCTCTGTCATTCCATCTCACATAGTCTCCCGCAAACCCCCTGTGCCCTGTTACAAGGGCCGTCATTTTGTCCGTGCGCACCAAACAGGTCCATATACGGTTCGAAAACTACACCACGTGTTGGTCAAAGCTTACACATCATCCAAATCCAACTTCACATGACCTGGTGTAAACATTTGGTGGATGCTGGCAATCCTGTTTGCCATGGCCGAGCGAGCCTCCTGGTCTGATTCATCATACACCAAGGCCCTTTGCTCCAGAATCGGAGTTGGCTTTGCTTCCTTTGTAATCATCGCAAAATCAGACCACATGCACAGCAAACCCCGGAAAATGTCGGTCCACCAACCTTCAGTGCACTCAGCGATTTGATCTGAACTCCAGTCCGAATTCAAATCAATGTTTAGCACGAGTGAGAACGTTGCGACTGGCTTTTTTTCCAGGTGTATCTTGTCAAAGTTAAAGTTTCTGATGGGCTTAACCTCGTGTAGCGGATTTTCGTAGTCAAGGCTGCATTTGCACACAGTGACGGGCGGAATGTTCAGCATCGGCTTTCGGTATGGCATTATTGAACTGCCTCCGCGAGTTGCCTCGCCCCGAAAAGCGCCCTTAGCCCGATATGTTGTCTGCTGTTCTCTGTAAGGCAGAGCAATCTGGCTCACATAAGAACCCTTGAATTTTTTAAACGCAACACCGGTGTTCAAATTCAGGCCCTCGCTTGGTTTTGTTCCAGACTGCCCTACATCCAACATTTCCTCCCCTTCCACTCCAGATTCACCACCCGGTGCAAATTTTTCATCCGTTTTTTGTATCTTGAAGCCAACAGCCATTTGTTTATACACTCCATTATTTCCTTGAGTCCAGTGCACTGCTCCCTGTAGCTTTTGTTCCCGTTCCGGTGTCATTACATTTAGTTGTGTTGGAATACCATCCACGTGGGTCGTATTGATCGTGCTGCTCCCATAACTGTTTTTCTTTAGAGCCATTTGGTAATTTTGATTGTCTAACACACCTATCATAACGCTGAAGTAGGTTGCCACGCTCAGGTCTTGGTTCTCTGCAAAGTACGTCTCCAGCTTCTTGCATACGTCTGTGCATCGATTTTTGAAAAATTGCGTATGATCTTGCTCGCCTCGCAGCGCGTCGTCATGTGTGCCCCCGGCACACTCTTCGTGTACCAAAAGCTGTGCCAAACACTGATTGTATGGCTTTGAACCCACTGGTACTTGAACTTCCTCTCCTCGGTTCATGAACGTTGCTGTGAACGCAGTCATTGGAACCTCAAGTGCCGTGGCATCTGCATGCACCCCGCCAATGTCGATTCGCCCGACTTCATATTCGTTGCCATTTTCAACATTTTGGACCACTTGGTTCAAGTCCACCATATACTCTGCCATATATTTTTTTTTGACACTCCTTCCATTGTCCGTCCATTGATCTGTGTCTTTTGAAATGCGAATTTTTTCAGCAACATCCTTTCGCTGTTTCACAGTTTCCATCAGGAGTTGTTGAAACGATGACAAGGATTCATCATCCCTCTTTCCCTGAAGACAGCTTACCTCTTTTTGTATTTTCTTATTCATTTCATCAATCACCAACCCAGTAAGCTTTTGCACATCAGCTCCCTGCATGGCAGCACTTGGCAGAGCCATGCTGAATGCTGCTCGACGGCAAGTGCCTTTACAAATAGGCTGGCACATACGATGGTGCAATGCCCGATTTAGCCGGGGTGTGGCTATGACTCGATTGAACGTGCAATGCCCGATTTAGCCGGAGTATATCGCGGGGCGTTGGGCACACTAGATATTCTTGATTTGCCCGTTGAATGTACGTGCGCATGCTACTTCAAAATGGCCCAGAGGTTGTACATTGGTTCATTTCAAATTCTCCTTTCATTTTTGCATGCAGAGAGTTAAAATCGTGCAGGGTCTGAATTTCATCTGTGGAGCCCTGCGCGCATGCCTCCGTTTGTAATTTCCAATCCACTGCCACCGATTGCAACGTTTCTGCAACGAAATGTGCGCCCTGGTGTGTCGATGAAAACGTTTGATTCAATGCTTGAAATGTAGAAACAAAACGACCATGCTCGATGGTTACATTGTAGGTTGTGTGATTTTCGCGAAAATGCACTCGGAGGTAAAACTCCGATGTGTCTGGAATTTGTGCGGACATGGTCACACCAGACATTGTGTGATTACATAACGAAAAGTTCTTTTGATTGTCGAGTACTGTGTAAATACCAATTTCCTTGACTCTTCCATTTGCCTCTGGTGGAAAGTTTAGAGTGATATTCATAATGTCCACACCTGCACTTATGGGGTCGCTTACATGTTCACATGATTTGAAGCCCGAGTTCTTTTGTTCCCAATCTCGGATGTCTTCACTCGCGGCCTCGTACAATATTGTTGCGTTGTATAGCGTGTAATTTATCGCGTTATACAAATTTCTCATTCTTCTCTTAATGTAAACTTCATTAGGCTCGTCATATCCAAATTCACAAATAGAACATGAAAAACAATTGTCATAACAAGCGTATCCGTCATCGGGATCGTCTTGTTCACAATGATCCGTCCTGTCCTTGTCCGGTGGTATATTCAACCTGATTTCTTCTTCTAACTCATAGGATGCCAGTGTCAAAACCGAGTTATCCCATAGAGTGCCCAATCTCCAGGCAAGACATGCTAGCTCCGTCTCTACCCGCTCTCCCGCACAGATCTTTGGTGCCGAGCTATTTTTCAAAATATTTAATAATGCTTTATACACTTCACCGCTGAAATCATAATTCGCACCAATCTGTGGGTCTACCTCGTGTATTTTGACTGGAAACGCTGCATTTGTGTGAAAACGCTTGAGTTTTGTCTTTATCGTTGAAATTGGTTGATACTTACCCACTGTGGATTTCGATTGCAAGAATTCGGCGTCCACATATTTGTTCGAAATGTCTATGCGGTTCATAAATGTATTACCCTCCATGTCTCCACACGTAGAGTTAAATGCTTGCTTTAAATATGGCCCAAGCGGTAAAAGTGGACCGACGGTGTACGTGTAACCGTTGTAGCCGTCCTTGCGTGTCTCCCACCATGTGTTTCGTGCCTCAGTAAGGAACTTATCGTCTTGTAGACGCAGCCCAACCGGTAAATTGTCGTCTGTCATGTACGCTTCCACGGTGTCAGGATGGATGTTTTCAAATTTTTTGTGTTCCGGTGCGTTATGAAAGGGCTCCTTGTAGTGTTCATGTATTTCATCTTTTGTCAGTGTACTCCAACAGCCACCCTCGTGTAACGTGAATGAACCGCATGAGGCATCTGTGTTCATGTCCTGGACCCGACACGGTCGGCAAACTTCATCTGTTGATTGGTACGTGGTATAGCATTCCTGACATTTCACGCATTGCAGCGTCGATTGAAACATCAGCTTGAACCCTTTGTCGCATGCATCGCAATAATGGCTCCCCGTTGTCGAACTAGAAAAATTACCTGGGCAAGGTTGGCAAATTTCGGTACCGTACGTATTCTTAAATTTGCCCGTTGGACATTGTGTACAGTGGAAATCAGAGGCGTAGAAAGCTTCGGTATTCTGTTCGAATCCAAGTCCACACACATACAATGAAGTGCTTCTTTGCAACCCGCACAGTAAAAAGATGACTAAAAACGGAAAATAATTTGCCTGCATGAATGTACACCCCAAAAGAGTGTGTTTATATACACAAAATAATGCTTTATCTCTAGTGAGGTGTCGTGTCCACTGTTAGTACTGGTACATGGATGTAAGCGGTTTAGTCTCCACAAAGTGTGTTTGTGCATGTTTTCGCAGTCTCACATGGACCTCCAAATGTGATTACATCTTTTGTGTCGGAAACACGACATGTGTCTTAGAGTCTGTGGAGCTGCAAATTCCATCAATTTCTCTGGTGCATGCGGTGGTATTCCTCAAAGGCCGTGTCACATATGGTGCGCTGTACTTCGGTTGGCAGGCGCTGTATCTCAGATGCATTCCCAAGGCGGGGGTGGAAGGCAAGCGCCATCGTCAGAGGACGGCGAGGGTCGATGGCGTACACTCTCTCATACCATGACAGTTCTCTTGGTCTCAATTGTGGATGAATTTCTGTTGGTGCTGGAACTTCAAATTCCGCACCGCATGCGAGAAGAAAGACAGCAAGTCGTAAACGCAATGTGTCCGCGTCTGGTCCCATAAATCGTCTGAATTTGACGACCGTGGAAAAAGGAGTCAAATTTGTACCTGGGTCCCGAACATTCGGATTCACCATTTGCCCTAAAAGTCTTTGTATCATAAAAAATACTCCCGAATCTATTACTCTTACTCGTTCTGCAATGACGTTTAGAGCTGTACGACCGCTCCTGTCTGTTTCATGGACGTGCATGAACGACATCAAACATTCAAACGTGCGTACCGGATGCCCCCGATTTCCAGGTATGCTTGCGAATGGGTGCCGTGCAAAATTTGACGGATGTCGAAAGAAGTCACTGTGCCGTAAAAAAATTCGCATCACCCTGCGAGCCGAGGGCATGATATTGCCAATCAAGTTGTGGAAGTCGTCTTCCAGACGCCTAACGTCGATTCCATTTAATAGTATAAAAGTGATGATTTCATCCATTTCTTCACTGTCGCGTAAACTGTCTCTCTCTATGTGCCCTGCAAGGCATGCTCTCAATTCAGAGATACCCCTGTCGGAATCTTGGTCAAACGGTCCTTCGATGTCCAGGAGAATTCTCGCGGCATTTGGTTTTACCTGAAAACAAGCAAAGTGCAGAGGTGTTATCCCACTCAGGTTATTCAGTTCATTCTCTAGCCTGTAACGAGTCGAAACATCACACAGTCCATTTTCCATGCACTCGTGCAGTAATGCTTCATCTTCCGACATGATAGCGTCCACCACTTGATCATGTAGAACAGGTAGCATGGAACCGTGTCTCGTTACTTGCTTCAATGTTTTCCTTATATACTCGTACGCGTGTACATGTCAACCGTTTCTACGGGACAAGCAAGTTTTCAACGTCACCGTTGCATTTCGTCGCGTATTACCGATTTTGCCAACAATGACAATATTGTCGTCACACGAACAACACGAGCAACGCTAAGAATGACAATATTGTCGCACGGCGCAACAGTACGAAGCGTTGCGAATAGCGACTGACCAGACTGCCTGCGCAGGTTTGCAAGCGCAACACAAAATGCCTGTGTTCATCCTTGCGTTAAGCGTTGATGCTGGAACTTTTGCCTCTACAGACGTGGATTGTCAAAGAACGCAAAGAGTACGTACTTTCAACGCAAAAATAGATTAACCACCTGGTTATTTTCGTGAAATAGAAAATAAGCACACCACTTTTATAAGTTCGCTGTAATTTACATGTCGCAAAAATAAGCACACACTCGGAAAAAGTATATAACGCAGAGACACAAAATAGCGAAGAATGAAATCACAGTATGCGCCAGTGCGGGCAAACTGGGGCACACTGTGCGTTTTTTTTGCGTGCATTGTCATCACCAGTTTGTTCTCCACCGGAGTGCACGGGAAGAATGATACCATTTACAGTATGATTGCAACCACTGCGGTCCTCATCAGCATTTCCCAGTGCATGTACGCTGGCGTGACGTCGCTCCAGTATACCTATGCAAGCACGCTCGAAAGTTACCACAGGTGCACGTCCGACCACGAGCCAACGCATTGCGCTGCATTCTCGTGCCACAATGTACCTGACATGATTTCACACACAGCATGACGGGCAAGCGGACGCGCTCCAAAAAAAATTGGAAAAATGCACTTGAAGACACTCGGAATGCAAACACTCAAAATGAGGATCTGTTTTATTATTTTAAGAAAACCTGCACAGCGTATGAAATGATTGTGCATACAATCGACTTTCAGCATCAACAGCCGGAAATCAAATTGTGGATTAGCCGTGAAGATTTGTGGAAGATTATGTACCCATTATCTCTGGGTATCTACATTGCTTTCCTTGCCATTCCAGCATACGACCCCGTGTGCACAATCTGCTTTTGCGCAGGCATTTTTTTGAAGGCCGTCATAGTGGAAAGCAGGCGCGGGTACTACTGGAGTCGAACACAAACGCGAAAGGCTTTGCTGGCCGCGATTGTCGTGATGGGAATTTTCAAAATTGTCATGCTCTTTGTTTGTGGATATATGGCAATGCTGGAAAATACAAACCAGGGGTGGGAGAGGCATGAAACTTGGAAAATGCAAATGATGGGCTTCGACCTGAACACGACGCATGAAACGTCGGACAACAGCACGGCAGATCAGTACAATGTGACAAATATGGAGATTCTGAATACAATCTTGGATGACAATGGTTTATTACACGACAATGTGGACCGTCAGTATGTGCATTGGTTTGTGCACGCGTACCCAGCAAAATGCTGGATGTGGTGGTTCTTGAGCTTTTACGCGGGCCCACTGTTAGAGTGCATGCCCTCCAGTGTGCGCATGCCCGTGATTCTCGAAAAATCACAAATGTCGACATCGAGCATTGCCCTCTCAGCCTTGTTTATCGTGCTCGGAGTCACTCGAAGCTCTGTTTTTGACTTTGTGCAAATTCAATCGGCCATGGGTGACGTCTACCTGTTATTCGGCGCTCCATGCATCTGGGCTTGTGTGTTTTGCCTTTGTCATGGAATTCGCGAAAAATCGAGTTTAGGGTTGACATTGCCACTTTCATTCATCTCGTTGTGCAAGTCGTTCACAATGCTACGGGCTGACTTTTGGGTGCAGCAAAATGCACAAATCTTTGTCGTTTCCGCGTTTGCATACATTTTGTACTTGTTAATGGTTGTTTTCTTCTTGAGGGCGGAAAACGTGGCCATTCGGTCGGGGTGGGGCAACCGGACGGCTGATGTCGACGGGCTTAGCGAGGATGAAGAATTTACCAAGTTTGACAAACCCCAAGACATGCAAGCTGTCTTTGCGCAAAACACTGTGGCTGAAAAGGGCAAATTTTGTGTGCGCGACGAAGGCGATGAGGTGCGTTGTAAGCAAGGGTGTGTTATTCTGTCTTGTGCTTCCGTGACAATAACGTCACTTTTATCTGTGCAGGTGAACTCGACCGATACAGTCTCAGAAGATGTAGAGGTGCCCATTGCAGACAAAAGTTTGCGGGCTTGATGCACTCTTAGCTCACAACTACGTGTACAGGAATCGCATTCGTTCCTCGTGTATTCAAAGCGACTGGACGTGCAGATCAATCTGAAAATTTCCGAGTTGGTATTTGTGGATAATCCTTGATTTTTATAGGATTTCACCGAATTTTTATACAATTTCACGACTATTCACATTGGCTGTCTTGTTTTTCTGGGGCATTTTATGTAAAAACAAAAGAAATACAATATGTTGTATTTCGATTGCAGTAACGTTGGATATAAAAGAGCCTGTCTTCAGTCGAATGCGACCGATAATGAAGCGTCTCTGTGGGCTAGCTTACGTCTGTCTTGGGGAGCTGCTGGGACTAGCGCTGGGACATCTGCCGTCAATGAAGCCCATGACATTGGCACTCAGACTGCCCGAGCCACCTGCTCGCTACAAGAAGAAGGCAGCGGATGTATTGCTTCTGGTGGCATCCTGGAATGGGACCCTGTGCAGCGACAGAATATGAATGCAGAACTTGGTTGGGGATGCATGATTTAAATTTATTAAACATTTCACAGTTGTATTGGTGTCCTCTGTAAGTGTTGCCATCGCCTTCTCGAGCACGCGGCGTTCCACGCACGCTCGACCGTGCGCTGCCACAGCGTCTCCGCGGCCAGTGTGCCCGCGTTCACGACGACAATGAATAGCAGAAGCAGGGCCCACGCCGTGCCCGTGGTCGCGGGTGCGTCAACTTCAGATGCAATAAACGATGGACCAGCCGCGTGTGCGCGCAACACAGCAATCACAGAGAAGAGCACAGCGATTGCGCAATCTGGGCCTGCAAGCATGCCGGTCATTTGGGCAGGTGTAGTCTTTGCGTGTATTTGCCATTCTTAGAAATGAGGGTTTTATTTTTGTTGTAAATATACCCCGTGAAATACAAACCCTTTGCAAATATTTTGCATCACAGGAAATAATTCTTTTCTGCACGAACCGTTGTGAATGCCAACAACCATGAAATTGGTCGTTAAATCCAACGCGGTCCGCTTACACTGTTTAAAACACTGGAACTCTTACAAAACAAGCGACGAGGACGCTTCGCACGTCTGGCACGCCTTCTTGTGCGTGGCCCAGTGAGTTTTCTGGCACTCCTTGCTGCAATAATATGTCTTCATGCATTTCTTGCACCGCATATTGCCTATGCGTGGACAGTTTGCACAAGCGCCAACTTTGCGATATGATTTTTTCATCAGTTTTGAGCTATCTTCCTCGGTGATGACACCTTCTGTTTCCAGCCTAAATGCTACGAAAGCATCAAGTATGTGCTGCTCGATGACATCAACGTTGTGACAATATGCCTTGATCGATGATTCCGTCAAGTGGGCAGTGTTTTCAAGGTCCACGTCGTCTGCCAAGTGCGCAAAGTTTTTTTTTGTGAACCCCTCGCTGTAATAAACGTCCCTAAATATCTCATAGTCTGTTTCCATGCGGCTCACATCATCATCCTTCAAATCCGAATCGTTATGCATCCCGGGTTGCACGACGTCACATAGATTTGCGCTCGCCGGGCCAGCGCAGACATCCTCCGCCATTCAAAAATTGTGTGTGCTATGTGTTTATACAGAATGCCACACGTGTGCGAGCGCGACAACTAGTACGTGTTATAAAATGTCTCTGTGCACGACACCACATATCTGTGCAATACTCCATGCACTATGGCCAGTTTTGGCGATGAATTATAGGCAGCAAATACTGTTCTATTTCTATCGCACATGCTAAATCGGATCCCCATCTTGCTGTAGCCCTCCGATGTCGAATCTCGGACAAACGTCACTTGTGTAGAACCTACACAGTATATGTTGGGGCATTTCACGTTTCTCGCGCATCACTTGTGTGTATATAGTACAACAATGTTGCAAAGGCCATGCCGAATGCACTCTGGTATTTTTGCACACGGCGCATCATCTCTGTGACATATATAAGACACCAAAAACACGGTACACATTGTTGGCAACATGAATGCTTTTGAGGACATGCTTGTTTCCTCGGATGTAGCGAAGTACATAGTACCAGATAATCGAGTGATCATGATTCTGAGAGTGTCAAAGGCTGTGAACACGGCGCTCAAGACGAGACAGATGTCGGTTGCTATCAAAGCAAAATATGGTACCACAACACAGGTTTTGATGCACGAGCTCGATGCAATTCGTAAATGCATGGAGATAACAAGTGCAGATTTCACAAACGTGCGTATTACAAACCATGGAGTGCCCAGGCTTGTGGAAATACTGCAGTACTGTCCATACATTGCCTGTCTAAATCTGGAGGCAAACCTTGTCGGCCCTGAAGGCATGGAGGGGCTTGCTACGGTCTTACCACATTGTACAGCATTAACAAACTTGTATCTTGGCCACAATAAACTCGGAGACAAAGGGGCGGAAACGCTCGCGGCAGTGCTACCGCAGTGTAAATCCCTTGTTCAACTGCGAATCAAGGGCAATAAGATCACAGATGGTGGGATGTATAGGCTTTCAACAGCGCTGCCGCAGTGCCAGTCACTTGCTCTTTTGTATATTGCAGACAATCTGATCACAGCGCGTGGCGCGGGAATGGTTGCGGCAGTGCTACCGTACTGTGCCTCACTAGTCGATCTGAACCTTGGATTCAACAACATCGGAGCTACAGGGGCGGCGAGGCTTGCGGAGGTATTGTCACAATGTGCATCACTTGTTCACCTGGACCTTTACAGGTGCAATTTTGGAGCCGGGGGGATGGCGAGCCTTGCAACAGCGCTCCCGCGATGTTCCTCACTGACGCATCTGGATATTTCGCACAACTTGATTCGTGACGCAGGGGCAGAGAGGCTTGCGGCGGTACTACCGGCATGTGCATCACTTGCGCGTCTGAATATTAGTGCGAACGCGATCGGACCGACAGGGGTCCGGAAGCTTGCGGCCATACTTTGGCAATGTAAGTCACTTGTAGACCTGAGACTTGGTATGAACTTGATCGGAGATGAAGGGGCGGAGACCCTTGCGGTGGTGCTGGGGCAAAGTGCATCTATCGTGTATCTTAATCTTAACAATAACCATATCACACCGCATGGCGTCGGTATTCTGTTGGCGGTGCTTCCGCAATGTAAATCTCTTGCACACCTGGATCTTTTTTACAACCACACAGATGCTGCGTGTCTGCACACACTTGCAGGGGTGTTAAGCGAGTGTCAGTCGCTTGCGTATTTAAATCTGACCTCATCGAAAAAGATTGAAGAAGCAGGGCGTCAGACGCTCAAGACCCTGCGAAAGCAATATCCGCAAACAAAAATCATTTGCTAACTGGCACGAAACCACCTACATGGTCGGCAAATGTGTATATCCACACCAAACACATGTCGAGGTCAAATAAGTCGAATTTCCGCAATCGATCCGGTGCAAGAATATTACACGTTCCGTTATAATTTTCCCAGAATAGAATTTTCACTGACAGAAAAACACCCACATACGTGGAAAGCGAATATATACGTGACGAACAGTGCGATCCACGCATTTGTCAACATGAACACTTTTGAAGATCTGCTTCTTCATTCAGATGTGACCGCGCAAATTGTACCAGATGGTCAGTTTATGATGATGCGACGAGTGTCAGCAACTGTGAAAAGGGCTCTCGATCAGAAACAGATATCCGTGGCCCTCCAGGCAAAACCGGGCGTGCGACAAAACATTATGCTGTCCGATCTCGACGAAATTCGTAAATATGCAGAGATCACGAAGTTGGATATTTCTCGGGGATATCTCGGAACCAGCGGAGCACACAGGTTGGCGGGAATACTGCAACACTGTCCCTCCATTGTTCATCTAAATCTTGCACGCACCGGGATCTATGCTGACGGAGCAGAGGTCCTTGGGCCTCTCCTTGGACTATTCAAAAAACTTACGCATCTGAATCTTGACAACAATCATATCGGACATAGAGGTTTGAACATGCTTGCGGCGGGGCTGGAGCAATGTACGGCACTTTGTCATTTGAATCTTTATAAGAATGATATCGAAGATAAAGGGGCAAAAAGACTCGCAATGGCACTACCGAAATGTAAGTCCCTTGCCAGTCTCAACCTTGGCGACAACAATATAAGACATGAAGGAGCGGAAAGCCTTGCGGCGGTTTTACCGGAATGCGAATCACTTGCCGATCTTTATTTGCGCTCCAACACAATAGGACATGCCGGGGCAAGGAGTTTTGCGATGGTGTTACCACGGTGTACTGCACTTTCTCATTTAAATCTCCAGTATAACGTCCTCAAAGATGAAGGACTTCGAAGCCTCGCGTCTGTGCTACCGGAGTGTAGTTCACTTGTCTATGTAGATCTTTCCTGGAACACGATGGCACTTGATGTGGTGATAATGCTCAGAAAAGTGCAAGCTGAATGCCCACACCTTACATTAGATTTCTGACCAATATATGTTGAAATACAAAAAAATAAAACGAACCAAGAATATGCAGAAATAGACGGCAGGGTATTTAGAGGTTGCGTTGTGTCAGTGCCACATATTCTGAGCATGGATGAGTTGTCCACGGTGTTTCGAGATGATCTGGTATTGGGAGAAAATGGACACCCTCTAGCAAAATGCTCGGACACGCTGTTGACATTGTTTTTCAATCTAAATCGCGGTGTAGATGAGGATTTGTTGCAGGGGGCTGTGCAGCAAATTTTTATGGATGCCCGGTGCAGAGAAGATGTGCAGAGTATCAAGAATCTCTGTCTCCTTCTATTTCAAACACGCTCCTGCAGAGATGGAAAGGGGGAGCGCGCTTGCAGCTATGCACTCATGTACAATATATGGCAAGAATCCCCGCAGCTGGTATTTGAACTTTTGCCTTTGATGCCCGAGTTTGGATACTGGAAAGATCCATTGGCATTTTTACAATTTGTTGATTTGCAAGTCAAAAAGGAGGACTTTGGTGGTTTGAAAACTGAATCGCTGCAACGCAAAGTGGAGGCTCTGGAATTTGTTGTCTACTCACAGTACGCAACTCAACTGCGCAAAGACAATCTATGCGAGGACGACAGCCAGCTCAGTCTGGCCGCAAAATATGCACCGACCGAGGGGGGGTCCTACAGTAAAAAATTGCAATCGAACAAGAAAATATGCGAAAAGCTGTTTGGCGGCAAGCTGCCAGAGCATAAAAAAAAATACAGGATTTTAATCACAAAGTTGCGCAAGAGGTTGAAAATTGTCGAAACACAAATGTGCAACGGCCAGTGGAAGGAGATTCGTGTAAAGTCAATGCCATCCCGCGCCATGGCCCTATACAAACGGGCAATGCTCATGGAGGGCAAAAACAAGAGCATTGAGGAAGATGAGGATCGTCTCGCATGCCGCCAGAATGTGATGAGGCACATTGAAAATGGCGGCAGTTTCAATGGCAAACAGGTGTACCCACACGAGCTGGCACGCGAAGCGCGAGAACTTCCATGTGAGGCAGGGGCTTTGGAAAAGATTTTGAATGCACAGTGGGACAACATGATGCTGGGAATGAAGAAAGAGGCCGAGACGTTTCAAAACAGTTTTGTCACCATGTGTGACGTGTCGGGATCCATGGAGGGAACCCCGATGGACGTTTCCATTGCCCTTGGAATCGCCATGTCCGAGTTACAGAAAGAAACAAAATTCAAGGACGTGCTGACGTTCACCGACAAGCCTAGCTGGCACAAAATAAACCCTGAAGACGGATTTGTGGCAAAGGTCAAAAGCCTAAAGAAGGCAGATTGGGGCGGGAGTACAAATTTTTACTTGGCACTGAAGCGTATTTTAGACCTCAGTAAGGAGTGTGCTCTGGATAATTTCAAGCCACCCAACTTGCTGGTCATATCGGACATGCAATTCGACGAAGCTACGTATAACAGAAGCGGCGAAGAATCGAATGTGGCAATGGATAATATCAAGAAGGAATTTACAGATGCAGGGCTGGCCACGCCAATCATTGTTTTTTGGAATGTACGGTCTTCACTTGGCATGCCTGCAAAAGAGGAGAATTGGCCTGGTGTCATTTTCATGTCTGGGTATTCCTCAGCACTCTTCAAGTTTTTGCTGTCGGGTGACCTTGAGGCGGCCGGTAGCAATTCTGCGGAGCCCAAGAAAAAAATCACACCAGAAGAAATGCTGTCGAGGGTGCTAAACGATCCGCACTTGGACCCAGTGCGCGTGGCTTTGGACAGGGTGGAGAAAGTGAGTTTTCTAGGTGGGGGCCCCTAGATTGCATTGTGTCAGTGAGTGTCGAATAAATGCATCAGCGTGTTATTCATTCTATCACAATTTGCCCATGCCAGCAAAAAAGACTCACAGAGCACGAGCGTCCGAGTCCGCGCATTTCCCAGCACCGTTCAGACATTCTTGACATGCGTGCTATCCAGTGGGTGATATTTTAACATGGGCGAACATTTTCGCACAAAGCTCGCGTCGCGATGTCGTTCGTATGTTGAGCGTGCGAGGGGGAACAAAAAGGAGGGTGTGCAGATATAGACCATTGCAAAACAAAACAAGACCGGAAACCCCCCCGTCCAAATTAGTGTCAAAACCTCCGAGCATGCATACAGCCCACACAGTTTCATGTTACTAAAACTATGGTTGAGTGCATGTAGAGCTGGTGATATTTGGCCGTTGGCGCGAACAGATTCACAAACATCAGTGTGAAAGGCCATGTTATGAAAGAATTCGTCACTTTCACATTGCTCGCGGAGCCAAGTTTCCGATTCGATTTGGTTTAAAAATTTGATATAGGCAACATGAAAGTCGTATATGCGCGCAATAATCAGAATTGACAGCCACGAAAAGAAAATGACAGCGACCGCGTTTACGATGACATGGCGTAGAAAGGCAATCATTTGTTCCGTGCCTCACGTGTTTATATACTATTTTATTACAAGATTTGCAAGTGTGAGATCCCGTGACCTGCTCAGGTGTCGGGCGTGAGATGCACGGTTTCGGGTCCAGATTTGGCCGGAATTGGTGTTGAGTGTCAAATTGGATACAGCCTCCCAAACACCAAAATAGAAAGCATGAGAAGTCTATTTAGTGTCCTCCTACTCAGGTGCAGCATCGCATCACAATGATTATTGATCTAACTTTGAATGATGATGCAGACACGGATCGCGGAGATCCTGACAAAATTGTGCTGGGTAATTCTGCACAAAGACAATCCGACACTAAGATTGCCACTGGGGCCGTCCCCGCATCTCTGATTCACTCCCGCGTTCGTGTATTGTATCTAAAAAAATCCCTGCGCAAGCGAAACATTCAACAGAAAGATTTAATGCCTTATTTGGGCACGGTCGTGGACTTGCACACAACCCATCCCAACCTTTTACTGATTCAATTTGACGACGGGGGTGGCAAGGAGTGGATTGATCACACAGACAAGAGGATATTTTCATTTGTTTAGTTTGCTTTTATTCTTGTATTGCATACAAGCAGCCTCAATAGGTCGCGTGCTAGGCAGATTATATATCATCACAAAGAGAACCATCAACACGCAACTTCCACGACGCCGCGGTCGTAGAATGGATTTGAGGAACAGTATATCATACCGAACAGATCTTTTGATCATATTTCTAATTTTGTTCTTCGTTATTTATTGCATTCTCGCATTGCTGTTTGGTGCTCTCTATTGCTTACATGTTCTTGACTTCCCGCTAGGCGTTATCACAAGTTTGTAAACATGGCAACAATAAAACAAGAAATCGAATGTTGTAGCCTGCCCAACGCAGTGCATTCCTCTAAATCACGGAGCACACGCTGTGAAAGCAGTGCGCGAAAACTGTGCTTCTTGTTCAAACGGCAGAATGTTATGCGGCGTCGCTGCATGGAGAAAGCGGCATCTCGTGCCGTGAAAGCATCCATTCTCGGTGGCAAAAAACTTGCAAACCTTGGTTTTGAATTGTTTTGGTCTGTAGATTTCCACCTCGTCGTGTGCGTACCAGCACAAATCGCCAAGTTTGCACCCCGAGTTCGTGTTTATGTACCGACAGAGAAGGTGCTTGTAGCCGAATGCATTTCTTACATCCCAAACACCATGTGCAAAGTGACAGTCATCTCCACGTAAACATGTTCCGGTTGTCATGTACCAGTGGCACAGCCGTGTCTTATAGCCATTGGGTTCCTTCTTATCGTGCTCACCGTGAGCAAATGGGCAAGTATTATTTTTGCGGCAAACCCCGTCTGCATTCCAGAATTTACACAACTGCGTTTTATGCGCAGCCGTTGTATCGCAGAACATGCCGTCGCGGCAAAGCGTGTGCGTGTTTAGGTTTTATGAAAACAAATATAAATACCAAACCGGAAATAGATCATGCTTTGTTTTCAATGTTGCTCATTGAAAACAAAACTTGAAACCCTGGTGCCACTTGTTTCATATATAAGTCTAGGTTTGAAACATGAAAATGGCGAATCCGGCACAACCAATAGGCGTGCAGGGTGTGTCGCATTTACCGGAGTTTCAACGGCTGTTATTTGGCGTGGGGCGGGAAAAATTAAGCGCCGCAAATCACACCCTGCAACTTGAAATGCAGGAGTACGACCCGAAAAACGTAACGCCAAATTTGTCAGGTTTGAATTCATGGCTCGACAACACCCTATCAGATTTTGATGCCGTCAACGATTTTCATGAGTACATGCAAATTCTGCACACGCTGGTACCCCTGGCAAACACATCCAGGGTCATTCGAAAGAAAATAGCGCAGTGGATCTTGGTTGCGTTTCAGAAAAATCAATACACGAATTTTTTTCCACACCCCAACAAATGTTTTGCACTGTTTTGTTTTGCAGTGGCAATACGCCACGAAAATCTTTGCGTGAAAATGATCCATGAAAATAATGAGTTATCATCTACGTTCTACTTTGAAATGCTGGACGATACAGCACCGTTCAAACGTATGACGTACAACGTATTTCGGTTGTTGTATGAGAGGTTTACGAACAACAACCGCCTATCACATATGCTGTACCACACGCTTTTGTGCAGAATGGCGCGTTTGGAAGATTCGAATGAAAGTCGTCAAAAGGTTAGACTGTGGATGCGTGTGATGGAAAATGTTATGCAACCTCCGTCTGAAAGTTGGGTATCGGATGGTTACATATTTACGGGGTCGAATGTTTGCATGGATCTCGTCCGCGCAGGGGTAAAAAACGCGTGCATTTTCGAGACGCTGTATAGTACATATTCGGATTTGGGTGTCGACATGCGGCATTTAATGAATGCACAGTTGGAGTCTTCGTGGGGAGGATCACCTTACAACAGTGCGTGCATGGCATGGGTTCGTTCTTTAGTGGAATCGACGGTGAGAGCCGACACGAAGTTGACAATGTTCGTGCTGAGAATGACCGATTTGAATGTAATGTCGTCAGGAACGACAGGCGAGGAAACCTTGACGTTTATTCACTATCTTATCATTTATCATGACAGTGTCGAGAAGTCTGCAGATTATCGATCAATTCTGCAATTTTTGGAATCTGGAGACGCACAGTTTGACAAGTCGATTCAATGCTCTGTGTCCAGAGGCGTCGTCGACCCCTTAACAGGAGACCATGACACGTTTATGCATTTAACTGCCTTTGAACTTGCCCATCGCAAATATACCGCAGAGCGTCAAAACCCACCACAACACCGACCCCCATGCGCGTTTCTGCTCGGATTGCTGGCATGGCTGCGCCCACTTGGGGTTTAGTATTTCCCCATATGATTTCACCAGATTACTCTTCCGTACAACCTTTGCGGACATGCGTTTGTATAATTTCTGTCATTCGAATAAAGTCTTTATTCCAAAGCAAATTTTAGCCTCATCCAACACAGGCCTGCAATCTCAGTCCTATATCCTACACACATACCACTCAAATCCGATAAACGCCCAAAACCTCACCCTTCTTCCGAATTTCGACAATTTTATACATTCACGATTTCCATCTCGTACATTTCGGCAAGTTCTTTCATGGTCTTTGGAATTACTGTCATTTCAGCTCTCACTCTCTGGCAAAAACCTTGCACGAGCTTGTCCACAAGATCTTCTCGTGCCAAACTAAAAACTTGGTGGGCATTAACATGCAGTTTGAAAATGCCAGTTTCAAAAACCTCGCGGGTAACTGGTGACTTCCATTCTTTCACCTTGATAGACACGCATCCGGATTCCGCATCCCTGCAAAATTTGATGTCCAGCTTGTTGTACAATGCCTGTTGCATCAGCCATTCAGCTTCATACGTGAAAGTGTCTGGTGCCATCAGCGCAGTCTTCGGAACTTCCTGCTTGATTTTGCAGATAAAAGTCGACGCATAACGGTCGTCCTCCATCTGGTTTTCGATATTTTGTTTGTTTACACCTTCCCAGTCCAGTTGCAATGCCCCGCATAATTTAGCCGTCAGATCAGTGTCCGCTTCATAAATTTCGCTCACTTCTCTCGTGTCGTCCTTGTTCTGTTCCCTAAGATTTGCTGCAAATTTTGCGACGCCTGGTAACAACTTGAGCACACCCACCTGGGTTTTCAATGCGCCGTTCTCAAAAACCAGGTCCACCACTTTTTTCTCTGCAACAGACAACTTTTTCTTCAGCTGTGTCGACTCATTTTTAAGGTTTCCCAGTTGTTTGTTCAACTTGTCAATCGTTGTTTTCATTTCACTCTCAACGCTCTTCAATGACCTCCTCTGCTTTGGTTGCTTTTCATCCGCGTTCTGTTCAGCAGCTCGCTTGGATTCCGAGCGCCTCGGTACAGAACTCGAGCCCCGGCTGTCGGCCTTACCTTCAAGCGTTAAATCCATCTCGTCAACGCCTATCGGGAACTGGGAGCGTTCCGGGGAAGGTGAAGGGCTGTATGGCGGTGAGAAAGGACGCAGCGGCAATCTCGGAGAGCCCGGCGGTGTGTGACTATTCAAATTGTTGCTGGCATGCAAGAGCAAATTCAATCAGGGTTCACAGATGAATTCTCCAGCAACGCACACTCAACACACGCGCATACCTAAGCGTGGATGTCATGCTTTCGAGTTTTCCAAAGCATGAGATGCTCTTTTACGGGCTGATCCCACACGAGAGGCCATAAATAGAGCAGCTCTAAAAGGAGCAAGGGTTATGAAAAGGCTCTCTGGTGAATTTTGCGGTAAAATACCGAAATAGGCTCTCCGGGGGGTTTTTGCGGTAAAATACCGAAATAGGCTCTCGGGTGAATTTTGCGGTAAAATACGATGCAAGCCTTGCACACACGCATACCTGAGCGTGGATGTCATGCTTTCGAGTTTTCCAAAGCATGAGATGCTCTTTTACGGGCCGATCCCACACGAGAGGCCATAAATAGAGCAGGTCTAAAAGGAGCAAGGGTTATGAAAAAATGCAAGCCTTAAACACATGCAGGCGCTGTTGCGGGATGCGTAGGCATATCTTTTATGTTTTGACCGCAAAATATCATCAAGTAAAATAGCTCTAAAGAAAGCCATGTTTGTTTTAGCTGCGAAGTTGAGCTGCTATCACGCGTACACCACGGCTTGTGAGCACGTTTTTGACTAGGTGCACGCACGTGCGGCTGCTGGTTGCTGGCTATAACAAATGTCTGGTGTCCGTTGTGCAGCGGGCTTTAGTGGCGGACGCACAAGACCACACCCGCTATGCATGCCAACTTTGAAAGGTGTTGTGTCGAGATTGACGCGTACCTCGCACCAGAATCTGTGGAAGATGCACTCGACGGAGTGCCAGCGCCCGCGGCACAGTTGCGGGCCGTCGGCGGCAAACAGAAACGCACGCAGGCCACGGCAGGTGGCAATGTTGCAGAAGCACCAGCTTGGCACGCATCACCAGTTGCATACGGGGCGCAGGCTATGACGAGCAGCGGCGCATGCACGCGCAAGTGCAATGCGCCTGGCAATGCTTCTGCGAACGACTTGGAAAAGATGCAACTGGATTTTCTCTTGAACGACGCACAGGTGTCCACATCGGGAACTGCAGTACCAAAGCAAATAGTGCATGCTTTTGAACCCATTTTGACCAAACACATGCGGATGCGATGCAGCCGCGTCAAATCTGAAGAGTATTGGAACGACATCTGGAAATACTGCAAGGGCGAGACGAGGCCAGAGGGTCTCAACCACAACTACTATCGGTATATCAAGATGTTGACCGCTGTAGAAGTGGATGGTGTTCACTATCTGATCAACAAAAAAAATAATAGACTATGGATACACGAAAATAAGGTGATTTCCACATTGTGGCATCTGTTAGAGCAAGCGTTCAAGATTGATTCTTGGACACAACAGAGAAAACACATGTTGAAAGCGTGCGAATACATTGACAACGTGCCCCAGCACGTCGTGTTGGATCTGTATGAGATCGTCAAAAATTACCGTGCAGCAAATGGACCCAGCGGGTCCATTTGCCGAAAAGTTGATTAAAAACGGTAATATGGACGTCGATAGTAAATATGACGATAGGCGCAATTTACTAGATTCATACCAGAAGAAATGCACGTTGTTGTCGAGCGAAAAAATGATGCAAAATATCCATATTGATTCCCTTTTCACAGAGCGCATGCGCGCTCTGTGGGTTCGAGTTTACGTGAATTCCCGCTCTTCCAAATATCAAACCACGTCCTCCTTCATGAATCTGGGTAATATCAAAGACATTTGATGGAATGTTTCTACACAAAACAAAGCAGGACCAGGTCACGGGGTGCGTGGGATTCTGACAACCATTATAAATTATGTAGTCAAATGGACCTCAGTGCACGCAGTCATGTTGATTGGTAAACCATTTGTCCACAAATGCCTCATCAATCTGTTCGCGAATCAAGGCACGTAATTTCGTGGTGCATTTGGAAACGTGATATAACAGGATACCCTTACGGAGCCACACGTCTACCAAAAACCACATCTGTCGACGTATCAACATGCCCATTACAGAATTTACGAACGAATGCACAATATTTGTGGTGGGTGTTTTACGGTGTTGAATGCAACAGGAAATGAGGGAGGGACATATGTCTTTGCGCGCGGTCACAAGAATCGAAAAGTTTGTGATCGGCGTCCCATCGCACTCCACAAACTCGTCGGCGTAGTCACGGTTGAAACTGTAGTCTGTCACCAAAAAGCCGGAATATGGGGTTGTGGGGCGATTTTGCGCGTCCAGGGGTCGATGGTCCGATATAATCTGCATTTTGCATACACACTTGTAAAATTTTGAGGAAGTACCATTCGCCAAATTCCCCGGAAACGTAAAAATGGCAATGAGATAGTTTTCTGTTCGTTCCATGACGCGCGGGAAGATTTTGGCATGAGGCACAAGACTCACGAGTCCCGTGACGGAAAACACGATGGATGCCAGCATTGGCCACGTCGTTTCAGATTTGACAGTAAAACCCGTAAATGCATTTTCTATCGTTTTTTTGTATCGAATGTGGAGATCACGGTAAATTTCTGGAACCTGATCGTATGCATTATAATCGGTGTACTCAAGCGAATTTATTTTTTTCAGTTCGGTTTTCAAGATATCAAACTGGCGATATTCCGCGCGAAGTGTTGCTGCAAATCGCGGCGAGATTGGGTTGCCACTGCTCGATGTTTCCGTAAATAATTCATAAGCTTCAGCTAGTTTTCCCACGTTGTATAAATCTTGTATTTTTTGTTTGCTTTCCATTTAAGAATGGGGTGCCTCAGACTTATATAATGCATTGTAAACTCTGCGAAAATTCTGCAGTATCGTGGGATTGTCGTGTGTACATTCGATTTACACAGGAATTGCAGTAAACGCGACCGTGCGGTGTAATATTCGATGGCAAACGGAGATAAAATACTTGCGTGGTTTCTCTTTTCTATATATACGAGCAACATTTCTGAATTTACTTATTACATATCATGTGGAGAAATGGGCCCTATTTTCGTGCCGCCTTTGTTCCACGTTCGAGAAGTCCGACCGAATCGGCTACAGTGCCAACCGCACGGGTGCATTTTGCACAGGAGGTTGGCGATGTCGCGTCTCCTATGATCGGGCCTTCTGCGCCAAGTATGCCAAGGTCTGTCAGTGTCATGTCAAGATTCAGCAACGTGTCGCTTGAAAAGGCCGACAGCTTTGCACTTTTAAAACTGTATGACCATCTCAGCATCCTAAAAGCACAGCCGCCGCTTTCTGATTCTTTCTCAAATTTTGAATTGGTGGTGAAGCGAATGAAATCGGTGCTCATGGCATATCACGATAACCCAGAGGTTGCTGGCCCCCATGGTACTCTTATTCAGCACTTTTTGTTAACCAATGACTTGCTGGAGGCGGTAATTTATCTATTAAAGTGTTCATCCTTTACCCACACACGATCAGGAATTCAGGCAACGCAGTACAAGCGGCGCCTCATGACCCAAATTACCAAAGCTCTCATTCTGCAATTTCACGAGCAGTACATGTCCTTGAATATCCAAAACAATGTTACAATCGTGACACAACATCTGGAAGATTTTGACGCTGCTGACGATGCTGCAATCGCGAGCATTCGAGGTACTTCTATGTCCGCTGGCGTTTTCGGAAAAAACAAGGCACCTTGGGGCGATGTGCAAATGGTATAGTCCCAAATTCTGTCATTCCAAGATCATGTTTGTATATATGTAATATATTTCTTAATGCAAATGGACATCACAGACTACGAACAGGCAAAGTTAGTTGAAAACGCCATCAAAACCGAAAATATTGACGAGCTCCAGTCGCTAGTCGATAAAGGCTTAAATATTTTTCAAGAATTCGAAATTAGTGACGGGAGATTTTTGTTTGCCTCCCCTATCCAATATGCGTGCAAATGGCAGCGCTGGAAATCCGCATTGTTTTTTTTGCGTGTGCCAGATTTCCATGTAACCAGCCGTCCACAATCCAGAAGCACTGAATGGTTGCTCACGTTTAGGATTCTACCACATTTGAAACATTGCGAGAATTTGTCAGATTTGCCCAATGATCTCCAAATAATTATTCGTACGATAGTTGGAACAGCAGATAGAAGATTGCTGCTTACGTGCCTAAGACTACGAACCTTGCCACACGTCCAATTGTTTCTGAAAATTTTTAAACAGGTGGAGGTTGATCCAGCGGATGATAATGCTGTCGAAAAACACGCTCAAATATTGCTCGGTGTCGAGCAACTGGTCACCGACATGTTGGTGTACTCGGCCATGCACGCGAATAATCTGGAAGAACTGCAACGTTTGGTCGACCAAGGTTTAGATCTTACCAGAAATTTGGATCTTCATTTAGATCATCGGACGCCATTTGACATTGCATGCGAGCAGAAATTGTGGACAGTCGTGCTGTTTTTACTGGAGCACCACATTTTACTTGGATTGGACAGCCTCGGTGTGAGTCCAAGATACATTTTAGAACTCAAAATTCTTCGAAATGACTTTGTAGAAAACGGCTCTGATTACTCTCCAGCAACATCAAAGTTGAATGTCATCTGGCGAATTTGTCAACTTTTAGATCGCAATGAATTGAGCAAAGTGCTGCTAAATGACAATGTGAAGCACATACAAGCCGTGTTAAAACTTATTTTAGCGGCGGGGGCAGATGTGACCTTGCTGGAGCGTGTGTATGAGGATTCACCACTGCTTGATGCCCCAATAAATAAGATGTGTTTTTGGTTACTCATAAAAAAAGGAGCGAATCCCCTATTTTCCCGTAGTGGACAATACATGACACCTGTGCGTTTCCTTTACGACTTTGGTTACTGGAAACGGCAAGAAGATTGCATCGCAATAGTTCTTGCCTATTATGAAAATTTAGAGTTACCGAACACCTGCTTCTCGCAGCAGCAGCATTACGATCACTTTAACACCCTAAAGGCAAAGATTGAAGACGCACGCGCACAGGCGCGGTCCCGGCGGTTGACGCTGTTCATGGGTACACATACACGCCTGGGCGCCGAGTCGCACTTCGGGGATATCCCCCCCGAAATGCTGCATTCGTTATTTTTAGAAAACGATGAGGCATGGGACACGCTACGAATTGCAAACGTATTTTAATAGCAACTTTTCGGCTCGCTAACGAAGTTGTGCTCACACCACCAAGCGCAGGGATGAAAGCGCAGGTCAAAGCCTCTGGACTTGGGGTTGTCTCGGCATACCTGCTGTTTTCACGCAGATACTTTTAAACATAAGAGTTTATTAACGCAAGCAATTCAGGACTTTGATACACGGCTCGCATGGCAATATTATCTGCACTTTTGCAATCTTGGTCTTCAATCTGTTGGAGTTTGTGGAGACTCTCCTCGTCGATAGGCCAATCTGGCGGTGGAAAGGGGTGATATGGTTCGCGATACATCGGATGCAGAGTTTGTCGCGACAACCATCGGTTACGACTCCCGAGCGCCGCAACCTGAAACGCTGGTGCGGTTGGGTAGGGCACATCATGGTATTCATTTAGGTTGTGCGGCACCCCGGGCATTAACATCCTCGGGTCCACATATCTCAAAATTTTGTCTATCACATCATCATCCAAGTATTTTTTGCCCTGTGAATTCTTGAGCTTATGTCGAGCAACTTCATTCATTCCGCGTCTCATATCATCCACAAGGTTTGCGTCTTTTGTGTAGTAATGTCGAGCGAGATCCAAATCTTCTGTCTTCAAGGCTTGCCGCAACTTTCGGTCAAGGGATTTGTCCATGGCCTCCGGTGAATACTGTAGTAACTGTCGCATATCGCGTTGTCGCAATGGCATTCCTAACCGTTTTGCGTGTGCATATTTCTTTAAGTAATCCTTACGTCGTGAATACCACATCTTTGTTTGTGAACCATCTTCCTCTTGCAGTCGTTCGCTTTCCATCCAGTTTGCGTTTGGTTGTAACACATCTCCGTCGGAATACAACGGCGTGGCAATAGAATCCTCTACGTTAGCCCTGTTGCCAAGCATAACCCTGTTGCCAAGCAGCAACGGCCCGGCTGGGTCGTCTTCCATGTCGCGAAGCATCGGCCCGGCCAAGGCAGTCTCGTCCAAGGCAGTCTCGGCCAAGGTAGTCTCTATGTCACCAATATCGCCATAATAACCATTCCACGAATAAATGGATGACGTTCTGGACAATGCGTCGTCGTCGCTTTCAAAGTCGCTCATTTTCTGTGCTTATCGTTTACTTATATATGAAACTTCCTGAAAATGTATCACATAGAGATGAGAATCTAGGAATAATTATCTGTGAAATCATAAAGGACATAAAACCACCATTTTGCAATTTGTGAATGTGACACAGGAACATTAGAGTAACACAGAAACTCTTTTGGATATTTTGCCAGTAAACGACATAAAACCACATTTTGCGTTTTGCAGGTGCAGGAGACCATTTTGCATTTTGTGAATGTTCGGACAAAAAAAAATCTGAAACTATTTTGGGTATTTTGCCAGTAAAGGACATAAAACCACCATTTGCATTTTGCATTTTGCAGGTGCGGGACACCATGTTGCCAGTAAAGGACATAAAACCACCATTTTGCATTTTGTGAATGTTCGGACAAAACAAAATCTGAAACTATTTTGGGTATTTTGCCAGTAAAGGACATAAAACCACCATTTGCATTTTGCTTTTTGCATTTTGCATTTTGCAGGTGCGGGAGACCATGGTGTCCATTGTGAACTATGAGCTCGAAGACCATGGCAAAAATGTGCAGAAGTTGGTGCACGAAAGCGCGGACGAAAATGCGACATACGTCTTTGTGTTGATTCGAGTGAATGCGACCGACATTACTCGGGTTAAATTTGTGACGACAATGTGCGATGTACAGCGACCCGAAGTGTGCATGGTGGAGTCCTCATTGTATGTGTTCGTGAATGAGTTGCACCATTGTTACACGCGCATTGAGATTGACCGCGGAAATTCGGCGGCGCGAGTCGACTGGTGTGAGTTAACGCACGCGGACGTCCGGGATCAGGCGATCATTGCCGTTCGCAGCTTGCTTCAATACAAGATTCTGGCTCAAGGACAACACATGAACGATGTGCGTGGTGCCTGCAGATACCTGTACGACAGTCACGAGACTTGGACGCCAGAAAGGAAACGCGTGCTCAGTAACACAATATGTTTCCAGATATGCAACAAAATGGAACGGAAACTGCAAACAGCAAAGCCTGACAATCAGACGCAAGATCATAAGCTCGAGCACATGTCACAACTCCAAAGCCAAATGGCAGAGGCTATGCCACAGGAAGTCGTGAACGCGTGCCTCTACACGTTTCGCAACCCCAACAAACGGCCGAAATATAACCCGGATGCGGATGTACACGAGAACAAGTTGGATCTGGTTATGCAATTGTGCGAAATCGTCGTAACACAGCAAGTTTCAAAACGACTCGAAGAATGCGCGGCATACTTTTGCGTTGATGAAACGCAAGATGCGCGCATGATTTCCATTGTCGAATACATGCAAGGGAACGCCCCACCGGCAGTGTTCCAGATTGGTATGCGTAGGGCCGTGGTGTTTCCGGAAAATGTTTTCGTTTTTACGTGTTCACCGGAATCTGAACTATGCTTGGCAGAAGCTCGCAGAGTGAATGCAGTTAGCAAGGTAAACGCTGTCAGTGTGGGGGGTCTGCGCAAAACGTTGCATTCACTTTTGTCGAATTTGGTGGTTTCGAAACGGGATTTAACGGATTATGCAGACGCAGATGGACAAGAGACGGCGACAAAACTGGTCAATGACGCTGCAAAGTTGTGGAGTGAGGATTTTAGATTTAATTTGTTCAAAATTGTCTGGGCGCAGCAGTTGAGCGATGAAAGTGACCACGCAGGGAGGTTGGCCCAGAATGCCATGTACGAACACTACACTCTGCGATTGCTAAATACGCACCTGCACAGTATCTTCAGCCAGTGAAAATTCATAAGACCACGTCGGGGTGGCTGGACGATTGTCGAGTAGGGTTGATGAGTGTGTCTATTTTCTTTCATAACGTACACTCGAAAGCACCCATGCACCCGCCTCTCAAACCCTGGGACTTTGTGCAGGGCTGCGATCGACCAGTGTTTCTATTTTATTTGATTTGATATATAAAGAGAATTATGCTCGTGTTTTGGGACCCTGGAATGATCGCGTACCTGGCTCCATGGCCGCCTGCCGCACCAGGCTTGATCTTGCAACAGATGCCGACACAAGCTCGCACAAAACAACAACTGGTGTATGCCACAACAAAGGCAGAATCTGGCCTTTTTCCAAATGACATCATTACTCCACACTACGCTGAAATTGTTTGCTCCGACGAGTGGGCTGTGCAACCGGAAGACTATTGCGTGCACAAAAAAACGCCCGAGTTGAAAGAAATGTCAGAAGTAGACAGAAACACCTCAAATGTCACTGCGCTGTGTATTTGGTTTATGTTTCTCTGGCAATTCTTTTGCCTCTTGGAAGAGATAGACCGGTGGTAACTTTTTCGAAACCATGGATTTGAGTTTGTGGAAATCAACGCAATACTCAGCGACACCACCACTGGATTTTTGGTAGATAAAATCAGTTTCCTCGAAATCTAGCGCCATCCGTGGATGCAAAGGCACGTCAGTCAGAAACGAATGCAACAACGGAATGTGTTGCCACATATTGCGATCAACTTTCTTGAAGGCAACTTCCAAGTCCGACCAAGCTTCTTCCCGCGCAGAGTTTGAAAGTAGGTGTTTTGCTTCCATTTCATTTTCTAGCCTTACTTTTTCCTGGACTGTGCGTGCCATCATTTCGTTTGTAATCCAACCAGCAGGCTGCCCTGCCAACAATTTGGCTTTCGTGTCTGCGGGGAGCAATAACACATTAGCCAACCCTCTTTGGGCCTCGAAAATATCCGAACGGCGCTGCACGGAAAACAGAATATGCTCTCTGTTGTCTTCCGGACATGGTTTGTACAAAGAAACATTGCTGAGATACATGGAATTCATCAAGGTTTTGTCTGGAGATTTTTTATGGTACACTTGGTGCACCATTTTGTTGGCATCATGCACTGCATTTCTCGCAGCAGTAAGGCTTTGAATCCATTTTGGTTTTTCGACCCAATAAAATGTCTCGACATTATATACAACCATGCGTCCTGAAATGGTTTCATCGTTTCGATGTATAAGGAGGTGTGGAAGCACGTAGAATGTGTGCACATTCTGCTTAATCTTTACATCAAAGTCATCCCGCATAAACGGAAACCAGTCCAGGTTGTTTGGCAGCTCGATGCGATGCTGCATGCTGATCAGCGGGCCACCGGGTCACTGCCTAAAGTACCCCGTGTGCCTGTTTTGTATTTTAATTGCCACTTACCCTACACTGGATCCTAAGTCCAACATAAATCCCAACGCTTCAGTGGGAGCGCCCAACCCCGGTACAAATGGGATCCATACAATAATTCTTGACTTTGCTTCGAAATGAACCTAATTCCCAGAAAAGTGCGTTTAGCCGTAAAGACTATCGGGTTTCTTTGTACCATAAATTTGATTTGATATTTCAACCTCTCACACTTTTGTTGGACTTTGCTCCCAGTGTAGAACGGCAGCTGCTCAAACAAATCGGGCACCGTGTGCGGGCAATGGTGTATGTGCATATGACACCAAAAGGTCCATTTGCAACGTTGAATCCAAAACATATCGAGTGTTTCAGGCGTCGATTCTCCTAAGATGACCGAACACCAATTTTGCCATTCGAAGAAATGACAGTGTTCCGAGTCAAAGTCATTTGTCGAGGTAAGTCTTCTTTTCTGTATGTGATTCCACTTATATCCATAACACCAACTGCTTTATTGTTATGGACGTGTATGTTCTCTAACGCGGGGCTTTGGTGCAACGCATGTACCAACATCATCATCTTGGACGCACAAATTAAACTATTACTTAAATCCAATTGAACCAGCTTTGGGCATGAGATTAACGCCTCTGCCAACTGTTCAATTTCGTACGAGAGTTGGTTACTGGCCAGGTTTAAGTACTTGAGTGACTTGAAATCTGGCAGAGCCGACACCAGCCCTATTATTCCACCTCTTATCAGGGAATTTTGTTCAAAATCCAGCGACTCGAGTGCGGGCAATGTCTGCAATACATTGGCGACATCCGTCAATCCAGTACCTTCAATTGAATTTCTCCCAAGATTCAAGACTTTCAAAGCTTTACAATGCTGAAGTCCCATGGCAATATTATAAGCACCCCAGTCTAGTATCATATTGGAACGAAGATTTAAATAAGTGAGTTTAGGGCACATCTTCATTGATTCTGCAATATACGCGATGGCTGCGTCGTCAAGATAGTTTCTGGCAAGACTGAGATGTGTTATATGCATAGTATTAAATAATAGTTCTGCAATATGACCACCCGAGTCCTCCGACAAAGAATTACCGTCGAGATGTAGTTGCCGCAAGGGTCGTTTCGACCAAACCCGAGTGGCAATTGCAGCGATTCCCTCGTCCCCAATCTTGTTCTCATTCAAATTAAGATAAAAGAGTGATGGGCAAGTTTGCAACAACGTGCCAACCGAAGGAGCACCTTCTCGGCCAATATTGTTCTGACTCAAATCCACATGTTGTAGGGATTGGCAATTTGCCCACACCGAATCCAGATGCATGAAGCTCTCACCTCGTATACGACAACGTATCAAAAAAAGATGCGTTAGTGATCTACAATGTGCAATGACATTCACAAAAAGCGGCATCAGTTCGTCGGTGATTTTCAATTCGGAAAGGTCTAGACGTTTCACGGGGTATCTTTGAACGACCGTAGTCAAACTCCTGAAAATGGTTTGTGGAGGCTTACTCTTGTCCACTTTGACGATGTCGGTGTCCAAGCGTTCGTCCATGTCTTCACATAAAATCCTTTCTCGAAGTTTTCGCGAAACGCCTGCCATATTCACAACACGTCCTGGTGGAATCATCGTTTTCAGGATTTCGCTGTCTATCTGTACAACTTCCTCAAGGTTCATTCGATTTGCAGGTGTTTGAGGGTCATTTTGCATGTGAGATTTGAGTATTTTCTTGTTTGGTTCCATTTGTGAGAGCATCTTCATGTTTCATATATACTTTTGTAACACTATGTGCACGTTTGGCCGAGCATATCCGCGAATATGCGGGCAAACCCCCGGCGCAACAATGTGAAGCGCTGCATGTTAGGCCGAGTATATTCGCGAATATGCGGGCAAACCCCCGGCGCAACAATGTGAAGCGCTGCATGTTAGGCCGAGCATATCCGCGAATATGCGGGCAACAATGTGAAGCGCTGCATGTTTGG